>Ga0265331_10001705_pt1 | contig 15845 bp, 13 predicted proteins | sample 41923metaG_FD_202088 | JGI IMG/M metagenome (GOLD analysis project Ga0265331, IMG submission 202088) | Rhizosphere microbial communities from Carex aquatilis grown in University of Washington, Seatle, WA, United States - 4-19-23 metaG | ecosystem: Host-associated > Plants > Roots > Rhizosphere... | reverse complement strand
CGGGTGCGCTGTACGGCAAGGCTCGGCAGATAGACGGCCGGGGAATCGAAACCGCCGATGACATCGTCATCGATGAGATGGTTGAGTTGAGTGCTTACCTTGTCGGCAACGCTGAGAGCACCTTGCTCGTCGGGCGCGGAAACGACGACCATGTAGCGCACATCCGGTGCGCGAATGTCCACGCGCAGCTGGGCATCGAGGTCCTGGTCGGCAATGGAGACCGGACTCAATGCAGAGAGCTCGCGATTCCAGAGGGCATCACGATGCAGATAAACGACGGTAGCGGAAGCCAAAGCCAACACCGCGGCCACGGCTGATGCTCCTCTGACGTGGTCGAGCGCCCGGGACGCAGCTTTACCAATAGGGGAGACGTCGCGAATGGTGAAGTTGCGAGGTAGCCAATGGGGGAGGACAAAGCGCGTGACCAGTGCAGCAGCGACCAGGCCTGCGATGGAGTAGAGCCCGAGTTGGGACAGTCCGGAGAAGCCCGAAGGCAACAAGGAAGCGAAGCCGAAAACCGAGGTTAGCATTCCGAGACGGATGGTTGGCCACACGGAGCGTTGCCAGTCGACGCCGGTACCGTCAACCGCGCCCGCGCCACCTGCCGCCCCCGGGGCGGTCGAGCGTTGTTGCGACTGAATGAACAGGTAGATCGAGTAGTCGACTGCCTCGCCAATCAGAGTGATACCGAAGCCGAGCGTGATGCCATGAACGACGCCGGCGCCCAAAGCTACAGCAGCAATCCCGGCGAGCGCCCCCGAGGCCACCGGCACCAGCCCCAGCACTAACGCCACGACCGAGCGATAGACTCCCAGCAAGAGCGCGACAACAATCAGCGTGCTCAGAATCGACAGCCGCGTAACTTCCTTGATGATGTTGGCGCGCGCGTTGACCGCAAACACGCCAGGCCCGCTCATCAGCAACACAGAGCCGGAAGCGCCCACAGCGGCCGCAAACGCTGCTCGAACCGCACCAACGGCCCGCTGCTGACCATCCGTATCCGACCCGGGCGCCAGGGTCTGCGCGACGATCAGGGCGCGCTTCCCGTCCCCCGAAGCCCAGACCCCATCGGTTACGCGCGGCGCGCCGCCGGAAGCCAACTGGCCCACGATCTGCACCATTTCCCCGGTTGGGTCACGAGGCAGCAACTCCTTCGCCAACAGACCAGCCGGCGAAGCCAGCAGATCGATCGAATCTTGAATGGCGTCCTTCAGGCCTGCGACGCTGAACCGCTCAGGCCTCACCGAGTCGCTCAGCAGATAGCGATGCTCAAACAGGAACACCCGATCGCGTTGCGTACCGGAAGACTCGCCATTGTTGACCGACACGAACTGCGGATCGCGTCGCAGCCGATCGGTCATGGCGCGCGACAGACGAGCACGTGTCGCAGAGTCAGATCGCTCGATTGCTACGATGATCAGCCGCGAGGCCAGCCCGTCCTTCAGTTGGTCCACCAGCAACCGCTGGTTGGCGGTCGGCGACTTCGGCAGAAATGCGGACAGATCCGTCGTGTAGTGAGCGCGCATGACGATCGTTGCCGCAACTGCGACCAGCACCGCCCACAGCAGCGTGCTTGCAGCGCCGGTCCGGGTCATTGCGTAACTTCTGGTCCGATGGTCAACAGCGAGCGGTCGCCATCCGCCTGCTGTATCTCCACGGAATGGATCGCATCCCGGGCGCCTTCGATGCGGATCTCCTTGACGCTGCGGGCAACGGTCGCATCGGAAGGGACCAGCAACAGTTTCCATTGGGCGAGGCTGCCCTCGAGCTGCACCTTGAAAATGCGCTCGAGGGATGACCGATCACCGGCAAGCGTCGCGCGGATACTATCGATGAGCGGCACGATCTGCGGGTAGTCGCTCAGGTTGAGCACATAGGTGTGGCGGCCACGATGTGCCGTGATCACTCCATGCTCCAGCACCAGGGTCTCGGGCTTCGGTTTCAGCGTCCGCTTCTCGAGCCGGTCCGGAGCATCGTACAGAAGCTCGCCGGAGGACTCCACCGGCCGATCCAACACCGCCAGGAAATGCTCCTCCACGAAACCGACGTGTCCGTGTTTGCGTTGCGCCAGCAGGCTCATCAGCGCATCGAGATCCTCGGCGAGACCAACGCCGGCGGCGCCCAGGGCAACGAGTCCGGACGCTACGGCAGCCAGCGCCAGCCGCCGGTTAGCGCCGCGACTGCTCATGAGCTCCGCGCCAGAAGTCGAAGAAGTTGAACCAGTTGTAAGGATCCCGCTGGCAATGTTGCTCCAGAAGAGCCGCGTAGCGGCGGATCGCCGCCTCGACAGCGACCCCCCGCTCACCGGAGCGCGTCTCGGTGAAGTCCGCTAGTCTTTCAAACACAGCGTGGTACCGGTTGCCGCCTTTGTAGATGCCGGTCATGAAGAACACTTCCCGCCGCAATACGGCGGCCGCCCGCATCGGACCGAGCGGGAAGACCGCAGGACCGCCGAGAAAGTCGACAACCAGTCCGGGCTCACCCCGGAAAGAGCGGTCCCCCAGTATCCCGACGAAGACTCCTTCGTCCAGTCGTTCACGGATACGCAACATTGCCTCGATCTGGCCCAGGGCGATGATCTCGGATTTATTGGCCGGGTTGAGCGCCTTGAACATGGCGCTCACCTTGCGGGCGTTTTCCTCGTACATCGCCATCGCGACACGCAATCCCGGCCGACGCCGTCCCACCGCGCTCATGATCTCGAAACTTCCGAAATGTGCACCCAGGAGAATAGTGCCGGCGCCGCGCGCGAGTTGCGCCTGCATGAGGTCCTCGCCATCGATCGAGACGTCGAAGAGGTCGTAGCGCTCGTTGACGAGATAGAGGCGGTCGAGAATGTTGGAAGCGAAGTAGAGCACCTGCCGGAAGCGGTCGCCGGCAGTCGGTGGGCGGCCCAGCGCCCGGCGCAGGTAGCCGATCGATTGCCGGCGCGCCGTGGGCGCAAACAAAAAGAAATAGAGAGCGATGAAGTAGAGGAAGAAGCGCCCGGCCGGCCGGCCGAGCCGCAGCGACACAAAGGTCATTATGCGCAGCAGTACGAGGTTGCCCCGCTCGGGACTCCTGGCCCATTCGGCGCGCACCCGTGGACTGCGCTGGAAGTCAGCCGGCTTGGTGGCCATGATGCTCGGACTGGTCTGCGGCAGGTCGCGGGATGAGCGTGCCGCTGGCCACCGGCTGCCCCGCACTGCGGATGGTGAAGCGCACGGCGCCGTTTGCGAGTGGCGGCTCGTGCTCGAGTGTCAGAGTCTCACCCGGGCGGACCGGGTGCAAAAATTTGGCGCTCGCGATGGTCCAACCGCTTTCAGCCCGTACCGCTTGCAACATCTCATCCAGCAACACGACGCCCGGCAACAAAGGCGCGCCGGGAAAATGGCCGTCGAATGCCGGATGGTGCGCTGGTACGTGTAGTATGGTTGTGCTGCCCATAGCGCGCGTGAGCGTCTCGAAGTCAGGTTGGAGGGCGTAGATGCCGCGCCGCGAGCTCGCGCAGCGCGTCTTGCGGCAGCTTCCCGGTGCCATTACGGGGTAACTCGTCGACGAACATCAGCGGCCGAGGCAGGAACACCGGGTCGATCCGGCGGCGCAATTCTTCGGTGAGTGTCGCCGCATCGAGGTCCGGCGCGACGACAAACGCCGCTACACGAGTGACCCCGGTGTTCGAGGCATGTGACTCCTCGGGAAAGAAGAAAGTGCCGTCGACGACCCCGCGGATAGAGCTCAACTGATGGTTGAGATAGGCAAGCGAGCTGCGTTTGCCGGCGATGTTGACGAGGTCCGCCATGCGCCCGTGCAACAGAAACCGATCGCCTGCAGTGAGCTCGAGCACATCGCACATCGGGGTCGGCTGCTCGACATGCCCCCCTTGCGCCCAGGCCCGGCCGTCGTCTTTCAGGGTGAGCGTCACGCCAGGCCAGAGTTGCCACTCGGCGGTCTCAGCCGTGCGCCGTGTTGCAATCTGCCCCGTTTCCGTCGAGCCGTAGATTTCCAACAGACGCGTGGCGAAAGCAGTCTCGACTGAGCGCGCCAGTTCGTGCGAGAGCGGGGCGGTCGCTGACACTATCAGGTCGATCTCCGGCAGCGGCGTTGCCGCCGCCAGCAGAGCGCGCAGGTGAACGGGAGTGGAGATGAGAACCCGGGGTCGCGGTGCCGAGGCGAGCACGCTGCCGATGTCGGCCGGGTAGAACGGTCGTTCGGCGCACAAAGCGCTGCCGGTTTGCAACCCTAACAAAACACTCGACTCGAAGCCGTACATGTGCTGCGGCGGCACCGTCCCAACAATCGTATGCGTCCGGCCGTCGAGCAGCCCGAGGCGGCTCGCACCGTTGTGGACGCATCGCAGGAGCCGCCCCCATGTTTTCTTGTAAGGAAGCGGGGTCCCCGTCGATCCCGACGTAAAAACATAGGCGGCCAACTGCTCGCTATCGATCGCCGGCACCGCCAGCCCGGCCGTCACTTCACTAGTCATCTCGGGGAAGTAAGTCCGCGGCAGGGCAATGTCGCACTTCCGATCGTCCGTGAGACAAAACGCATCCGGCGCGAACGCGGTTAGCTGCCGGATCACTTCCGGGGTGTGGGTCGAAGGCAGCAAACTCACCTTTCCGCGTACCAGGCTGGCCGCAAATCCGACAGTAAAGCGGTAACGATCCGAGCAGACGTTCAGGACATGCTGTCCCGGGGGCAGCGCGGCGGCAACGCGTGCAACATCAGACAAGAAATGTCCGGCGGAAACGGGCGTGCCCGTACGGTACGCGACGACCGCATCGGCGTCCGCATGCGCAATCAGCGGAAACGTGGCCAGACCGTTATTTCGTCCTGTGCGCGGCGATGTAGTCGACGAGGTGTCGTAGAGAGCGGAAGATGTGTTCATTCTCTTCGCTGTCCGCCCGCAGCTGGATTCCATATTGCTTTGAAACGACGAGCGCAATCTCCAGGATGTCGATCGAATCGAGACCGAGACCTTCGCCATAGAGTGGCGCATCCGGGGTGATTTCGGCAGCCTTCACATCCAGGTTCAAAGCCTGGACGATGAGATCCGCGATTTCTCGCTCCAGATCTGTGCTGCTTGCCGGCGGCGCCGGCTGTCGAACGGGCGACGCGTTGTCGGGCATACAGGTAATGATTAGGTGCGAATCTTTGCCATTATACAGTGCGTTACGGACGAGCACGTCAGCAACCGCGATGCCCGCCCGCCCCGGGGGGGCCACCAGGCGGTTATGCGACCCCTGGCCGGCGCCAGAGCCGCCGGACCAGCAGATAGGGTAACCGGATCAGAAATCCGAAGAACAGCCGGGAATGCATCGAGATCAATAAAACGTTGTCCCGCCAGTAATTGAAATGGGAAACGCCACCTTCGGCCGGGGTGAAGTACCGCACCGCGGCCGGCAGATTACACACCGGAACCCCAGCCCAGCTCAGGCGCACCACCGCCTCGACATCGAAGTCGAACCGTCTCATCCAGCGGCTGGAGCGCATCAGCCGCAAAAGCGGAGCAATCGGGTACACGCGGAATCCGAATAAGGAGTCGTGGATGCCCGCCCAGAGTGTCTCCACGTTCGCCCACCAGTTGGAGATCCGCCGCCCCTTGACGCGGATGCTCGGTGCGCTGGCGTCGAACACGGGATCGCCGAGAATCATGGCTGTCGGGGCGGTTACCGAGGCTGCCATGAAGGCGCCGATGCGATCCGCTGGATGCTGTCCATCCGAGTCCATCGTCAGAACGTGAGTGAACCCCTGTGCCACAGCTTCCGTAAGCCCATCTAGAACCGCGGCCCCTTTGCCGCCATTACGATCGCGAACGAGGACGCGCAGACCCGGTTCGGTCCGGGCCATTTCCAGCAGGGCGGCGGGAGTTCCGTCGGTGCTTCCGTCGACCACGACCCAGACCGGACTCCACTGCTCACGCGCCGCGCGGACTGTTTCGAACACCTTATTTCCCGGGTTGTAGCTCGGGATCAGGACGAGGTGCGTCCTGGACGGTACCGTCATTCTGTTTGCACTAAGCGATTTTCCGACGGCTCACTCGTTTGCCCGAGCCAGGCTTCCTGCAGGGCGCCGGCCAGTTCCCGGGTGAATTCGCGATCCAGCTCGTCCACGAAATCGGCGGCGTTCTGGGGGGGATCGAAGCGCCTGCCCAGGCGCACGCGGTAAGTGATTGGCAGGCTCGGAGCTCGAAACAGCGTCCAACCCTTGCCCAGATAGGGCGAGTCTGTCTCTATAATCAGTACCTGGACCGGAACGCGGGCACGTCTGGCAATGACGCCGGCGCTGCCGGTCAGAGGGTTGATGGGAAGCTGGGTGGTGCGGGTGCCCTCCGGAAACAGCAGGATCGAGCCACCGCGTCCGAGCTCCTCGACACACTCCTTGATCATCTGGCGCGGTTGTGCACTGGGAATATAGCGGGCCAGCCGCGAGCCGGCGCCGAGAAAGATATTGCGCATCAGCTCTTTCTTCATGACGCAGACCAGGTTCGGATGGCGCGTCAGGATGAGTGGCGCGTCGATCAGGCTCGGATGGTTGGGAACCAGGAGAACGGGCGAGCCGCTCCGCAGTGAGTCGATCGCTCGCAGGTCGAGCCGATAGGCGCCCGTCAACGACAGGGTCCAAGAGTACAGCCGGAACCCGGCCATGATCCCCAGGCGGCCGAATGCTGTTCCCCAGCGCCGCGGCAGCAAGGGATAACAAGTGAGCGCAATCGCCGACCAGCACAGGCAGATAACACCCAACCACACCAGGTTGACCCAGGTGAGGAGGTGATCGATCAGGGATTTGAGCAGCCGCTGCATGAGTCGTAAGGGCTTTCGTATTCCGGTACCGTGACGGTGTGTGACGAATGGCCGATCATCCACGCAATCCCAATGCCGGCGGACCAGTAGTTGTGGCTTCGGACCAGCGGGCTGGTTTCGAAGGAGGCGCCGGCGAGAGTGTCGTAGCGTACGTACGCACCCGTCCAGAACTTAGGATAACGCTTCGTAAGCGAGGCGAGCAGCTGGGTGCCGGCGAAGCCGCCCGAAGCCGCGTACGACGGGCGATTCGGCGTCGCATACTGCGATGGTACTGAGTAGTAGTAATCGTCGTATCGCCGCGCTGCAAAGAGCGGTCCCGTCAACAGTCCGAGGTTCCAGCCGGGCAAGCCGCCCGCATTCAAGAAGTCCACGTTGACGTTCGGGGAGAAGAACCAGCCAATGAAGCCGGGCCGGCCGATCGTCGCTACCGCCCGCACTGGGAGGCGGATATCCAGTCTCACGTTGTCGCTCTTCGACCGCCACGCGTGCACATTTAAGGCCGGTCCGAGCTCCACCGTCGGCCGCAACTGCGGCATTCCCGCGCGCGTGGCGTTGTTGCGTACGGGCGTGGTCGCATTGATGCTGAAGTTCAGCTCAACACGATCCTGGTGCAAGAACTTGCTTCGTACGCCACTGCGGTCCGCCTGGAACAACCGACCTCTGTAAATGAAGTAGGGCACCGCCACAGGGTACGCGTGAGTTGTGTCAGAGCCGCGATAATCACGGAAACTCACGGCGCCGACGCCGAGTCCGAATTCCCAAAGCGGCCGTTCCTGGGCTCGAGACGGCGGAGGCTCCTGCTCGGGAGGAGCTTGTTCTTGCGACTGAGCGTGGGCGACGGCGCCTAGCAGCGCAGCGATTACTGCTGGGCAGGCCCGGTCCATGAGTGCCACTTTCTTCATTCCTCAAGCGGCGGCGCTGGAGTCCACCATGGCGGTTGCCTCGATCTCGACGTCCAGATCCCGCCGGCAGATGTCTGCTTGCAGATAGACCGGCCGGGCGTCGGGGCCGAGCGCCGCTCGCAGCTCCGCCTGAATTACCCGAAGATCCACTGGATCACGCACGTAGACCTTGCAGGCGAGGGATTCGAGCGTGAACTCCCCCGTGCCCGTCACTCGGTTGGCTTCGGTGAGCAACGCTTCGATGTTGGTGATGGTCTCGCGCGTCTGCGCGGCCGCGTCGCCCGTGTGGATCGTCCGATGTCCGACGATGCTCGCCGTCCCGGAGATGAATAGTGTCATACCTTCGGGCTCATGTAACACCGTAGCACGTGAGAACACGGGACTGCGAGCGCCGTACTGAGGAGGGTAGTTGTAAGCACTGACCTGCCGTGGGTTCTCGATGAAACTCGGGGCGCTCTGGCTGGCAAGAAAGTAAACGACGAGCGGGCTCCCAACAGCCGCGCCAAGTGCGCAGGCCGCCGAGACATTTCCCGTCACAGGCCTGCCGCTCGCGAGCAACGCTGCTCGCCGCGCGGAGTTGAATTGGCGATAGCGCTCGGTACCGTGCGTGTCCCTATTGATTTCCGGGACGTAATTCCAGACACGGATCAGGTGGGCGTAGCCGAGTGCGTCCAACGTATCGAGAATCTCACCGTAAGCCTGCTCGGTAGCCCGGTACAGTGGTGTTTGTTCCGCCGCCGCATCATCATCCGGCTCCGCAACCGAGATGCAACCAAACAGAGTGCTGGACGTCCGAGCGTAACGAACGCCCCCGTGTGTGCCCGAGTCCACCGTCTGCTGCGTACCCCAGACTTCACACAGTCCCCCCGACTCACCGAGAACGGGAGTCTTCACCTCGACAACGGGAACGGGCGCTTCCAGAGCACGGCTCGTGCCATTGTAGGTGGCGACGCCAATGACGCCCGCCCACCGCGCCGCCTCGACCTCGGCCAGTGACACGTAATTCAGATTCAACCCCTTTCTCGAGCCCATCAGCTCGCGATCACCCACTCGATTCGACCGGCTGAATATTGACACGCCGCCGCCGCATGGCCGCGATCGAACGTCTCAAATTCACGAGCGAGCCGATGTAATACACGGCCTTGAACGCTCGCAACGACCCCCAGATGGGCGTGTCGCCGTAGATGTCGCCCGCGAGAAGTCCCAGAAGGGCTTCTTTCATCCGCAGAACGTTGCGGGGGCCCATGAAGAGATCGCGCATCGTCGGATTGGTTATGCGATGAATGAACCAGGAGAACTCTTTCGTGCCATGACGGGAGACGCGCTCGAAATGCTTCAATGCGGATGCTGCCCTCGGGGGATGGCGCAGGCAGATGTCGACTGTCTCCGCCGCCACGGACGCCGTCGTCATCGCCATCATGACGCCCGAAGAGAACATCGGATCTACGAAGGCATAGGCGTCGCCGACCAGCAGGAAGTTGGCGCCGTAGCAACTCCGGCACGAGTACGCGTAGTTCCCCGTCGCTTCCACGTCGGAAATCAGCTCCGCGTCTTTTATCCGTTCTGCGAGGGGGCCGCATGATGCGAGCGTCTCGAGAAAGAACTCGCGCAGCGGACGCTTGCGGCTCTTCATGTAATAGGGCCAGACGACCGCGCCGATGCTGGTCGCGCCATCTGCCAGGGGGATGAGCCACATCCACCCGTGATCGAACCAGAAGAGCGAGATGTTACCGGCCCGCCTGCAGTCGGAGTCGCGTCGCACCCCTTTGAAGTGGGCGTACATGGCGGAGCTGTTATGCCGGCGATTACGTTGCTTGGTGTTGAGTCGATTGCCCAGGAAAGTGTCACGGCCGGAGGCATCGATGAGGAAGCGCGTCTCCCACGACTCCGTGCGACCGTCCTCATGCTCGGCATGAACGCGTGCGACCGGCGGGCCCGTGGGACGACCCTTCTGCGGTGCGAGCAGCTCGACATCTCGCACCCGGCATCCTTCAATGACCTGCGCCCCGCAGGCGCCGGCCCGGCGAATGAGAATCTCGTCGAATTGCGAGCGCCGTACGTGATAGGCAAAGGGCAACGATTTATTCCAGGCTTCCGCGAACTCGAAGGTCTGGCTACGCACCGAGTGCCAGGGAGAGACGAACTCCGCGCCCCATTTCTGCATGCCGATCGCCTTGACTTCGGCTGCGACTCCCAGGCGCTCGAACAGCGGCAGGTTGGCCGGAAGCAGGGACTCACCTATGTGAAACCGGGGATGGCGGGCTTTTTCCAGCAGGGTAACGTAGTAGCCCCGCGCGGCCAGCTCGATTGCAGCCGTGGACCCGCCCGGGCCGCCTCCGATGATGAGTACGTCGCTTTTGCCCACCTGGCGCCTTGCTATTGCCGATCGTCTGTCTTGTGAGAGGTCACCGAGGCCTTAACTTTCCTGGTGTCCTCCTTCGCCGTGTTGCCTACAGTCTGCGCCCCGTGCGCGACGGCCGCACCCGCCTTTTTGGAGTCCTGCGCAATAGTGTGACCCACCTCGCGCGAGCTCTTTGCGACGGTATGGCCGACCTGCTTCGATTTTTCGGCCACTGCGTGGCCGACTGCCTTGGAGTCCCGCGCTACCGCCTGGCCTACTTGCTTGCTATCGCGCGCAATGGCATGGCCGACTTCCCTGGCGTCCTGTTTGATGGTCTCCCTGGCGTCATCGATCTTGTCCCCGCCGGCCAGCGCCAGGGTCGATACAGCAAGCAACAGGGGTAGCAGATGAGGGGCTTTCATGGGCTTAGTTTACGTCAACGCAAGGTCCCGTTCAGCAGATGCGCCAGGCGAGCCCCAGTCCGCCGCCCGGCGGGGCAGGCCAGAATGCTTTCCCGGCGGTGGCGGGCAGATTGTCCCGGTATGCGTGCAGCCTCCTTTGTAAGCGACCGGGCAGTCGTCATGTGTCCAAGGCGCTTCAAGCGCAGGCGGCGCGGGCAAACTGCGAGCGCCAGGAACAACATCAGAGGGGGAATTCGTTTCAGGGTCACGGACAAAGGCATAATGAGGCAGGCGAGCGAGGTTCGAAGATGAAGGTTGTGATCATCCTGCCGACATACAACGAGCGCGGCAATATCGTTGCGCTGCTGGCGTCGCTGCAGGACGAATTTCAGCGTATCCGCCATGACATGCACGTCCTGGTGGTCGATGACAATTCGCCCGACGGCACGGCGGGATTGGTGCGGGAGGTGATGCAACGGCATCCCAACGTTCACCTCATCACCGGCGCCAAAGCGGGGCTGGGAGCGGCCTATATCCGCGGTATGCAGCATGCGCTCGATGAGCTTCACGCCGATGTCGTTTTCGAGATGGACGCTGACTTTTCCCACAATCCGGCTGACGTGCCGCGTCTGTTGGCCGCGCTCGAGAGCTCCGCGGACTTCGTCATCGGAAGCCGGCATGTCAAAGGCGGAAGCATTCCGGCCGAATGGAGCATCTGGCGCAAGTTGAACTCCGCTGGCGGCAACTGGGTGGCGCGCTATGTTGCGGGCCTCTATGGAATCCGGGATTGCACCGCCGGCTTCCGCGCCATCCGCGCGACGATTCTGCGACAGGTCGATTTCTCCGCGTTGCGTGTGAAGGGCTACGCCTTCCAGGTTGCTCTCCTGCACCAGGCGGTCACTCTCGGTGCGGTGGTCAAGGAGGTGCCCGTCGACTTCATCGATCGTAAATACGGTCAGAGCAAGCTCGGCCTCAGCGACATCACGGAATTCGTGCTCAATGCGTGGTGGATCAGGCTGCGCGCGTTGCGCACGTTTATTCGTTTCGCGCTCGTGGGAGCGTCGGGCACCGTCGTCAATCTTGGGGTGTTCAGCGCCGCATTGCACGCCGACCTCAATAAATACGTGGCCTCGCCGCTGGCGATCGAAGTCTCCATCTTCTGGAACTTCATGCTCAACAACTACTGGACCTTCAAGGAGCGCCGCACACGTGACCGGACGCGGATCAAGGGACTGAAGTTCAACCTCGTCTCGCTGGCCTCTCTCGGTGTCAGCTTCACGACGTTCATCGTCATGAACATGTTCTTTCCACGCCTGTCGCTGCAGGTCGACCAGCTGGTCGGCATCGCCCCGGCGATGTTGGTCAACTACTTTCTGAACTCATACTGGACTTTTCGCGCACATCCTGACCCCGAGCCCGTTCCGAACGGGCTGCTGCCACAAGGGCCGCCCCGGCCGCGGGCGAATCGCTCCGCTTGAACACCACCGTGAAGCGACTGCCGCGGTCGTTGGCGCCGGTGGTGACTTCCACGGTGGCCTGGTGAAGGCGCGCGATCTCCTCGACGATCGAAAGGCCCAATCCGCAGCCGTCACCATTGCCGTGCTCGACCCGATAGAACCGCTCGAAGATGAGCGCGCGCTCTTCGGGTGGAATGCCCGGGCCATCATCCTGCACTGACAGCTTCGGCTGCGGGCCCGCCTCCACTAGCAGGGTCACGTGCCCACCCCTGTTGCCGTAGCGCAGGGCGTTGTCGATGAGATTGGAGAGCACCTCGCTCAGCAGCCGCTCATCTCCACGCACCAGTACCGGGTGATCCGGGACAGCGAGGCCAAAATCGACGTCGCGCTCGAGCGCACGTGGAATCCATTCCTCGCCCACTTGCCGCGTCAGCGCGGTGAGATCGACGGATTTGAGCTCGATCGCTGCTACGGCTTCCGGATCGGTGCGCGCGAGCGCCAGCAACTGTTGACTTACGCGTGCGGCACGCTCGACGTTGCGATGTAAGGCTCGCAATGCGTCACGCTCGCTCGATAAGTCTGGCGCGCGCTCTGCTCTCTCAGCGTGAAGTAGCACTGCGGCGAGGGGCGTGCGCAGCTGGTGTGCGGCGTCCGCCACGAAGCGTTTCTGCGCGCGCATTGCGTTGCTCAGGCGTTCCAACAGCTCGTTGATGCGCGCTACCAGCACGCGCGCTTCGCGCGGCAAGCTACTCTGAGGGACCGGGGAAAGATTATTCTGGCCGCGGGCTTCGATCTGTGCCGCGACATCGGTGAGTGGCTTCAGACCGTGGTTCACCACGATTCTGCCGAGCAGCAACGCGATACCCAGCAGGGCGATCTGGGGCGCCGCCATGCCAATGAGAATCTCGCGCGTGAGGGTCGAGCGCTTGATGAGAGTTTCCGCCACTGAAACCATGACCGGATCTCCCGGTACGGCCGGTGCGACCAGCGTCGACACGATGCGGACCGGTTTGCCGTGGAGAGCGCCGAAAGACAGACGAAGGTCTCCTACCGCCGGCAATGTGAGGCTCGGCAGTGAGGCGTCTCCTGCTATGAGCCCCTGGCGTGCGGAGGAAACCTTGAAATAGGTCTGGTCGACCTCGTCGAACTGGAAGATCTCGAGCGACACCCGGGGCAGATCGAATGTCATCTGGCCACCCTCGCCGTGCACCGCCAGCGCGAGGGAGCGGGTCGAATCGATGAGCCAGCGATCGTAGACGAGGTTGGCGAAGTGCAGCGCCGTGAAATAGGAAGCCAGGCCGTCGAGCGTGAGCAGGAGCACCAACACGATCCCCAGCCGCAACAGCAGGCCGGCACGCAGACTGACGGGGCCCTGTTGCTTGACGATGGTGATCACGGCGGCGCCGGCGTTGGGACCTGATCGTCAGGTTGGAGAGGCGCTCGAAGTGCGCGGCTCATCCGACTCCAGCATGTAGCCGAAACCCCTCAATGTGCGCACTTTGAGCCCGTAGGGTCCGAGCCGCCGTCGCAGGCGATGCACGCAGATCTCGATCGCGGTGTCGGAAGGAGGGTTGCCTCCACGGCTCAGCCGGTCGGCGATCGCCTGCTTGCTGACGACGCGACCTGCTCGGATGGCTAGCGTCTCGAGCAGCGCCATCTCACTCGCCGGCAGGTCGAAACTCGTCTCCCCGAGTATGACGCGCGGCTGGCCGGCGACGAGCACCAGGGGGCCGACCCGGATCTCCTCCTCCCGATCCGCTCGTCGGCGGCGTAATAGGGCGCGCACCCGCGCTTCGAGCTCCGGCATTTCGAACGGTTTCACGAGATAGTCATCTGCGCCCGCGTCGAGTCCCGATACCCGGTCCTCGAGAGCGTCGCGCGCAGTAATGATGAGAATGGGCAGTCCGACGAGCTGCCGTCGCAAATTCCTCACCAGGGCGAGACCGTTCATGCCGGGCAGCATGAGATCCACGATCGCCAGATCGTATTCGCTGCCGAGCAGGCTGTTGAACGCATCCCGCCCATCCGCGTGCGAATCGACTTCATAGCCGGCCTGGCGCAAGAGGGCGCAAAGCCCTTCGCGCAGCTCGCGATCATCTTCGACGATCAGAAGGCGCATGGCCTAAAAACAGCTCCGCACAGGTCGACTCCTTTGCATTGTAAACCCTAAATCTCCGCACAACGCATCAAAGCCGCATCGGTTGTCATCCACCGCCCATTTGACGGTGCCAATCGTCATTCTCTTCGGGCAAACTTCCGCGGATGCGTCTCGATCGTCTCCCCATATCGGTACTGAAGACCCGCTTTATCCCAGGCGGCTGGGACATGCTCGCATTCGTGCTGGTTTTCGCCTTCTTTATATACGTTGCCCAGGCGGCACTCGGTCTCACCGGTTCGCTTGCCAGACTAGAGGCGACGCCAATCTCACTCGCGCCGGCGGCGCTCGTCGGCTACGCCGCGCGCACCGCGTTGCGGATGCTGATCGCAATGCTCGCTTCCTTACTGTTTACTTTCACTTATGCGACGCTCGCCGCGAAGAGCCGCCGCGCCGAGGTTGTCCTGGTGCCGCTGCTCGACATATTGCAGTCGCTGCCGATTCTCGGCTTCTCCATCACCATTCTGTTTTTTCTGTCACTGACGCCTGGCAGAGTCGCGGGCGCGGAAATGGCCGCCATCTTCCTCATCTTCACCAGCCAGGCGTGGAACATGGCGTTCAGCTTCTATCACTCGCTGCGCAGCATCCCGTATGAGCTGGACGAGGCGGCCCGCAGTTTCCGCCTGAGCCCATGGATGCGCTTCTGGCGGCTCGAAGTCCCGTTTGCTATGCCGCCTCTCATCTGGAACATGATGATGTCGATGTCGGGCGGCTGGTTTTTCGTGGTTGCCGCCGAAGCCATCAATGTCGGCAATACCAAGGTCACGCTTCCCGGCGTCGGCTCCTACGTCGCGCTCGCGATTGAGCAGCGCAACCTCGGGGCGATCGGCTGGGCCATTGCCGCCATGTTCGTTGTCATTCTCGTTTATGACCAGCTCCTGTTCCGGCCGCTGATCGCCAGCGCCGACTGGTTCCGCCTCGAGCAGGAGGCCGGTCTCACGCCGTCCCGCTCGTGGGCATTGACGATGATGCGCCGGTCGCTGTTTCTGGGCCTGGCGGCGCGCCTGTTCGTCGGCATTCTCAACATCGGCGGCAAGTCGGGCGCACCGATCGTAATACGCGCGAAGAGAGAGATTGACGAGAAGCGCCAGCGGCTCGGCGATTTCATCTGGTACGGGGCGATCGCGCTCATCGGCACGGTTGCCTTGTTGAAGGCGGTGCGGTTCGTGTTCTCCGAAATCAATGCTGCGGAGGTAGTGCACGTCGTACTGCTCGGCTTCTTCACGTTTCTGCGCGTCGGCATTCTGATTGCCATCGCGAGTCTGATATGGGTGCCGATCGGCATCTATGTCGGGATGCGCCCGCGCGTGGCGAGCATCGTGCAGCCGATCGCGCAGTTTCTCGCCGCTTTCCCTGTGAACCTGATCTATCCCATCGTCGTCTCGAGTATCGTCCTGGGCCGGCTCAACCCCGACATCTGGTTGAGTCCCCTCATGATCCTCGGCACACAGTGGTACATCCTGTTCAACGTCATCGTCGGTGCGTCCGCGATACCGCCGGACATGCGCTATGTGGGGGAGAACTTCCACGTCCGCGGGTGGCTGTGGTGGAAGCGGATCGCGTTGCCGGCAGTGTTTCCGTTCTATGTCACCGGCGCCATCACCGCTTCAGGTGGCTCGTGGAATGCGAGTGTCGTCTCCGAGGTCGCCGAGTGGGGACAGCAACATCTGACAGCGAGGGGTCTCGGCTCATACATCTCACGGGCCACCGATGCCGGGGATTTTCAGCGTACGGTGGTCGGAATCGTCGTCATGGCGCTTTTCGTGGTCCTGCTGAACCGGGTGTTCTGGAAACCGTTGTTCGCCCG
>Ga0265331_10001704_pt1 | contig 15857 bp, 16 predicted proteins | sample 41923metaG_FD_202088 | JGI IMG/M metagenome (GOLD analysis project Ga0265331, IMG submission 202088) | Rhizosphere microbial communities from Carex aquatilis grown in University of Washington, Seatle, WA, United States - 4-19-23 metaG | ecosystem: Host-associated > Plants > Roots > Rhizosphere... | reverse complement strand
CGACATCCGCCTCCGCTTCCTTTAGGGAACACGGCTCAACTCAAAACAGCGTGCCGAAACGCTCGCGCTCGCCCTGAAGGGAAGGGCGCGGAACGGTAGGAGATTTGATCATGAACCTCATCGCTCAGCTCGAAGCCGAGCAGGCGGCGAGCCTTCTCCAAGGCAAGACCATTCCCGAGTTTCGCCCCGGCGACACGGTGATCGTCAACGTCAAGGTCAAGGAAGGCGATCGCTCGCGCGTCCAGGCCTATGAAGGCGTCGTCATCTCGCGTCAGGGCGGCGGCCTCAACGAGAGCTTCACGGTCCGCAAGATTTCCTACGGCGAGGGCGTCGAGCGCGTCTTTCCGGTCCACGCCCCGCTGATCGATTCGATCAAGGTCGTGCGCCGCGGCAAGGTGCGCCGCGCGAAGCTCTATTATCTGCGCGACCGCCGCGGCAAATCGGCCCGCATCGCGGAGCGCGTCGAGACCAAGGCCAAGACAGCGGGCTAATGATCGGCGGGACGAGACGGCTCGCCGCCGGCGCCCTTTTCGCGCGGGCGAGCCTCGGACCAAAGCTCTTGAACGCCTTCGCCGCCGCGCTGCTAGGCGCGGAGGTTTTGGCTGGGCCAGTCGGCGCCTCCGCGCAGGCCATACAGGATCGCGCCGTTCCCGGCTCGCGCGCCGAGGCGGTTCTCTCCTTCGCGCCGATCGTCAAGAAAGCGCAGCCCGCGGTCGTCAATGTCTTCGCCTCTCGCGTCGAGAAGTCCCCGGCGAACCGCCTCTATGACGATCCGATTTTTCGGCAGTTCTTCGGCGATGGCGGCATGCCGGGCCGGCAAATGGCGCAGTCGCTCGGTTCCGGCGTGATCGTCGATCCGTCGGGCCTCGTCGTCACCAATCATCATGTGATTGAGGGGATGACCGACGTGCGGGTCTCGCTCGCGGACAAGCGCGAGGTTCCCGCCAAGATCCTGCTTCGCGATCCGCGCACCGATCTCGCGGTGCTGAAGCTTCCGGACGGGGCCTATCCGTCCATGGACCTCGCCGATTCCGATCAGCTTCAGGTGGGCGATCTCGTCCTGGCGATCGGCAATCCCTTCGGCGTGGGCCAGACCGTGACCCAGGGCATCGTGTCGGCGCTCGCGCGCACGCAGGTCGGCATCTCGGACTATGGCTTCTTCATTCAGACGGACGCGGCGATCAACCCGGGCAACTCCGGCGGTCCGCTCGTCGACTTGAACGGCCGCGCGGTGGGCATCAACTCCGCGATCTTCTCCAAGTCCGGAGGCTCGGTGGGCATCGGCTTCTCCATTCCGAGCAATATGGTGAAGGTGGTCCTGGCGACGGCCAAGGGCGGCGGCAAGCAGGTGCGCCGGCCATGGTTGGGCGCAACGCTTCAGGCGCTGACGCAGGACATCGCCGAGGGCCTCGCGATGCAGCGTCCGACGGGCGCGCTCATCGCCGATCTCAACGCCAGGGGACCGCTCGCGGAAGCCGGCGTGAAGCGCGGCGACGTCATCCTTTCGGTCGACGGACAGGACGTCGACGATCCCGAGGCTTTGGGCTACCGCCTCGGCACGAAGCCGCTCGGCGGCGCCGCGAGCCTCGGCGTGCTGCGCGTCGGCAAGAAGCTCGCGCTCACGATCAAGCTCACCGCCGCGCCGGAGACACCGCCGCGCGATCCGGTCAAGATCAAGGGACAGAATCCCTTCACCGGCGCCACCGTCGTCAATCTGTCTCCGGCGACGGTCGAGGAGTTGTCGGTTCAGGGGAACGCCACGAGCGGCGCTGTGATCGCGGAGATCGAGGACGGCTCTATCGCCCAGCAGTTCAACCTGCAAAAGGGCGACGTCATCCTCGCCGTCAACGACAAGCGAATCCTGACGACCCGCGACCTGGAACAGGCGACCGCGGCACGCGCTTACTACTGGAAGATCACTTTGTCTCGCGGCGGACAAACCATCAGCACCGTCGTCGGCGGCTGAAGCCCGCGCCCGCGGAGCCGCTCGCGCGGCGACGCGTTACGACGCGCGGGGCTGCTGATGTCGGGCCGGGCTGCTGGCGTCGCGCGGGCCGTCCGGCGCCCGGACAGGCAGCATCCAGCCTGCCGCAAAGGCGAGCACCGCCACGACGACAAGCGCGGCGAAGGCCGTCCAGCGCAAACCCTTGTCGTTGTCCGAAGGAACGGACATGGTTGACACCTCCAAGAAACACTGCCTCTTAACCATGGGCGTGTACGTATAAATAGCGCATTTTCCCTCCCGCTCAAGCGCGGGCGCGGCTCCCCGGCGCAACTTTGTTGCTGCGACGCGAAGGCCGGCTTCGATCCGTGCTCAAGCCGCCGGCGCGGCGGCAGCTTGCGGGGAGACGACCGGCGCCGGCTGGAACCGCTTGAGCCGCAAGGCGTTCGTCACCACGAAGACGCTGGAGAAGGCCATGGCGCCGGCGGCGAGCATGGGGGAGAACAGCGTTCCGTTTACGGGATAGAGCGCCCCGGCGGCGACCGGGATCAGGACGACATTATAGCCGAAGGCCCAAAACAGATTCTGGGCGATGTTCCGCATCGTCGCGCGCGAGATCGCCACGGCCGTCGGAACCTTGGCGAGATCTCCCGACATCAGCACCACGTCGGCGGCCTCGATGGCGACATCCGTTCCCGTGCCGATCGCGAGCCCCACATCGGCTGCGGCGAGTGCGGGCGCGTCATTGACGCCGTCGCCGACGAAGGCGAGCCTGCTTCTCTCGCGCAGGCGCTTCACGGCCGCAACCTTGCCGTCGGGCATGACGCCCGCGACGACCTCGTCGATGCCGACCTCTTGCGCGATGGCGCGCGCCGGCCGCTCCTGATCGCCTGTGATCATCGCGGTGCTGACGCCGAGCCCATGCAGCGCGCTGACTGCCGCCGCGCTCGAGGGCTTCACCGCGTCGGCGACGCAGAGGATCGCGGCGAGCTTGCCGCCGATCGCCGCATAGAGCGCGGTCTTGCCTTCCTCGGCAAGCCGCGTCGCGGGCTCGGCGAAGGGGCCGACGTCGATGTGGAGCGACGCCAAGAAGCGCTCCGCGCCGACCTCGATCAGCTTGCGGTTCACGGTTCCTCGCGCGCCCATGCCGGGGATCGACTGAAACTTCGTGGCCGCCGCGAGCCTGAGCCCACGCTCGCGCGCCGCGTCGACCAGGGCGCCGGCGACCGGATGCTCGGAAAGCGCCTCGACGCTGGCGACGAGGCGTAGCGTCTCGTCGGCGTCGAATTTCGGCGCCGCGACGAGATCGGTCAGGCGCGGCTTGCCGAAAGTGAGCGTTCCCGTCTTGTCGAAGGCGATGAGCTGCGCTTCGCCCAAGGTCTGAAGCGCCTCGCCTTTGCGGAACAGCACGCCCAATTCGGCGGCGCGGCCCGTGCCGGTAATGATCGCGGCGGGCGTCGCGAGGCCCATCGCGCAGGGGCATGCGACGATCAGCACGGCGACCGCATTGACGAGCGCGAAGGAGAGGCGTGGCTCGGGGCCGACGAGCATCCAGACGGCGAAAGTCGCCGCGGCGATGGCGAAGACGATCGGCACGAAGACGGCGGTGACGCGATCGACGAGCGCCTGAATCGGAAGCTTCGCGCCCTGCGCCTGCTCCACCATGCGGATCACGCCGGCAAGGAAGGTGTCGGCGCCGACGCGCTTGGCCTCGAAAGCGAGAGCTCCGGTTCCGTTCACGGTCGCGCCGGTGACGGGAGAGCCGGGCGATTTGGCCACGGGCGCGGGCTCGCCTGTGATCATCGATTCGTCGACATGCGACGCGCCGCGCAGCACGACGCCGTCTGTGGGAATCCGCTCGCCGGGACGCACGAGCACCACATCGCCGACGCGCACCTCTTGCGTCGGAATGTCGAGCGTCTCGCCCCCGCGCTCGACGTGAGCGACGCGTGGCGCCAGCGCGGCGAGCGTGGCGATGGCTCCGGCCGCCTGACCCTTCGCGCGCGCTTCCAGCAGGCGGCCCAAAAGGATGAGCGTGACGATCACGCAGGCGGATTCGTAATAGACCTGGGCCGCGCCGGCCGGCAGCAGCTGCGGGGCGAAGGTCGAAACGGCGGAAAAAAGATAGGCGCTGGCCGCGCCGACCGCGACGAGCGCGTTCATATCCGGCGCGCCCCGGAGAAGCGTCGCGAAACCCTTTTCGAAGAAGACGCGCCCCGGGAGGGCGAGCAGCAGGCTCGTCAAGACGAAGGAGAGATATTGCGCCGTCTCGTGTCCGACATGCGTCAGGATCCATTCGTGAAAGGCGGGAATCAGATGGCCGCCCATCTCGACGATCACGACCGGCGCCGTCAGCGCGGCGGCGAGGACGAGCCGGCGCGACAGGGCCTGCGCCTCCTCCTCGCGCGCCTTCCGCTCGGGCGCGAGCGCGCTTTCGGCCTCGCGCGGCTCGTAGCCCGCCTCGGCGACGGCGCGCCGCAGCGCCTCGAGGCGGCCGGGCCCCTTCAGCGCGCGCACGCTCGCGCGCTCGGTGGCGAGATTGACGCTCGCCTCGAGCACGCCGGGAACGCCTTTCAGCGCCTTCTCGACATGGGCGACGCAGGAGGCGCAGGTCATCCCGCCAACGCCGAACTCATAGGTCTCGACGGCGGGCTCATAGCCCGCTTCCGTGACGGCTTCGACGATCTTGGTCGCGTCGGCCTGCGGCGTCAGCCGCACATTGGCGCGCTCGGTCGCGAGATTGACGCTGGCCGCGGCGACGCCCGGCGCGCGCGCCAGCGCCCTCTCGACATGCGCGACGCAGGACGCGCAGGTCATGCCGCCCACCTCGAAGGCGAGCTCGCGATCCGAGGCGGCGGTCGCCGCGGGCTCCGTCATCGACGGAGCCACCGGGGAGTTTCCGAGGCGTATTGCGCGTATTTCTCGCCGAATTTTTGCCGCAGATGACGCTCCTCCGGCCGCACGTTCATGTAATGCAGGGCGACAGCCACGACAGGCGCGAGCAAGGTCACGGTCCAGGAGCCGAGGACGAGCCCGAGACCGAAGACCAGCGCGACATAGGAGACATAGATCGGGTTGCGCGTGTAGAAATAGGGACCGTCGGTCACGAGCGCCGTCGCCGGACGATTGGCCTGAATCGGCGTGTCGTGCCCCCGCAAGAGACGCGCGCACCACAGATTCGTCAGCACCGCGGCGACGACGAGCGGGCCGCCGACCACCGTGAACAGCGCATGGGGCCGGTCGACGCCGAGGATCAGATCGACAGCGAGGCCAAGCACGATCGCGCCCCCCACGAGGAGCTGCGGCCAGGGTCGCAGCGCGAGGCCGGTATCCGACGTCAGCGGTTCGTTCACGCATTCCTCCTTGCTATGCGTCTTAATTGGCCTCTGCCCTCACTGTTGCAAGCCGAAGGCCTCCTGTCTCGCGTTTCCGCGAGGCGCGCCCCGGTCAGGACAGGCCTAGCCAGGACGGCGAATTTGGTGTAAGCGCCCCTCTTCCCGAAATTCTGAAAGCCAGGGCCCTTTGGTCCGAGGTCCCAGAGGAGAGATTAAATGGCTGTTCCGAAGCGAAAAACCTCGCCGATGAAGCGCGGGTTCCGCCGCTCCGCCGACGCGCTGAAGGCCCCGTCCTATGTCGAGGACAAGGATTCCGGCGAGCTGCGCCGTCCCCATCACATCGACCTGAAGACCGGCATGTATCGCGGCCGGCAGGTGCTGAACCTGAAGACGGAAGAAGCCTGAGCGCCAAGGCGGCGCGCCGCGAGAGGCGCGCCCTTTTGTCCCCAGAGACTTTTGCGCATGACCCTTTCCTTTAGCTTTGGGCAGGCGAGAAGCCGACCGGCTTTTCCCTCCCATCCATCACCCCCGCCAGGATTGGCAGAAGCCAGGCGCGCGGGAAGAACCTCGCCAAGACGACAATCGCCTGGTTCATGAGCCCCGGCACGATGACGCGCCGATTGGCCATGAGACCCTCATAGCCCTGCCGCGCCACCTCGGCGGGCGAGACGAGCGCGAGGCGCGCGACGCCCATCTTCCCCTCCAGCGCGAAGCCCGAGCGCGCCTGAAAGCCCGTTTCGACGGGTCCGGGGCAGAGGCAGGAAACCTTGACGCCGCTCGCGCGCAGCTCCTGCGTCAGCGCCTCGCTGAAGGACAGCACAAAGGCCTTCGTCGCATAATAGACCGCGAAATTTGGTCCCGGCATGAAGGCGGCGATCGACGCCACATTCAGAATGGCGCCGCGACGGGCGACGATCCCGGGAAGAAAGCGCAGCGTGAGCGCGGTCAGGGCGCGCACGTTCAGATCGATCATGCCGAGCTGCTCGGCGGCGTCGAGCGCCTCTACAGGACCCAGCAGGCCGAAGCCCGCATTGTTGACGAGAATCTCGGTCTGCGCTTCTGCTGCGTCGAGCGCCCTGGCGAGCGCTTCGACTGCGTCCGGCTCGCCGAGATCGAGCGGAACGACGAGCGGCCTTCGTTGAGCGCCTTTCGCGACGATTTCGTCGGCGAGCGCCTCGAGCCGGTCGGCGCGGCGCGCGACGAGCGCGAGATCATGTCCCCGCGCCGCGAAAACGCGCGCGAGTTCCGCGCCGATCCCGTCGGAAGCGCCGGTGACGATCGCCAGACGGCGCCGTTCTTTGTCCGCAGTCGTCATGAAAACTCCAAAGGTCGAGGGACCGGCTCGAGGCGTTCCGGCTCAGGATTGGGACCAGGGTCCTGGAGGCGGCGGCTCTTCGCTCTCCGCCTCCTCGCGCGCAAATTGCCGCAGCGTCACGCGATCCCGCGTGGACACGCCTAGCAGCTCGGCGACTCGCCACACGACATTCTCCTCGCATTCGTCGATGTCGCCGTCCGCATAGGCGATTTCCCAAAGCATGCCGACGAGCTGGCGGCGGCCTTCCTCGCCGAGCGACCGCTTCAAGACGCTCGTGAAATGAAAGAGATCAACGGCCTCACGCTCGCTCTCGGTCGCATGCGCAATGAGCTCGTGCGCCTGCGCATGCGAAAGATTGAAGCGTTCTTCGACGAGCCTTTGCACGCGCGCGCGCTCGGCGGCGTCGAACTCGCCGTCGATCGCGGCGATGTGGACGAGCAGCGCGCCTGCGGCCAGGCGGTAGTCCTGGTCTTCGATAACGCGCTCTCGCGGCGCCTCGAACAGCTCGCCGATGAAGCTCTTGAGCGTGTCGAACATTGCGGGGAACCTACAGCCGATGTGACGATCTATAGAGCGGCGCCTTTGGCGCGTCTATCACGGACCCTGGAGCTTCAAAGATCAGACGCCGGCGCGACGCGGCTTGCTCGGCGCCGTCAGCACCGGACAGGGCGCTTCGCGCAGCACCTGTTCCGTCGTGCTGCCGGTGATCGCGTCGATGAGATCCTTGTGGCCCTGGGTCGCCATGACGATGAGGTCTGGGCCGATTTCCTCGACGACCTCGAGGATCGTCTCGACGACCGGCCCGCGCCGCAGCTCGACATGCGGCAACAGATTGCCATAGGTCGGCAGCGTGTCGCCGACATGCAGCAGATGAAACTCGGCCGTGGGCTCGAGCATGCGCACGAAGGGCGCCGCGAAGCCCCAGGCGTGCATCGGCGCGACCTCGGCGGAAACGGGCATCAGCACGCGCCGCAGCCTGACCTTGCCGGTCGCCGCGTCGACGAATCCCTGCGCGCCGGCGCGCAAAAACAGAGCCGGCGCGTGGGAGAGCCTGGCGCTCTCCTCGGCGAGCGATCCGGCGAGCAGGCGCTCGAGCCAGCCCGGAGCATGCGTCGCGAGCACGAGGAGATCGCATGCGTTCGCCTCGGCGTATCCGCCGATCGCGCTCGCAACGTCCTCCGACGCGACCGACTTGTTGACGATCTTCACGCCCAGACGCTCTTCGATCGCCCCGGGCTCGACGCCGGGATCAATCAGGCCCCAGCGCTGAAAGAATCCGCGCGCTTTCGGGAAGCGGTCTTCGGCGGCGAGAAGTCCCGGTTCTTCCTCCACATGCAGAACATGCAGCGTGCTCTTTCCTGCGGCCGCAAGCCGAACGGCGTGAATGAATGCGGCTTCATTATCCTCGGAGAAGTCGGTGGGATGCAGAATGGCGTGGAACGGGCAGCCTTCCATGCGCGCGCCTTTACCTTGTTGGAGCCGGTCGGGCTCTCGTTGCGAGCCTCTGGATGTTAGGACATCGACGCGCTGTGAGCCAGCGGTCTCGTCGAGCTCTCCTTCTCAGTGATGATTGCGAGCGGCGAAGCCCTTGCCCCAGACGAGCCCCAGCCCGTGGAGGCGCTCGAGCAAGTGCTCGGCCCGCCCCCCGGCGGGGGCCGTTTTCGAGTCGATCGCGCCGGAGAATTCCTCGCGCAGGAGCGCCGCCTTTTTCTTTTTCCCCAGCGCTTCGAGCGCGTCCGCAACCACGAAGGCGGCCTCGATCGTCCAGGGATGGCGCGCGCGGCCGTCGGCCTGCAGTCTTTCCAGCGCGCCCTGCGCCAGCGTCAAGGCCTCGCGCGCGAGGCCGAGCCTGAGCATGACTCGCGCGCAATTGGTCTGGCGTCGGGCCGTCGCCGGATAGTCGAGACCAAAGCTCGCTTCGAAAATGTTGCGCGACCGCTCGAGCAACAGGCGCGCTCCTGCGAAATCTCCCTGGGCGCAACGCGTCGTCGCGAGATTGTCCAGGCTCGCCGCGGTCTCCGGATGACTGGGTCCAAAGAGGCTTTCGCGGATCGTGAGCGCGGACTGAAACAAGGTCTCCGCGCCGGCGCAGTCGCCTTCGACGAGAAGATAGTCGCCCGCGCGGACCTGCAGATCGGCGCGCGCTTCGCTAAGCTCTCGGCGCGATTGCGTGCGCGCGCAGACCTCGAGGAGATGCGGCGTCAGCTTGGCGCAGAGCGACCGGGATTGCGGATTGTCAAAAGAGTCGGCCGGATAGACTTCGCAAAGACGTTCGACGATGCTCTCGGCGATGGCCTCTCCGCCCGCCATTTGCAGCGCGCGTTCGCGCGCCAAGTCGTGAAGCGCTTCGCGCATGAGCAGCGCGGGAACCCCGTCGCCGAAGGGAGCGAAGCTCGCTAGCGCGAGATCCGCCAGTATGCGCGCGGCCGATCTCGTTTCGGCCGGATCGCGGCAAACGCCCTCGACCAGCAGGAGCGGCGCGCGTTCGCCGGCGCAAAGCCCGAGAAAAGCGACGAGTTGTTCCCCGACCGGGATCAGTCTTCGCGCGGCGCCGACGGACAGGCCGAAAGCGGCGGCGAGACTGGCCGACTGGCCCTGCCGCTCCGGCGCCGCGGAGATCAGCATACGCACATTGGCCGCATAGGCCAGCACGGGCGTCCGCATGCGCCGGCAATAGGCCGCCGCAAGCTCCAGCGTCAGCGGGGTCGAGCCGAGGACGTCGACAAGGTCCGCCGCCTCCGCCGGGTCGCGCGCCGCCCCTCGACGCCGCAGAAAGGCGAAGGCGTCGCTCGGCTCGAACGGCTCCAGCGCCGCCTGATTGGCCCACTCGTCCCATCCGCCCGCCATGGCGGGGCTCGCGCGCGGCGCGGCGTCGCGTTCCGGCGCTCTCCGCGCGAGCGCCGCCGCGTCGGGCTCCACCAAATGGCGGGATTCGTAAACGGAGAGCTGTGCGCACAGCACTTCAAACTCGCGCGCCAAAGCGCTTTTTTCGAGCGTGAGCGTTTCGAGCTGCGTGAGAGTCGCGTCGAGACGCGTCCTGGTTTCCGTCAGGTTTCGCGCGCTATCGGCGACCTCGCTCTCCAGCCGCTCGACGTTTCGCGTCGAAGCTTCGAGCCGCTCTTCCAGCGCCTCCGCCCGGAGGAGCCGACGCCCCGCCTCCATCATCGCCTCGGTCCGCGCGGCCGCGACCGAGTCGAGCTTTTGCTCGAGTCTCCGCTCGCGCACCGCGCTGCGTGCGAGCACCATCGAATGCTGCGCGTCGATCTGCTCGAAAGTGAGGGGCATGCGGCTTTCGAGGCGGCGCTGCGTCAGGCGCGCGACCCGCCGTTGCAGGAAGGGGACGAGGCACAAAAAAAACAGCCCGGCCATGAGGAAGCCAAGCGTGAAATACAGCGCTTGCTCGATCAAGACGCACCTCCCCACGCCGCCCGCGCAGCCCCCCTCTGTCAGCGGATCGCCTCGACGATTGCGCACAGGAGGGCGAAGGCCAATACTTCGCCTACGCAATAAAACTGGCGTTCATCTGAGCCAGGGCAAGCCGAGCCGAAGCGCTTTTTTAACACTCGGTCGGCCCTTATTTTTGCCGCCATCCGCGCTGATTCTCGGACTGGGAGCTAAGGAAAAACGTGGACAATCCTCGATGCCAAGGTCGCAACGCGCTCTGATTGGATGCTTCTTCGCAGCTCTCTCGCTGCTGGCGGCGTCGGCCGCTTACGGGCAATACTATGGCTCGCCCGATTCCTACTATTACAATTACGCTTCCCCCGAGGCGCGCGCCTATTACGACCGGCGCTACTATGATGAGTATTATTACGCCTACGGCGGGCGGTATTATAATAACGGCGGCTACGGCCGGCGCGGCGACTATCCGCAGGGTTACTCCCAGGGCCAATCTGCGCCCTCCGGCGCCTATGGGGACGATTATGCGCCCCGCGCGCGACCGCCGGCGCGGGCGCAGGAGGACTATTATTCCCGCGATCCCTACGGCTATTCCCGCGATCCCTATGACGCCGCGCCCCGCGCCGGACGCGAGCCGGGGAGATCGCGCATGGCGGCGCTGCCGCCCGACGCCGATCCCGCCTATTCGACGGGGATGGATCACGACCAGGAGGTCGACTTCCGTCAGCGGACGGCCGCGCTCGTCGCCGATCCTTACTCGCGCCGCGAGGGCGAGATCACGATCGATACGGGTCAGCGCAAGCTCTACCTCTCGCTCGGCGGCGGGCGCGCGATCGAATATGGCATTGGCGTTGGACGCGAGGGGTTTCTCTGGAAAGGGCAGGCGGAGGTTGGCCGCAAGGCCTATTGGCCGGGCTGGACGCCCCCTAAGGAAATGCTGCTGCGCCGCCCCGATCTGCCGCGCCATATGGAAGGCGGCATCGAGAATCCGCTCGGCGCGCGCGCGCTCTATCTCTTCCGCGGCGACAAGGACACGATGTTCCGTATCCACGGCACCAACGAGCCGGACACGATCGGACAAGCCGTTTCGTCGGGCTGCATCCGCATGCTCAACTCCGACGTTATCGATCTCTATCAGCGCGTCCGAAAAGGCGCCCGCGTCGTGGTCTTATGACGCGGCGCGCCCGAGCGAATTCGGATCGCGAAAGTCTGTCGGCTTTTACGACAATTCGCTTCAACTGCCCTTCTGAAACTCGAGCCGCGTCCCGCCCGCTTGCGGCGTCACGCCCGCGCTGAGCGCGTCCTCGAGCCGGTCGATGCGGATCATCGCGAGGCCGAGGTCGCCCTGGCTCGAACCGGTGACGCCGAGATCGATCTCCCCCGCCTTGATCGGCGTTCCGGGCGCGGGCGCGCCGCCTTCGGCGCGATAACGGGCGACGCGCCGGCGCGCGAGGCCGCGATGCTGCGTGCGCGCGACGACCTCCTGCCCGACGAAGCAGCCTTTCTTGAAATCGACGCCGGCGAGAAGGTCCATATTGGCCTCGTGCGGAAAGGCCTCGCCGTAAGAGAAATCCTGTCCGCCCTCGGGCACGCCTGCGGCGACCCGGCGCGCGTCATAGTCGGCGCGCTCCGCTCCCGCTTCGAGCGCCTCGCGCGGCGCGATGGCCCTTAGCCCCAAGGCTTCGGCGCGGGGATCGGGCGCGACGGCGAGCGCGGCCGAGCCGGCCTGCGACGCCTCCGTCAGCGCGAAGACCGCGAGAGAATCGCTCAGCGAGGCGATGGTGACGGCCGAGCGAAGCCGATAGAAGGACAGGCGCTTGATGAGATCGGCCTCGAGCGCCTTGGGGCAGTCGAGCAGATAACGACGGCTCTCTCCCTCTCCAAGCGGGAAAAGCAGAAAGTCGAAAAGAATCTTTCCCTGCGGCGCGAGCAGCGCGCAGAAGCGCGCTTCTCCCGGTCCGAGCCGCTGCACGTCGTTTGTCACGAGTCCATGCAGAAATTTGGTGGCGTCGGGCCCGGAGACCTCGACGACGCCGCGATCCTCAAGGAGAATGGGTTTTGTCATGCGTGTCACGCTTTCCCTGGGAGCGGAGATGGATTTGGCGCGCTTGACTTGACATGAGTCTCACGCAAGTTTCCGTCAAGCTGTCGAAGGCGCCGCGCCCTTGACGGCATTCGCACATTGCGCGCGGCGCCCAGCCCCTGCAAGCAAGGCGCCACCCGATGACCGAGAGCTTCGACACGATTCTTTCCGGCGGCGTCCTCGTCAATCATGACGGCGAGGGGCTGCGCGACGTTGGGCTTCGGGATGGCAAGATCGCCGAAATCGGCGATCTCTCCCGCGCTTCGGCCGCAGAGCGCGTCGATTGCGCCGGGCTGCATGTCTTACCCGGCGTCGTCGACACGCAGGTGCATTTCCGCGAGCCGGGAGCGACGCATAAGGAAGACCTCGAAACCGGCTCGCGCGCCGCGGTTCTGGGCGGGGTGACGGCCGTGTTCGAGATGCCGAACACCAAGCCGCTCACGACGACCGCCGCCGATCTCGCCGACAAGGTCGCGCGGGCCAAGGGTCGCATGCATTGCGACTTCGCCTTTTATGTGGGCGGCACGCATGAGAATGCGCGCGACATCCCCGAGCTCGAGCGCCAGCCGGGCGCGGCGGGGATCAAAGTCTTCATGGGCTCTTCGACCGGCTCGCTGCTCGTCGCCGACGACGCGGGAATCGCCGAGATTCTCTCGCATACCCGCCGCCGCGCGGCTTTCCACGCCGAAGACGAAGAGCGCCTCAAGGAGCGCGCCAATCTGCGCGTCGCTGGCGACGCCGCCTCGCATCCCGTCTGGCGCGACGCGCAGACCGCGCTGCTGGCGACGCAACGGCTTCTCAAAATCGCGCGGGAAAAGCGCGCGCTCATTCACGTGCTGCATGTTTCGACGGCCGAGGAGATGGCGCTGCTCGCGGGCCACAAGGACATCGCCAGCGTCGAGACGACGCCGCATCATCTCACCTTGAGCGACGCGGATTATCTGCGGATCGGGACGCTCGCGCAGATGAACCCGCCGGTGCGCGACGCCGCGCATCGCGAGGAGATTTGGCGCGCGCTGCAGCAAGGGGTGGTCGACGTGCTCGGCTCCGACCACGCCCCGCATACGCTGGAAGAGAAGGCGAAACCCTATCCCGAAAGCCCCTCCGGCATGCCGGGCGTGCAGACGCTCGTGCCGGTCATGCTCGACCATGTCCAGGCGGGACGCCTCACGCTGCAACGCCTGGTGGACTTGACGAGCGCGGGACCCGCGCGGCTCTTCGGCATGGCCGGCAAGGGCCGCGTCGCCGTGGGCTATGACGCAGACCTCACCGTCGTCGATCTGAAGCGGCGCGAAACCATCCGCAATGACTGGATCGCCTCGCGCTGCGGCTGGACCCCCTATGACGGGCTAACAGTGACAGGCTGGCCGGTCGGAACTTTCGTGCGCGGCGCCAAGGTCATGTGGGAAGGCGATCTCGTCACCCCCGCGACCGGCGCGCCGGTGCGTTTCCACGCGGCGCTTTGAGCTTTATCCTTTGCCGCGCGCGCCGATCGGCTCCTGGAACGAGAGCCCCGTGTCCCAGGGAAAATAGATCCACGCGTCCTGCGGGAATTCGCGCACAAAGGCGTCGACGAGCGGAAGCCCCAGCGGCTTGGCGTAGACCGTGGCGAAATAGGCGCCGGGCAGCTGCGCCTTGACGACCTGTGCGGTGCGGCCCGTATCGACGAGATCGTCGAGGATCAGCACCTCCCCGTGGGGCCGCGCCAAAATGTCCTCGGAGAGCGACTTGAGCACGGCGATCTCGCCGCGCGTCGTCTCCTCGTGGTAGCTCACGACGCAGATCGTCTCGATCACCCTTATGCCGAGCTCGCGAGCGATGACTCCCGCCGGAAAGAGCCCGCCGCGCGACACCGCGGCGATGGCCGAGAAGCCGCCGTGCTCGGCTAAGCGATGCGCGAGCGTGCGCGTGTCGGCGTGGAACTGGTCCCAGGAGAGATGGAGAGACTTTCGCATAGGCTCATTCAGCACTTCGCCCCGTCTCCACGCAAGCCCTCGAGAAGCGCCCGCACTGCGGCCGATGCGCGCGCGAGCGCCGCGGCGTCGCGGGAGCGCAGCACGATCTCGTTGTGGAAGCCGGCGGCTGAGAAATGCGGGTAGGAGCCGGCGCTGACCTCGGGGTGCTCTGCGGCGAGCGCCGCGAGGCCCTCCGCATATTTGCCCTCCGGAACGCCGGCCGCGTCGATCGTCTCGACGAGCACGCGCGCGCCGGTCTTGAGCCTTGGCGCCGCGGCGTCCAGCATGAGATGCATGATCATCGGCACGCCGGCCATGACGATCACATTGCCGATCATGAAGCCCGGCGCCTTGGTGAGGCTGTTCTCGACGAGCTCGGCGCCTTTCGGGATGCGCGCCATGCGGCGGCGCGCGGCGTTGAGCTGGTCGAGATTCAAGCGCTCGAGCAGCATGGCGATGGCGCGCGGGTCCTCCTCGATTTCGACCCCGAAGGCGCGCGCGATGGCGTCGCCCGTGATGTCGTCATGCGTCGGCCCGATGCCGCCCGTGGTGAAGACATAGTCGTAGCGCCCGCGCAGGGCGTTGACCGCGGCGACGATCTCATCCTCGACGTCCGGCACGACGCGCACCTCGCGCACATCGACGCCGATGTCGGCGAGATAGCGCGCGATGTAGTGGCTGTTCTGGTCCTGCGTGCGGCCGGACAGGATTTCGTCGCCGATGACGAGCACGGCCGCCGTGACGATGTCGCTTTGCGCTGGAGGCGCCATGCTGGTTCCTTGGGGTTGTGTCGGGGATAATAGTTGGCGCGCCCAGCAGGACAAAGCGAAAAGCGGCGAGCCGAAATCGTCCGCGGAGTCGGACGTGTTACTAACCTTGTTTGATGCCGTACTTACTGGCTTAGCCGCTTACCAACCCAATCCCCAATTGCCGCCATGGAGCCAAAAAATACAATCACAGAAGCTACTAGCTCGAGCGTCCATTGCCTCTGAAAATGAACAAATATATCCGCGTCTTCTTTACCCATGCCAAGATGGTGATATAGAAATTTATATCCTCGATCGGTCATAAATCCATTGCCTGCGATGAAATAAAACCAATAATCATCTCTCCATACGCACATAGATCGCTTTGCTTTTGCCAAATTGCGACGCACGACTAGGAGGATGATTACAAGCGCCCCCCCCCAAGAACGAACGCTCCAAAGAACACCTGGAAAAACAGTAACGACCTGTCAAGCTCCAATTTTTGCGATTAGTTTTCGATTTCACATCGAATATATAAATATAGGAATATAACATTGGTTAAGGCATGCAATACCGACAGAGTAGCCGAGATAGCACCCAATATATTGGCTGTTTTGGTCCTGCGTGCGTCCGGACAGGATTTCGTCGCCGATGACGAGCACGGCCGCCGTGACGATGTCGCTTTTCGCTGGAAGCGCCATGCTGATTCCTTAGAGGTTGAGGCGAGGATCATAGGCCGCGTAAGGCTTGTGGCAAGTCGCGGGTCGGGTCGCGGCTGAGCAATTGGGTAAACGCGCGATCCCTCCCCGCCCTCATCCTGAGGAGCCCGCGAAGCGGGCGTCTCGAAGGATGTTGCGCTTAGAACCCGCGATATCGGGAGCCCGCATCCTTCGAGACGGCTCCTGCGGAGCCTCCTCAGGATGAGGGCGGGGATATCGAACCATCGACTCGGGACCCCGCTGCGCCTAGCAGGCCGTTGAAAAAGTCGCTGGCGCTCAAAATCTCGATGTGATTCAGTTTCTTCGCGGCAGCGAGGAATGAATCATGCGGGGCGGAGACGCGCGATCAGGGACGCTTTTCAG
>Ga0265331_10001703_pt1 | contig 15864 bp, 13 predicted proteins | sample 41923metaG_FD_202088 | JGI IMG/M metagenome (GOLD analysis project Ga0265331, IMG submission 202088) | Rhizosphere microbial communities from Carex aquatilis grown in University of Washington, Seatle, WA, United States - 4-19-23 metaG | ecosystem: Host-associated > Plants > Roots > Rhizosphere... | reverse complement strand
GCGGTTCCGAACGTGTCGCACAAAGTGCTGCGCATCATTCTGAGCTACACCGATTACGTCAATCGCACGGTCTGGCACAAGTAATTCTTCGGCGAGGCAATTGCAAACCGTTCTGGTTACCGGCGCGACCGGATTCATCGGCCAGGCGCTGTGCGCGGCGTTGCATGGCGCCGGCAAGGCGCTGCGCGTAGTTACCCGCGGACCGGATGAACCGGCGGGCGCGCTCGCCGGGTGCGACATGGTCGTTCACGCGGATATCGGCGACGACCTGGATTGGCGCGCGGCGTTGCAGGGCGTGGATTGCGTCGTCCATCTTGCCGCGCGCACGCATGTCATGCACGACACGGCGGCGGACCCGCTCGCCGAATACCGGCGGATCAACGTCGAGGCCACGCGGCGCCTCGCACAGGCGGCCGCCGACAACGGCGTGCGGCGTTTCGTTTTTCTGAGCTCGATCAAGGTGAATGGTGAGGCGACCGCCGACGCGCCTTACAACGAACAAAGCGTGCCGCATCCGGAAGATCCGTACGGACAATCGAAATGGGAAACCGAACGGGCGCTGGCCGGAGTCGCCGCGGCGGCAAAGCTGGAAACCGTCGTGCTGCGACCGCCCCTCGTCTATGGACCGGGCGTCAAAGGCAACATCCTGCGCTTGATGCGGGCGATCGACCGCGGCCTGCCCCTGCCCCTCGGGTCCATCGCCAATAAACGCAGCCTGATTTACCTCGGCAATCTCATCGACGCGATTGTTCTGTGTCTCGATCATCCCGCCGCCGCGGGCAAAACCTATCTGGTGGCAGACAATGACGTATCGACGACCGGGCTTGCGCGCGGCATCGCCGCCGCACTCGGCAAACCGGCGCGCCTGTTCGCGGTCCCGCCGGCCCTGCTCAAAATCGCCGGCGCCGCATGCGGAAAATCCGGCACCGTGACGCGCCTGCTCGGCTCGCTGCAAATCGACAGCGGCAGGATCCGGCGCGACCTTGGCTGGCAGCCGCGCTACACCCTGACGCAAGGGCTGCGCCCGACGGCCGAATGGTATTATCGAAGGCCCGCCGCCAATATTCGAACTTGATTTCCATCTTAAATGCCGTCGTCGTGCCGCCCCTGATCGCATTGATCGTGAGCGGTTCGCTGGTCGCGCTGCTGCTGCGCGGCCGCGTTGCATCTCTCGCACTCGATCTGCCGAACGCGCGTTCGCTGCACGCCACGCCCACGCCGCGCCTGGGCGGCGTCGGCATAATCGCGGGCATTGCCGCGGCGTGGGGCTACGCAAGCCCGGCGATCGATCCGTTGCTGTTGATCGCGCTTGTTCTGCTGGCCGGCGTCTCGTTGCTCGACGACTTTAAAAGCGTCGGCGTCGCCTGGCGTCTGTTGATTCACCTCGCGAGCGCCGTGCTCGCCGTCGCCGCCGTGTTGCGCGGAAACGACTGGTGGATGCTGGCGATTGCGGCACTCGCTACCGCGTGGATGATCAATCTCTACAATTTCATGGATGGCGCGGACGGACTGGCCGGCGGCATGGCGGTCATCGGGTTCGGCGGTTACGGCGTTGCGGCGCTCGCGGGCGGCGATTTCTCATTCGCGGCCGTCACTCTGTCCGTCGCCGCGGCGGCGCTGGGTTTTCTATTGTTCAATTTTCCGCCGGCGCGCGTGTTCATGGGCGACGTTGGCGCGATTCCGCTCGGCTGCCTCGCCGCCGTACTCGACCTCACCGGCTGGCAACGCGGCGACTGGCCATGGTGGTTCGGTCTCGTGATATTTTCACCGTTCATCGTCGACGCGTCGTTGACGCTCGCCAAGCGCCTGCTGCGCGGCGCCAGGGTGTGGCAGGCACACCGCGAGCATTATTACCAGCGTCTCGTGCAAAGCGGCTGGGGACACCGCAAGACGGCCTATGCGGAATATGCGTTGATGATGGCATGCAGTGGCGCCGCCCTCGGCGGGATGCGCCAGGACCCGGTTCTGCAGGCGGCATTGCTGGCGGTCGTCGCATTGCTCTATGCGGGCCTCGCCGTGGCGCTGGAAAAATATTTTGCGCGCCATGCTCAAAATTATTAACCCGCGCACCGCGCTCGCGTTTCTGCACGACGTCGTCGCGGCGGCGGCGACGTGGATCATCGCGTTCGGGCTGCGCTTCAATCTGGAAATGCCGCCGCTCTACGAAACCATAATGCTGGAGTCGTTGCTGTGGGTGGTCCCGCTGCAGGCCGCGATTTTCTGGATATTCGGTCTGTACCGGGGACTGTGGCGCTACGCGAGCGTGCCGGACCTGAAACGCATTGTGTCGGCGGTAATTGTCGCGGCATTGGCGCTGCCCGCGTTGTTTCTGATGTTGCAGATCCCGATCCCGCGTTCGGTGCTGCTTTTCGACCCCGTGCTGCTCGTTATGATCATGGGCGGCAGCCGGTTTGCGTACCGCGTCTGGAAGGAACAGGGCTTCGGCGCCATAACCCGGGCCGAACGTGAACCCGTGATCATCGTCGGCGGCGACGAAGCGGCAGTCACATTGCTGAAAGAACTCGCGCGCAACCCGCAATGGCGCGCCGCCGCCGTGTTCGACGACGATGCGACCAAGGCCGGCCGTCAATTGCAGGGCGTGCAAATACTCGGTGCGATCAGCGATGTCCCGCGGCACGTTCAGCGCCTGGGCGTCCGGCACGCGATCATCGCGATGCCGGCGGCGTCGCATACGATGCGGCGCCGCGCCGTAAAAATCTGCACCGATGCGGGCATGCAGGTCATGACGGTGCCGTCCTATGACGATCTGGTCAGCGGCAAGGTCACGGTCTCGCAGATCCGCCACGTCGAGCTCGACGACCTGTTGGGCCGCGACCCGGTGGTGCTCGACACCGCGGGCCTCAAAGAGTGGATCAACGACCGCGTGATCATGGTCACCGGCGCGGGCGGCTCGATCGGCAGCGAGCTGTGCCGCCAGATCGCGCGATTCAAGCCGCGTGCGCTCGTCCTCTTTGAACTCAACGAGTTCGCGCTGTATTGCATCGAACAGGAATTCCGCCGGCTGCATGCGGCGATTCCGCTGGTATGCGCGATCGGCGACGTCAAGGACCGCGCGCGCGTCGAACACGTGATTTGCAGCCACCGGCCGTCGGTGATTTTTCACGCCGCCGCCTACAAGCATGTGCCGTTGATGGAAAGTGAAAACTCCTGGCAGGCGGTGCTCAACAACGTTCGCGGCACGCACGTGGTCGCCGCCGCGGCCGCGCAGGGCGGCGTCGAAAAATTCGTGCTGATTTCGACCGACAAGGCGATCAATCCGACCAGCGTGATGGGCGCGACCAAGCGCCTCGCCGAAATGGTCTGCCAGTCGCTGCAGCGCACGGACGGCACCCGCTTCGTGATGGTGCGCTTCGGCAACGTGCTCGGCAGCACCGGCAGCGTGATCCCGAAATTCCGCGAGCAGATCGCGGCAGGCGGACCGGTGACGATCACGCATCCGGAAATCCGGCGCTATTTCATGTCGATCCCCGAGGCGGCCCAGCTCGTGCTGCAGGCCGGCCTGATGGGCAACGGCGGCGAGATTTTCGTGCTCGACATGGGCGAGCCGGTGCTGATCGCGGATCTTGCGCGCGACCTGATCCGGCTGTCGGGATTCGGCGAAGACGACATCAAGCTCGTGTATACCGGGCTGCGGCCCGGGGAAAAACTCTACGAAGAACTGCTGGCCGCGGACGAAGACACGCTGCCGACACCGCATGCGAAGTTGCGCATTGCGAAGGCACGCCAGGAAAACGGGCAATGGCTTGCGCAATTGCTCGATTGGCTGGGACAGCACACGCACGCGGACGACGACCAGGTGCGCCGCGACCTCGCGCATTGGCTGCCTGAGTACCGCCGCGAATAAAAACGCCGCCGCGGCCGCCGCATTCGCTGGTGCCGCGCGAATCCCGTAGAATGGGCGCCGGTCTTACCGCCTGCCATGCGCTTTCCCACTTTCACAACCCGCGCCGAATCCTGCGCACGCGCTTGTGCGATTGCACTCGGGTTCACGCTGCCGATTTCGGGACCGCCTCTGAACTACATTCTGCTGGGGTCAATGCTGATACTTTGGATCTGTTCAGCAGACTATCGCGATAAATTCGCGCAGATCACGCGCAATCGAGTCGCGCTCGCCGCGCTCGCGTTATTCGTACTGCTAATTGCAGGGTCGACTTACGGCACGCGCAATCCAGGAGACGGACTGAATTACCTGGTTAAGTACTCGGACTTGGCTTTCGTTCCGATATTTGTCACGGTGTTCAACACCGACCGCGCACGACAATACGCTTGGTTCGCATTTGCGTCGGCCATTGCATTAACGCTGATTCTTTCCTATGTGCTTTGGACTGGCGTCGTCAGGCACGATTTCCCGGACCTGCCCGGCCACCCCAACCCTGCGGTCTTCAAGTATTACCTTACCGAAAATGTACTGTTGGCATTCGGCGCCCTGGTCTTCGCGCAGCTTGCGCGCGCCGCGCGCTCTGTCCGGCAGCGCCGGTGGTGGTGGACGCTCGCCGCACTAACAGTCATCAATGTCGCGTTTATGAGCCAAGGCCGCACCGGTCAGTTAATACTGGCCGCGCTGGGACTCTACCTGGGGCATTCGATCTGGGGCTGGCGCGCCACGCTGGGGGCGGCCGCCGGCGTCGCCCTCCTCGCGAGCGCGCTGATGCTGGGAACCGCGGCAGGCAACAACCGGTACGCGCTCGCGCTCGACGAGTTTAGAAACTGGCAACCCGGCCAAGCGACGGATTCTTCCATCGGATTACGCCTTGGCTTTTACCAGAACAGTCTCGGCATCGTACGCGAACATCCGCTGCTTGGCACCGGCACCGGCAGTTTTCCCAGGGCCTACGCCGATCGCGTGGCGGGCACCGCGATGGCGCCGACGACCAACCCGCACAATGAATATCTGAACATCGCGGTACAGCTTGGCGGCATCGGCGTGCTGGCGATGCTGTATCTGTTTTACTGCGTATGGCGCGATGCGCGGGATTTGCCGCCTGCGCACGAACAGTTGCTAGCGCGCGGCCTGGTCATCACATTCGCCATCGGCTGCCTGTTCAATTCGTGGCTGATGGATTACACCGAGGGCCTGTTGTTCGCCTGGGCGAGCGGCTTGTTATTCGCCGGGCTGCCGCCGTCCGCAAAAATTGCCGAGCGTGCCGCATGAGCCTGACTGTCGTTGTGATCGCCCGGAACGAAGGCCGCGTCATCGCGCGCTGCCTGGAATCGGTGGCATGGGCGGATGAAATCATCGTGCTCGACGGCGCCAGCACCGACGATACCGCCGACATCGCGCGCTCATTGAACGCGAAGGTGACAATCAGCGCGGACTGGCAAGGCTTCGGGCCGCAGAAAAATCGTGCAATCGAGTTCGCCACCGGCGACTGGATACTGTCGCTCGACGCCGACGAATGGATCACGCCCGAATTGCGCGCCGAAATCGAGCAAGCGGTCCGGGCTCCGGGCGATCACGCGGCGTTCCGGTTGCCGCGGCTCTCGAGCTATTGCGGGCGGTTCATGCGCCATTCGGGCTGGTGGCCGGATTACGTCACGCGCCTGTTCCGGCGCGGCGCCGCGCGCTTTTCACCCGATCTCGTCCACGAACGCCTGATCGTCGACGGCGCGACCGGCACCTTGTCCGCATCGCTGATGCACGAAGCGATCGTCGATCTCGACGACGCCCTGCACAAGATGAATGCGTACTCGACCGCCGGTGCGGCGATGCAGTTCGAGCGCGGAAAAACCGGCTCGCTTGCCGGTGCGGTGTTGCACGGCGCGTGGACGTTCGTGCGCACCTACGTGCTGCGGCGCGGATTTCTCGACGGCCGGGAGGGTTTCATGCTCGCCGTCTCGAACGCCGAGGGCGCGTACTACCGCTATCTGAAGCTCGCGCTGCTGCAAGAAAAACGGGGAATGGGTGATGAGTAATGGGCAATGGGTCGTAGGCTTGCCGCTCTCCCATCGCTCATCACCCATTGCTCATTGCCTTTGCGCATGCGCATAGCTGTTATCGTCACGACCTACAACCGCCCGGACGCGTTGACGGCGGTGCTCGCCGGCTATCAGGCGCAGCGCGGTGCCGGGTTCGAGCTGGTGATCGCGGATGACGGCTCTACCGCGGCGACGCGCGAGGTCGTCGATGAATTCAAGGCGCACGCAAGTTTCCCGGTAAACCACGTATGGCATGAAGACCAGGGATTTCGCGCAGCCGCGATTCGCAACCGCGCGCTTGCCGCAACGCAGGCCGACTACATTATTTTCAGCGACGGCGACTGCGTGCCGGCCCCTTACTTCGTCGCGCAGCATCAGCGCCTCGCCGAGGCCGGCTGGTTTGTCGCCGCCAACCGGACGCTGTTGAGCGCGGCATTCACAGCGCGCGCGTTGCGCGAAAGAATTCCGATTCACGAGTGGACGCGCGCAAACTGGTTTGCGGCATGGCTGCGCCGCGACATCAACCGCTGGCTGCCGCTGGTCACCCTGCCCGACGGCAACTTCCGAAAATCCGCGCCGCAGCGCTGGGAAGGCGTCAAGACCTGCAATCTCGCGGCATGGCGCGCGGATCTTTTGCGCGTGAACGGACTCGATGAAACCTATTCGGGATGGGGACTGGAAGATTCCGACCTCGTCATTCGTTTGATCCACGCGGGCGTGCGACACAAAAGCGCGCGCTTCGCCGCGCCCGTATTTCACTTGTGGCACGCCGAAAGCGATCGCGGCCGCCTCGCCGAAAACCAGCGCCTGCTCGACGCCTTGCTGGATTCGAAGCGCAGCGTCGCCGCGGTCGGCGTCGATCAGTACGTGTCACCCGCAAAAAAATGAAATCGTCTCTTGCGCTGATCTCACCCTCCCCTTCAAGGGGAGGGCCGGGGTGGGGATGGGTCCTATGAAGCCGCCGCGCACCGTGCTGGTCGTCGTCACGCGCCGCATCGGCGACGTGCTGCTCGCAACACCGCTGATCCGCTCGTTGAAGCGCGCGTGGCCGGACGCGGCAATCGATGCGCTCGTGTTCGCCGGCACGCAGGGCGTGCTTGCCGCCAACCCCGACATCCGCCGCGTATTGACGATCGCCGAACGCCCGCGTTTGGGAGAACACCTCGCATTAGCCGCAAAAATCGCGCGCCGCTATGCGGTCGCGCTGTCGCTGGTGCCGAGCGACCGGCCGACTGTGTACGCCTGGCTCGCGGGGCGCTGGCGTGCCGGCTTGGTCGTCGATCACCCCAAACATCGCTGGAAAACCTGGCTCTTGCAGCGCTGGGCGCCGTTCGACAACCTCAACACGCATACGGTGTTGATGCATCTGGCACTCGCGGGCGCCGTCGGCGTCGAGCCGTGTTACGACGTGATTGCCGGATGGAGCGATACCGACCACGCAGAAGTCGCCCGCCATTTGCCGTTCGCGTTGACCGAGCGGTACGTGGTTTTGCACACGTACCCAAAATTCAATTACAAGATGTGGCGGCGCGAGGCATGGATCGAACTCGCGCAACAGTTGAACGCGCGCGGCCTGCGCGTCGCGCTGACGGGCGGCAACGATACGGCTGAGCTTTCGTATGTCGAAGCGATCGCGCGCGAAATCGCCGGCGCAGTCAATCTCGCGGGCAAATTGACGCTGAGCCAGACGGCCTGTCTGCTGCAGCACGCACATGCTTACGTCGGACCAGACACGGCGGTTACGCATATGGCGGCAGCCGCCGGCGTGCCGGTTATTTCTCTCTATGGAGCGACCGACCCGGTCAAATGGGGACCGTGGCCGCAGGGCTATGCGCGCGCGGTCAATCCGTGGCGGCGGCTGGGAACACAACGCGTCAATAACGTCACTTTGATCCAGGGCACGAACGCTTGCGTGCCGTGTTTCAACGAAGGCTGCGATCGTCAGGTCGAGAGCTACAGCGATTGTTTGCAGCAACTGCCGGTGGCGCGAATCTCGGCCGCACTGACCGACGCCCTCGCGGCGACTTCGCATGGATGATTCCGCGCCACCGTATGTCAGCACGTGCCCGGTCGGCTGCAGCGCGCCGCTCGCGCCGACGGGTATCTTGCTGCGCGAAGGACCGCTGCGCCGCTGCGAGGAGTGCGGGCAATTGTTGAGCCGCATCGGCGAGGCCGCGTATTGGGATTCGATGCGGCAATTCGACCGGCACGAATTCAACCAGCCGCCGCCGCACGAAGCCGCGCGCCGGTTCAGGGTAGCGCGCCGCCGCCTCGACACGATCAGCAGGTTGCTCGGCAAACCTCCGTCATCGTTGCGCGTGCTCGATGTCGGTTGCTCGCGCGGCAATTTTCTCGAAGCGGGCGCCAGGCTCGGCTTTTGCATGGAAGGCGTCGAGCCGGCGGCCAATATTGCCGCCGCCGCGCGCGCGCAGGGGCTCACCGTGCATACGGGGCTGCTCGCAGATATCAAGCTGCCGGCCGCGTCGTTCGATGCCATCACGCTCTTCGAAGTGATCGAGCACCTGAAGGAGCCGCTGCCGCTGCTGCGCGAATGCCATCGCGTATTGAAGCCGGGCGGGATACTCGTGCTCTCCACCGGCAACACCGCGAGCTGGACCGTTCGCGCGATGCAGGCGCGCTGGGACTATTTCGATATCGCCCGCGATGGCGGCCACATCAGTTTCTACAATCCGCGCTCGACAGCCTTGCTGGGAACACGCGCCGGCTTTGCGACAGAAAGGATTGCCACTTCGCGCGTGAAATTCCACGAGAAAGGCGAAGTCGCGCGCTGGCGCTATGTCGCGGGCAAACTCGTCGCGGAAGTGCTGAACCTGCCGGCGCAGCTCACCGGCCGCGGGCACGACATGCTCGCGTATCTGCGCCGCGTTTGAGATTTAACGCGCGGCGGCTCGCGCCGAATAAAACTGCTTGACCGCATCGATCACGGCGTCGACCTGCGCGTCCGCAATGCCGAAGTAAAGCGGCAGCCGCAGCAACCGGTCGCTGATGGCGTCCGTCACCTCGAAGCTCCCGCTCGCCCGCGCGAACTTGCGCCCGCCCGGTGAAGAATGCAGCGGCACGTAATGCGCAACCGAATGGACGTCGTGCGCCTTCAGGTGCGCGGCGAGTTCCATGCGCGTCGCGAGCGCGTCCGCCAGCACGTAAAAAATATGCCCGTTGGCGACGCGGTCGACCGGCGGTTCAGCGGGTATGCCGAGCGCGCCGGAATCCGCGAGTTCGGCGAGCCCGGCGCGATAACGCGCGCATACCGCGCGCCGCCGCGCGATCACTTCGTCGGCGTGCGCAAGCTGCGCGTCGAGAAAAGCCGCGATCAGTTCGCTTGGCAAATACGAGGACCCGAGATCGACCCACGTGTATTTGTCGACCTCGCCGCGCAGAAAACGGCTGCGGTTGGTGCCTTTTTCGCGCACGATCTCGGCGCGCTCGATGAACCGCTCGTCGTTGACGAGCAGCGCGCCGCCTTCGCCGCTCAGGAGATTTTTCGTTTCGTGAAAACTGAAGCAGCCGAAATGGCCGATCGTGCCCAGGTTGCGGCCTTTGTAGGTGGAGAGCAGCGCCTGCGCGGCATCTTCGACGACGAGCAGGTTGTGGCGCTGCGCGATCGCCATGATCGCGTCCATTTCGCACGCGAGCCCGGCGTAATGCACGACCGCGATGGCGCGCGTGCGCGGCGTGATCGCGGCTTCGATCAGGCGCTCGTCAATGTTGATCGTATCTGCACGCACGTCGATAAACACCGGCACCGCGCCGCGCATCGCGAATGCGTTCGCCGTCGAGACGAACGTATAAGAAGGCATGATCACTTCGTCGCCGGGCGCGAGATCGCACAGGATGGCCGCCATGTCGAGCGCGCCGGTGCACGAATGCGTGAGCAGCGCGCGCTTGCAGCCCAGGCGTTGTTCGAGCCATTGATGGCAGCGCTTCGTGTAATGGCCGTCTCCCGACAGATGGCCGCGCGACAGTGCGTCGGCGATATTGGCGAGTTCGGCACCGACGGCGCCGGGAACGTTGAAAGGGATTTTTTTCATGGACGAGATGATAGCAATATGAAATGCGCGCCGCACCGCTTTCGAGCGGCAGACTGCAGCAATCGGCTTACTTTGCCGCCGGGCCCGGCGTCCGGCATGCGGCGCCGCGGCACAACAGATAAAGCGTGTTGCCGCCGAGCGGATAACTCGCGCTGACCTCACCCAAGTCCGGATTCGGCGTATAGCTCAACACGAAACCTTCGCTCCACTGCACCGGCGGCCAGTGCAGATAGGGCTCGGGGTAACGCAACGTATCCAGATGCGCGGTGACGCTCAAGCCGGTGGCCGACACGTCGGTCGTGTACAACGGGTAGCCGCGCGCCGTCGCGGCAATCTGCGCGGCAGTGCCCGCGAAGTCGCCGCGATAGTGTTGCTGGTACCACGGAAAAATCCACAGGCCGATCGCGTAGCGGAGCACGACCGCGGCGACGAACCAGCGGGTGGCCAGCGCGCGCGGCCGCGCGCCGAATTGCCAGATCGCCGCGGCGAGCGCGAGCGCCGCCAGCGGATACAGCGGCATGATGTAGCGGATGTGCGTTTTCGGCCCCAGCCAGTAGGGCAGATAGTTGAGCATCAGGATGGCGAGCAGCGTGCGCCATGGAAATCCGGCAATGGGCTCTTGCAGCGGCACGGTTCGAGTGCGCCACCAGCAATAAATCGCGATCGCGCTGGCCGGCGCGAACCGCAATACGGTCTCGGGCGGAAACGACCACAGCTGATGCAGGTAATCGCCGGGATCGACGCTTTTGATCTTGAGCATGATGTCGACCGCGGTGCTGGCGCTCTGCGTGCCATGCGTGAAGTACGCGTTCCATGCGAGCAGCGCCGCGATCGCGACCACGTGCGCGGCGATGGAATGCGCGCCGAGCAGGAACCGCCGCGCATCGCGCTCGACGGCAAGCACGACCAGCGCCACGCCATAGAACAAATATGCGGTCTGCACTTTGGCGAGAAATCCGCCGCTGACGAGCAGCACCGCGAGCCATATCAATGCACCCTCTTTGCGCAAAACCGCGACCCACAGGCAGGCGATCGCGCCGAACACGCCGAGCGTCATCAGCGAATCGGCATACGCGAGCCAGCCGCGGTAAAACAGCGCGTCGCCGCTCAAGAAAACCGCTGCGGCGAATGCGGCGAGCGCGCGGTTTCGGGTAAGATTCAGCGTGAGCCAGCCAACGATGAGGCCCGTAATGACGGTCGCGGTCGCCGTCACGAGGCGCGATGCCAGCAACATGCGGTCCCAACCGAGGATTTCGGCGAGCGGAATGATGAGCCAGTTAAGCAGCGGTGGCCGGCCGTAGCTGTTGCCGTAGAGGGTGGTCACGAAGAAATCGTGGTTGAGTCGCATTTCGAGCGACGTAATGGTATAAACCGCTTCCTCGCCGATATAGGGGAGCCAGAGCGTCGTATACAAGCTCAAGGCGGCGGCCGCGTACAGCCACCACCAGGTTTTCGCTGAATAGGGAGTCGGATTCATCTTGTCAACGGCACTCAACGCCGCCGCATATTGCCCGCCGCCGCGCGTTCGCTGCGGTGCCGGCATTTTAAAGCAGTTGCGCTGCAATGCGCAGCGGACGGGCATTTGATGTCAGCGAACCCGGCGGGGCGCACGCTCTGGATCGGGTTGCCCGCCTATAACGAGGAAGCCACGATACCGGCGCTGTTTCCGCGCTTCAAGGAAGTCCTCGCCGATGCTAACGCCGACTATCGCATCGTGCTCTACAACGACGGCTGCACGGACCGCACGGTCGAGCGCGCGCTCGAATGGCAAATGGATCTAAACGTCGAAGTCATCGGCAAACCGGTCAACATGGGGCTCGGCGAAGGTCTGCGCTGCCTGATCGCGCACGTCACCGAACACGGCAACGCCGGCGACGTACTGTTCATCATGGACTGCGACGACACCCACCACCCGCGCCAGTTCGCCGAGATGCTCGCGGCCCTCGACCGCGGCTTCGACGTCGTGATCGCGTCGCGCTACCGCCGCGGCGCCCGCGTGGCCGGCGTCGCGCCGCATCGCCAGGTCCTGAGCCTGGGCGCGGCGACGCTGTTCAAACTGCTGCACTGGTGTCCCGGCGTGCTCGACTACACTTGCGGTTTTCGCGGTTACCGCGTCGCGCTGCTGCAACGGGCCCGCGCTCATTACGGTGCAAGGTTGATCGAGGAACGCGGGTTTGCGTGCATGGTCGAGCTCTTGCTCAAGCTCAACCATCTCGGCGCGAAAATGTGCGAAATCCCGCTCGACCTGCGTTATGACTTGAAGCAGAGCGCGAGCAAAATGGATGTCGGCGGCAACACGACGCGCCTGCTCAGGAAATTGGTGGCATGGCGCGTGCGCGGATTAGAATGAGCCCCGGCGGCCAAACGCGCGCCGCCCTGCCTATATCGTGAACAAGAAAATCACCTGCATCGTCGGCACGCGCCCCGAAGTCATCAAAATGGCGCCCGTGATACTCGCGCTGCGCGCCGCGGGCTTGGCCGTCGAAGTGCTGGGCTCGGGCCAGCACCGCGACATGCTCGCGCCGCTTTTGAAGTGGTTCGAGATCGGCGTCGACCGGGACCTGCAGGTCATGAGCGACAACCAATCGCTGGGCGAGTTGACGGCGCGACTCATGCAGTCGTTCGAGCAATACTTTGCCACTGCCCAACCCGACCTCGTGTTGGCGCAGGGCGACACGACCACCGTGATGTGCGCCGGGCTGAGCTGCTTTTACCGCGGCATTCCATTCGCCCACGTTGAAGCGGGCCTGCGCACGTTCGACATCGCGAATCCGTTTCCGGAGGAATTCAACCGGGTCGCGGTCACGCGGCTCGCTAAACTGCATTTCTGCCCGACCGAGCGTGCGCGCGCCAACGTGCTCGCCGAGCATGCCGACCCGGCCGGCGTTCACCTCACCGGCAACACGGTGATCGACGCGCTCCAATTCACGACGGCGAAACTTGCGCGCGTGCCGGCGCGGCGGTTCGACCACGACATTCTGCTGACCGCGCACCGGCGCGAAAATTTCGGCGCGCCGCTCGTCAATATATGCAATGCCGTGCTCGACTTGTGCCGCGAGTTTCCGCAGTTGAAAGTGCTCTATCCCGTACATCCCAATCCGAACGTGCGCGCGACGGTCGACAAGCTGCTCGCGGACCACCCTCAGATATCGCTCAGCGAACCGCTGGTCTATCCCGATCTCGTGGCGGCGATGCAACAGGCACGGCTGATATTGACGGATTCGGGCGGCATCCAGGAGGAAGCGCCGGCGCTGGCGAAGCCGGTGCTGGTGCTGCGCGAAGTGACCGAGCGGCCCGAAGCAGTCGAGCTCGGCGTCGCGAAAATAGCGGGCACGCAACGCGAGGCCATTGTGGCGGCCACGACTGAACTCTTGCGCGACAATGCGGCATACGCTCGCATGGCGCGCGGCGGCTCGCCATACGGCGACGGTCGCGCGGCGGCCCGAATTCTCGATATCGTGCGCAACTATTTCAACCGCACCGCCGCATGAAATTCGTCAAGCCGCTCGTCAAGATCGCGATTTCGGTCGTGCTTATCGGAATCGTGTTGCGCGCATTCGACGTGCGCGGGGTCGTCGCGCATTTCGCCAAAGTCGATGCGCTGACCCTGCTTTTAGTGATCGCGATCGCGCTGTCGATCGCGCTATTGCATACGATGCGCTGGCTCGCGGTGGTGAAAGCCAACGGCTCGCATCTCGGTTTCAAAACGGCGCTGCAGGTAGTGCTGATCGGGCATTTTTTCAACCAGGCGCTGCCGTCGTCGGTGGGCGGCGATGCAGTGCGCGTCTGGTGCGCCTACCGTGCAGGACTGACTTTCGGCGCCGCCGCCAACACCGTCATCATCGATCGTGCGGTGACGCTTTTTTCGCTGCTGCTGTTGAGCGCGGCGGGGCTGCCGTGGCTCTTCGATATCGTCACCGATCCGGTCGCGCGGTGGGCGTTGTCGACCGTGATCTGCGCAGGCGTGGCCGGGTTCGGCGCATTTCTCGCGTTGCGGCGGTTGCCGCAGGCGGTCACGCGCTGGCGCGCGGTGCGCGCCCTGCTCGCCCTGGCCGCACTCGCCCGCAATGTCACGTTCGACGCGCGCTACGCGCTGCCGGCGATCCTGTTGTCGGTGCTGAGTTTCGTCGGTTTTGCGGTAATCGTGTATTGCCTCGCGCGGGCGATGCAGCTTGACATCGGCCTGCTCGATTGCATCCTGCTGGTGCCGCCGGTCATCCTCGTAACGGTGGTGCCGATTTCGATCGCGGGCTGGGGCGTGCGTGAAGGCGCGATGGTGGTGGCGTTCGGTTTCATCAACGTCCCGGCCAGCGCTGCGTTTGCAGTATCCGTCCTGTTCGGGCTGACACTCGCGGCGGCAAGCCTGCCCGGCAGCCTCCTGTGGTGGTTGAGCGGCTATTCTGTCAGAAACGTGGCGTCGGCGGCCGATGCCCTCGCAGCCGACGAGCCGCCCGCGCGCTGACCACTACGCGACCACTCGGCCCGGCGCGAACTGGATTTCGTAAAGCCGCGCGTAGATTCCACCCGCGGCGAGCAGCTCCCGATGGCTGCCGATTTCGGCAATGCGGCCGCCGTCGAGCACGACGATGCGACCGGCATTCTCGATCGTGGACAACCGGTGCGCGATCACGATGGTCGTGCGTCCCCGCATCAGCGTTTCGAGCGCCGCCTGCACGTGGCGCTCGGATTCCGAATCGAGCGCCGACGTCGCCTCGTCGAGTATCAACACCGGCGCGTTCTTGAGCAGCGCTCGCGCAATCGCGAGCCGCTGACGCTGGCCGCCGGACAACCTGACGCCGTTTTCGCCGACGAGCGTGTTGAGTCCCTGCGGCATTGCGCGGATGAACTCCATCGCGTGCGCAGCCTCTGCGGCCTTCACGATGTCCGCCTCGCTGGTATCGCGCATCACGCCGTACGCTATGTTCGCCGCGACGCTGTCGTTGAACAGCACGACGTCCTGGCTTACGAGCGCGATGTTGGCGCGCAGGCTCGCCAGCGTGAGCGTCTCGAGATCGTGGCCGTCGAGCAGGATGCGCCCGCCGGTCGGCCGGTAAAAGCGCGGCACGAGATTGGCGAGCGTGCTCTTGCCGCCGCCGGATGCGCCAACCAATGCGACGGTTTCGGCCGGATTGATCGTCAACGTTATGCCTTCGAGCGCAGGTCGATCGGAATTTGCGTAAGTAAAACCCAGGTTGTCGAAACGGATTTCGCCGTCGACGCGCGTAACCGAGGTGCGCCCCGGGTCGCTTTCGCCGGGCTGGTCGATCAGATCAAACACGCTTTCGGCGGCGGCAAGCCCGCGCTGCAAAGGCTCGTTGACGCCGGTTACGCGTTTCAGCGGCGCGGTCAGCATCAGCATCGCCGTGACGAATGAAACGAACTCCCCGACGGTGATTTCATTGGCGCTCGACTGCTGCGTGGCGAGATAAACAATCGCGGCCAGGGCAACACCCGCGAGCAGCTGCACGACCGGCACGCTCGCGGCGGCGGCGGTCGTCTGCTTCATCATGAAGCGGCGCACGCGGTTCACCTGCTCGCCGAAGCGCGTGGCTTCGTAACGCTGGCCGCCGAAGAGCTTGACCACCTTGTGACCTTCGATCGTCTCCTGCAGTACCTGCGTCACATCGCCCATCGCCTGCTGAACCGACCGGCTGCTCGTGCGCAGACGCACGCTGATCAGGCGCACGACGCCGACGATCAACGGCGTCATCACGAGCGCGAGCAGCGTGAGCTTCCAGTTGAGCCACAACATGTAGACCAGCAAACCGACGAGCGACACCGAGTCCTTGAATATCACCGTCAACACGCTGGTCGCCGCCGCGGTGACCTGGGTCACGTCGAAAGTGAGCTTCGAAATCAGGTTGCCGCTCGCATGATC
>Ga0265331_10001695_pt1 | contig 15893 bp, 16 predicted proteins | sample 41923metaG_FD_202088 | JGI IMG/M metagenome (GOLD analysis project Ga0265331, IMG submission 202088) | Rhizosphere microbial communities from Carex aquatilis grown in University of Washington, Seatle, WA, United States - 4-19-23 metaG | ecosystem: Host-associated > Plants > Roots > Rhizosphere... | reverse complement strand
TTTCGACGACTGGTTGCTGGGTCTGCGTCGAGAAGCCAGGGCCCATGGCGTTTCCGAGGCGACGGTCGATGCCGCCTTCGCCAAACTGCGCCCGATCCCGGACGTGATCGAGAAGGACAGGCATCAGCCCGAGCTGACCATGACCTTTGCCCAATATCTCGCCAAGGTCGTGACCGACGACCGGGTCCAACGCGGGCGCGCTCTTCTGGCCGACTACCGGCCGATTCTGCTGAAGGTCCAGGCGTCGTTCGGCGTCCAGCCGCGCTTCATCGTGGCCCTCTGGGCGCTTGAATCCGACTACGGCCGCATCACCGGCGGGTACCCCGTTGTGGGCGCGCTCGCGACGCTTGCCTATTCCGGATCGCGCAGGAGCATGTTCCGCCATGAACTCCTCGATGCGCTGCATATTCTCGACGAGAAGGACGTGACCCTTTCCGGGATGACCGGATCCTGGGCCGGCGCCATGGGCCAATGCCAATTCATGCCCTCGAGCTTTCGGCGATTTGCCGTCGACTTCGACGGCGGCGGGCGGCGCGACATCTGGACGAACGAAGCGGACGTGTTCGCCTCGATCGCCAACTATCTCACCAGCCTCCATTGGCGCCCCGATCAGACATGGGGACGGGAAGTCCGCCTGCCCCCTGGCCTCGATGGAAAGCTGGCCGGACTAACAAAGGCCCACAGCCTCGGCGAATGGAAGCGGATCGGTTTGCACAACGTCGATGGCAGCGATCTGCCGGCCCTGCCGATCAACGCCTCGCTGGTCACGCCGGATGGCCCCAAAGGGTCAGCCTACCTCGTCTACGCCAATTACCAGGTCGTGATGAAGTGGAACCACTCGACCTATTTCGCCACGTCAGTGGGTCTTCTTGCGGACCGGATCGGCGGAGACTAACCTACTAAGCCCGGTGCCCATGTGAACTCAGCCCACAAGATGATGCGGTTTATCCGCGCGGCGTTGCTGTTTCTGGCGTTCGGCCTTTCGGCCTGCGCAGAGACCACCCTGGTTGTCGACCAGACCAAGGTCATTACCCAGCAGCCCGCCCAGAGTTATGGCTACAAGGTCGGCCAGCCCTATCAAGTCGACGGCGTCTGGTACTACCCGGCGGTCAATTACGACTATGACGAAACGGGCATCGCCTCCTGGTACGGACCCGGCTTCGTCGGACAGGCGACGGCGAGCGGCGAAATCTATGACCAGAACGCGATGACCGCGGCGCACAAGACATTGCCGCTTCCGACCCTGGTCCGCGTCACCAATCTCGAGAACGGTCGGCAGATCCAATTGCGGATCAATGACCGCGGGCCCTTCGTGAACAATCGCATCATCGACGTGTCCTATCGCGCCGCGCAGCTTCTGGGCATGGACGTCAACGGAACGGCAAGGGTGCGGGTGCAGGTGATGGCAGAAGAAAGCCGGCAGCTCGCAGCCCAGCTCGGCGGCGGCGAAACCGGTCCCGGTGCCCCCAAGGTTGCGGCCGCACCGGCGCCCAAGCTGGTCGTTCAGCCGCTGACAGGCGGAACTCAGGTCGCGACCACCGTACCCGCGGCGCCGAAATCCATCGTTGGCCTGGCGACCGGACCACTGCCACAGCCGAGCACCTCGGTCGTCCTGGAGCCTGTCCACCCGACGAACCTGTTCGTCCAGGCGGGCGCTTTCCTGCAGATCACCAATGCCAACAATCTGCGTTCGAAGCTTGCCGGCATCGCCTCCGCGCGCATCATCCCGGTTCAACTGGGCGCCCAAAAATTCTATCGTGTGCGCCTGGGTCCGATCGCCACAGTTGCCGATGCCGACCGCGTGCTCGGTCAGGTCATCGCCATGGGCAACAGGGACGCCCGCCTGATCGTCGAGTGACGGATTGCCAGGCTGCCCTATGCACGAGAGCCCGAGAGGAAACATGAAACGCCTGATTTTCTGCCTGCTGTTCCTTTTCGCCTTTGCTGCAGCACGCGCTTCCGCGCAGGACATCCAGACCGACGCTCACATGGTCTACATCGTGGACTATCAGACCGGTGCGGTGCTGCTGGACAAGAACGGCGGCGAGCGGATCGAGCCGGCATCGCTCACCAAACTGATGACGGTCTATCTGCTGTTCGAGCAGCTGAAGAGCGGGAAGATGAAGCTCTCGGACATGTTGACCGTGTCCAAGACCGCCTGGCAGATGCAGGGTTCAAAGATGTTCGTCGAGCTGGGCAACCAGATCCGCCTCGAGGACTTGCTCCGTGGCATCATTGTGCAGTCGGGCAACGACGCTTGCGTGGTCGTCGCCGAAGCCATGGCCGGAAGCGAACAGGCCTTCGCCGAACGCATGAATGCCAAGGCCAAAGCCTTCGGCATGACCGGGACCCATTTCGTCAATTCCAACGGCTGGCCGGACCCGGACCACTACACCACCGGCCACGACCTTGAAATCCTGGCGCGTCATTTGATCGCGGACTTCCCCGAGTACTACCACTACTTTTCGGAGATCGACTTCACCTACCACGGCATCAAGCAGGGCAACCGCAACCCCTTGCTGTACAAGAATGTCGGGGTGGACGGCCTGAAGACCGGCCACGCCGAAGGGCCTGGCTACAGCCTCGTGGCCTCCGGCCAGCAGGAAGGCCGCCGGCTCATCATGGTGGTCCAGGGGCTGGACAGCAAACAGGCCCGCTCCGACGAAGCGGTCACTCTCTGGGAGTGGGCGTTTCGCAGTTTCGAGAACGACCGGATCCTGAAGGCGGGCGCCCCCCTGCTCGATGCGCCGGTCTGGATGAGCAGCACCCCGACAGTTCCCCTCGCGGCCAAGTCGGACCTTGTGCTGACGCTGCCTCGTGGCGCCCGGGACCAGGTGAAGGCGACGGCGGTTTTCGACGGACCCTTGACGGCTCCCGTTGTCGCTGGCCGTGAAGTAGGCGTTCTGCGCGTCGAGGCACCTGGCATGGCGCCCGTCGAGGTGCCCCTGGTGACCGCCGGGAATGCCGAGCGCCTCGGCGCCTTGCAGCGCATGATCGCGGCCGCACGGCGCCTGGTTCTGGGCTGAACCCGCGATGATCGGATCCGCCCGCTTCATCACGCTCGAAGGCGGAGAAGGGGCGGGCAAATCGACCCAGGCGCGCAGGCTCGCGGCGGCGTTGCGCGACCGGGGCCTGGACGTCGTCGAGACCCGGGAACCGGGTGGCTCTCCCGGAGCAGAGGAAATTCGCCGCCTTCTGACCACGGGGGAGGCTGGGCGCTGGTCTCCCATGGCCGAGACCTTGCTGAACTTCGCTGCCCGGGCCGATCACATCCGCCGCACAATCCGACCCGGGCTTGCGGCCGGCCGATGGGTGATTTCGGACCGCTTCGCCGATTCCACTATGGCCTATCAGGGCTATGGTCATGGCGTGGACCGTAGCTTCATCGCCACCCTGGCGGAGGCGGTTGTGGGTCCCCTGAAGCCGGACCTCACCTTGGTCTTCGACCTCCCAGTCAAGCAAGGCCTTGCCCGTGCCGCCCTCCGCCGGGGCGCCGAGGATCGCTATGAGAAGATGGGTTCGGACTTCCACGAGGCGCTGCGCCGGGGCTTTCTGGCCATTGCGGCGGCCGAACCGGAACGTTGCGTGCTGATCGATGCTTCCGGCGACGAGGCGACGACTTGGGGACGTATTGCCGCAGCGGTGAATCAACGCCTGGGGACGGCGCTATAGTCCCGCCATGGAGCCCCAGGAAAACGCTGAACTCGTCGGCCAGGAGGCATCCGAGCGCGCCCTCCTGGACGCCGCGCGTTCGGGCCGCCTACACCACGCCTGGCTGCTGACCGGTCCGCGCGGCGTCGGAAAGGTCACGCTCGCCTATCGCTTCGCCCGTTTCCTCCTTGCCGGGGCAGAAGCCGGCGGGCTTTTGGCCGATGCGCCGTCGAGCCTCGCCATCGACCCTCGGCATCCGGTTTTCCGGCTAGTGGCGAGCGGCGCCCATCCCGATCTGAAGCTGATTGCCCGCAGCCAGAATCCGAAGACCGGCAAGATGCGCAGTGAAATCGTGGTCGACGATGTGCGCGATGCCGTAGCGTTCCTGCGCCTGACCCCGTCCGAAGGCGGCTGGCGCGTGGTGATCATCGACGGCGCCGAGGAGATGAACCGCAATGCCGGAAACGCCCTGCTGAAGATCCTCGAGGAACCGCCGGCCCGCGCGGTGCTCCTGCTGGCCAGCCATTCCCCGGGCCGGTTGTTGCCGACCGTTCGCTCGCGCTGCCGCCGGCTCGGCCTGCGGACCCTCGATGATTCGGCCATCGCGGGTTACCTCAGCCGGACCTTGCCCGAGCTAGGCGAGGCGGACCGGGGGCTGCTGATCCGCCTGGCGGAAGGCAGCATCGGCCGGGCTCTTGCACTTTCTCAATCCGACGGCCTCGAGCTCTATCGCGACATCGTCGGTTTGCTGTCGGCGCTGCCGCGCCTTGACATCGCGGCGCTGAACCAGATGGCCGATCGCCTTGGGCGAAGTGGGGCCGACAGCGCCTTCCGCTCCGCTGCCGAGCTGCTCACCGGCTGGCTCGCCCGCATGCTCCGCCAACGGGCAACAGGCCGGCAAGAAGCCGAAGTCCTGGCCGGCGAGGCGGCCTGCATGGACAGGCTAGGCCGGGCGGTGGGCCTCACCCGCTGGCTCGCCTTCCTCGAGGCGACCGAGCGTCAGTTCGCGCTTATCGATCCTCTGAACCTGGACCGGCGCCTGATCTGGATCGGAACTCTGCTGCAACTTCAGCAGCTGATGGGGACTTGAGCCGACTCCGCACGATCTTGCCTCAACCAGCGGCCTATGGGAAAAGTCCCGCCCCACCGGAGGAACCATGTCCGAGAGCCGCTACTACCTGACCACGCCGATCTACTACGTGAACGATTCGCCCCATATCGGCCACGCATATACGACGCTCGCCTGCGACGTTCTGGCGCGTTTCATGCGGCTGGACGGGCGCGACGTCCTGTTCCTCACCGGCACCGACGAGCATGGCCAGAAGGTGGAAAAATCCGCCGCTGCTGCCGGCATGGATCCCCAGGCCTTCACCGACAAGGTCTCGCAGAATTTCCGCGACCTGGCGGCGCGGATGAATTTCAGCAACGACGACTTCATCCGCACCACGGAGCCGCGTCACATCCGCTCCTGTCAGGCCTTGTGGCGCAGGCTGATGGCGAACGGCCAGATCTACCTGGGCAAATACGCGGGCTGGTACGCCGTCCGCGACGAGGCGTTCTATGGCGAGGAGGAGCTGACCACCGGTCCCGACGGCCGCAAGCGCGCGCCCTCGGGCGCCGAAGTCGAATGGGTCGAAGAGCCGAGCTACTTCTTCCGCCTGTCGGAATGGCAGGACAGGCTCCTCGCATTCTATGCCGCCCATCCGGACTTCATCGCGCCTGAGAGCCGGCGCAACGAAGTGCTGAGCTTCGTCAGTGGGGGCCTGCTCGACCTTTCCATTTCGCGCACCAGCTTCAAATGGGGCGTGCCGGTTCCCGACGAGCCCGCCCACATCATGTACGTGTGGTTTGATGCCCTGATCAACTACATCACCGCGGCGGGCTTCCCGGACATGGAGAGCGAGCTGTATCGCCGCTTCTGGCCCGCCGACCTGCACATGGTCGGCAAGGATATCCTGCGCTTCCACGGGGTCTATTGGCCAGCCTTCCTGATGGCCGCCGATCTGCCGCCGCCGCGCCGGGTCTATGCCCATGGCTGGTGGACCAATGAAGGGCAGAAGATCTCCAAGTCCCTGGGAAACGTCATCGATCCCCTGAAGCTGATCGAGCGCTATGGCCTCGATCCCGTGCGATACTTTCTGTTGCGGGAAATCCCCTTCGGCAATGACGGCGATTTCTCCCACCGCGCGATGGTGGGCCGCCTCAACGGCGATCTCGCCAATGGCTTGGGCAACCTTGCCCAGCGCATGCTCTCCATGATCGCCAACAACTGCGCAGGCAAGCTGCCGGCGCCGGGCGCCTTGAGCGCCGCGGACGAGGAGTTGCTTTCGGCCGCAAGAGCACTGCACGGACGTCTTGCCGCCGACGTCCGGCGGCAGGCCTTTCATCTCGGGTTGGAGGCGCTGTGGCAGGTGGTCGGTGCCGGCGACCGTTACTTCAACGACCAGGCACCTTGGGTATTGCGCAAGACGGACACCGCGCGCATGGGGACCGTCCTCTACGTCGTCGCGGAGGTGCTGCGGCGACTGGCGATCCTCGCTCAGCCTTTCATGCCTGGATCCTGCGCCCGGCTTCTCGACCAGTTGGCCGTGCCGGCCGAGTGCCGGCGTTTCGCCGACCTGGAGCAGGCGCTTCCAGCCGGCAGGACGCTGCCGAAGCCCGAAGGCGTGTTTCCGCGATTCGTCGAAGCGGCGGAATGAGCGAGGTCGCGGGCGAGCGCGTCATGCTGGTGGACAGCCATTGCCACCTCGACTTCCCGGAATTCGCGCCGGAACTGGACGATGTCGTGGCCCGCGCGAGGGCGGCGGGGGTGGGCGGGATGGTGACGATCTGCACCCGGCTCACCGAGTTCGAGCGCGTCCTCACCGTCGCCAGTCGTTTCAAGGATGTCTGGTGCTCGATCGGCATCCACCCCCATGAGGCGGCGAACGAGCCGGACAAGGAAGCCGCGGCGATCGTTGCGCTCGCCCGCCACCCCAAAGTCGTGGGCATCGGGGAGACGGGCCTCGACTACCACTACGACCGGAGTCCCAGAGATCGGCAGAGGGAAGTATTCCGCCGCCATATCGAAGCCGCGCGGCTGTCGGGGCTGCCGATCATCGTTCACAGCCGGGAGGCGGAAGAGGATACGGCGGCGCTGCTGGAGGAGGGCGCGGCGGCGGGTGGGCTCACCGGCCTCATCCATTGCTTCACATCGTCCACGCTTCTGGCCGAGCGAGCGCTCGCCCTTGGATTCTGCATCTCGTTTTCGGGCATCGTCACCTTTCGCAATGCCGAGGACCTTCGCGCCATCGCCAAGATGGTTCCCGGCGACCGGCTTCTGGTGGAAACCGACGCCCCGTACCTGGCACCGGTACCCCAGCGCGGGAAGCGCAATGAGCCGGCCTTTGTCGCCCATACCGCCGCGTTTCTTGCCGGTCTCAGGGGCGAAAGCGTGGATGCGCTGGCCGTGCGCACGACGGCCAATTTTCGTCGCCTGTTCCCTAAGGCGGCGCTCTGATGCGCGTGGTCGTGCTCGGCTGCGGCGGATCGGGTGGCGTGCCCCTGGTAGGGGGCGAGTGGGGGGCCTGCAATGCGGCCAACCCCAAGAATCGCCGCCGACGGGTTTCCGTCTACGTCACGGCTGGCGAGACCGCCATTCTTATCGACGCCTCCCCCGATCTGCGCATGCAGCTTCTTGACGCCGGTATCCGGCATTTGGACGCCGTGCTCTTCACCCACGAGCACGCCGATCACTGCCATGGCATCGACGACCTGCGTTATCTGCGGCGCGAGCGGGGAGCCCCACCACTGGAAGCCTGGGCGCGGCCAGGTACGCTCGAGGTTCTCCAGCGCCGGTTCGACTACATCTTCCGCCAGAACAGCGAAACATCGGGGGTACTTTATCGCCCGTTTTTGACCGCCCGCAGCATCGAGGGTCCGTTCACCGTCGGTGCGGTCAAGGTCGTTCCCTTCGAGCAGCAACATGGGCTCGGCGCCACGACCACCGGGTTTCGCATCGGCGCCATGGCCTATTCGACCGATGTGGTGGGGCTTGGCGAGGCGGCTTTCGCTACCCTTGCCGGGCTTGATCTGTGGATCGTCGATTGCCTTCGGTTCGAGCCTCACCCGACCCATGCCCATTTCGACCTGGTCATGTCCTGGATCGAGCGCCTGCGGCCCAAACGCACGCTGCTGACCCATCTCAACCATCAGGCCGATTACGACGAGGTCGCCAGGCGCTGCCCCCCTGGAGTGGAACCGGCCTATGACGGTCTCACGGTCGAAATTCCCGACTAGGCAAGTTTCCAAACTACGCTGCGGGCACCTCGAGCACAAAACCCCGCTCTTCGACGAATCGATCGAGACCCGGCGCAACGCCACGCACCTCCACATCGATCCGCCAAGTATCGCCCTTTCGTTCGATGCGATAGAGGTGATAGCGGGCCGGGTCGTGGCGCTGAGTGGGCCTCGCCGAGGCTGAAGGCACGCTCACCACCGGAACCCTGCCGGCGGGCGTCGGGAGGTAGCTGAGCCCCGACATATGGGTGTGGCCATGGAGGATCAGTTCCGCGCCCTCCGACGCGATCACGGCGAGGAATTCATCGCTGTCCAGCAGTTGTTTCAGCTTGTAGGCCGGGGCGGAAACCGGGGGATGATGTATCAGCACCACCCGGCACAGACCCTGGCTCCTGCCGGTCTTCAGCACCGTCGCCAGGCGCGCCAATTGCTGAGGTCCGATGCGTCCCGCCGCCATATGGGGTGGCATGGGCTCGGCGGTCGAAATCCCGATCAGCGCCAGGGGGCCGCGCCGCCTGAGGAATGGAAAGTCTGCTAGGCCCGCGGCCGGCCTCTCCGTGCCATCGGGCCGAAGGCCGGCCATGTAAGCTGCCCAGAGACCGAGGGAATGCTTCCAGGCGATCGGTACATAGGCATCATGGTTGCCTGGAATCACCGTGACGTCGGCCGGCGAGCCCAGCGTGGCGAGCCAAGCATCGGCGCGCTTGAACTCGCCGGGCAGCGAGATGTTCACGAGGTCGCCGGTGACGGCAATATGGTCGGCCTGTCTGCCCCGCAGATCGGCGACCAGCGCATTCAGCACCGGGGCGATGTGGATGGATTTGCGTCGGAGGTGCCAGGACAGGAAGCCGAGGAACCGCTTGGAGAGCAGCTCTCCCGGGCCCGGGATGCCCACGTCGCCCAGATGAACGTCCGACAGATGCGCGAGAGTGAACATCGGCACCGTTCATGTCCCCGTTCCTGGCAGCGGTCAAGAGCGGCGGCCAACTTCGCCGGTAGACCCGCATTGCCGCCCGAGGGGCTGCGTGATATGGAGCCACGCCTTTGCTTCGCCGGAGAGGAGCCTGTGAGCGACGCGTCGGAAGAAGGCCGCATGCGGCGCGATCTGCGCCTGGCTTGGCTCGACCTCTTAATGGCCGCCCAGCGCTGGCATTTGATCGTTCATCTCGCTTGGCTCGACGTACGTCAGCGCTATCGGCGCTCGGTTCTGGGCCCTATCTGGCTGACCGTGAGCGTCGCCTTTCAGATCGGGGCCATGGGCCTCGTCTACGGCGAGCTGTTCCATCAGGACGTCTCCCGCTACCTGCCGCGGCTGGCCTTCGGGCTCACCATGTGGGGACTGATCTCCACGATGGTGGCCGACGGGTGCCTGTGCTTCATCTCGGCCGACAGTTTTCTGAAGCAGGAAGCCCTGCCGAAGTCCATGTTTCCGGCCCGCGTCGTAATGCGCAGCCTGATCGTCTTTGCCCATAACCTGGTGGTGCTGCTCGCGGTGATCGTGATCTTCCTGCCGCTGCCGGGCTGGGGAGCGCTGATGGCCCTGCCGGGCATGGCGCTGATCGCCGTCAATGGCATGTGGATCGGGCTGGTGGTGGGACTCCTCTGCACACGGTTTCGCGACCTGCCACCCATCGTAGGCAGCTTCATGCAGGTGGCGTTCTTTCTCACACCCGTCATTTGGGTGCCCGAGGCACTTCATGGGAAGTGGTGGTGGCTCGTCAGCCTCAACCCCTTCGCCAGTTTCCTATCCATCGTCAGCGACCCGCTTCTCGACGTGCCGACGCCGGTTTCCCGCTGGCTCGTCGCCATCGTGGTCACCCTCATCGGATGGACGCTCGCCATGCTGCTGTTCGGGCGATTCCGAGCCCGGATCACTTACTGGCTCTGATGTCCAGGGTCGAGCTCACCGATGTGGTCGTGGACTTCCCGATCTACGACGGGCGCTCGCGATCCCTTCGCCACCGGATCCTGGGATTGGGCAGCGGCCGCATCGGCGCCTCCGCCGGTCACAATGTCGTGGTTCACGCCCTTCGGAACATATCTCTATCCCTCACTGACGGGGACCGCCTGGGCCTGATCGGGCGCAACGGCGCCGGAAAGTCGACCCTCCTCAGGGTGGTGGCGGGGATCTATGAACCGATCGCCGGCAGGATCGTCGTTACAGGGCGCCTTGGTTCCCTTACCAACGTCACCATGGGCATGGACATGGACAGCAGCGGCTACGAGAACATCGTGGTTCGCGGCTTGATGATGGGGATGACGCGCCGGGAAACGCTCAGCCACTTGAGCGATATAGAGAGCTTCACCGAACTGGGGGATCATCTGAGCCTACCTCTTAGGACCTATTCGGCCGGGATGCTGTTGCGGCTGGGGTTTGCCGTCTCCACCAGTCTCGCGCCCGAAATCCTGGTCATCGACGAGATGATCGCGGCCGGAGATCGCGCTTTCGCCGACAAGGCGGCCAAGCGTCTCGATCGCCTGACGTCGGCGGCCCACATCCTGGTGGTCGCGTCCCATTCGCCCGAAACCCTGAAGCGGCTGTGCAACAAGCTCGCCCTGCTGCGGGATGGCCGGCTGGTGGATATCGGCCCGGTCAGCGAGATCCTGCAGCGCTACGAGAGCGAGGGCTAGAAGGCCCTGCCGTTGCCAGGGCGGGCATCCTCGGCTCATAATCGGCGGTCGGAAGGGAGAACCGCATGCAGCTCGTCATCGACCAGGCCGACTTTAGCCGCTTGTCCTCCGGGGCTCGTTCAGAACTTCTGAATCTGCTCAGCCCTCCGACCCAGCTCCAATCGCCCATCACAGCAGCGCGGCGGAACTTCCGGTGGCGCCAGCCCCACGACGTGACACTGCCGCTGTTGCGCAAACTGCTGAAGGGGGCCGACGCGGCGACGCGCGACCGGCTGGCGATCTTCGCGCGCAACAATGGGCGCGCCAGCATGAAGCAGCTATTGGCGGTGACCAAGGACAAGGACTGGCATGCGCTGACGCCCTGGGAGGGCGCGATCACCCGCCGGTTGCGCCGCCTCGTTGGCGACGACAACCGGATTGTCTCCCTGATGCAATGGGACTACGACGCCGAAGTCTGGGATTCCGACCACAGCCATCTGCTGGACGGCGTGTATTACCTCTCGGAGACCACGACCAAGTCCCTCAGAAAGCTCTTGGGAATCGAGTAGGCGCCGAGTCCCGCCGACACCGCCCCTGAACGAGATAGGGGCCGGCTGCGGGAAGCTGTCTCATTGCAGGGGCAGGCGGAACTGTTTGTGGCAGGCGCTGCAACCGTTATGTGCGGTCTGGTCGAGCTGATTGGCGACGGCTGTCATGTCCCCGCTCTTGGCCGCATCCGCGAGCTTGCCGGCTTCCGTGCCGAGCGCGGCCGCTCTGGCCTTGAAGTCATCGAAATTCTGCCAGATCTCGGCCTTGGCGTGGGTCTTTCCCGGCAAGTCATCGGCGCTGCTTCCGGTGGGAAACAAGGCCGGTATCTTGGCCGCGTCGGCCTCGATCAGTTCGGCATGCTTCTCCATGCTGGCCGTATCGGTCGATTTCGCATCAAGGGCGTCGGCGATTGCTTTCATTTCGCCGCCGATCTCCTTCATCAGCGCCCGTCGCGCGTCTACGGCGGCTTGAAGGTCGTCGGCCCAGGCGAGCGACGAATATCCGGGAGTGAGATATCCGGCCGCGACCGCGGCGCCGGCAAGCAGCAGGGCGAGCGTGGTTCTTTTCATCGAAGGTCTCCGACTTTTTGCATAGGTCTTTCGCTTCGGCGCCGGCCAGAGGCTGGCCCTGCCGGCAGGTGCCTGTAAAGTGGTCACGGTCAAGTAACCCCGGCTCTACACGCAGTTGTGACCGGACGTGGCCATGCCCGGCTACGCCCTGTGGTCATGTGGACCGCTTCCCGTGGTAAGTTCGGCCATGCGCAGATCAAGCGCAGGCATGTTGGCGATGGTCGTGGTCGTCCTGCTCGGCGGCTGCGCTGAGCGAACGCCTCAAACGGCCATGGTGGCCGAGAGCCCCGGTGGCGGATACGGCTATTCGGACCAGCGTCTGGCTCCCGACCTCTATGATGTCCATTACGTTTCGCCGGAACTCACACTTCCCGCGGACGAAAACGCTCGCGCCCGGCAGCTCGAGGCGGAAAAAGCCCGCGCCTTCGATCTCGCCTTGTGGCGAAGCAGCCAGATCGCCGCGGCAGAGGGATTTTCCTATCTGAAAGTCGAGGAAGACCATCGCGACGCGAGCGTGGATGTGAAACGGGAATACGCCCCCCCGCCTGCCCTGGGACCTTCCGGCTTTTACGGATGGGGCGGGTCGATGTATTCGCCCCGGGGATTCTATGGTCAGCCGCCGGGACTGGTGCCGTATTGGTTCTACCAGGATCCCTACGCCGACCAGCAGTACAGCATCAAGGCGACTGGCCAAGTCACGTCGAGCCTGAAGGTCGCCTTCGCCAAGGCTCCCGCGCCCGGCTTTGAAGATGCGGCGGCCTTGGGCAAGCGCCTGTCACAGCAATACGCCGGCGCCACCTATCCTTGAACCGGCATGGCATCCCGGCGCGGACTGAGGGCACGATCCTCGACCCGGATCCGCCAGAGCAAGAGGGCCGCGTTGGCGAGGCCGAACACCAGCGCTATGCCGCCGAGGCCGAAAGCCAGCGGCAGGCTGATGATCTCCAATTCGACGAGCAGATAGTTGGGGTGACGAACCAGGCGATAGGGCCCGCGACGGACCAGCGGCTGGGCGGGCAGCGTGATGACGCGGGTCGTCCAGAACCGCCCCAGGCTCGCCAGTATCCAGAGCCGGATCGGCTGGAGAAGCAGGAACAGGGCGAGCCAGGGCCAGCGCAGGGAGACCACGCCCGGCGCGGCGACACCGAGCGCAATCAGCCAGGCGAGGTGAAGGCCGACGATGAGAGGGTAGTGGGCCCGCCCGACCTCGGTCGCACCCTCGGCAAGAAGCCGACGCTCGTTGCGACGGGCATGGAGAAGCTCCACGCCCCGCGCGAGCGCGACCAGAACGACGATGAAGCCAGCCCAGGTCACGCCACTTCGAGCAGCTGGAACCCAGCGGTAAATCCCGGCCCAAGCGCGGACATGAGATAACGGCCGCGCTGGGCCATGCCCAGCGTCCGCTCGAGCACGAAGAGCACCGTTGCCGCCGACATGTTGCCGAAGTCGCGCAGGACCGATCGCGCCGCAACCATGGCGCCTGGTGCCTGTCCGAAGGCGACCTCCAGGGCATCGATAACCTTGGCCCCGCCGGGATGGCAGATGGTGCCTGCGAGATCGGCCAACGCGATGCCCTGGCGTTTGAGGAAGTCGCGGAGCACGGGAGTGAGCTCGCTGCGCACGAGGGCGGGGATGTCGCGGGAGAACAGTACGCCCAGCCCGTCGTCCTCTACCTGCCAGCCCATGATATCGAGGGTGTTGGCCCAGGTATGCTCGCCCGAGGGTCCGAAGACGGGGCCTTCCCCCTCGGTCGAGATCAGCGCGGCGGCGGCACCGTCACCAAACAACGCCGAGGCCACGACGTTGCTGCGCCGGTTGTCGCCGTAGCGGAAAGTGAGCGCGCAGAGCTCCACCACAAGGTAGAGCACGCGGGCGCCGGGCGTGACGCGGGCGAGATCGACGGCGCGCGTCAGCCCAATGACGCCGCCGGCGCAGCCCAGGCCGAAGATGGGCAGCCGCCGTACGTCACGCCTGAGGCCCAGCTTGTCGATCACCAGGGCATCCAGGCTGGGCGTGGCGATTCCCGTGGTCGATACCGCGACTACGGCGTCGACGTCTTCAGAGCCGACCCCGGCTTGATCGAGGCATTTCTGCGCGGCCTCGCAAAGCAGGGTCACGGCATGCTCGACGAAGAGCTTGGTGCGTTCGACCCAACTGTGGGGCTCCATGTACCATTCCAGCGGTACGCAGGAATGGCGATGGTCGATGCCCGCATTGTCGTAGATCGGCATCAGCCGCGTGAGGTCTGCCTGCTTGGCATTGAAGAGCCGGTCGGCCGACGCGCGGACCACCTGCTGGGCAATACGGTGAGGTGGCGTGGCGGTCGCCAGGGAAAGAAGCCGGGGTGCGTTCATAAAACCTGCCTTATACGGGTCATCTGGATATGCCGAATTCACTGAATGCGCCGCGTGCATCAAGACTTTGTGCGGATGGGCGGGGACCGCCCGATCCGCTAGATGGCATGGCCATGTTCGGCTGTGGCCGAAGCAGGGCCGGTTGCACGCGGCATATGTCCAAGAAGGCCTCCGATCCTTTATCATCGCCCTATGAGCGACAAGTTCGAAGAACCGGAAGCGTCGAAAGGACCCATTAGAATAAGCCTGGGAGCCCGCCTGCGGGGATATTTCTTTGCGGGCGTGTTGGTGACGGCACCTTTGGCCATCACCGTCTACATTGCCTGGCTGCTGATTTCCTTCGTAGACGAGCGGGTTTTTTCATTGATTCCGCCGGTCTACAACCCGGAAACCTATCTGCCTTTTTCCGTGCCCGGCATTGGGCTCATTCTAATGGTAATCGTGCTGACGCTGGTGGGAGCGCTTACCGCAGGGTATGTGGGCAAGCTCTTGCTGCGGCTTAGCGAGCGTCTGTTGAATCGGATGCCGGTAATCCGGAACATTTATGGAACAGCCAAGCAGATCGTCGAATCCGTGGTGAACAGCAGCACTTCCGCCTTCCGTGAAGTGGCCCTGGTGGAGTACCCGCGACGCGACATGTGGACCATCGGATTCATCACCGGCCGCAGCATCGATCAGATTGCCGGAATCGGAGGCGAGCCGCTGGTCAACGTCTTCGTGCCCACGACGCCCAATCCGACCTCGGGTTTCCTGTTGTTCTTGCCGGAGAAGGACGTTCACAGACTTTCCATGACGGTGGAGGAGGCGATCAAGCTGGTCATTTCCGGCGGGATCGTCACGCCTCCGCCGCGGCCTCGGACCGAAACTCAGCCTAAGATCCTTTCCAGGGCCAGATAGCCGCCTTAGGCCGCGCGCAGAGTCTTCACTGCCGCGTCGCGCTCGAACAGATAGAGCAGCACCCGCAAGGCCGTGCCCCGCGGCGACTCAAGGGCAGGATCCCGAGACAGCACAAGCCTTGCGTCATCGTGAGCAAGCGCGATCAGGTCGGTATGTTCGGCCGGTTGGGCGAGGCGAAAATCGGGGAGCCCGCTTTGCCGTGTGCCGAGAATCTCGCCGGCGCCCCTCAGGCGTAGGTCTTCCTCGGCGATCCGGAACCCGTCCTCGGTATCCCTCAGGATGTTGAGCCTGGCCTTGGCTGTCTCGCCGAGCGGCGGGTGGTACAGGAGCAGGCAGGTAGAACGTGCCGTGCCGCGTCCGATCCGGCCGCGAAGCTGGTGAAGTTGGGCGAGTCCGAAGCGCTCGGCATGCTCGATCACCATGACCGACGCGGCCGGCACATCGACGCCGACCTCGATCACCGTGGTCGCGACGAGAATGTCGATATTCCCCTCGGAAAAGGCGGCCATGGCGGCATCGCGCTCGGCACCTCTCATCCGGCCGTGCACCAGGCCGACCCGTTCGGGAAAGGCCTGCTTCAGTTCCTCGAAGCGCTGCTCGGCCGCCGCCAGATCGACGACATCGGATTCGTCGATCAGCGGACAGACCCAGAAGATTTTGGCCTTGCCCGCGACCGCCCGCCGGACGGCGGCGATGACTTCCGGCAAGCGCTCCAGCGGGAGCGTGCGCGTATCGACAGGCTTCCGGCCGGGCGGCTTTTCCGTCAACCGCGATACATCGAGGTCGCCATAAACGGTCATCATCAAGGTGCGCGGGATGGGTGTCGCCGTCATCGCCAGGAGATGGGAGCGCCGACCCTTGTCGGCCAGGAGCAAGCGCTGCTCGACGCCGAACCTGTGCTGCTCGTCGACGACGGCGATGGCGAGATCCCGGAAGGCCACGTCCTGCTGGAGCAGGGCGTGGGTTCCGATGACCAGAGGCAGGC
>Ga0265331_10001694_pt1 | contig 15901 bp, 16 predicted proteins | sample 41923metaG_FD_202088 | JGI IMG/M metagenome (GOLD analysis project Ga0265331, IMG submission 202088) | Rhizosphere microbial communities from Carex aquatilis grown in University of Washington, Seatle, WA, United States - 4-19-23 metaG | ecosystem: Host-associated > Plants > Roots > Rhizosphere... | reverse complement strand
AAGGGATCCCTTCGGAACCGACGGAACCAGCCGTCGACGATTTAACACGCACGAAACACAGAGTTACTATTGGACTGGACATACCATGCGCGAACCGGATTCCGTTGCTGCGGTCCGTTAGGTGGCGCATTGAAAGGAGATACTGAAATAGCTTATCCTCTAAAAAATATTCGATGGCTCCGCATTTTTGGTGTTGCACTTGCAGTCATTTTGGCAAGTTTCTTCATTGTAACGGCTATAACTACAGTATATGCTTTCATCTTAGCTTTTCAGGCTAGGGGAACTCCCGACCAAGCAGTGATAAGTCAATTTGCTGCAAAGATCAGTCGCTGGTTGATTCCGTTCCTTGAGATACTACTAACACTTTTATCCTCCGCGTTCATTGTGCGAAGGACCGACAAAACAAATATCATTCATGGTCTTTTGATAGGTGCACTCGTTGGCACGTTAAATCTAGTGGTTACACGGATTTTTTTTAATCACCTTAGTTTTGATAGCTTGATTGTTTTTCTAATCACTCTGGGATTGGGTTGGTTCGGTGGTTTTATTGGGCAAAAAAGAAGAGTGAAACTTGAAACCAATGCAGCCAGCCGTTAACAATTCTGAATTGCGACTGTGATGCGGACGCCTAACAGTCGCTCAAGTCCCGAAGGTCCGAAGAACTCCCTTGGAGGATCCTTTCGGGACTGACGGAACCAGCCGTCGACGATTTGGCACGCGCGAAATAAACAGGTACTATCGGACCGGAATACCACGCGCGGACTGGATTCCGGCGCTGCGGCACTTCATTGCCGCTCTACGAGTCTATGACTCGAAGAGTCGTAGACAGCTTAGCTCAGGTTCGATGGGCCGCAGAAGAAACATTCGACTCACAACTACCATACACATAGGAGGTCACATGAAACGAGTCACTGGCATCGGCGGCATCTTCTTCAAGGCCAAAGACGCTCCATCACTGCAGGCTTGGTACAAGCGGCACTTGGGAATCGATGTCCAAGTCTGGGGCGGAGCTGCCTTCGATTGGACCGACGCCGAGGGCAAGCCGGTTGCAGGCACAACTGCATGGTTAATTGATCCAGAAGAAAGTAATCACTTTGCTCCGAGCTCTGCTCCCTTCATGGTGAATTACCGAGTGGCAGACCTCCACGCCTTGGTCAAGGCATTAAAGGAAGAAGGCTGCAATGTGCTCGAGAAGATTGACGAATCCGAGTATGGGAAGTTTGCCTGGGTTATTGATCCAGAGGGAAACAAGGTTGAGCTATGGGAGCCGCCTCAAGGCCAATGAGCAGGATCGTTAGTCACGGCTGCCAACTGCAGGCTAACCCGTCGCTCAAGTCCACAAGGGATCTCTTCGGGACTGACGGAACCAGCCGTCGACAATTTCGCCGCGCGTATATTCTGCATGGAACTGGCTCCACGCCGCCGCAGCTTAGCTCCGGTCCGCTAGGCAGCCAATCACAATTGTACAGGAAGGAGCCTTCGCTTTGAATTTAAGGTCTGTATCGCTGACCGGATATGTATTATTGGTAATTACATTAGTTAGCTTGGTTATCGAAAATTCAATTCTAGCTTCAGGCTATGTCGCGTCTATCTTACAAATTATAGCTGTCCTTTTAATGATATGGGCGCGAATCACTTTTGGCAGGAGAAGCTTTAACGCGGCGGCAAATCCTACTGAAGGAGGATTGGTAACCACTGGTCCTTACGCTTACATTCGCCATCCTATCTATGCTTCGATCCTATACTTTCTCTGGGCGGCGGTCTTCTCTCATTTTTCAGTTACCAATTTGATACTCGGCACTATCGGCACCATCGGTGCTTGCATTCGAATCTATGCTGAAGAACATCTTATAGTACATCAATATCCGCAATACGTAGATTATGCGGCGCGAACGAAGCGAGTAATACCCTTTTTGATGTAGCCTAATTGGCGGACTATTCAGCGGCTCAAGCCCCGAAGGTCCGAAGGACTCCCTTGGAGGATCACTTCGGGACTGAGGGAACCAGCCGTCGAGGATTTTGTTCGCGCTAATCGACCGGTTACTATCGGACTGGACATACGACACGCGGAATGGATTTTGTTGCTGCGGCACTCCGTTGCCGCTCTACGAGTCTATGACTCAAAGAGTCGTAGACAGCTTAGCTCCGGTCCGTTAGGCGTTTTTGGAAATTGCACTTTTGACATTGACACAAAAATGGTATATTCGTGTGAGCCAACAATTTTGAAAATACGTGGATATCCGTTCTTCCTTTTTAGCCGAGAAAGTATTGAGCCCAGACATATTCATACAGAGCAAAGCATAGTTATGCAACATTTTGGCTAGTTTCGGGACAATTGGCAAAATCAAAAGGATTTCGTAGCGGCCAAATTTCAGAATTGAGAAAGCTTGTAGAGGCGAACAAAGACTTATTTGAGGAAAAGTGGCATGGACACTTTGGCAATAAAGGTTGAACCAAGAGTCGTTGAATCATCGTTCACCTCTGGATCGCTTTGAGTTGTGTCGGCTGATGGCAGAGAAGTTTCTGCTCCGTTAGAATGGTTTCCCCGTTTAAGGAACGCTAACGCAGAACAACTGATAAATTGGCGACTCATCGGACAGGGAGTCGGAACACATTGGGAGAAAATTGACGAAGACATTTCCGTCAACAGCTTGTTTACCATGAATTGAGCCCCCCCAAAAACTGCTTATCCAGTCGCTCCCCGCTGGAATGCGCGGGGTCTTACAAACAACGCTCGACAAGTCAGGCGGAGCGTGATCGCGAAAAACGCTCACTGACGGAAGGGGCCGTCAATGATTTAACACACGCTAACCAAACAATTACGATCGCACTAGACTTAACGCGCGCGGAATGGCTACCGTCGCTGCAGCGCTTTGCCGCCGCTGGACGAGTCTATGACTCGAAGAGTCGTAGCCAGCTTGGCTCCAGTCCGATAGAATGCACGAAGGAGTACCATGCAAACTATTAAAACACTCATACTGACGATCATAAACATCTGCATTCTGAACTCACAGCTATCGGCTCAAGAGGACACTTGGAAATTGATTCGCACCTCGGGTGATACGCTTCGCGCCTGCACGCTAGATTCTCTCCCGGATATCGTCCTTTACATCACAAGCAACGGCGAGGCCTTCTCCCTCCCTATCGACTCGATTGCCACGTTGTCGCGTGTCAAGGAAGGACATTTCTGGGGAGGCGCGGGAGTGGGATTTCTGGTAGGTGCCATATCAGGCACAATCATCGGCGCCGCCAGCTATAAAAAACCAACTGGGGCTTTTGCATTTGATCTCGGCCCGGGGCCCGCTGAAGCAGGCGGGGCATTGCTCGGAGCCGCTGGTGGGTTTCTCGTCGGTGGAATCATCGGCGCCTCACTAGGGTATAATGAGACCTACAACCTGAGGGCTGAGAAAACGCTGAGGATGAAACGGTGGATTCTTCTCCAGGCTTATTACAATTGAAGCATCATGTTTCTTTTTAAATGGACTATTATTTGGAAATCCGTTTGCATTCAAACTTGTCGCTCCCCGCTTGAATGCGCGGGTCTCAAAAACCACGCTCGACAAGTCACACGGAGCGCGATCGCGAAAACGTTCACTGACGGAACCAGACGTCGACGATTTAGCGAGATCGAAACAAGGAGCTACTATCGAACTGGACATGCCACGCGCCGAATGGCAACCGTGCCGACGCAATTTCCGCAGCAGCTTAGCTCAGGGCCGCTAGGGCGCAAGAAAGAAAATATCGGAGGTTAAATGTTAAGACAACGAGTCAAGCTTTTCATTATAGTATTGGCCTTAATAAACTTAGCATGCGCAGCAACTCAACACGTAATGTGGAAACCACCATCCTCGTCGACCGAAGCTTGGTTCATTAAAGTATCACCTTCCCCCTTCGGTCACGAAATTAAGATCATAATTGATGGGACGACGGTTATTGCGGGGAATTGTGCAACTGACAAGAAAGCAGAATATAATGCTGACTATCAGAATAGGCACATAAAAGCATTCATGACTTATGAAATGCCAACTCACGAAGAACATGTCGATGTATATGTTGACGAGAGTCTGGTGGGAACATTTGTTTTTTAACTAACTCGTTTGCGCCCTAACCAGTCGCTCGACTCCCAAAGGGATCCCTTCGGGACTGACGGAAGAGGCCGTCCACGATTTCGCTCGCGCGAAACAAACAGCTACTATTGGACGGGACACTATCAACAATTATCAGTTATGATTTACCGGCCAACGCCTTCGTGGCTCTAAAGGTTTTCGATCTTCTCGGAAAAAAAGTCAGGACATAAGTTCAGGAGCGGCAGAACGCGGGCAGCCATTCTCTTAGATTCGATGCTGCCGGTTTACCGAGCCGGGTGTAATTCTTTTATAGACTTGAGGCTGACGGACCTACCGTTGACGAGTCTACGACTCGCAGAGTTGTGGACAGGTTAGACGGCTTTTCTTCTGTTGCGAATCGGCACCACGGTTCAAGAATGGAGCCACATCTGCGACAAAGACATTGAACAACACAACAGCAATACTACTTTGGGCATTACCGATTGCGCTTTGCTTACACGTATTTGAGGAGTTCGTATACCCCGGTGGACTGAGAAAATGGATCAACGCGTACAAGCCGTTTAAGCCAAAGGGCAACTTTCATTATTTTATTGTCAATTTTTCAGGTATTGTAGGAGCTTTCATCATAGCAATGGGAGCATCTGAAATCTCCGATTTTCGCATTTATTTTTTTCTTGTGGCTCTGGTCGGTAGCAACGCCATTTCCCACATCCGCGGCACAATGCAAAAGAAACAATATTGTCCCGGAACTATTTCCGGAAGTTTCCTTCTACTCCCTCTTTTATTGATAAGCTATACGTACTTCTTAATCATAAACAAAGTCGACATCCTCTCAGCCATTGTTTGTTTTTGTTTTGGCGTTTTCATTGGATTCTATGTCGCCGGCGTGGACATAAGAAAGCAGGATTCCCATCAACCAAAGAACGCCGCCTAATCAGCGGTTCCCCGCTGGAAAGCGCGGGGTCTCACAAACAACGCTCGACAAGTTACGCGGAGCGTGATGGCGAAAAGCGCTCACTGACGGAAATAGCCATCGATGATTTTGCAAGCATGGAATGGGGTCTGCTGGCGGCGTTTCGCGTCGCCGGAGATTAGCCCCGGTCCGTTTGAACATGCGAACTCCTGATGAGGCAATTACACGAGAAAGCGGCAACTGTTCGGAATGATACAGCAACAATTATTTAGATTAACAAAATCAAATGACTAGAACCTATCTCAAAAACATGCCACTTGATCCTTCGATGCGCTCACTCCGTTCGCTTACTCAGGATGAACGGCCCATTTGTTCACCCTGAGCAATCCCGTTCCGCTGAAGCGGAACGGGAGCGTCGAAGGGCTAACGCAAGCCATTATTGAGATGGCTTCTAATAAAAATATATAGAAACAAACCCCGACTGACGATTAGAAGCTTTTTGCGATGGAGTCTTCGCAATAGCATTAACTCTGTTGATTATTGATATTAAAAATTCCATCATCGGTAACAGTTGCTACTGCCAATAACTTTTGGCTTGCTCTTTTACATATTCTTCCATCTCTATTTGTTCTTGTTGCAAGTTTCACAATTATCCTGATAACGCGGGTTAATCATCACGGTGATCTAAGATTAGTAAACAGATCATCAGCCTCATTCATCTATTAGCTTCAGTCCATGGGACGGTATGAAAAGCATCATCCCTATGTATAACTGAAAATGCACTCTCTGCTCATAATGCCATCGCTTATTTCCATGATATTGGCATTCGTGTCCTTTCCATTAATGTACTTACCCCCTACGAAAACGGAACTGAAGTGTTGGCAGAAATTAAATATCAGAGCGATCCGACATTGGGTCACAAAAAAGGGGACAGAAAAGTGGGCGCAGAGAAGTACGATTCAAAATGGCGTAGAACGTGCTCGGAAGAATATTGCTTGGCATGGTGTTCTTACATTTACGTTTCTTTTCTTGATGGTCCGGGCACAGTTCATTGATAACCTGTTCATACAGTATGCTTCTCTATTGCTATCGCTCCCCTCTATCGGATACTTCTTAGGGAGCATTATTCAGCGACAGAAGTTAGTTATCATTTTGATCCGTAAAAAAACAATCGCCCAACAATTTGATGGAATAAGCCGTCAGCGATTTTGACGCGCAACACAAACAGCTGCAGTCGGACGTAGCTACTACGCACGGATTGACTTCCGCAACCCGCTGGCGGCGGCTATTCACTCAAGGAATAAATACAATGCCCGTATTAATACACGCGCCCAAGATCATCGAAGCTGCAGGAACCATTCCCGAACGAATCGATGAGTATGTAGGACGAGTAAGTACTGCAGCCGAGCATGTAAGCGTTGCAAGAATCATATCACCTCCCGGTTGGCTGGAACCCGGTCAACGTCCAGGCTTCCAAGAAATTTCTGTTGTATTGCATGGCTGTTTAAGGGTAGAACATGCAAGCGGTGTTATAGAGGTCGGAGCTGGTCAAGCGGTAATTGAATTTCCGGGAGAATGGGTCCGCCATAGTTCTCCTTATGAAGGAGGAGCAGATTATATTGCAATATGTTTGCCCGCTTTTTCACCAGCCAATGTTAATCGTGATGTTTAGGTTATGAAAATCTTACCGCAGTCAATTGGCCGGCACTGTTTCGTCCGGAATAACGCATTCTTTTTCTTGTTTCACACCGGCCTTTTCAAGACAACTTGTCTTGCTGCATGGTTAGAGATTTGATATATTTAATTTCCATTTTATTTCTTAATAGATTATGCAAACTTCACCTAAACTTCTTGAAAAGGTTCGAAATAGGCTTAAACTAAAACGATATTCTTTAAAGACTGAAGAACTTTACGTCAGCTGGATAGTGAAGTATGTCAAGTTTCATAAGATGCAGCATCCTTCAACACTGAATGAAAAAGACGTAGAAAAATATCTAACATATCTTGCCGTCAATCAAAGAGTAGCCGCATCGACGCAGAATCTTGCGATGAATGCGATTCTCTTTCTATACAAAGAAGTTTTAGAGATTAAACTTAACGGCAATATCACCGCAATTAGAGCTTTCAGATCAAAACGATTGCCAGTTGTTTTAAGCAAAATGGAGATTAATAGACTGATCAAAGCGGAGGAAGGAACAAAAAGACTCATCATCGAAATGTTATACGGCACGGGATTACGAGTGAATGAATTTATTAATCTTCGGATTAAAGACATTGATTTTAATCTGAAAAGAATCAATGTCGTTGGTGGAAAGGGCGACAAGGATCGAATCACGCTGTTGCCAGAGCCGATAATTCCGAAACTTAACAGCCATATTCTAAAAGTAACTGAATTGCATTCTGAAGATCTAAAGCAAGGTCATGGCGAGGCTTATTTACCTAACAGATTAGGGAGAAAATATAAGAACATGGGAAAAGAAATAATTTGGCAGTTTGTATTCCCATCAACAAAACTATTTAAAGACCCTGTTACCGGAAACAAAGGAAGATGGCACATTGATTCTTCGACATTATCAAGAATAGTGAGAGGAGCCGCATTGAAGTCGAAAATCTTGAAAAGAGTAACTCCACATACACTCCGCCATACTTTCGCGACACATTTGCTGGAGGCCGGAGCCAATTTGCGTATAATACAAGAGCTCATGGGACACAGCACTCCGGAAACTACAATGATTTACACTCATGTAATGGAATCAAACTTAAATGTAAAGAGTCCCTTAGAGATTTATGTGACATAAGAGTTACCTTATTTCACACGGAGCGCCACCCGACCACTGGACATCCCACGCGCGGAATGTTTACCTCGATGACGTTGGACGCTGCCGCTTAACAAGTGTATCAACGATTTTACGAATCATGATTTGCAAACAGCTTACCAGTCCCGCAGCTTCTTAGCGGGAGGCCCGGTCGGTTGGAACATACGAACCATCTTCAACATGATGATAAGAGGTCACTGTACACTTGTCGGTAGAAGGAGGTTTCCTTGACTAGGATCTCAACGATATTGATTTCGCTGGGCTTGTTGGTTCTATTGCCTTCCGTCGCATCGTCTCAAAAGGAAAGTGCATACGCACCAGGAGAAGTCATACTAAAACTTAAAAGCAATCGGCAATTTTCAAAGAATGCAATCGGTGTTTTATCGACTGGACTGTCTGGTCTTGATATTGTACTCCAGCGTTTCGGCGTATTTGAATCGAAGCCTCTTTTTGATCCGTTGAATTCTGCTCAGAATTTACGCTCAACTCTCGGAATGGATCGAGTCTATATATTGCACTTCAGCGCTGCGGCTAATGTGGACTCAATCGTTTCGGACCTTTCCACGCTTCAGGAGGTTGAATATGCGGAACCTGACTTTGTCGGACATGGAGCGGGTGTCGCACGGATAGATTCACTTGTGCCCAATGATGCATACTTTAACAGGCAATGGGCGTTCAGAAACACCGGATCGAATCTTTCGGCCAATTCGGGAAAGGTTGGAGCGGATATAAAAGCAGTAACGGCGTGGTCCATCTGCACAGGCGACTCAAATATCATTGTGGCCGACCTTGACTCCGGCCTCAAGTGGGATCATCCGGATATCGCTGATCGTGTTTGGGTAAATAAGAAAGAGACCGCCGGGAATGGAATCGATGATGACAGCAATGGCTATGTTGACGATATCCATGGCTGGAATTTCGCTTACGGCAACAACAATGTAAGAGATGATTACGGGCACGGAACAAATACTGCGTCTATCATTGCCGCAAAATCAAATAATGGGCTTGGCTATGCCGGCCTTGACTGGGCCTGCAAGATAATGCCGTTGAAGGAGCTTGATTCAACGGATTCCGGCTTATATTCCTGGTGGGCATCTGCTCTATACTATGCAGCTAACAACGGGGCGCGCCTGATAAACATGAGCGAGGGTGGAACAGGTAACTCGCAGACTTTGGAAACGGCGATTGATTATGCTTACGCGCATGGCTGCTTCATCGCCGCAGCGATGATGAATACCAATGACAACACACGATACTATCCGGCAGCGTACCACGATCACGTCGTTGCTGTTGGTGCGACGGACTCCTACGATAAAAGATGTAATCCTTTCTTCTGGGGAGGAGGAAGCAATTATGGTTCGTGGATCGACGTTGTTGCGCCCGGCAGCATTATTTACGGCCTGAACAACATGAGCAATACCGATTACGGGTGGTACTGGGGAGGGACATCACAGGCAACCCCGATGGTTGTCGGCCTCGCTTCACTCTTGCTTGCTCAAGACACATCGAGAAGTCCGGCCACACTCAGGGAAATTATAAGGGCGACGGCCGATGACACTGTGGGATTACCGTCCGAAGATTCTGTGGGGTACGACGTCTATTATGGATACGGCCGGATCAATTGCTACAAAGCGCTCACTCATGTTCTCAACGGAGTTTTCACGGATCGTCCTTCGGTTCCGTCGGGATGGATTCTCCGACAGAATTACCCGAACCCATTCAACCCCACGACAACGATCCGTTTCTCCGTGCCAACCGCACAACATATCATTCTTCGAGTGTATGACCTGCTCGGCAGAAGCGTGGCGACGTTGGCTGCAGGGGTAGCTACTCCGGGCGAGCATCTAGTAATCCTCGATGCATCGAGTTTAGCAAGCGGCGTATACTTTTATCGATTGCAGACAGGATCATTTATTGACACTAAGAAACTTGTTTTGATCAGATAATTGCAATAATGAATGCTTTTGAAGGAGGGTAATCGTTATGCTCATTCAAATACGGCAATCCGCACATTTTTTGTTACTCGTGACATTCCTTGTATGCAGTTGTAAAAAAGAAAGTACTACTGCACCTGAAGCGGCTCAATCTACTCCATTATATTTTAACTCCTTTGAATCATCTGCCGATACAGTCGGATGGCAGGGGTTTGGTACACATACATTCTATGCTGAAGCTCCCAGAGGAGGGGGGAAACAATCTCTCTATGTTTCCGGAGGCTGTCTAATTCCGCATGCTTATATATGTTTTCAAAACAGGGTACCGTCTTCATATGTGAAACTCCATTGTTGGGGCAAACGTCTCACAGGAGGCGGCAATGTCTCATTAACTATTATGCACCATCCTCTGAAATCAGTTTATTGCCAGATCACTGATTCTGTTTGGACTTACTATGAATCTGCTGATTCTCTCTTTTGCGCAAGCGATGACAGCTTATCTTTAGAGCTTGACAGTGGAGGTATTGTTGCCGGCTCTATGTTGGTAGATATGATTGAGGTGATAAAGGTTAACTAAGATCACGGTCGTTCAAACGGCACATAGAGTCAAATACAACGACTCTCATGTTATTTAGAAGTAGTCTAAAAAGCCTGAATAATGCCGCCCTGGGCAGGGAGCGGCGAGGATCGAACATATTTGAGACTGCTTCCAAATATCCGCTGCGGATTATTTGCTAGTGAACACTAATGAGGAGATGTTATTGACAAGACGTAACCTAACCTGTCCTGTTGCTTTTTAGCGGGAGCTCCGGTCGGTTACGCGCGGCAAATTTCATTCTTTCACGAATTCGATCCATGGAAAAACTAAAGCGCCAGGCACTCATAACGTGGATTGCGGTCAGCATTTCGGCGATTTTTGCAAACTTTTGGTCGTATTGGGGAATTAATGAAAACTTCCACGAAGGTTGGTATTTCGTGAGTTTTTGGGACAATGTGTTTATGATGTTCGGTCAGTATTTGCTGCCGGCGATAGCCTTTATGCTCCTGGCCGTGGTGTCAATTAGATGGAACAAAGTCGGTTCGTTGTTACATATTGTTCTGGCAATCGGGAGCTATTTCTTCTTTGGCAAAATGTTCGCCGGATTCTTTCTGGTGGCTATTCCTCTGTCCGGTCTGTCAATTCTCTATTGGTTCGCAAATCTGGAACGGCGAAGGCTCGCGTACTTTCTTGTCATCGGCGTACCTCTCTTCCAGCTAGTCGGCATTGGAACATTTCATGGCATCCGTATTGCCAACAGGTACAACGATAATAATTTTTCTGTTAGGCAGATACATGGCAATGGTATTACATTGACATGGGCACCTCAAGGTCCTGGCTGGCCAGACGGCGGCACCTCATGGAACGACGCGAAGAGAATCTGCGCACATCTGAATAGCGACGGCATTTTGTTACAAAATGATGAACTAAATATTTGGCGTCTGCCTACGGTTGATGAGGCTGTTCGCTCAATGGTCTACCACGGCAGCAATGCCGGCGGCATCTGGGACAGCAATTCAAGGGAAGCAATGTACAAGCTTAAACCGGACAAAGAGTCCCCTCTCTGGAACATCCATTTAAAGACGATTTATTGGTGGACTTCAAGTGAAGTGAATCAGAAAGACGCATACATCATTGTTTACAATGGAGGTGTTTGGCCGCGATCTAAGAATTCAAGAACTGGTTATTTGAACTTTCGGGCTGTGAAAGAAATGCCGGCAACGCGAGATCGATGATTTAACACGCGCGAAAGTAACTTTCTCTATTGCACGCAATTTACCATGTACGGTTTGGATGCCGAGCCGACTCAATTCGTCCGCAGCCTGGACGCATACAATTAGGCGGTGGAAAAAATGTTAACAAGCACCTTCAGGATTTAAAAATGTCTGCCGAATTGAAAAAATCTATTTTGAAATTTGGCGGTGTTATGCTCATAATCCTTGGCATATTGCATTTGGCAGTAACGCCGTTCATTGCCCGCCTGATCTCGGAAAATGTTACCGAAGCCGTCGCCGCCTGGCTCACTCCCCCCATGCTTCTTAATCATATCATTGTGGGAATCCTTCTACTCCCTTTAGGGATTTTAACGTTTTATGCAGCGACTTCAGCCGTGGATGGAGAGAGCTGGGCATTGGTCGTCACACGAGTATCTGCGATAACCGTAGCGGTATTGCCTATCGTACTCTTAATACTCATGGGGACTCGATACTTCGGCGCTATTCCATTTGTTGTTGCAACAATAATAGCCTGGATTGCGGCATTGTCGCTTCTTGCAGCCGCATTCTGGCCCAACTCTATCAGCCGTCGGCCCCGCCAAGAAACGGAGGATCTAACCAAAACGCTCAACAGGTCCCAAAGAGAAAGAGGTAACTCATAGGAAAGCGGCTCCGCAAAAAAGAACTACTGATCGAAATCCGACGTGAACGAAGTGCGCTGGACGATACTCTCTCGCTAATTTCAGTCCGTAATATGACTAAAGCAGGCGTTACTCGCAGCGGCTGGTCCGTTAAGGATATCCTCGCACATCTGGTCGAGTGGCAGCAAATGAACCTGAATTGGTATGCCGCCGGGTTGCGCGGAGAGAAGCCGGCAATCCCTGCTCCGGGATTCACTCTGCGAGATCTGCCTCGCCTGAATAAAATGATCTACCGTAAACATCATCAACGCTCGCTGCAGGCTGTATTGCACGACTACCAAGTTTACCACGAACGCGTCGTCGAACTTATCGAGGTTCTTCCGGACTCTGATCTGGTGACATTAAGACGTTTTGCCTGGACGGGCCCATCGTGGACGTTGAGCGATTACTTACGTGCAAGTACGGCAGCTCATTATCTGTGGGCACGCACGCGCATTCGGCGGTGGGCGCGCTCCGGAAACAGAAACAAGCGGAGACCACGAACGACTCTTACATCTTAACGACAGGACAACTGCAGCCATGACTAAGCACGCAAGAAGAATAGTAATATTCCTTGCATCCATTGTAGTGAGTTTTCTCTCACACTATTTTTTAAACGGTTGGATCAACATAATCCCTTGGGCAATTGTTACTTTATGTGTTGGCTATACCAGTAATGGACGTCGTAATACAGTAGTTAACGGCGCAATCTTCGGCTACTTCTTATTTCTCGTATACATACTAATAGGATATGGAGGCAAGACCGACACAACAAGTATCGCTACCATTATTCTTTTCGCATTGGTGTTTAGCCTGATCGGTTCAGTTGCAGGTGTTGGTGGGGCGCTTATCGGTAACATAGCGCATCAAAGAATTAATCCCCCTCACAATTCGGAAAAAGTCAAATAGGACATTCCTCTGCGCCCTCCTTACTCAGTCGCTCACGTTAAGGGAACCAACCGTCGGCGATTTGGCCGCGCACATCGCACACAGGTAACTTGTCCATTGAAACTTCTTGCACGTTTTTACGGGTTTCACAATATTGAATATGGTTGGACAGTTGCAAACAAGGACTACAAGAAGAATGGATAACAGACAACGACATTGAGAACTACACGCTTATTCAGAAGGATAATTATTCTTGTCATCGGAATTTGCTGGGTTCAGCTGCGTGCACAGACGATTTCATGGTCGAAGATCGCAGGACCCTATTCCGGTTCGATACAACTTCTTACGGTCGATCCATCGGGAATCGTTTTTGCCTGGACATCCGGCGTGATGTACCGATCAACAGATTCGGGCGGAACCTGGCAGCCGCTTGGATTAGGCCTTGAGTACGGCGCATCGTTTCTTGTTGCAGATTCGGCTAATCATGTTTATACCGGCAGCAACACACAGGGACTGTATGAATCCACCGACGAAGGTTCATCATGGACAAAGGCGAACCTGACTGGCGGTGTCTACTCTGCGGCAGTTCTTTCGGGGAATAGAATCTGTGTCGGCGGACTCCAGACAGTTTCGATTTCCAGTGACGGCGGAAAATCCTGGTCTGTGTCGCAGTTAACGACCGATCATGTGGGGGTGTCGTCGGTTGCCGAAGATCATTCAGGAAACATTTATGCCGGGCTGCAAGCTGTTCAACCGCATGGAGCCCCGGCGTACGGCGGAGGAATTTATGTCTCTTCCGACAGCGGCAAAACATGGGGATCTTATGGAATGTCGCTAACCTCAATCTCATCAATAGCTGTAAACGAAGATGGCAAGGTCTATATTTTAGAGCCTCCCGCGAATGTCGACCAACCCGGTACCATCTGGTCCGCCGCCGCAAAGAGCAGCGCATGGGCAGAAGATGTTGCAGGAATTCCATATTGGGTCAAAAGCATTCAGGCTCTACAATCGGACAACCTGGGTGAAGCGGTTGCCGTTACAGACATGGGCATCTATATCTATCGTGACTTTGTCGCCACCTGGAAAAGTATTATGCCTGCTGTATCCCTAGCATCAATCACATCAGCCTTTTATAACCCAAATGGACCAAGTTATGCGGGAACGGCGTCGGATGGCGTATTTTTTTGGGGAGTATCTTCATCGGCATGGATTCAATGCGGGATTGACCCCGCCTCCGTTACGTCAATCGAATTCGACAGCTCGAATAGTCTATTCGCCGGCACAGCGTCAGGAATTTTTGAGCTGAGACCCGGGGATGGCGCTTGGTTGAGAGTCAGTGACGGGTTAACTCGCTCGACTGTCTATCAGCTTGATTTTTCGGCATCGAGCAAGAGGCTCTATGCCTCAACTGCGGACGGCCTTTTCTTTTTACCGGCAGGCCAAAATTATTGGACCCCACTTATTAAACAAAAAACGTATGATTTTGTAGAGTCTCCCGACGGCAATCACTATGCGGGTACAAACGTGGGAATCTTCAGAGACGCCGGTGGAAAAGATATCTGGAACATCATGCAGACGGTCGGCATCCCATATACAAACATCTATTGCATCGCCCTGGACTCTTCAAGAGATCTACTTGCCGGAACATCATCCAATGGCGCTTTCATAAGCATGGATGGCGGTTCATTCTGGACGCAAACCGGCGTCTCTTCTCCCCTCATCTTTTATTCGGTGAAAGCGATGGGAATAGACAATCAGGAGGGAATATTTGCCGGGACCGATACGTCGGGTGCTTACTCCTCGAACGATCTTGGCGACAATTGGAATAGTATTCCATCCATCAGCGGAAAAAGCGTCACCTGTTTTCTTGTCAATAACCCTGCACTGTACTACGCTGGGACTTCGGATAGCGGGGCTTTTATTTCGACAGATTGTGGGTGGAGCTGGCACCCTGCAAATAACGGCCTGATGGAATCCGGGATCATGTCTATCAACGTTGATCAGCGAGGGCTCGTGTATGCTGGAACAAACAAGGGATTGTTCAGAAGCAACGGCATCACATCCCATGTCGACGAAAAGAGCAGGTTTCCTTCTTCGTTTTCCTTGTCCCAAAATTTTCCAAACCCCTTTAACCCAGCGACAGTTATCAACTATCAACTACCGGCGAACACTTTTGTAACATTGAAAGTGTATGATGTGCTGGGCAGATTGGTAGAAACGTTACTCGAAGAACGTCAGACTGCGGGCACTCACTCAGCGACATTCAAGGCGAGCGGCCTCTCAAGCGGCGTGTACCTCTATAGACTCGTTGCTGGACGCAATGTGGCAACAAAAAAAATGATCCTTATCAAATAATTTCAAATCCATGAACAATTGGCGTTCGAATGTTATTCTGATCCGACGAAGTCGGGAGAATGCCGACCCAAGGGGTTCCTTCGGAAAGGCATCTATTCGTTCTAATCATTAGATTCTTTCCTGTTTTCCCTCAATGCGCCTCTGGATCTTCAGAATAACGTTAAGAAGGTGTTCTCCATCTGGCTCGATTTCAAAATATTTTCACCTGAATCCGAAATTTATTATGCAAAATCTATTTCCGCCGACTCTTCTGTTTCTGATTTCTCTCATTTCTCTGAGCTGCAACGAACCTTTTCAGCCAGAGGTGGCGTACAGGCCGGAACTGAATGTGTACTCGGTATTGTTTAGCAATGCCCACGGTGTGTATGTCAGGGTAACATCGGTCGCCGAGTCCCCCTCCGGCATGGAACAGGCGTTGCATGGCGTCTCGGTCACATTGACAGGGACCGGCCCGATCGATTCAACAGCCGAGACCGTTACATTGACCGATACCACC
>Ga0265331_10001690_pt1 | contig 15915 bp, 15 predicted proteins | sample 41923metaG_FD_202088 | JGI IMG/M metagenome (GOLD analysis project Ga0265331, IMG submission 202088) | Rhizosphere microbial communities from Carex aquatilis grown in University of Washington, Seatle, WA, United States - 4-19-23 metaG | ecosystem: Host-associated > Plants > Roots > Rhizosphere... | reverse complement strand
GAACTCGCCGCCGTCGTCGCGATGGCGCGCCCGGGCTGGCCGATCCACATTCACGCCGCCGAACAGCTGCGCGAAGTCGCGGACAGCATCGCATGGAGCGGCGCGCGCCCGGTGCAATGGCTGCTCGACCATGCGGCCGTCGACGCGCGCTGGTGCGTCGTCCACGCGACACATCTCCTTGCCGCCGAGACGCGAGGTCTCGCCGCCGCCGGCGCGGTCGCGGGGCTCGCATCGACGACCGAAGCGGACCTCGGCGACGGGACGTTCGCGGCGCGCGCGTGGGTTGACGCGGGCGGTGCGTTCGGCGTGGGCACCGACTCCAACACGAACATCGATCCCTTTGCCGAGCTGCGCCAGCTCGAGTGGTCGCAGCGGCTCGCACACGGCGCGCGCAACGTGCTGGGCGCCGACGCCGCGCCGGTCGGCCAGTGGCTCTACGCGAGCGCCGCGAAGGGCGGCGCGCGCGCGCTTGCAAGGCCTTGCGGCGGCATCGTCGCCGGTGCGCGCGCCGACGTCGTCGTGCTGAACCCCGATGACGCGGCATTCGCGGGACTGCCCGCCGACGCGCTGGTCGACGCCGCGGTGTTCGGACCCTGCCGGCAGCCGGTGCGCGACGTCATGGTGTCGGGTCGCTGGGTCGTGCGCGACGGCCGCCATCCGCGCGAGACGGAGACGCTCTCTCGCTATCGCAGGGAAATGCTGCGGCTGAACGCGGCCTGAGGGTGCGATGCCGGTTTCGTTCGACCTTCTCATCACCGGCGGCCATCTCGCAACGATGGCGGGAACTGCGCCTTATGGAGCCGTGCGGGACGGTGCGATCGCGGTCGCCGGCGGACGCATCGCCTGGACCGGTGCCGCGCATGGCCTGCCGCACGACGCGCGCGCAGACCGCGTCCTCGATGCGAAGGGACGCTGGATCACGCCGGGTCTCGTCGACTGCCACACGCATCTCGTCTACGCAGGCAATCGTGCCGACGAATTCGAGGCGCGGCTCCATGGCGCGACGTATGCCGACATCGCCCGCGCGGGCGGAGGCATCAATGCGACCGTGCGCGCGGTGCGGCAGGCGACGCCGGAGGCGCTCGTCGCGCAGAGCCGGCCGCGCCTCGAGACGCTCGCCGCCGAGGGCGTGACGACCGTCGAGATCAAGTCGGGCTACGGCCTCGACACCGCGAACGAGCGCAAGCTGCTGCGCGCCGCACGGACCCTCGGCGATGCATGCGGCGTCGCTGTGCACACGACGCTGCTCGCGGCGCACGCGGTTCCCCCTGAGTTCGCCGCCCGGCGCGCCGGTTATCTCGACATCGTCTGCGCCGAGACGATACCGGCGATTGCACGGGAGGGCCTCGCCGATGCGGTCGACGCATTCTGCGAGACCATAGGCTTCACGCCCGCGGAGACACGCCGTGTCTTCGCGGCGGCGCGCGCCGCGGGGCTGCCGGTGAAACTGCACGCCGATCAGCTGTCGGACACGGGCGGCGCCGCGCTCGCCGCGGAATTCGAAGCGCTCTCGGCGGATCATCTCGAATACGCGAACGATGGCGGCATCGCCGCGATGGCGCGCGCCGGAACCGTCGCGGTGCTGCTTCCCGGCGCGTTCTACGCGCTGCGCGAGACGCGTGTGCCGCCCGTCGCCGTGCTTCGGGCGCATGGCGTGCCGATGGCCGTCGCCACGGATTGCAATCCGGGAACCTCGCCGGTATCGTCGCTCCTGCTCATGCTGAACATGGCGTGCACGCTCTTCGGCTTGACGCCCGCGGAGGCGCTCGCGGGCGCCACGCGGCACGCGGCGCTCGCGCTCGGTCTTGCTGACCGCGGCACGATCGAGGTCGGCATGCGCGCCGATCTTGCGCTATGGGACATCGCGACGCCGGCGGAGCTCTCGTACCGGATCGGCGCGAATCCGTGCGCGGGCGTCGTGCGAGCCGGCGCCGTGGTGCATTGGCCCGGGTCATGAACCTCGCCATCATCGAGCGCGGCGACGCGCCGCTCGTCATCGACATTCCGCACGCAGGCACCTTCGTGCCGCCGCCGCTGGCGCAACGGTTGCAGGGCTCCGCGCGCGCGCTTCCCGACACCGACTGGCATGTAGACAAGCTGTTTCATTTTGCGCTCCGCATGGGCGCGACGGTGGTCGCGGCGACGCATTCGCGCTACGTCGTCGATCTCAATCGCGATCCCGCGGGCGTCGCACTGTATCCCGGTGCCGACAACACCGAGCTGTGCCCGACACGCACGTTTGCCGGAGCGCCGATCTATGCCGAGGGCGATGCGCCCGGCGCCGACGAGATTCGCGCGCGCCGCGCGGAATATTTCGACCCGTATCACGACGCGCTTGCGGAACAGGTCGAGCGCGTCCGCAGGCGCCACGGCCATGTCGTGCTTCTCGACGGCCATTCGATTCGCGCCGAAGTGCCGCGCTTCTTCGCGGGCCGGCTGCCCGATCTCAATCTGGGGACGGCCGACGGCGCAAGCTGCGCCCTCGCACTGCGCGACGCGGCCGCCGGCATCCTTGCCAGGGCGTCCTGCTTCACGCACGTCGTCGACGGCCGCTTCAAGGGCGGCTACGTGACGCGACATTACGGTCGCCCTGAACGTGCCATGCACGCGCTGCAGCTCGAGATGGCGCAGGCGTGCTACATGGACGAGAATGCGCCGGCCGCATTCGATGCGGTGCGCTCGGGCCGGCTGGTCGCCACGCTGATCACGCTGGCCGCGACGCTCATCGAATGGCGACCGGTGGGCGCCTGACCATGCAGCGGTTCTTCGTCGCGTCGCAGCGTTTCGAGGCGTACCTGCTGCTCGACCGGCTGACGCACGCCGGCATCAAGGCACACGTCTTCAACGAGCACATGTCGAGCATCGTCGGCGACGTTCCGCCGGACGTCGCGCTGCCGCAGGTGTGGCTCGACGACGATGCGGATCGCGCGCGTGCCGACGCCGTGCTGCGCGAATATCGCGTCGAGCGGGCACGCACCGGAAGCGTGTTCTGCCGGTCGTGCCACGAGGAAAATCCGGCGACGTTCGAGCTCTGCTGGAAGTGCGGCGCCGACCTCTGACGAGGTGGCGCCGTGCCGACGTCAGCCGAGCGTCTGCAGCACGACTTCGGCCGCGGCCTGCGCGGCCTTGATGCGATCGCCGACGGAAACGCCATCGCGGTAGCTGCCACGCAGGAACAGCCCCGGCACGGCCGTTTCGGATTTCTCGATGGCGGCGATGCGCCCGAGGTGACCCAGCGTGTATTGCGGAATCGCCTGCCGCCACCGCGAGACTTCGGTCCATTGCGGCGGCGCCGCGGCGCCGACGAGCGCCGCGAGCTCCGCGTGCACGAGCGCCGAAATCTCGTCGTCGGGCCTGCCCGCGAGCTCCGGCTGCCGCTTGCCGCCGACGAACGTCGTGAGGAGGGCACTCCCTTCCGGCGCGCGGCCGTCGAACATGCTGCTGGAAAAAAGCGACCCCAGCACACGCCGATGCTCCTTTTTTGGCACGAGGAACCCGAACCCGGCGAGCGAGTGCGCGATGTCGGCGCGCCGATAGCACGATGCCGCGATTGCGATGGGCGCATAGTCGATCGCCGCGAGGAACGGCACGGCGGCCGGCGCCACTTCGCGCACGAGATCCGCGCTCGCATAGGCCGGCGTGCAGAGAACGACCGCCCTTGCGGTACGCGCGAACGGTGCGTCGTCGCGCATGCCTTCGACGGCAAACGTGCCGTCCGCGTTGCGCGCGATGCGGCGGACGTCGACGCCGGTCTCGACGCGGACGGCGGCGGCGAGCGCGTCGGTCAGTGTCTGCATGCCGCCGTGGAACGAGAAGCTGCCCGCCGTGTTCTTCGCCTTCTCGGCGTTGGCGCGGCGCTCGCGCGCGCCGCTGATCTGGCCCTTGATGAGGCTGCCGTATTTCTGTTCGAGCGCGTGCAGGCGCGGAAATGCGGCCTGTACCGAGATTTCCTCCGGATCGCCTGCGTAGACGCCGGAGACGAACGGGTCGATCGCGTAGTCGAGGAACTCGATGCCGAGCCGCCGTCGGACGAACGCCGCAATCGACTCCTCCCTGTCGGGAGGCGCTGCGGCGACGAACGGCTCGCGCATCAGCGCGAGCTTCGAGCCGAGCGAAAAGGCGGGCGTGGTGAAGAACGAGCCGGGCGAACCCGGCAGCGCGACCAGCCTGCCGCCGCGGACGATGTAGCGGGTCGACGCGACCGCGCTTGCGTCGTGGCGCTCGTCGCGGATGCCGAGCCGATCGAGCAGCGCGTTGATGAGCGGCGTCGTGTCGAGCGTGCTGTTGGGTCCCGTCTCGATCAGCGCGCCGGCATGGTGCCGCGTCCCGATCACGCCGCCCGGAACCGGTGCCGCTTCCTGCACGACGACGCTCTTGCCGCGTTCCTTGAGGTAGTGCGCCGTGGCGAGGCCCGAGAGCCCGCCGCCGATGACCAGCACATCCACATCGGTCGCCATCAATCCATCCGTTTCACTTGCCGGTGGCCGGCGCGCCGGATTGCGCGACGGCTCCATCGGTCATCTGTTCCGCGCGCGCGATTGCCGCGGCGAGCGCACGCTGTGCTTCCGGATCACTCGCGAGCTGCGGCAGGAGCTGCCGCCAGAACTGCGCGGCCGCCGCATATTCGTGCGCCTCGTACGCTGCGCTTCCGGCCATTTCGAGCGCCTTCGGATACGCGGGATTCCGTACCAGCACCTGCATCACGAGTTCGCGCGGTCGTCCCGACAGCGATCCGCCCTGCGCCATGCCGAGCGCGTCGGCGTACTCGCACCAGATGCCCGGGTCGCCGGCGACCCGGGTGCCTGCGTTGAGCGCGCGTTCGTATTCGGCAGCCGCATCGGAGTACCGGTCGGCGGCAAAGTCGATGCGCGCCAGCAGCACCCATGAACGGCCGTCGTTCGGGCTGTGCTCGAGATGGCGTACGAGGCCGGCGCGTGCCGCACCCGCGTCGACGCCGTCGACGGACGCCGCGGGAAGCCCGCTTTCGGAAAAGAAAGTGAAGAATCCGAGCCCCATGGCGAGGATGCCCGCGGCGGCCGCCGCCACGATGGCGAGGGAGGTGCTGCTGCGCGGCGCGGCCCCGTCACCCGTCGGCGAACGCCTCCCGCCATCGCGTGCCTGCAGGCGCGCAATGGCGACCGCCAGCGCGACGGCGGCGAGGGCGCCCGCGATGGCGAACGCGGCGATGTCGAACGGTGAAGCCATGGAAGTCGTGCGGGCGGCGTGCCACCCGCGTCAGGCAATGCGACGGCGCGCAGCGTTGCGCCTCGTCCGGATTATCGCCGTTCGGGAAAGAAATAGGCGGGGCAACGCGCCCCGCCGTTGAGGAGCATCAATGCCTGCTATTTGGCCGCCCCTGGTGGTGCGGCCGGCGCCGCCGCGGCGGCCACCGGCGGGACCTGCTTCGCCTTGATCGCGTCGTCGAGGATCTTGATGCCGTCCTGCGATGCGGCGACCGACCGCGCGAGCGATTCCTTCGCGAGGTCGAGATTGTGGAACGACGCGCCGTTGACGGCGGTCCACCATTCCCAGTTCGCGTGCGCATCGCCGTGCTTCCCCCGGGCCGCCTTCAGCGCATCCTCGGACACGCCGAATTCCTGCGCCTGCACGAACCGGTTGACGAGCTGCGAGAGCCAGAACTCGGCGTTGCGGACCCTGCCCTGATAGTGCGACGCCATCGACTCGATGACGTAGCGCGCCTGCGTCTCGTTCCATTGGTGGTGGCACTGCAGGCAGGTTTCCTTGAGATAGTTCTTCGGGTTCGTCTGCCAGTGCGACGTGAAGAGCTTGCCGGTCTTCGGATCCTTGATCTTCGGCATGTGGCAGGTCGCGCAGTCGATGCCGAGCTTTTCGTGCGTCGAGCCGTAGTACGTCTCGGTATCGGGGTGCTGTGCCTTCCACAGCGCCGCGCCGGTGAACTGGTTCCTGAAGTCGCGGAACTGGATGTGGTCGTATGCCTTCAGGATGTCGGCGGGGCCCACGTACGGGAAGTAGTTGGTTCGCCGGTCCGACATCGGGATGGCCTCCCCGGTGGTCGGATTGAAGCCCGGGTTGCAGTTGTACTCGACGTGGCACTGCGCGCACTGCAGCTTGCCGTCGTAGCGCTCGAGTATGCCGATCTTGCGCGTGTAGCCGCGCACGCCCATGTCGATCACGTCGACCCTGGTCCTGCGCGGATCCTGCGAGTAGAGCGTCGGGAAATCGGTGCGCGTCACGACGTCGATCATCGCGTCGCGGACGATGCGCGGCTTCGCCGCATGCGGGTCGTGGCAGAAGATGCAGTTGAGCGAATGCTGCGACGCGCGGGCGAGTTCGACGACCTTCGACGTGCGGCTCCACTTGGCGCCGGGCGTGGGATCACCCATGTAAGCCCAGTCGAGGATGTGATCCTGCGTCTTGCACGACAGGCACACGGGATTGGCCGCGGCCGCCGTGCCGGGCTTGAACGGCTTCTGGTCGGCGTTGTCGGGGAACTGATCGACGACGACGTCCATCACGTTGAGGTCACCGGATCCGGCGAGATAGCGCCAGCCGTCCTTCGCGACGAACCGGCCGCCGAAGGCACGGTCGACGACGTACTGGTCGAGCAGCGCGAACGTGTGCGAACGCGGCAGGTTGTGCTCCTTTGTGAAGCCGTGCGGCGACATCAGCAGATCGTAGGCGGGATCGGGCGCGGGACCGGTCGCCTGCTTCTTCTCGAATCGCGCCGTGCGCTTCCAGTCCATTTCCGCGTACGTCCGGTACTGGTTCTGGTGGCAGCCGCCGCAGGTCGCGAGGTCCGTCTTCGTCGAGGGCCGCTGCTTCGAGTCCGCGAGGTGGGCAGCGGTGCCGTCATGGCAGGCATTGCAGCCGATCGACCTGTGCTTGCCCGAATCGTGCAGCGCCTTCACCGGCGTGTGGCAGCCAAGGCACGGCGCGGCGTCGAAGGGAGCGGGCCTGGAGGCGGGAGCCTTTTGCGCAGCGACGAGTGCGGGAATGAGCGCGATTGCGAGCGCCGCCAGCAGGCGAACGCCTGCCCGAACGATTGAATGGTCCATGCGGATGTCCCCTTGCCGCGTCTGCACGGCCACCGGACGCGTCCGCACAGCGCACCATAACTGTGCGCGCCGGCAGAATGGCCGGCGTTGACGCAAGTCAACGCGAATAACGCGCACCCGGGAGCGGACGCGCGGTGCGGCAAATGGTCGCTAGGGCAGCGTCCTGTCGATGACGACGGCGACGCCTGCGGCACCGGGCTTCACCGGCGCGGAAAGGCCTTCGAGATCGCCGGTGGCAGGCATCACCTGCCCCGATTTCGACACGCGTGCGCCGACGACGACTTCGGGGAATTTCGACAAGGTCATGTCCGGCGCCACCGCATTGGTGTCGTCGAGCGTGAACGTGTACGGCAGATCCTTCACCTGCGTGCGAACGAGCGCGAGCGGCATCCGCGAGCCCTGGGCGGCGCGAGCGAAGACGAACACGATGTCGTCAGGTGCCGCCTGCGCCGCCATCGACGGTGCGAGCCTTACGGTGCCTGCAAGCGTCTTGCCGCCGGCCGCGGCCGGCGATGACTTGGCGGGCGCGGTGGTCGCGACAGGTGCGGGCGCGGGATTCATCGCAGCGGACGCCGCAGCAGGTGCCGCGGTCGCCGGTGCCGCGGAAAATGCCGCCATGCCGCCCAGCTCGCGCGCTTCGGCGATGCTGGCGTCGAGGCCCTTCGCGAAATCCGATTCCGCGGGAACGACCTTCTTCGTGCGCTCCCAGTAATCGACGGCCTTGCGATAGTCCTTCGCGTCGAACGCGGCGGTTCCGGCCAGCGCCAGCGCCTTCCAGTAGTTGGGATCGGCCTTCAACGCGCGGTCGATGATTTCCGTGGGCTTGCCCGCAAGCGTGCCGCCCTGCGCGGAGCCCAGCGTGTCGGCGTAGTCCGAGAGCAGCGCGGCGTTGTCGGGCACGAGTGCCACGGCGTGCTCGAACGCACCCGCGGCGTCGGGGAAGCGCTTCAGTGCGTAGTAGGTGCGCCCGAGCATCACCCAGCCTTCGGCGTTGTTCGGATCCTGCTGCAGCTTCGTCGTGAGTTGCGCGGCCATCGCCTCGATTTCCGCAGGCGTCACCGGGTGCTCGCCGCCCTTGGCCGGCGCGACGGCGACAGGAGGCGAGAAGGCGTCGCGGCTGCCGAGCGCGAGATAGAGGCTGACCGCGACGATCGGAACACCGGCGGCAATCACGACGGCCGTCCAGGTCGACGACGTCGGCGTCCCGACCGGCGCCGGGGCATCGGCGACAGAGGATTCTTCGAGCACGCTGCGCTCGAGCTCGGAGAGCGCCTGCGTATAGCGTTCGGGCGTGAGGACACCGCGGGCGAGGTCGCCGTCGAGTTCCTGGCGCTGCTCGCGCAGCAGCGAGAGGTTGGAGGTGGCGCGGTCGACGCCGGGACGTCCGCGACGGCGCAGGAGCGGCACGAGGACCCATGCCAGGGCGGCGGCGACCATCACCGCGGCAATGATGACAAACGCGATCACGATTGTTTCTTTCCAGGTTCGCCGCCAAGGAGCTGCGCGGCACGGGATTTTTCTTCGTCGGTCAGCGCAATTTCGTCGTTCAGCGCGACTTCGCCGGCGCGGCGGCGCCGGAGAATGCGCACGAGCAGTGCGATGCCTCCGAGCATGAGCACGGCGGGTCCCAGCCACAGCAGGACCGTCGTCGCCTTGAACGGCGGCTGGTAGAGGACGAAATCGCCATAGCGGTTGGTCATGTACGTGAGAATCTCGTCGTCGCTCTTCCCCGCGGCGATCTGCTCGCGGATCTGGCCGCGCAGGTCGTTCGCGAGCTCGGCGTTGGAATCGGCGATCGTCTGGTTCTGGCAGACGAGGCAGCGGAGCTTTTCGGCGAGCCTGACGGCGCGGGCCGCCTTCACCGGATCCATCTCGGTCGGCACGGCATCGGCCGCGAGGACCGGCGTTGCCGCGAAGAGCACGATCGCGGCGAGGAGGGCTACGCGGGAGCGCATCATGATTTCTGCAGTTCGCGAACGAGGGGGAGGATCGTCTTTTCCAGCGCCTCCGGCGTGATCGGACCGATCTGCTTGTAGCGGATCGTCCCGGCCTTGTCGATGACGAACGTCTCCGGGACGCCGTAGACGCCGTAGTCGATGCCGACGCGGCCATCCTTGTCCTGCACCGACGTCGTGTACGGGTTGCCGTTCTGTGCGAGCCACTGGAGGCCCGGCGCCGGCTGGTCCTTGTAGTTGAGGCCGATCACCGGCGCGATCTTCGCCTTCGCAAACTCGACCAGCAGCGGGTGCTCCTCGCGGCACGACACGCACCACGACGCCCAGACATTGAGCAGCCAGACCTGGCCTTTCATGTCGGCGGTGCCGAACGGCGTGCTCGTTCCGCCGAGCTGGGCGAGGTTGAACGTCGGCGCCGGCTTGTTCACGAGCGGCGAGGGCACCTCGCGCGGGTCGCGCCAGAGGCCCGCGAACAGGAAGCCCGCGAGGACGAAGAAGACGACGAGAGGGATGAGCAGCTTGCGGTTCATGATGTGTGCATTCCTAGGGCCTGTTCACGCTATGTCCGCAAGTGCGAACGGGTGGCATGGGGCGCCAATCAAGGCGCTTGACGAAGCTAAGACCGGGTGTCCTGGCGAGGAAAGCAACGCAGAGTGGCGCCCCATGGCGCCCGTTCCCTTCGGGTTGCTGCCGAACAGGCCATGCGCTTCGTTGCAAAGCCTCGCCGGGCAGCCGGCCCGGCTTCGTTTTTCGCCTCGCGCCTGGCCCTTTCGGCGCTGCAACGCACATGTGGACATAGCGTAAACAGACCCTAGTCGGCGCCGACGGCGCCGGACGCGCGGGCGGAGGCGGCGACGGGCCGCTCCTGACGGCGGTAGCGACGGTCCATCAGCGCGAGGAAGCCGCCGAGCGCCATCAGCACGAATCCGCCCCACACCCACGTGATGAAAGGCTTCGAGTAGACGCGGATGATCCACGCTGCGCCGCCGGCGACCGGCTCGCCCATCGACACGTAGATGTCGCCGGTGACGCCGCTGTCGATCGCCGCGTTGGTCATCGGCATGCCGCCGGCGTTGTACGCGCGCTTCTCGGGATAGAGCGTCTTGATCACGGTCCCGCCGCGGCTCACGGCGACGGCGCCGCGCGCGGCCGTGTAGTTCGGCCCCTTGCGATCGGTCACGCCGTCGAAGCGGAAGACGTAGCCGCCGACCTCGACCGTGTCGCCGACTCTCATCTGCACGTCGCGCTCGGTCTCGTAGCCCTTGACCAGCGTCACGCCCACGACGAACACGGCCACGCCGAGGTGGGCGAGGATCATGCCCCAGTAGCTGCGCGGCTGCCGCCGGAAGAGCCCGACGATGCCGCCGGTCGTGCCGCGGGTGCGCTCGAGAATGTTGACGACGGTCGACGCGACGATCCAGAACGCGAGCAGCAGGCCGAAGCTCACGTACGGGTTGAACGTGCCGCCGATGAACGGCACGACGAGCGCGGTGACCACGCTGACCGCGAGCGCCCAGCGGAGCCGGCGCCAGAGATCGGGCACATGGGCTTCCTTCCAGCGTGCGAGCGGTCCGATGCCCATCATGAACACGAGCGGCGTCATCAGCGGCACGAACACGGAGTCGAAGTAAGGAGGGCCGACCGAGATCTTGCCGAGATTGAGCGAGTCGAGGAACAGCGGATAGAGCGTGCCGAGCAGCACCGAGCCGCAGGCCGCGAGCAGCAGCACGTTGTTGGCGAGCAGCATCGACTCGCGCGAGACGAGCTCGAAGCGGCCGCCGACGCCGACCTTCGGCGCGCGTATCGCGTAGAGCGTCAGCGAGCCGCCGATCACGATGACGAGGAAGGCGAGGATGTAGACGCCGCGCCGCGGATCGGTCGCGAACGCGTGCACCGACGTCAGCACGCCGGAGCGGACGAGGAAGGTTCCGACGAGCGACAGCGAGAATGCGCTGATCGCGAGCAGGACGGTCCAGTTCTTGAACGTTCCGCGCTTCTCGGTGACGATCAGCGAATGCAGGAGCGCGGTGCCGACGAGCCACGGCATGAACGATGCGTTCTCGACCGGGTCCCAGAACCACCAGCCGCCCCAGCCCAGCGTGTAGTACGCCCACCAGCTGCCCAGCATGATGCCGAGCGTGAGGAAGCACCACGCGACGGTCGTCCAGGGACGCGACCAGCGCGCCCACGTCGCGTCGAGGCGACCGCTCAGGAGCGCCGCGATGGCGAAGGCGAACGCGACGGAGAAGCCGACATACCCGGTATAGAGCATCGGCGGATGCACGACCATGCCCGGGTCCTGCAGCAGCGGGTTCAGATCGCGGCCGTTGACGGGGACCGGGAAGATGCGCTCGAAGGGATTCGAGGTCCAGAGCACGAACAGGATGAAGCCGACGCTCACGAGTCCCATCACGCCCAGCACGCGCGCCACCATCACGTCGGGGAGGTTCTTGCTCTTCAGCGATACGGCGAGCGTCCACGCCGCGAGCATCATCACCCACAGCATCATCGAGCCCTCGTGCGATCCCCAGGTCGCGGCGAACCGGTAGAAGATGGGAAGCTCCGAATTCGAGTTCTCCGCGACGTTGACGACCGAGAAGTCGCTGGTGATGAACGAATAGGCGAGCACGCCCCACGAGAAGGCGACGAACGCGAACTGCGCCTGGGCGACGGGACGGGCAAGCGCAATCCACGCGGGGATGCGCCGCGCGGCGCCGATGATGGGAAGCGTGCCCTGTACGAGCGCGAGGAGCAGCGCCAGCATCAGTGCAAAGTGGCCGAGTTCGGGAATCATCGTGGGGTCCTTCGCTATTGCTTCAGGGTCCGGCCGGTCTTCTCGGCCAACGCCGCACCGTGCGCCTTGTTCACTGCGTCGGCGGCTTCGGGCGGCATGTAGTTTTCGTCATGCTTCGCGAGGACCTCGGTCGCATGGAACTTTCCATCGGGCTCGAGCTTGCCCTGCGCGACGACGCCCTTGCCCTCCTTGAAGAGGTCCGGAAGGATCCCCGTGTACACCACCGGGATCGTGCTGCCGGTGTCGGTGACGTTGAACTGCACGTTGAGGCCGTCGCGCCGGAGGCTGTTGTCGACGACGAGGCCGCCGATGCGGAACGCGCGACCCTTGGGCGCCTCGTTCGACGCGACCTGTGTGGGCGTGAAGAAGAACACCAGGTTCGAATTGAAGGCGTTGAGGACGAGCGCGGCAGCGACGCCGAGCAGACCGACCCCGGCGCCGATCCAGAGAAAGCGGCGGTGGCGGGCTTTCATCGGACGCTCCCGGTGGAGGCCGCGGGTCGCGCGGGCTCGCTCGCGACGATGCGCGCCAGCCTGACCGCGGCCTTGCGCCGTGCACGCACGGCGAGGATTTCCCCGGCGATCACGACCGTCGCGATGCCGTAGGCGCTCCATACGTAGAACGCGTAGCCGCCCATTGCGAAGAATTCGTTCATTGCGTCAGTTCCCTTCAGGACCTGGTTTCGGCGAGCGCGCCGACCCACGCGGCGCCGCTCTCGCGTTCGAGCATGATGCTGCGTGCCCGGTGCAGCACGACCGCGATGGCGTAGAACCACGCGGCGAAGGACATGATCAGCATTCCCAGCAGCATGATGGTCGCCATCTTCGATTCGCCCGGGCGCACCGACATGCCCTGGTGCAGCGTGTTCCACCATTTGACCGAGTAGTAGATGATCGGCACGTTGACGGCGCCGGTCAGCGCGAGCACGGCGCACGCGCGGTCGGCGCGGCGCGGGTCGTCGATCGCGCTCCGGAGCGCAATGACGCCGAGGTAGAGGAAGAGCAGGATCAGCTCGGACGTCATGCGCGCATCCCACGCCCAGTAGGTGCCCCACGTCGGCCGGCCCCAGAACGAGCCCGTGACGAGCGCGAGGAACGTCATCAGCGCGCCGGTTGGCGCGATCGCCTGCGCCAGCATCGCCGAGAGCCGCGTGTTGAAGCCGAGCGACATCGCTCCCCAGAACGCCATCACGAGGTAGAGGAACATCGACATCCACGCCGCGGGCACGTGAATGAAGATGATCCGGTACGCGTCGCCCTGCTGGAAGTCGGTCGGTGCGGCGCCGAGCCCGAGCGCGACGCCGACGCAGGCGCACAGCGCCGCCGGCCACGCGAACCACGGAATCAGTCGTCCCGCGACCGGATAGAACGTTGCGGGAGAGGCAAGGCGGAACCAGTTGAGTGTCATGGAATATCGTCTACGCAGTTTTGCGGGTTCAGTCGAGCGCGATCCGGACCGCCGCCGCCGCCGCGAACGGCGCGCCGACCACGGCGATGATGAGTCCGGCCGTCAGGAGCGTGAGGTTTGCCGTCGCGCCGAGTCCGGCCCGCACGGCGTCGACGCTTCCCGCTCCGAAGATCAGCACCGGCACGTACAGCGGCAGGATCAGGAGCGCGAGCAGGCTTCCTCCTGCGCGCAGCCCCAGCGTCAGCGCTGCGCCGATCGCGCCCAGCAGCGACAGGATCGGGGTGCCTATCAGCAGCGCGGCCGCCAGCACCGCCATCGATTCGCCGTCCATCTGGTAGACCACGCCCAGAAGCGGCGCCAGCAGCGCGACCGGCAACCCGGTCGTCAGCCAGTGCGCCAGTATTTTACCGGAGACGAGGGCTTCCAGCGGATACGGAGACAAGGCGATCTGCTCCAGCGTTCCGTCCGCGTAATCTGCGGCAAAGAGTCGCGGCAGCGACAACAGCGAGGCGAGCAGGGCGGCGACCCACAGGACGCCCGGACCCATGGTCGACAGGAGCGTCTTTTCCGGCGTGCTCGCGAGCGGAAAGAGCGCGACGACGATCACGTAGAACAGAAGCTGCACGGCGAGCTCGGAGCGCGAGCGCAAAGCGATGCGCAGATCGCGCAAAAGCGCCCAGCGCACGCCGGGGAGCACCGCGCCGGCGGCGCTCGACACGGGGGCGGGTTCGGCCGCGGTCGTCATGCGAGCTCGAGCGAACGCACGCGATCGCCCGACAGGTTGAGCGGCGCGTGGGTGGCGGCGATTGCGACGCCGCCGCGATCGAGATGGCCGGCGACGATGTCGCCCAGCATCGAAATGCCGGCCGCGTCGAGCGCGGTGACGGGCTCGTCCAGCACCCACAGCGGGCGGTTGAGGAGCAGCAGGCGCGCTATGCCGATGCGGCGGCGCTGCCCCTGCGACAGCACGCGCGCCGGCAGAAGGCGCTTCGCACCGAGCGCGACGGCAGTCAGGGCGCCTTCGAACGCATGCGACGTGACGCTCTCGCCGGCGAGAGCCATCAGGACCGCCAGATTCTCCTCGGCGGTCAGTTCGTCCTTCAGCGCCGGTGCGTGGCCGGCGAATGCGAGCGATGCCCGGAGCTCGGCGTCGAACGGCGCGCAGGCGCGGCCCATCCAGCGAATCTCGCCGTGGGCCGGTGCCGACAGCCCCGCCAGCATCCGCAGCAGCGTGGTCTTGCCGGTCCCGTTCGCGCCGGTGACGACAAGGGCCGTGCCGGCGTCGACGCGAAACGACAGCCCCTCGAACAGCCGCGCGCGGCCGCGCTGCGCGGCGAGTTCATGGACTTCCAGCATCGTAGGGTCTGGGATCGGGGAGGGGCGCCGGCTGCACCGCGCGACGGGCGAAGGTGGTGACGGCATTATATCGAGCGCCCCCCTGCCGGCTTTGGGCTAGATCAACCCGGCTGCCACCCCCTGTGTATCACCTACTACTAACATGGTTTTGTCCAATCCGGTCCAACGCGACTATCATTCGCCAATCGTCCCGGGCGCAACGGTCAGCTGGAGGCAGCACATGCAAGGGTGGCGGCGGCAGGCGGCAACATGGGCGGGACTCGCATCGGCTGCGGCACTCGCGCTGATGCCACTCGCCGCGACGGCGCAAAAATGCGAACTCTGCGCGAGCAAGAGCTTCTCACCCGATGTCGTCGCGTCGGGGGGCACGTCGACGCTGACGATCGCGCTGTCGACGACCGATAAATTCAACAAGATCTTCCTCGGCACGTTCACCGACACGTTCCCGCCGAACATGACGCTCGTCAGCGTCGATCCGATCCAGTGCAACGGTACCGTGACGTCGACCGGCAACGGATTCACCGTCGCCAACGCGAAGGTGCCCCCCGCCGGAAGCTGCGCAATCACCGCCGTCGTCCGGGTCGATGCGACGATCGACACCGTGCTGACCAACACGATTGCGTCGATCAGGTACGACTACGACGACGGCGGCTTCGGCAAGATCGGCCCGATCAGCGGCGTGATCACCGTCGCCCCGCCGCCGCTCGAGATCGTCACTCCGCAATCGGTGTTCGCCGCGCCCGTGAATGCGGGGGCGCCGGTCGACGTCACGCTGCAGGCCCAGGGCGGCGCGCCGCCGTACACGTGGCAGCTTGTCGGCGGCACGTTGCCGCCCGGCGTGACCCTCGGCAATGACGGCCGCGTCGCGGGAACGCCGACGACGGCCGGCACCTATATCTTTACCGCCGGGGTCACGGACTCCGTGGGGAAGACGACGACGCAGGACTACGGAATCATCGTGGCGAAGGGCGCTGCGAAGCTGACGGTCACGACCGCGCCGAGTCCGGTGATTGCCGGGCAGACGATGACGGTGACCGCGAAGCTCGCGGGTCCGGTGGTCGCCACCGGCACCGTCGACGTGTGGGTCGCAGGCAGCGCGACGCGCTGCCCGGCCCCGTTCAAGTTCGGCGCGCCGTCGAGCCCGGTCGCCGCGGTGAAGAGCGGGCCGCTCGACGCCACGGGAACGGCGCGCATCGCCATCGCGAACCTCACGATCGACGATTACGGCGTGTGCGTGCATTACTCGGGGGATGCGCTGTACGGCGAGGCGTTCGCCGGCCCGTTCGACGCCTTCGTGATCAAGGGCGTGCTCCTGCCTGCGCCGACCGTCTCGGTCGCCGCCGCGGCGAACGTGAAGCCAAACACC
>Ga0265331_10001687_pt1 | contig 15947 bp, 10 predicted proteins | sample 41923metaG_FD_202088 | JGI IMG/M metagenome (GOLD analysis project Ga0265331, IMG submission 202088) | Rhizosphere microbial communities from Carex aquatilis grown in University of Washington, Seatle, WA, United States - 4-19-23 metaG | ecosystem: Host-associated > Plants > Roots > Rhizosphere... | reverse complement strand
GCCCAGAACATCACCGCTCTTCTGGCCAGTGTCCTGTCGATGGTGGGGATCCTGGTCGCGATGTTCGTGCTCGATCGCTGGCTGGCCCTGGCGTCCCTGCTGGTCGTGCCCATCATGTTCTGGTTCACGCGCTTCGTGGCGGTCTACACCCGGCGCGGCTTCCGGGACCTGCAGCGGGCGCTCGGCGGGCTCAACGGCGTGGTGGAGGAAGCCATCAGCGGTCAGAAGGTGATGCGGGCCTTCCGTCGCAGCCACACGGCGCTCGCGAGCTTCCGGGAGCACAACGCCGAGGTCTACCGGGTGTCCATCACCGCCAACACCTACGCGCTCCTGCTGATGCCGCTGACGGCGGTGCTCGGCAACCTGTTCGTGATCGTCCTGGCGGGGCTCGGCGGCTGGCTGGCCCTGCGCGGCCTCGTCACCGTCGGGGTCATCGCGACCTTCATCAACTATGGTCAGAACTTCGTCAACCCGCTGCGCCAGCTGTCGAACCTCTACAACACCATCCAGGCGGCCCTGGCGGGCGCCGAGCGGGTCTTCGAGACGCTGGACGAGCCCGCCGAGATCGACGACGGCGACCCGGCCCGGTCCGGGGCCGACCAAAGGCCCGGCGCAGGCCCCGGCGACAGTGGCCGCGCGCCCGGTGCGCGACGGGATCCGGACATGCGGGTCGCGGTGCGTGGGGAAGTTCGATTCGAGCACGTCTCCTTCGGCTACCGCCCGGGCCTGCGGACCATCGAGGACATGTCCCTCGAGGCGCGTCCGGGGGAGGTGGTGGCGCTGGTGGGCCCGACCGGGGCAGGCAAGACGACCATCGTGAACCTGCTGACGCGCTTCTACGAGATCGACGCCGGGCGCATCACCATCGATGGCGTCGACATCCGCACCCTCGGTAAGGCGGAGCTGCGTCGCCGGCTCGGCATCGTGCTTCAGGACACCTTTCTGTTTCCGGAAACCGTCATCGAAAACCTCCGCTACGGTCGCCTCGGGGCGACCGATGCCGAGGTCATGAAGGCCGCCGAGGACGCCGAGGCGGACGGCTTCATCCGGCAGCTGCCCCACGGGTATCACACGGTCCTGTCCGAGCGCGCGGGAAACCTGAGCCAGGGGCAACGCCAGCTGCTGTCCATCGCCCGCACGCTGCTGGCCGACCCGGCCATCCTGATCCTCGACGAGGCCACCAGCAGCGTCGACACCCGGACCGAGGCGCGGATCAAGCGCTCCCTGGTGCGGCTCATGCGCAACCGCACCAGCTTCGTCATCGCGCACAGATTGAGCACCATCCGGGATGCCGGCCAGGTGCTGGTCATCGAGCACGGGCGGATCGTCGAGCGGGGAACCCACGCCGAGCTCATGGCCGCGCACGGAGCGTACCACCGGCTCTACGTCAGCCAGTTCAAGGGTCACGCGCTCTAGCGAGCGAACGGGCGAACGAGCGGGGAGCGCCAGAAGTGCGTCGGCCCGCGCTTTTGCGGGGCCCTGGCGTGTTACCCGCGAAACGCCGGAACCCCGGTGACGGCGCCGGCGGTAACGCCGTTGCCTCTGCTGTCGGTGTCCGGTTAGCTGCTCGGCGCCGCGGCTGGCCTCGATCGGCCGGTCGGTGTCGTCAATCCTTCGGCTGGTGCGCACGTGCCGTGGTTGGCACGTAATTCGCTTACGTGATCGTTCGTCGGGAGTCGATCGGCCGGAAAGCGCGCTCGGGGCAGGAAATTGCGCAACATGCGCGCGGACCCGGCCGAAATAGAGATTCATTTCTGCCACACAAGGGTGCCAGGACGTTCGCCGCTCGTAGTACCCGACAACTTAAAGCCGAGACGGTGCCGCGCTGGAGGGAGAACCGGTCGTGAATTCAAGACGTCTGAGAGCTTATGAGGACTTTTTTCAAGCCTTCCAGCGGGTGGTGGACATCGTGTGCATCGTCTTCGCACACGGCCTCGCATGCGCGGTGTACGGGATGCAATGGCGGCGGGACCTCGGCAATGCCACGGTGCTGGCCATCGTCGTCTTCAGCATCGTCACCGAGCTGATGGGGGTCTACCGCCAGACGAACGGCGAGCAACCCCAGATGACGGCGAGGCCGGTCATGTTCGCATGGCTCATCACAGCGGCGGTGCTGGCCATCTCGATGTTTGCCACCAAGACCTCGAATCAGTTCTCGCGGGTCATCTCCTTTGGGTGGCTCGTCGGAGCGGCGGCGACCCTGGTCGGCTGGCGACTGGTCGGGCGCACGATCCTCGGGACCCTGTTCGCCAGTGGTCGTGCCTCCCGGCAAGCCGCCATCGTCGGGGCGACCGAGAGCGGGGAGCGCCTGTGCGAGCAGATCCGGGATCGTCCGTGGCTCGGCCTCGAGATCGCCGGTATCTACGACGACCGTTCGGCCGAGCGACGCCACACCTTCGCGACCTCTCCCTGCCGGCACGTGGGCGGCACGGCCGAGTTGCTCGAGGCGTGTCGGGCTGGACGGATCGAGGTGGTCTACGTGGCTTTGCCCCTCCGGGCCGAGGCCCGGATCGCCGAGTTGCTGCGCGCGCTCGCCAATACCACGGCCACCGTGTACCTGATTGCGGACTTCCTGTCCTACGATCTGCTCTGCGCGCGCTGGACCAGCGTCGGAACCTCGCCGCTCATCAGCGTGCACGACACACCGTTCCGGGGGACGTCGGCCTGGCTGAAGCGCGTGGAGGACGTGCTGGCGGGGCTCGCGATCCTCGTCCTCATCTCGCTGCCTCTGCTGGTCATCGCCGTGATGGTCAAGCTCACGTCGCCTGGGCCGGTGTTCTTCCGCCAGCGGCGCTATGGCCTCAACGGCAAGGAGATCCGGGTTCTCAAGTTCCGCACCATGTCGGTCTGCGAGGACGGCCCGAAGGTCTTGCAGGCGGTTCGCAACGATCCGCGGGTGACGCCCTTCGGCAAGTTCCTGCGCCGCACCTCGCTCGACGAGCTTCCGCAGTTCCTGCAAGTCGTGACCGGCGAGATGTCGATCGTGGGCCCGCGGCCGCATGCGGTGGCGCACAACGAGCAGTACCGGTCGTTGATCCCGGGCTACATGCTCCGGCACAAGGTGAAGCCGGGGATCACGGGCTGGGCCCAGGTGAATGGATGGCGCGGGGAGACACCCACCATTCGCTGGATGAAGAAGCGGGTCGAGCACGATCTCGAGTACATCGAGAACTGGAGCTTCCTCTGGGATCTCAAGATCATCTTGATGACCATCGTGGGCCGGAAGAAGAGCCGCAACGCCTATTGATTCCGCGGGAATCGACGGGTCGGGAGGGAAGGGGCGGAGCTGTCGCGATGTCTTGACCGGGATGAAATACGTCCGATACGCGAAACGTGCTTGGCTGGGCCTCGAGCATGAGCCGCCTGACCCCTCTGTCGAAGACCATGATCGTGACCTTTCTGCTCGCGTCGGCCGCCGCCGCGGGGTACACGCGCCGTGGCTGGCTGGGGACGGTGGCGCGGATCAAGGTGGAGGTGGCGGGACCGGCCTCGCCAGCGGCGACGTCAGGGTCGGCGCCGGCCGAGGCCCGGGCGCCCATCCCCGTCACCACTCCGTTGCCGGGGCGCCGCACTGTGACGGTTGCACTCTCCCAGTGGCCGGGCCATCTTGCCCTGGTGGTGGGCAACGGGGGGCTCACCACCCAGGCCCAGTCGGCGGCCGCGGCCGAGGGGCTCGATCTCAAGATTGTGTTCATCGAGGATGCCCCAAAGAAGAACCAGGCGCTGCGCGAGGGGCAGGTCGATGCGGTCTGGGAGACGGTGGACGAGCTGCCCATCGCCCTCGGGGGATACAAGGCGGCCAGCGTCGACGTGCGGGCGTTCCTGCAGATCGACTGGTCGCGCGGGGGCGACGCCTGCGTGGCCACCGCCAACGTGAAGACCGTCGAGGACGTGCTCGGGCGGAAGTCAGCCGTCCTGATGTTCTCGCCCGACCACACCGTGTTCGAGTTCATGCTGACCAACTCCCGCCTGTCGACCGAGGACGTGGCGCGGGTTCGCCACGACACCAGCTTCTCGATGGACGACTTCACCTACGCGCGGATCCTGTTCGGGCAGGGCAAGATCGACGTGGCGTGCCTGTGGGAGCCGGACGTGACCCTGGCGCTGGCCAGTCGCCCAGGGGCCCATCGCCTGTTCTCCACTGCCGATGCCACCGAGCTGGTGGCCGACACGCTGGTGGCGCGCCGCGAGTTCCTCGATCTGTACCCGGATCTGGCGGTGAAGCTGGCGCGGGTCTGGTTCGCGGGGGTGCAGAAGGCCGAGGCGGATCGGCCGGCCGCCGCGAAGCTCATCGCCACGGTGTGCTCACGCTTCCGCGACGAGCTCGGATACGACGCGACCTTGAAGGCCTTCGACTGGGTGCGCTGGAGCGATCTCGGTGACAACGTGCGCCTGTTTGGCCTCGATGGCCAGGCGCCCGCCTTCGATCGCGTCTACAACCAGGCGGATGGGATCTGGATCAACTATCCGCAGGCCGAGATCAAGGATCGCTTCGCGCCGGCGGTGATCCGCGACGACCGGATCGTCCGGCGCATCTGGGAGGCCGAAGGCAGGAAGGTGCCGGCGGTGGCGGAGAGGTATCAGGCCAACGTGGCGTTGCGCGGACAGCCGCTCTTCACCAAGCCGGTCATCATCAACTTCCGGACCGCGCGCAGCGATCTGACCAGCGAGGACATGGCGGTCCTGAACCAGACCGTCGTGCCCCAGGTTCAGATGGCGCGCGGCATGTATATTCGCGTCGAGGGGAACACCGACGACGTGGGGGACGACGACTGGAATCGCACCCTGAGCGAGAAGCGGGCGGGGAGCATCGCGGAGTACCTGGTGAGTCGTGGGGTCAACCGCGACCGGCTGGTGGCGCGGGGCAATGGCTCGTCGAAGCCGGTGGCCAGCAACAAGACCGCCGCTGGACGGTTCCGCAACCGCCGCACCGAGATTCTCTTCATTCCGGCGACCGCAAGCGGAGGAGGCAACGGCAATGGCAACAACGGCAGTGGGAGTCGCAACGGCAACGGCTAGACCCATGGGTCCGTCGACCGAGGATTCGGTGATGAAGGACGTGTTCTGGAATCAGTACAACCTGATCGTCCTCGGGGGGCTCGGCCTGTTCTCGCTGGCGTCGGAGTCGTTCGTGCCCCTGGTGGTGGCCGCGGTCGGCGAGGTGGTGTGGCTGGTCGTGGGGGCGCGGAGCGCGCGCTTTCGCGGCTGGGTGACCGAGCAGGCGCGTCTGCGGGAGGAGGAGCTGTGGGCCACCGAGGTCGAGGGGATCGCGGGAACGCAGGATCCGGACACGGCCGTCCGGCTGCGCGTGCTCGGGGGGGCCCTGGTGGAGATCGCGCATTCGAGCGCGGAGCGCGGCGATCCGGCGTTCGCGAGCCGGGTCCGGGCGCGCCTGAAGACGCTCCTCCAGGCCTACGCCAACCTCGCGGCAGCCCACCGGCGCATGCTCAAGCTCATGGGGTCGGGCGGCTCGGAGGCGGTGGACGCGGAGATTGCGCGCCTCAGCCGCGAGCTCGCCGACGAGAAGGACTCGAACGTGCGCATTTCCCTGCGGCAGGCCCTGGCCCTGTGTCAGCGCCGGCGAAAACGCTACGAGCAGGTCGAGAGCGTCGGACGCGATCTGACCGTGAAGATGTCGACCTTCGAGGCTTCGCTCGAGTTCGCGCGCCTGCAGGTGCGGGGGGGCGAGCCGGAGGAGGACATCCTGCAGGCCCTCGAGGACATGCAGGTCTCGGCGCGTATCGATCCGCAGTCCGAGAGCGACGCCGTGCGATTTCTCGGCGACCGGCGCGTCTCGTCCTCCACCGGCTCCGGAATGCACCCGGTCTTCCCGCCCACCGAGGGTTGACGCGCCTCCAGCGGTCGTGCGGTGCCGCGGACGGCCCCCCACGGATCCCCCACCCGGATCTTGCCGAGGTGGGCCGGCGCGGCAAGCCGCGCTCCGCGCTTGCTAGCTAGCGGGGATCCGATGCGCGAGGGTCGCCGGTCCAGTTGGTGCCGTCCCCGAGCCCCTCGGATGGGCGTGCGGGCGGCAGCTTCTCGAGCCATCCCCGCACGGGGGCTCGCAGCCAGATGGGAGGGTGCATCGCCACCAGGTACGCGGCCCCTCCCGCCACGACCAGAGCGACCACGGCGCGCGCCACCCGACGGCTGCGGAGGCGCAACCCCGACAGGCCACGGGGAGAGGCCGGCCGGAAGCCGGGGGGCCGTGTGTCCGAGCGGAGCGAGCCCGGCCCTGGGGGCCGCGCCTGGACGTTTTCGACCGCTACCAGGCTGAAGGCCGTATCACGCGAGCGCGGCGAAAGGAACGACTCGCCGCGCACCGAATCCCGGTCCGAAGTCGGCCGATGATCCTCGAGCGGGCCGAAGACCAGGGTGTCATCGCCGACGCTCTCCACCCGCGCCGGTGTCGCCACCGCGACGCTGACCTCGATCGCCTCGTAGTCCTCCCCCTCCGCCTGTTCGGCGCCGCCGGCTCCCCCGGTGCCAGACACCTCCGCCGCGGGCGCGCCGGTGCCAGACACCTCCGCTTCGGGCACAGTGGTGCCAGACACCTCCGCTTCGGGCACAGTGGTGCCAGACACCTCTGCCTCGGGCAGGGTGGTGCCAGACACCTCCGCTTCGGGCACGGCGGCCTTGGTGCCAGACACTTCCAGCTCTCGATGCCGGGACACCTCGGCGGGGGTGGCGACGGGCGCGGGCTCAGCCCCGCCCCCCCCTCCTCCCATCCCCTCGCCCCACGGAAGCGGGGAGAGGGCCAGGGAGAGGGGCCCCACTTCACTTCGCGCCGCTTCACCGGGCATGGCCGGCGGGAGCGGGGTCTGCGCGGACGGGGGAACGTCCTCGAGCTCGAGGTCCTGGCTCGCGAGCTGGATGGTGCCCGCCCCTCCTTCGCCTCCTCGGCCGCCCACGGCCGCCGCCAGCGCCTCCGCGAGCTCGGCGGGCGGCTTGGCGCCGTCCTTGCCAGCCAGGGTCTCGAGCCATCGCTTGAGCACCGCGGGCCCGCTGGTCTGACCCAGCTTGAGCAGGATGGCGTCCAGCCGATCGGCCATCTGCTCCGCGCTCTGCCAGCGTCGGGCAGGGTCCGGACGCAGCGCCCGCGCGATGAAGCGCTCGACCTCGGGGTTGAAGTCCTTGATCAGCTCCGACGGCTTCTCGTATCGCGCCTTGCGCACCTGCATCAGGACGTCGAGATCGTTGGTCCCCTCGAACGGCTTGCGCCCGGTCGTCAGTACATAAAGGACCGTCCCCACTGAGAAGAGGTCCGACCGCCCGTCCAGCTCCCCGCCCACGGCCTGCTCCGGCGACATGTACGCGAACTTGCCCTTGATGACGCCGGTCACCGACTTTTCGCGCTTGCCGATGGCCTTGGCGATCCCGAAATCCGCCAGCTTGACCTCGCCTTCCCGGCTGAGGAGCACGTTCTGAGGCGTCACGTCCCGGTGAACGATCCCGAGCGGCTGCCCGTTCCGCTTGCGGGTGTGCGCGTACGCCAGCGCCCGGCACAGCGAGCTCACCACGTAGAGCGCGAGGGGCAACGGAAACTTCATGCGGGCCTTCTTGGCCCGCCGCCGCACCTGCTCGAGGCTCCACCCGTCGACGAACTCCAGCACCAGGAAGAACTGGTCGGCCGCCTTCCCGAGATCCAGCACCTGCACGACGTTGCTGTGGTTCAGGGTCGAGGCGATGTGGGCCTCGTCGACCAGCATGCGCACGAACGAGGGATCCGCCGACAACGCCGGCAGGATCCGCTTGAGCACCACCTGCTTTTGAAACCCCTCCGCCCCGGTCTGGACCGCGAGGAAGATCTCCGCCATTCCGCCGTGCGCGATCTTGTTGACGACGTGGTACCGGACCGCTCGCGACATCGTGGCGGAGAATAACCGGAACTGGCGGTTTGGTGGTTTTCCCCAACCGCCGGCCCGGGCCCGCCGACGGCGCGTCGCGTTGCCCGGTGCCACCCGGAGGGCGCGCCCCCCGCCGCGATCACATGCCGAGGCCGCAGGTCTTGATGGTCATGCAGGCGGGCGTGGACTCCTCGAGGCACAGGTCGGTCCCGGTCGCGTTCACGCAGTCTTCCACGGTACCGACCGTGAGATCGAGGCACCGGTTGCCGAGCGCCGCGAACGCGTTCACGCACGAAAGCTGCGACGGATAGGGGACCTCTTTGCCCCCTCCCGGACAGAACACCGCGGGTCGGCCGTAGCCGCCCTGCTTGCCATTGATCCAGTCGCACAGGGTGGCGGCATCGGTCGACCCGAGCGAGGCGATGGTCGAGTCGAGCGGCAACCCGGAGGTCGGGCCCAGCGTCTCGTCGCCGGCATCCACCGCCGTCGTCGCCGTCGTCGTCGTGTCGGTGACCCCGCCCGGCAGCGGCGTGACGGTGCACGCTGCGCAGGCGGCGACGGCGAGCGCCAGCCAGCACCGGCGCCGCCACGGCGGAGCCATCGCCGCCTGCAGAACGGACGCCGCCCTGGACCCGAACGCGATCGTGCACATGTGCGGCATTGTGGCCCGGAGTGCTAGGCTCGCGCCATCATGTTCGAGCTCGTGGTCGGAGGGGTGATCCTGGGTGGCGTCATGTCCCTGCTCACGGGCGTGCGCGTCCTGCGGGAGTACGAGCGGGCCGTGGTGTTTCGCATGGGCCGCGCGCGCAAGGATCTGCTCGGTCCCGGGCTCAAGCTCCTGCTCCCGTTCGGCATCGATCGCCCCCGCGTGATCGACGTGCGCACCAAGGCCATCCAGATCGCCCCGCAGGAGATCATCACCCGCGACAACATCTCGATCAGCGTGGACGCCGTGGTCTACGCCACCATCGCCTCCCCGCGCCACGCCGTCCTCGAGGTGGAGGACTACTGGCCGGCGACCTTGCAGCTGGCCGCCACCACCCTGCGCGCCGTCCTCGGGAAGATGGAGATGGACGACATCCTGGTCCACCGGGACGCCATCAACGCCGAGGTCCGGACCATCCTCGACACGCGCACCGAGCAGTGGGGGGTGGAGATCTCGGCGGTCGAGATCAAGGACATCCAGCTGCCGAAGGAGATGCAGCGGGCCATGGCCCGGCAGGCGGAGGCCGAACGCGAGAGGCGCGCCAAGGTCATCGCCGCCGAGGGTGAGGTGCAGGCGGCCGAGAAGCTGGCCCAGGCGGCCGCGATGATCGCCCAGCATCCGGGGGCGCTGCAGCTCCGCCTGTACCAGACCCTGGTCGAGGTGGCGGGAGAGGCCTCGTCGACCATCGTCTTTCCGGTGCCCATCGACCTCGGGGGCGCGGGAATGGGGCCGTCGGCGAACCCGGCCGCGCTGCAGGCGGCGATGCAGTCGGCGGTGGCCCTGACCGCCAGCCAGCAGAAGCTCGGGCCGGCGGCAGGCCGGGGTCAGCTCGGCGAGGCGTCGCGCGCGGCGGCCGCCGCCCATCCCGCGATCGCTCCGCTCGATGCCGCGGGCGCTCCCCTCGAGCCGGCCCTCGGGGCCGACGACCGCGCCACGCGCCTGCGCAAGTAGCGCACCGGTGGGGCGCCGGTGCGGCCCCCCGGTGTCGGCAGGCAAGGCCGGTTGGAACCGTCCGGGCCAAAAAGAAGCGGGAAGCGGGTCACATCGGGAACATAATTGGCCGTGATGCGGGCGGGCGTCCCAGGAGCGGCGTGGATGGTTCACGTCGCGTGCGCGTGCGTGTACCTGACCATGGCCGTCCTGGTCGTCGCGCGCCGACCCGGGGCTGAGCTCAATCGGGTGTGCGGCGTCCTCATCCTGTGCTTCTTTCACTGGAGCGCGTGTCTCGCCGTCTCGCACCACCCGAGCACGTCCGCCGCCACCGCGGAGCTGTTCTACGATCTCGGCTCGCTGGCCTGGGGGAGCTTCGCCAGCCTGGCGGTGCTGTTCATCGCGGTGTTCTGGCGATTTCGCCACCTGCGCGCACCGTGGTTCTGGGCCGTCCTGCTGATTCCGCCCGCCATCGTGATCCATGCCCAGTGGACGGGGAGCCTGGCGTTGGCCTATCCCAGCTATCCCTGGGGACACGGGTTCGTCTGGAGGCACTCGATCCAGGCGACGTTCTTCATCGTCTACTACGTGGTCTACATGGTGGGTGGGCTCGGCGCGCTGCTCATTGCGTCCTTCGCCTCGGGCCCGCCGGTGCGTCGACGACAGGCCCGCATCATCGTGCTGTCGGCTGTCGTGCCGCTTGGGGCCGGGTCGCTGACCGATGTGTGGCTGCCGCGCGCCGGAGCCCACGGCTTTCCCAACATGGCGCCCGATTTCACGGTGATCTGGGTGCTCGGCCTGGTCTACGCCATCGTCCGCTACCGGATGCTGGAATTGACCCCGGCGGTGGCCGCCGATCGCGTGGTCGAGACCATGCCGGATGCCCTCTTCCTGCTCGAGCCCGAGGGCCGCATCGCCTGGGCCAATCCGGCCGCCGGGGCGCTGCTCGGTCACTCGAACGCCGAGCTGCGGCACCTGTCGATAACGGAGGCGTTCCATCAACCGGCTCCCGCGCAACCGGCTCCGGCTCAGCTCGAGCTCTTGCGGAGCGGGCGACGCGATCTCGAGGTGCGACGCAAGGATGGCGCCGGGCTCGCCGTCAGCCTCTCGGTGGCCGAGATTCGAGGTGGGCTGGCGGAGCTCGCGGGGTGGGTCGCCGTCGCCACCGACGTGACGGCGCGCAACCAGGCCGAGGCCGAGTTACGGCGTGCGCGCGACACGCTCGAGAGCCGAGTGGTGGAGCGCACCGAGGAGGTGCAGGAGATCAACCGCCGGCTCGTGCGTGAGATCGCCGAGCGCCAGCGCTCCGAGGAGCACTACCGGCTGCTCATCGAGAGCATGCAGGAGGGGCTGTGGGTCCTCGATCCCGAGGATTGCACCACCCTGGTCAACGCTCGCCTGGCGACGATCCTCGGGTGCACACCGGCGGACCTGGTCGGCCGTAAGCTCGCGGACTTCGTGGGTGAGGCCTCGCGTGAGGCGAGCGCGGCGACCCTGCGGGCGGCTCACCTCGGCGAGTCTGGACAGGGTGACTGGCAGCTGCACGCCTGGCCTGGGGCGGGGCCGGGGGGACAGACACCCACGGACGGAGCCGGCACGGGCACCCCGGCCCCCCAACCGGGCCGGCGGCTCGACACCATCGTGCAGCTCTCGCCGCTGCATGGACCGGCCGGGAGCCCGTCGGGGGGATCGGGAACGCCGGCCCCGTCGGGCGGAGGGGGCGGCCGGGGGGCGTACCTCGGTGCGGTCCTCACGGTCATGGACGTCACCGAGCGCGAGTCCATGCGGGTCCAGCTGTCGCGCGCGGAGCGCCTCGCCAGCATGGGCCTCCTCGCCGCGGGGGTCGGGCACGAGATCAACAACCCCCTCACGTTCGTGATCGGGAACCTCGAGGAGATCGTGCGCCAGGCGGGCGCGCCGTCGGCGCGGCCTGAGGCGCCCCTGTCGGCCGGCGTCGCGCAGCTGGCCGAGGAGGCGCTCGCGGGGACCTTCCGGGTGCGCGAGATCGTCAAGGAGCTGCGGCGCTTCTCGCGCGCCGAGACCCACGCGATCTCGGCCATCGACGTGCACGAGGCCATCGAGGATTCCATCAAGCTGGCGCACAACGAGCTGCGGTTCCGCGCGCGCCTGGTGCGGCAGTTCCAGGCCGGCCTGCCGCCCGCCATGGCCAACCGCACGGGGCTGTCCCAGGTGGTCTTGAACCTGTTGGTCAACGCCGGGCACGCGATCGGCGAGGGCCATCCCGAAGACAACGAGATTCGGCTCCGGACGGCGCGGGTGGGGGACGGCGTGGTCATCTCGGTGAGCGACACGGGCTCGGGGATTCGTCCGGAGCACCTCGAGCGGATCTTCGATCCCTTCTTCTCGACCAAGCCGGAGTCGGAGGGGCAGGGGCTGGGGCTCGCGATCTGTCACGAGATCGTGGCGACCGCCGGGGGGAACATCCGGGTCACGAGCGCGCTCGGGCGCGGGACGGAGTTCGTGATCACCCTGCGCGCCAGCCTGGCTCAGGCGCAGGAGGCCCCGTCCTCGACGTCGCAGCCCGGGCCGGCGGCCACCGGGCCGGCCGCCCCTCGCCGGGGCTCGCCGCTCGGACCCGATTCGGTCGCTGCGGAGGACCTGCCGCGGGCGCTGATCATCGACGACGAGGATCTGGTTCGCAGGGTGCTGCGCCGGCAGCTCGACGGCGCGTTTCGGGTGGAGGACGTGGCGTCCGCGCACGCGGCTCGGGCGCTCATCGCGGCCGACCCGGGGTATGACCTCGTGCTCTGCGACATGATGATGCCGGGAATGTCGGGTATGGCGCTGGCGGACTGGATCGCCGCGCACGCTCCGGCCCTGAGGGGCCGCATGGTCTTCATGACCGGCGGGGCCTTCACCGTCGAGGCCCAGCGCTACCTGGCGCAGGCGGCGAATCCCGTGCTGGAAAAGCCCTTTCAGGCCACGCAGGTCTTGCAGGTCGCGCGCGAGCTCCTGGCCCGCCTCGGGACGCGGTCGGGGCGACGCCGCGAGGCCGAAGGCGGCCGGGAAACCACGATCTCGACCGCGGACGCGGACGCGGACGCGGACGCCGATGCCGGGGCCGCGAACGCCGCGGCCACCTCGACGCCGGATTGACCCCCCGGTCGGATTTCCTTGCCCGAGGTGCCCGCGCGTTCTAAGGACAGGGCATGGCGGAAGTGACGGTCGAGCGGCGGGCTCAGATGTTTCCAGTGCTCACGCCCGCGCAGATGGCCCGCATCTGCTCCATCGGTCAGCGACGGTCGGTGAAGGCGGGGGAGATCCTCTTTCACATCGGCGATCGTGACACCCTCTTCTTCGTGGTGGTGGCCGGGGCGGTCGAGCTCCTGCGCGAGGCGGGTGAGCGGGACGAGCGGGTGGCCCTGCAGGGCCCGGGCGAGTTCACCGGCGAGATCAACATGCTGTCGGGGCGTCGCACCCTGGTCCGGGCGGTGGTGGTCGAGGACGGCGAGGTGGTGGCCGTCGACCGCGAGCACCTGCGCACGCTGGTGCAGCGGGACGCGGAGCTGAGCGAGATCTTGATGCGCGCCTTCATCCTGCGGCGGGTGGCGCTGATCGCCGAGTCGGCCGGGAACATGGTGCTGGTGGGCTCGCGCCACTCGGCGAACACCATGCGGCTGCGCGAGTTCCTGGTGCGAAATGCCCATCCCTTCACCTACCAGGACGTGGAGTCGGATCCGGGGGTGCAGGCGCTCCTCGACCGCTTCGGGGTGGGGGTGGACGAGGTCCCGGTGGTGGTGTGCCTGCGCGGTAGCGTGCTGCGCAACCCGTCGATCGAGTCGCTGGCGGCCGAGCTCGGGCTCAGCCTCACGCTCGATGCCAAGGTGGTGCGCGACGTGGCCATCGTGGGCGCAGGTCCGGCGGGGCTGGCCGCGGCGGTCTACGCGGCGTCCGAGGGCCTGGATGCGCTGGTCCTCGAGGCCTCGGCACCGGGCGGGCAGGCCGGCACCAGCTCGCGAATCGAGAACTACCTCGGCTTTCCGACCGGGATCTCGGGGCAGGCGCTGGCGGGGCGGGCGCTCAGCCAGGCCGAGCGCTTCGGGGCGGACGTGGCCATCGCCCGCACGGTGGTGCGGATCGACTGCGACAGCCGGCCCTACCAGGTCATCCTCGAGAACGGGGAGGTGGTCCATACGCGGGCCATCGTCATCGCGACGGGCGCGCGCTACCGCAAGCCGGATCTGCCAGAGCTGTCGCGGTTCGAGGGAAACGGCATCTTCTACAGCGCGACCCACCTCGAGGCGCAGATGTGCAAGGACGAGGAGATCGCCATCGTGGGTGGAGGCAACTCGGCTGGGCAGGCGGCCGTGTTCCTGTCACAGATTGCCTCGGGCGTGCACATGTTGGTGCGTGGGGAAGGGCTGGCCGAGAGCATGTCGCGCTACCTCATCCAGCGGATCTCCGACAGCCCGAAGGTGGAGCTCAAGACCCACACCCACATCGAGGCGCTGGAGGGGAGCGACTGGCTGGAGCGGATTCGTTGCCGGCACACGCCGACCGGCGAGGCGGAGACGTTGCCCGTCCGCCACCTGTTCTTGATGACCGGGGCGGATCCGCACACCGGGTGGCTGAAGGGGTGCGTGCGGCTCGACGACAAGGGGTTCGTCAAGACGGGGGCCGACCTCGGCTCCGACGAGCTGGCGGCTGCGCGCTGGCCGCTCACGCGGGCGCCCTACCTGATGGAGACCAGCATCCCGGGGGTGTTCGCGGTGGGGGACGCGCGCTCGGGCAGCGTCAAGCGGGTCGCGTCGGCGGTGGGGGAGGGATCGATCTGCGTCCAGCTCGTGCACCGCGCCCTGCAGGAGCTGTGAGGCGCGGGACTGGCCTGGCGGCGGCGAGTGGGCTCACGCGACGAGGGGGTCGAAGCCGACCTCGTCGACGAAGCACCAGCCCCAGGTCTCGCCAGGCTCGAGCGAGCGAATGATCGGGTGCTTGGTGGCGTGAAAGTGCTTGGTGGCGTGGCGGTTCTTGGAGTCGTCGCAACACCCGACGTGCCCGCAGTGCATGCAGAGCCGCAGGTGCACCCACGAGTCCCCGAGGGCCAGGCATTCGAGGCAGCCCTTGCTCTTGGGGTGCATGTTCGGCTTGATGGTCTCGAGGTGGGGGCAGGACTGGTCCTGGGTGTGCTCCTGATTCTCGTCCGCGTCCGGGGTCTTGGTGGTCATGGTCGGATCCTTTTGACGCGCATTCGCAAGCCGCGCAAGGGCCAAGGTTGCGCCGGTCCGCGATGCCGGCGGACGTGGGCTCCGCCTCTTTGCTAGATTCCATCGGTCATGGCCCGCCGAGCAAGGCGCCCGCCACCTACGAGGATCTTCTGGCGTTGCCCGAGCACCTCGTGGGGGAAATCGTCGATGGTGAGCTCTACGCCTCCCCCGACCGAGCCTCTTCGCGCAGGTGCGCGCCACCTCCGGATCCTGGAGCCCGGATGCTCGAGATCAACCGCGCGGAAGGCGGCACTGGACCCTCCTCGGCCCACAGCGACGACGACAAGGTCCGCGGCGAGCCCTTCGGCGCCATCGAGATCGATCCTCCCGGTGCTCTGGGCGCGGTGAAACGGCGCACCGCCGACGCTTGGATGGTGCCTGAATGGTGTGGCGAACCGGAACCGGCTCGGCTCGGAGTCAAGCCCCCTGTAACGGGTTGGCGCGGCTTCGTCGTCGACCGGCCCGCCGTCTCAGCCACCCGTCTCAGGTCAGGACGAGCCCGTCCGCCCGTCCGCGCAGGGACGATGGCGCCGATTGGGGCGTCACCCAAGTAGTCGCGAAACCATGGCAGCCGGGCTTTGTGGGCAACCGCGTTTCCGAGGAAACGTCATCCGCAGATTTCCTGCTGATGCCATCCCTCGGATAGGTCGCCGTGGCAGATGCGTCAGCAGACGGTCTGTCCGGGCGTCACCGGGTCGCGGCCTCCGGCAAAACTCTCGCGCGCGGCCCGGAAGCGCACTCACGGGATCACTTGGGCTTGAGCTTCTCCTGCTTCCTCTTCTCAGCAACGGCGGCCTGAATGTAGGTCCGGCGTCGCTCAAAACGGTCCTTCGGTACGTTTCTCCAGTTGCTCGCATCGGAAAGGGCCTGCGCCAATCCTTCCAGATCGTTTGACGCAACGAGCTTTTGTATCTTGAGCCGAGCGGCTGGCGTGTAGTCGCCTCGATACTTGAGGTCAACGACCATATCTTGGATCTCGGGAGCGAGTTTCTCCCACTCACAGGCCCCAAAGAGCGCCCTCGTATCCGATTTCTCGCAGATGCGCTTCGCGTCGCCCGCCTCGGACTGGTAGGTGATATCAAACAGATTCTTCTGCGCCATTTCGCTGATCTCGAAGCCGTTCATTCCCTGATCTTGGATGAACTTCTTGGCTGCCTCGCCACTCAGACCTGCAGCCTCCGAGAGCTTTCGCGCGTTCTCAGGGTCAACGCCGGCTTTGATGAGATCGGTCGCGATTGT
>Ga0265331_10001686_pt1 | contig 15967 bp, 12 predicted proteins | sample 41923metaG_FD_202088 | JGI IMG/M metagenome (GOLD analysis project Ga0265331, IMG submission 202088) | Rhizosphere microbial communities from Carex aquatilis grown in University of Washington, Seatle, WA, United States - 4-19-23 metaG | ecosystem: Host-associated > Plants > Roots > Rhizosphere... | reverse complement strand
CCGATCCGCGCCAGCCCGCGGCGATCGCACGGCACATGAACTTCCTGCTCAAGGGCCATCCCTACGCCAAGGCCGCTCTCGACATGGCCTGCTGGGACATCCTGGGCAAGGTGGCCGGTCTGCCGCTGGCCGAACTCACCGGCGGACGCCATGGCGAAGCGGTCGAACTCTACCGGTCCGTTTCCCAAGCGGCGCCAGAGGCCATGGCGCGCCGGGCCAAGGCCTATGTCGGCGAGGGCTATCGGCGAATCCAGGTCAAGGTGGGGCTCGACCCCGATGAGGACATCGAACGCCTGGAGGCCGTGCATGATGCGGTGGGCGCCGATGTCGTCCTGTTCGCCGACGCCAACGGGGGATGGACGAACCACCAGGCACGCCGGTTCCTGCGTGCCACGCGCCATCTCGATTTCTACATGGAGCAGCCGGCGGCGAGCTATGCCGAATGCCGCGCGCTGCGCCATGACTGCGACCGGCCGCTGGTGCTGGACGAATCGATCGACAGCCTCACCGCGCTCGTCCAGGCGCATACGGATCGGGTGGCGGACGCGGTCACCATAAAACTCGCCCGGGTCGGCGGCATCGGGCCGGCCCGGCTCATCCGGGACGTGGCGGTGGAGCTCGGCATCGCGGTCACGATCGAGGACACGGGCGGCGCCGAAATCGACACGGCAGCCATGGTTCAGCTCTCCCTCTCGACACCCGAGGCGCTGCGCCTGCACACGGTCGATTTCCACAACTGGGTCACGGTCCCCAATGCTACGGGCATCCCGCCCGTGGCCAACGGGAGGATCACCATGGGAAGCGCCTCCGGCCTCGGCGTCGTCCCGATGGTCGAAACCTTCGGCGAGCCGTTCCTCGAACTACGCGGCTAGCCTGCCGCTTCCAGCCTCCCGAGCTCGGCGGCCGGAATATGGCAGCGAATCTCGTGGCCGTTTTCGATCGCCGCCAAAGGAGGCTCCTCGCGCTCGCAGATGCCGCCCAGCTTGCGGGGGCAGCGGGTGTGGAAGACGCAGCCCGAGGGCGGGTTGATGGCGCTGGGGATTTCGCCCGTGAGGCGGATGCGCTCGCGCCGACGCCCGTCGAGGGACGGCACGGCCGAAAGCAACGCCTCGGTATAGGGGTGATGCGGGCCGGAGAAGACACGCTCCGCCGGGCCGACCTCCATCAGGCGGCCGAGATAGAGCACCGCGATCCGGTCGGAGAGATAGCGCACCACGCCGAGATCGTGAGAGATAAAGATATAGCTCACCTGCCGCTCGGCCTGGAGATCGGCCAGGAGGTTGAGAATGGCGGCCTGAACCGAGACGTCGAGGGCCGAGGTGGGCTCGTCGCAGACGACGATGCGCGGATCGCCGGCAAAGGCGCGGGCGATGGCGACCCGCTGCTTCAATCCGCCGGAAAGCTGGCGCGGCCGGGCGCTCAGATACCGGTCGGCCAGGCGCACCGCGCGGGTCAGGGCGAGAAGCTTTTCCAGCCGCTGGGAGCCCGGCACACGGGCGAGCTTGACGAGCGCGCGTCCGACCAGCCGGCGCACCGAATGGGCGCGGTTGAGGGCCGAATCCGGATTCTGGAACACGATCTGGAGCGACTTGATCTGCTCGGCATCGCGGGCCTGGGTGCGGCCGGCCAACGGCCGACCATCGAGCGCGATGGCGCTGCCGGCGTCAGGTTCGGTCAGGCCTAGGAGGATACGGGCGAGCGTCGTCTTGCCGCTGCCCGATTCGCCGACCAGACCCAGGGTTTCGCCCGGCGCCAGCACGAGGGCCACGTCGGAGAGCGCCCTGACCGCGTGACCATGGACGCCGAATGTCTTGCCGAGCCGCGCTATCGTGAGCACCGGCTCCCGCGCCTGCAATTGGGGCAGCGCCTGATCGGCCGGGGTGGCGCGCGGCATATCCGGCGCCCGATCGTGGTAATGGCAGCGGCTGCGCCGGCCGCCCAGGTCGACCAGCGCCGGCTCTTCCCGCCGGCAACGGTCGTCGGCGAGCGCGCAGCGATCGGCGAAGACGCAGCCCTTCGGGATCACGCCCGGCGGCGGCAGGAATCCTGGAATGGTGTCGAGCCGGCCCTGATCCTTGCGCCGGCCCCGGCGCGGCAGGCAGCGCAGGAGTCCGACGGTGTAAGGATGGCGCGGCGCCTCGAACACCGCCTGGGTAGGACCGTCCTCCACCAGGGTGCCGGCGTAGAGCACGCCGACCCGATCGCACATCTGGGCGATGACGGCGAGGTTGTGGCTGATGAACAGAACCGAGGTGTGGAACTCGCCGCGCAGCTGCGCAACCAAGTCGAGGACCTCGGATTCCACCGTCGCGTCGAGGCCCGTGGTCGGCTCGTCCAGGATCAGGAGCTTGGGATCGATGGCGAGCGCCATGGCGATGGCGACCCGCTGCTGCATGCCGCCCGAAAGCTGATGGGGATAGCGATCCATGACCTGGCGCGGATCGGCGATCTGGACCCGCTTGAGCATGGCGGCCGATCGTTCCCTGGCCTCGGCCTTGGCGTGACCCTGGAGCTGAAAGACCTCGGCCAGCTGATCGCCGACCGGGATCGAGGGATTGAGGGCGCGGCCCGGGTCCTGATAGACCATGGATACGGTGGTCGCTCTCAGCTTGCGCAGATCGGACTCGCCCAACGCCAGCAGGTCGCGGCCATCCACCAGGATGCGCCCGGAACGCACGCGGCCGTTGCGCGGCAGGTAGCGCACGACGGAAAGTGCGGCCGTCGACTTGCCGCAGCCCGACTCGCCGACCAGGCCGTAGGATTCTCCGCGCCCGATGCGGAAGCTCACGGACCGCAGCACCTGCCGGTCGCGTCCGCGCACCCGATAGGCCACGTCCAGCCCCTCGACCGACAGCGTATCGGCCGGTGCCGGCGCGGAGGCGTCGGCTTTCCTTGCCTCGGCCAGGCTCATGTCTCGAACACCGCCTGAATGCCGTCGGCCAGCATGTTCACGCCGACCACGAGGGAAGCGATGGCGAAGGCGTCGAACAACACCGTCCACCAATAGCCGCCGTCGATCAGGCCGTAGCTTTCGGATATCGCCAGGCCCCAGTCGGGCGAGGGCGGCTGGATGCCAAAGCCGATGAAGCTGAGGGTGGCGACCGTGAAGATGGCATAGCCCAGGCGCACCGTGGACTCGACCAGGATCGGCGGCAGCACGTTGGGCAGGATCTCGACGAACATGATGTAGAGGGGGCCTTCGCCGCGAAGCCTGGCCGCCGCCACGTAGTCGAGCTCGCGCTCCGACAGCACGGCCGAGCGAACGGTGCGCGCGATGATCGGCGCGAAGACGAAGCCGATGACGACGATGACCGTGACGTTCGAGGTGCCCAGCGCGACGAGCGCGAGCAACGCGATGATGACCAGCGGCAGCGCATTCACCGCATCGATCATGCGGCTGACGGCATCGTCGACATAGCCGCGGAAATAGCCCGTCAGAAGGCCGAGGGCGGCGCCGAGCACGGTGCCGAGGATGGTCGCCAACGGAGCGACCGTCAGAATATCATGGGCGCCCACGATGACCCGGCTGAACACATCGCGGCCGAGCTGGTCGGTGCCGAACCAATGATCGGCGGAAGGCGGATCGAGCGTATTTAATAGATCGTCGGCATAGGGGTCCTGGGGGGCGATGTGGGTGCCAAAAGCCGCGCAGACGGCCCAGAAGACCACGATGACGGCGCCGGCGAGGAAAGTGCCCGAGCGCAACAGCAAGCGCAGCCGCTCGCGCCGCGCCGTTGCCAGGCTCGATGCGTCCACGGCCGCGGGGGCCTCGGCGACCCGATCGGTCACTCGACGCCTCCGAAGCGGATGCGCGGATTGAGCAGAGAATAGAGCAGGTCGGCGGCGAGAGTGGCCACGGTGTAGATGATGCCGACGGTGAGCACGCCCGCTTCCAGCATGGGGAAATCCTTGCCCCGGGCGGCGGTATAGATGAGGCCGCCGATGCCCTGGTAGTGGAACAGCACCTCGACCACCACCAGCCCCCCGATCAGATAGCCGACCTGGGTCGCGATCACGGTGATCGTGGGCAACAGCGCGTTGCGCAGCACATGGCGCCAGATCACGGTGCGCCGGGGCAGGCCCTTCAGCACCGCGGTGCGGGTGTAGTCGGCGTCCAGCGCCTCCACCGTGCCGGCCCGCGCCATGCGGGCGATATAGCCGAACAACACCAGGATCAGGGGCAGGGACGGCAGGAACAGGTAATAGACCTGGGTCAGTGGCCCCGCGCCCTCGGGCCAGCTCGCCGTGATCGGCAGCCAATCGAGCCAGACCCCGAAGATCATGATCAGCACGATGCCGGACACGAACTCGGGCAGGACCGTCGCCGAGAGCCCGACCACGCTGATGATGCGGTCGATCGGCCGGCCGACGTGGAGAGCGGCGAACACGCCGCCGACAATGCCGAGCGGCACCACCAGCACGAAGGCCACCAGGCCGAGCTTGAAGGAATTGAACAGGGCCGTGGTGACGAAACCGGCGACCGGGCTGCGGAAGATATAGGACATGCCCATGTTGCCGACCAGGAAATGGCCGATCCAGTCGCCGTATTGCACCAGAAGCGGCCGATCCACCCCCAGCATGTGGTTGAGGTTGGCGACCGCCCGGGCATCGGCCAGCGGACCCAGGACGGCGCGGCCCACGTCGCCCGGCAAGAGCTGGCCGCCGGCGAACACGAAGACGCTGAGCAGCCACAGCGTCACCAGGGACAAGGCCAGGCGCTTGGCCAAAATGCGGGCGAAATTCACGGGAACGTCACCGGGAACTCCCGCCTGCGGCAGAGACGCCGCAGGCGGGAGGACGTGATCCGGTCACTTACCTGTCCGACGGCTCCAGGTGCCTTGCCTATAGGTTCGTCGCCCGGTTCAAGAACAGCTGTCCCATGGCCGTCGCCTGCGCGCCGGCCACCTTTTTCGTCGTCGCCGTCAGGAAGTCGTAGAAATAGCTGAAGATGATCGGCGACTCGTCCAGCAGGAGGCGTTGGATCTGGCCCGCGGCCGCCCGTTGCGACTGCAGATCCAGGGCGGCGATGTACTGTCCCACCAGACCGTCATACTCCTTGTTCTTGAAGCGAGCCGCGTTCCAGGGTCCGTCGCTCTTGAGGGGTGCTGCGAGCACCACGTTGGGAACGCCCCGGTGGCCATAGTCGGTGGCGGCAAGAACAGAATCGAGCCAGTCCGATTGCCCAAACTGCGCCTTGCCGTAATAGGCATCCTGGCTTTCGATATTGAGGTCTATGGTGATGCCGGCGTCGCGTACCGCCTGCTGAATGACCTGGCAGTACTCGGGTATCTCCAGATACTTCTCGGACGTCAGCTTGACGGTGAAGCCGTTGGGGAAGCCGGCGTCCGCGAGCAGCTGCTTGGCCTGGGCGATGTCGCGGTCGCGCTGGCCGACACTCTTGTCGGTCGAGGGGAAGACCGGCGCGAAGGGGCTGTCGTTGCCGAGGTCGGAGTGGCCCCGGAACAGACCCTTGATCAGCTTCTTGCGGTCCAGGCAGAGCGCCACCGCCCGGCGCACGCGCTTGTCGGTGAAGGGCGCCATGTCGTTGCGCATGTGGACCTGAGTATGGGCGCTGGACTTGATGCTTAGAATGTTGATGCTCGGATCGTTCAACAGGGCGATACCCTGGATCACCGGCAGCTGGTTGATGATGTCGACCTGATGGCCCTGAAGAGCCAGCACCTGAGGCTCCATGTCGGCATAGAAGACGAACTCGGTGCGGTCAGGCGAAGCCTTGGGACCCCAGTAGTCGTCGTTCCGCACGAAGGAGGCGCCGACCTTGGGGGTGTACTTTTCCAGCTTGAAGGCGCCGGTGCCGACAAAGGTCTTCTCGAAGTCGCCGGCATAGTCCGCCGGCAGGATGATGGCGTTGTAGTTGTCCGACGAGACGTAGTAGGGGAAATTCCCGTTCGGCGCGTCGAGCTGGAACGAAACCGTGTAGTCGTCGACCTTCTTCGTGTTGCCCTTGGACAGCACGCCGGCGAAGGCCGACAGGGCGTTGGAGGCATTCTTCGGGTCCGCCAGCCGCTCGATGGTCGCGACCACGTCGTCGGCCGTCATCGATTTGCCGTTGTTGAACTTGACACCCTTGCGCAGCGAGAAGGTCCAAACGGAACCGTCCTGGTTCGGCTTCCAGCTCTGGGCCAGCGCCGGCCTGAGGCGCAGGTCCGAACCGGAAATGCACAGGAACTCGCCCACCTGCTGCAGCATCAACAGACCGCCGCCGTCGGCGATGGTCACCGGGTCGATCGCCGCCGCCGGCACCGTGGTCGCAACCTTTATGGTGCCGCCCATGGCCGCCATGGCGGGTCTTGCCGCCACCGCCGTCAGGCCGAACGCCCCCCCAAGCGTCGTCAGCAGCGGCAGCGACATGCCGAGAACGGAGCCATGGCGCAGGAACTCGCGGCGCCCGATCAAACCGGCCGCCAATTCGTCGATCAGTTGATTCTCGATCTCGGTACTCTGTCGGCGAATGCCGTCGATGAGCTTGTCGTTCCTTTTCACGGCTCTGTCTCCCCTGTTGAAGCCTCTGTTTTGCGCCAGCGAACCGCGCTTTCGCGGTCCAGCACGCTTAACCTTGCTGGCGGATCGGGCGATTCATTATTGGAAGCTGTCCGGACACTGTCAACGAGACTGGCGGCGTAAGCGGATTTCGATGTCATCAAGTGGCCTTGAAATGGTCCGCTTGCGGCGGTTGGCGGCCCGGCGCGACGGGAGATCGCCACCCTTGTTTTCCCGCGATGTTGGCTTCCGCTTCTCTGGCCTTCGCCGCCGAGAGGTGCCAAACTGGCTTGTGCGGACAGGCCCGCCGGCAGAAGTGCGCAAAAGCACCGTTTCAGCCCGGCGGGGGTCTGATAGGATTTGTCGTCTGTCAGCCGAACCGGACGGGCCATAACCGGACGGGCAATACAATCGAGGGGTCGGGCCTGCCGAATACACAGGCCTGAACGATCTGGGACGTACGTCGAGCGGGCGGCCTTGGGGCCGCGCTGCCGGCATGAGGAACAAACAAGGGAGAGACATGAGATGCCAAGCAATGCCTTAAAATGGGGTATGGCCGCCACGTTCGCGGCTTGCCTCGCGGGCGGCACGGCCGTCCAGGCGGCCGACCTGGGCGCCAAGGACGAGACGATCAAGCTCGCCATGCTGGAGTGGACCGGCCAGCACGTCACCACCCATATCGCCGGCCAGCTCCTGCAGAAGATGGGCTACAAGGTCGAATATGTCGTCGCCGGCAGCTATCCCGAATTCTCGGGCATGGCCGACGGCACGCTGGACGCCACCCTCGAGCTGTGGATGAACAACGTCGGCGACATCTTCCCCAAGGTCCTGGCGGAGAAGAAGATCGAGGACATCGGCTCGCTCGGCCTGGAAACCAAGGAAGGCTGGATCTACCCGAAATACATGGAGCAGATCTGCCCCGGGCTTCCCGATTGGTCGGCGCTGACCAAGCCCGACTGCGTCCAGGCCCTCGCGACGCCCGATACGCTGCCCAACGGAAGGCTTCTGGACTATCCGGCCGATTGGGGCTCCCGCTCGGCGCAGATCATCAAGGACAACAACCTGCCGCTGACCGCCATCCCGGCCGGTTCGGAAGGCGCCCTGGTGGCCGAGCTGGAAGGCGCGGTAGCGGCCAAGAAGCCGCTGGTCATGATGTTCTGGGCGCCTCACTACGCGCTCGCGGAAGCCGATGTGGGCTGGGTCAAGATGCCGCCCTGCAAGAGCCAGGACAACGCCCATTGCATCAACCCGCCCAATGTCGACAAGGTCGTCTGGTCGGGTTTCGGCGCGAAATGGCCGGCGGCTTATGAGTTCCTCAAGCACTTCCAGGTGAACGCGGCGGAGCAGCAGCAGATGATGCTGCGCGTCGACAAGAAGAACGAGGATCTCGACGCCGTGACCAAGGACTGGATCGACACCCATGAGTCGGTCTGGGGTCCCTGGGTCAAGGCGGCGCAGTCGTAAGTCCGCGGGGCTTTTGAGTCCGCGGAGCTTGAGCCCGCGGAGGCTGCTCGACCCAGCCTCCCTGACGGTTCCTTGTCTGCCCTTTGCGTTCCCGGCGCCACGCAATCCGTGGCGCCGGGCTGCGGGGACAGGCGTCGGTCGAGGCAGATCGTTGACGACCGAGGTCGGCGCAAGGCTCCGGCTCTCATAGCGGGGGAAGAAATGGCAAAGCGCTTCAGCGCGCCTGAGAGGCTTGGGAGATGACTGCAGAGACCGAGAAGCGGCCGGTCAAGCTCGCCTGCCGCAACGTCTGGAAGATCTACGGACCGAAGCCGACCCAATTCACCGACAGCGAGCTTTCCGGCGACCGCGCCGCGATCAGGCAGAAACTGCGCGACACGAGTCATCTGGCCGCTGTCTTCGACGCCAGCTTCGATGTCCATGTCGGCGAGATATTCGTCATCATGGGTCTTTCGGGGTCCGGCAAGTCGACCCTGGTGCGCTGTCTTTCACGTCTCATCGACCCGACCTCGGGCCAGGTGCTTCTGGACGGCAGCGATCTGCTGCGGGCCAATGATCGCCAGCTGATCGATCTGCGCCGGCGCACCATGGGCATGGTGTTTCAGAATTTCGGCCTGCTTCCCCATCTCTCCGCCCTCGACAACGTCGCCTTTCCGCTCCGCATCCAGGGGAAATCCCCCGCCGACCGCTATGCCCGGGCGCGCGAGATGATCACGCTGGTCGGCCTGGAGGGGCGCGAGGACTCCTTTCCGCACCAGCTTTCCGGCGGCCAGCAGCAGCGGGTGGGGATCGCGCGGTCGCTGGCGGTCGGGCCCGAGCTCTGGTTCCTGGACGAGCCGTTCTCGGCTCTCGATCCGCTGATCCGGCGCCAGATGCAGGACGAGTTCCTGCGCCTGCAGAAGATGCTGAACAAGACCATCGTGTTCATCACCCACGACATCATCGAGGCTTTCCGGCTGGCGGACCGCATCGCCATCATGCGCGAGGGCGAAGTCATCCAGATCGGACGGCCGGTGGACATCGTGTTGAACCCGGCCGACGGTTATGTCGCCGATTTCACCGAGGACGTGCCGCTGATGCGGGTCATCTCGGTCGGCGACGTCATGGACCAGGTGGCCGAAACCGGTACCAGCGCCAATGGCGGCGAGCCCATCGGCGCCGAGACCGTACTCGAGGAGCTGGTGCCCCGCCTGGCGGCCGGCGCCACCGCCTTTGCCGTCCGAGGCGATGATGGCAAGCCCCTTGGCACCGTGCGCGCCGGCGCAGTGCTCGAGATTCTGGCCCGCGACCACGGGAGGAGGCAGGGACGATGACGACGGCGGAACTGGGCCGGACCCTCCCGGGAGTCCGGCGGCTTGATCCCGGACTGCTGATCTGGCTCGCCGTCTTCGCCTTCACCGCGCTGTGCCTCGCCCTATCTGGCGCGATCCCCTGGCTCAGCAGCTACCCCTCGAACTGGAACCTGCCGGTCTACGATTGGATCGACACGTTCACCGACTGGTTCGACAACCTCTTCCAGCCCTTCTTCCGCGCCATCAGCTGGAGCCTCGACACGCCCATGCGCGGCCTCCAGGGCTTCCTGCAGTGGCTGCCCTGGCCGGCCGCGATGTTCCTTGTCTGCGTTCTGACGATGCGGGCGGACGGCTGGCGTCTCACCGTCTTCGCCCTCGTCTCCATGTTCTATCTGATCCTCGTCGGATACTGGCGCCAGAGCATGAACACCATGGCGCTGGTGCTGCTGGCGGTGCCGCTCTCCGTCGTCATCGGCTTTGCCATCGGCATCCTCGCCTTCCGGCTGCCCAAGGCGATGCCGGTCATCGAGGCGGCGCTGGACATCATGCAGACCATGCCCGCCTTCGCCTATCTGATCCCGCTGCTCCTGCTGTTCGGCTTCGGCCCCGTGGTCGGCCTGATCGCCAGCGCGATCTATGCCATCCCGCCCATGGTCCGCAACACGCTGCTGGGACTTCAGCGCGTGCCGCCGGCGATCAAGGAATCCGGCACCATGAGCGGCTGCACGACTCGCCAGGGCTTCTGGTACGTCGAGGTGCCGACGGCCATGCCCCAGATCCTGGTCGGCGTGAACCAGACGGTCATGGCGGTCCTGAGCGTCGTCATCATCGCCTCGATCATCGGCGGCTTCGAGGACATCGGCTGGGAAGTGCTGTCCGCCATGCGCAAGGCCCAGTTCGGCCAGAGCCTGGTTTCCGGGGCGGTCATCGCCCTGCTCGCCATGCTCATCGACCGCATTTCGCTCGGCTTCGCCCACAACCGCCCGATCCACGCCAAAGGCGTGGCGCGCTGGCTGAACGGCCGGACGCTGGCGATCGCGCTTGCCGCCGGCCTCATCGGCGGCGCGCTGTTGCGCCTGTTCGCGCCGGGCGGCGGCGACATCCTGCCGCGCGTCGGCATCTTCGACCTCGAGGGGCTGAATACCGGGGTCCTGCATATCGTGCGCGACTATTCCCATCAGCTCGATGCGATCAAGAACGATGTGCTCTATTTCGTCATGTTGCCCCTGCGCATCGGCCTGCTGCGCGGGGTCACGCCCTATTCCTGGGGCTTCGCGCTGACTCCCGAAGTGATCGCCGGCTATGTCGTCCTCGTGCTGGCGATTGCGGCGTTCCTCGGCTACCGCTTCGGCTGGCAGCCGGCCCTGGCGATGATCGCCGCCGGCACCTTCTTCTTCGAGGGCTTCGTCCATTTTCCCTGGCCGGCCTATCTCGCCCTGGTGACGACCCTGTGCTGGCGCATGGCAGGCTGGCGGATCGCGCTCTTCGCCTTCCTCAGCCTGGCGTTCATGCTGGTGACCGGCATGTGGGTGCCGATGATGTTCACCACCTACCTTTGCGGCGTCTCCGTCGTGCTGTGCCTTGTCATCGGCGGCGCGCTGGGGCTCTGGGCGGCCAACAACAACCGGGTTTCCGCGGTCCTGCGCCCGATCAACGACGCGCTGCAGACCATGCCGCAGTTCGTGTTCCTGATCCCGGCGCTGATGTTCTTCCAGGTCGGTGAGTTCACCGGCCTCATCGCCATCATGCTCTACGCCATCGTTCCGCCCATACGCTATACCGAGCACGGCCTGCGCAACGTCAGACCCGACGTCGTCGAGGCGGGCCGCCAGATGGGCACCACGCCCAGCCAGCTGCTCTGGCAGGTCAAGCTGCCCCTTGCCATGCCTGTGGTCATGCTGGGCGTCAACCAGACCATCATGGCGGCGCTGTCCATGGTGGCGATCGCAGCCCTGGTGGGAACGCGCGACCTCGGACAACAGGTCTACATCTCGCTGGAGAACGCCGATGCGGGGCAGGGCTTCGTCTCCGGCATCTCGATCGCGCTCCTCGCCATGATCTCCGATCGCACGATCCGCGCCTGGGTCGAACGCCAGCAGCCCGCCTCACGCAAGTGAAGCCTTCGACGGTTGCGATTGCTGGCCTGCGGGAGCATCGCAACCCCGCGTCCGACGAGCGCTCGATCGTCGAGGGCCTCGCGCTGCGGCCGCTGTTCGACAGGCTTTCGCGCCTGCTCGGCCAGCTGGCCGGCGTGGCACTCCTGGCTTCGGCGGGGACCGAGCCGGACCGGCAGGTCTGCCACCTTGCAGTGATCAAGGCGCAGCTCCAGGCGGCCCATGAGGCCTTCGCCAGCCTCGCGCCGCCGCGGCATCTTGCCGGCACCTTCGATGCCATAGGCCATACCCTCGCCCTCATCGACGAAATCGTGGCGCGGCTCGACCGGCAGCCCGCCATAGCCCGCATGGACGACGATTCTTTCGCCGCGTTGACGCAAGCGCTGAGCGCCGCCAGGCGCCGGCTGCTGTCCGGAAGTACCCCCGGCCTCGGCATCGTCGATTTCGCCGGTGCCTGCTGCGCCCTCGGCCACTGAGCCGGGCCGCCGAGAACCGTGGCCCGCTATTCCCTCTGGGTCCTCGAATACGCCACCTCGCCGCGGGTGGACATGGGCGACATCGTCTATGGCGCCAGGGGGCAAGGCACGCGCCGGATGCCCTATGCCTATGTCGTGCTGCAATCGCGGGACCATGTCGCCATGGTCGATATCGGCTACAACCACGCCGATTTCGGCGCCACCCTCGCGGAACTCTACGACACGACCGATTGGCACGGGCCTGGGCAAGTCCTGGCACTCTGCGGGCTCACGCCCCAAGACGTCGACACGGTCTTCATCACTCACGCCCATTTCGATCACTTCGGCAATGTCGAGGCGTTCCCCAACGCCCGCTTCTACCTGGCCGCAAGGGAGATCGAACGGTCGGTCTGGGCGCTTTCCCTGCCCGAGCGCATGAACTACCTGGCCGCCTCCATCGATCCGGGCGATCTGATCAAGGGCACGGCGCTGGCCCGGGCCGGCCGGCTCGAACTCCTGAGCGGCGACAGGGAAGATGTCCTTCCGGGGATCGACCTGCATCTGGCGCCCGATACCCACAGTTTCGAATCGCTCTGGGTGCATCTGCGCAACGATGGCCGCCGGCCCTCGAGCGACGGCTGGGTGCTGGCGGGCGACCTGGTCTATGCCTACGAAAACATCGGCGGAACGGGCACGGGGGCCGAGGCGGGCGAGAGCTATCGTCCCGTGGGCTTTGCCATGGGAAGCCAGGTCAATCTGGTGCTGGCGAGCGAAGCGATGCTGAAATGCGTGGACTACGAACGCCGCCGGATCATTCCCGTGCACGAGGACCAGCTGAAAGCGATGTTCCCCTCCAGGCAGCGGGAAGCGGGCCTGGCAATCACTGAGATCTGCCTCGCCGACGGCGCCACGTCCAGGGTCGCATGAGGTCAAAGGGCTTGCGGCCCGCTGGCGCTTCCGCTAACTCCGGGACGCGCCATGTGAGATTTCCCGGAGACCGGCGATGAGCCCGACAAGGACGGCGGACGTGGTCATGAGCCGCGGCGGGCTCGAGCGGCCGGAAGGCCGCCGGCTTTCTCGGCCGAAGTCCTGAGCCGGCCCATGGCAGGCGAAAGGCTGCGGCATACCGGGCTGTTTCCCAATCTCTCGCTCGCGGCCGTCGCGCTTGCCGCCGGATTCAGCTGGATGCCGCTGCGGTTCCTCGCCAGCCGCGGGCTCACCAGCGCCTGGGCCGGGCTCTTGACCGCGATGCTGGCCGCCATCGTCCTGCTGCCGGTTGCCTTCGCCCAGCGCGGCCGGCTGGACGGCAGGATGCTGCGCTCCCTGATCGTCACCGGCCTCGTCAACGGCGCCTCCATGGCCCTCTACATCGCGGCTTTGCTGCTGACCGACGTGGTCCGCGCCTTGGTGCTGTTCTATTTGGCGCCCATGTGGGGCGTGATGATGGGGATCTTCGTTCTGCACGAGAAGCTGACGGTCGCGCGCGCCGTCGCCGTGGCCCTCTGCCTGGCGGGAATGCTGGTCATCCTCGGCACCAGCCATGGCTGGCCCTGGCCGCACAACGTGGGCGACTGGCTGGCGCTCGGCTGCGGGCTTTCCTGGGCCTATGCCTCCCTCAGGATCTACGCCGGACCCGAGATCAGCGCCATGACCCAGAACCTCTGCTCGATGCTGGGCTGCGTCGTCGTTTCGATCGCCATTCTGATCCTGCTTCCGGCCGGCCTCGCAGGTCCGCCGCCGACCGCCTCGGCCGGGCTTGTCCTCGCCAGCGCCGCCTATGCGATCCTGATGATCATTCCCATCAACCTGGTGGCGCTGTGGAGCGCCAAGCACCTGTCGCCGGCCCGGGTCAGCCTGATCTTCGCCATCGAGGCGGTGATCGGCATCGCCTCGGCCGCCGTGCTTCTCGACGAACCCTTCGGCTGGCGCGAAGCCGTGGGATCGGTGCTGGTCATCGGCAGCACGCTCGTCGACGTGCTCTGGCACCGGACCCCGGCGGCTCGCGGCGCGGCTTGATGTTCGCCACGCTTCGCTCCACGCTCCCGCAGCCGCGATGAAGAGCGAACCGATCCACGAGCTGCAGGTCGCCCGGGTCGTCGAAGAGACGGCCGAGGCGCGGTCCTTCGTCCTCGCCCTGCCGGAGTCCCTGGCCACGACCTTCCGCTATCGGGCCGGCCAGTTCCTCACCTTCGAGCTGGAGCTGGAGGGGCGCAAGCTTCGGCGCTGCTATTCCATGTCGAGCGCGCCGGATATCGACCAGGAGATCAAATTCACCGTCAAGCGGGTGGCCGGCGGTCCTGCTTCCAACTGGTTCAATGACCAGGTCCGGGCCGGCACGCGGCTCAAGGTCCTGGCGCCGTCCGGCCGCTTCACGCTGACGGAAGCCTCCGGCCCGCTGCTGTTCTTCGCCGGCGGCAGCGGCATCACGCCCATCATGTCGCTGATCAAGACGGCGCTGAGGGAAAATCGCGGGCCGCTCCGCCTGCTCTACGCCAACCGCGACCGGGCCGCGATCATCTTCGCCGGCGAGATCGAGGCCCTGGCGCAACGCCACCCCGGAAGGCTCGAGCTCACCCATCATCTGGACGAAGAGTCCGGACTCCTTGGCGCCGAGACGGTGAAGCGGGTGACCACGGGCGCCGAGCAGGGCCACGTCTATCTGTGCGGGCCGGCGCCCTTCATGGCCCTGGTCGAGGAGACGCTACTCGGCCTCGGATTCCCGCACGAGCGCGTTTTCATCGAGCGCTTCCTGTCGCCGGTCGAGGAGATAGAAGCCGCGGCGTCCTCGGCTCATGGCAGAGCCTCCCGCATGACGGTGCACATCGATGGCAAGAGCCAGGTGATCGAGGTGATGCCCGACGAGACCCTGCTCCAGGCCACGCGACGGGCCGGCCTCGACCCGCCGAGCGCCTGCGAGGAAGGCATCTGCGGCACCTGCCTCGCGCGGCTGCGCGCGGGGCGCGCCACCATGCGGGGCAACCAGCTTCTGAACGACCGCGAGATCGCCGAGGGCCTGATCCTCACCTGCCAGGCGGTGGCCGAGAGCGAGAGCCTCGAGATCGCTTACTGACGGGCCGCTCGCCAGTACCAAGCGGCCGGCGCATCACCGGCGCATCGGTGCTCTGCCGCCGGTCAGCGCTGGGCGGCCGGCCGAAGGTCTGACGATAGATCCGGGAGAAGTGCTCGGGCGAGGCGAAGCCGGCGCTGACTGCGACCTCGGTCACCGGCAGGCCGGTCTGCTGCAGCAGGGCATGGGCCTTGGCGAGACGCATCCGGCGATAATGCTGCAAGGGGCCGGTCCCGAGTCTGGCGCGGAACAAGCGCTGGAGCTGGCGCAAGGAAAGGCCGGTCCGCCGCGCGATGGCAGCGCAGGACATGGGCTCTTCCATCGCCTTCTCCATGATCGAAAGGGCTCGCGCCAGGATCGGGTCGTCGTCCGCCGGCGGCGCCGGCGAGACGCCGAGCTGAAGCTCCTCGGGCCCTCGCGGGCGCGCCAGGAGCAGATGCTGGGCGATCTCGCCGGCGAGGCCAGAGCCATGCCGGATGCCGATCCAATGCAGCATCATGTCGAGGACGGCGGCTTCGCCGGCGCAGGTAAGCCGTCCGCGCCCGCAGGTGAAGAGCTGGGGAGAGGCCTGGCAGTCCGGGTAGAGTTCCCTGAACCCCTCGAGATTGTCCCAATGGACGGCCGCGGGATGGCCATCCAGGAGGCCGGCCGCAGCGAAGATTTCGCTCGCGGTTTCAATGGCGCCCAGTTCGGCGCCATAGCGTGCGGCGCGCCGAAGCCAGGCCGCGAGCCTGGCGTCTCTCGTGTGCTGGCGCGGGTCGAAGCTCGCCAGCAGGAAAATGGCGTCAAGGCGGCCGGCCCCGGCGAGGCCGCCGTCCACCGGTGCGCGCAGCCCGTTGCTCGCTTCCACCGCCCGGCCATCGCGCGACAGAACCAGCCAGCGATAAAGCCGGCGGCCGGCCAGCCAGTTGGCGATGAACAGCGGCTCCACCGCTGCCATCAGGCTCAGATAGGAAAAGGCCGGCAACAGCAGGAATGCCACGTCTTGCGGATCCTCGGCCAACGCAAGCTCCTTCGGTTCCGGTGAACCTCGATATGATTGAATACGACAAACAGGCGACGCTTTCCATCATG
>Ga0265331_10001683_pt1 | contig 15987 bp, 10 predicted proteins | sample 41923metaG_FD_202088 | JGI IMG/M metagenome (GOLD analysis project Ga0265331, IMG submission 202088) | Rhizosphere microbial communities from Carex aquatilis grown in University of Washington, Seatle, WA, United States - 4-19-23 metaG | ecosystem: Host-associated > Plants > Roots > Rhizosphere... | reverse complement strand
TTCTCCATGACTGGCAGGAACATTTGCGTCAGGGGCAAATTATTTTCCGGCATCTTCTGGGCCAATAGGATGATCACTCCGCAATCCTTGATCGGCAAACGGAGATAGGCATGATAACGCCCGCATGCAACCGGAATACCCGATAAAAGATGTGCATCTTCAACCACACTTAAAGCCTCTCCGTACAGCAACGCAACCGGCAAAGGCAGCACCGTCCCTTTTAGCTCAACCAGCTCATAATCGCCGATGACCGCATCAATTTTTACGCTCTGAATTTCATTCTCATCTCCGCTTGGGAGCGGCAAATCAAGGCAGATAAAGCCAGCCGGAAAAGAGGTATGATAAAGCAACCGTTGCAGCGTACGCGTAAGCAAGGGCTTGAGACTGATTTCCCCACCGATGACCAAAGCCATCTCGTAGAGGATAGGAAGGATGTCGTCGCGCGGCATATCAGTCGGCCTGAATGCGGCCTACCACAATGAAGCCACCAGAGTGGCATTGTGAAATAACGGATAGTCCCACTGCGCGGCGCCCCCGATTTCACCCAGCGACAGCGCCCCCGATACCTGTGCTGCACCGGTGCGCTGCATGAACGTTTCCAATTCGGCAGAAGCCGCGGCTATACCCAAATGCAATCGGCGCCCGGCGCAATAAAACAACAACACATCTCTTTGTACAGAGCCGCCTATTCCGGCCAGGCCTTTGGTGAGAGCATCCAGCGTATGGGTGGAATCTACCGGCGGCGCATCCAGCAATGCCAGTACCGCGTACGGGGCAACCTCCCCGATGCAGAACAGTGAACCATCCTCGCCTAACGCCACTGGAATTCGTACGACTACGCTATGGTTGGCACGCACGATACCGAAGGGAAAATGTACGCCATACTGGTAAAAGTTCTCGCGGGTAATCTCCACCTCAAACCGCGATTTAACCAGTTCGCGATACACCTCAAAGGCAGGCCGCCAATCGATTTGCACTATACGGTTTCCCTCGGTCGAAGTAGCCGTCATGGTCTGGGGGGGAACACAGTAACCATGCTCCAGAATTGCACCATGATGCGGATTGAGCAACATCACCAGCACGCCATTCTGAATTGAGCGCTTACCATCGAACAGGCAGGGCATAGGCTGAAAGGTCTCGCTGCCGGCATTGGCTCCGGCGTAGTGAACTCGATTAGCCAGTTGCAGATAAAGCTCATCGAGTATGGTTGAAATATTTGGCACCAGCGAATCAAATAGCATGAACAAGGTGGCAGGCACTTGCACCCCGTTTAAATATGTTCTCAAATCCCCGGCTATTTCCAGTGCAACCTGTGCTGCGCCCTCTGCACCGGCTTGCAGATTTTCGTGCAGGGCGACATAAGGCATGGTGGCCAGGGGGAGCAACCACACGCCTTGGTTGACAAACTCTCCATTTTTGATCAGTGCGGGAAAAATTCCACCGGCCAGAGCAACCCCGTGTTGCTCGCATAATGATTGCAACAATGGCACAGAATCCTTCCCGGCTTCGGGCAACAAAGCCAACACCCCGACACCGGGGGACGCCTTGCGCCATTCGATTAATGCTGTTGCCAACTCATTGGAACTGACCGATGTGAAGTACAACATGTTCATATTGTTCATGTGCGTATCTCCCAAAATTTAGCTCCAAACCACAAAACTTTCGTAGCGGATTTAAAATTCCACCTACCGGAATTGAGAAATATCAGGGTTGCATCTTCATTAACCTTGCCCTCTGCCCGGACGCGCCCGCCGTGACGTGTGATGATGCGTTTAACAAGAGCCGTGCCTATGCCGGCCCCCGTACTGGCGGGTCGTATGCGCGCGTTCGAATACTTTGAATAGTTTGCCCGCATAGCGCATGTCGAATCCGATGCCGTGATCCTTTACCGGGTTGATATTCTCCTCTTCTTCCGCCACTCTGCCTATCTCAATTAATCCTATTCAGTTGCACCTTCCGGCTGGCCGGCATTATCAGCTTTTAGCGGCAGCCACACGCGCATCGTCGTACCTTTCCCCTGCGTACTCTTTACCTCTATTCTTCCCCCGTGCTTTTGCACAATGCCATAGGACAACGATAGCCCCAGCCCCGTGCCGGCCCCCACCGGTTTGGTGGTGAAAAAGGGTTCGAAGATACGCTCCAGATGCTCGGGCTTGATACCCTTGCCGGTATCTTCCACTTCCACCCAGACATTCTCCTCTTCCTGACCGGTGCGCAGGGTGATGCGTCCATGATCCTCGATCGCCTGCACCGCATTCATCAACAGATTCAGGAACACTTGATTGAGCTGCGAGGAAACACATTCGATCTCTGGAATGCCGCCGTACTCCTTGACGACTTCGGCTTTATATTTAAGCTCGTTCCGTACCACGTTGAGGGTGCTGTCCAGTCCCCGCTCCAGATTGGCCGGTTGCCTTTCAGTCTCGCCAACATGGGCAAAGTCTTTCAAATCCTGAACGATGCGTTTGACCCGCTGCAACCCTTCCATCGACTCGGACAGCAGGTTGGCTGCGTCCTCGCGCAGGTAAGCGATATCGATTTGCCGCTTCAGTTCGTCCAATGCTTCCCGAGTTTCTGCCGTCAACTCCCCTTCGCTCTGCTCATAAGCGGATAGCGTCTTGAACATATCCTCCAGGTAATGTTTCAAGGTTCCCAGGTTGGAGTTAACAAACCCTACCGGATTATTGATCTCGTGCGCCACGCCGGCTGCCAGTTGCCCGATGGAAGCCATTTTTTCCGATTGCAACAGTTGGTTGTGGGCTTCCGCGAGTTTGCGGATGAGTTCCTCCTGGTGCGCCTTCTCGGCCAGTAGCGCAGTATTCGCGGCCTGCAGCTCTGCGGTGCGTTCGAGCACCCTGTTCTCCAGTTCATCGCGGGATTTGCGCAATTCATCCCCGGCTCGCTTGCGCTCGGTAATGTCCTTGATCACCCCGTCGTAAGATAGCAGCTTGCCGTAGGCATCCTTGAACAGGATGGTCGTGTCGCTCACCCAGCGGGTCACTCCGTCTTTCCGGATGATACGATGCTCCATCGGCGGAACATTCTCCCCCGCCAGAATTTGTCTTACATGCTGCGTGACCGAGTCGCGATCCTCCGGTGCGACCATTTGTATCCACAGGCTGGAATTGGCGGCAAACTCTTCCGCCTTGTACCCTGTCACAACCTCGCAGGCCGTGCTTTGCGTGGTTTCCACGGCCTGTCCGTTATCAATGCGCACCGTATATTGATAGTCGGTGAGTCCTTCGGTGATGCGCCGGTAGCGCGCTTCGCTTTCCTGCAGCGCCTTCTCTGCCGCCTTGCGCGCACGGGTTCCCTGTTCCGCCAACAGCGCTCGCTGGACGGTCGGTGCCAGCCGCGCCAGCCGGTCTTTCAGGACGTAATCTTTGGCGCCCGCATGAATCAACTCTACTGCCTCGATATCGGGAAGCGCACCGGTGACCATGATTACCGGGATTTCAGGATGATCGCGCTGCACTATTTCCAGAGCGTCCATGCCGCTGAAGTCGGGCAGCTTGTAATCAGACAGAACAATATCGGGTCGAAAATTTTCCAGCGCGAGCAGGAATGCGTTTTGTGTATCCACACGTTTAGAGATAAAGTGCATACCCGCTTTGCTCAACGCATGTTCTGCCAACTCGGCATCAGTTGGAGTGTCTTCCAGCATCAATATTCGCCAAACTTTGTCCATGGCAACCTGCTCCGGAATGACTACTTGATCGTAGGCGGGCGATTCACCAGCAGCCAATACAGCCCAAGTTCCGCTACAGTTCTGGCAAATTCATCGAACTCCACCGGTTTGCTGATATAACTGTTGACGCCGAGCTGGTAGCTCTCGGCAATATCCCGGTCTTCTTTGGACGAGGTTAGCACCACCACGGGAATAGTTCGGGTGCGCGCATCTTCCTTGACCCGGCGCAATACTTCCATGCCGTCCACCTTCGGCAGGCGCAAGTCCAACAGGATGACCTTCGGTCCGCTCAACAAGGTACGCCCGCTATAAGCACCCGTGGCGAAAATAAAATCCAGCGCCTCGGCACCATCTTTCACCCACACTAATTTGTTGGCGAGACTGATTTTTTTCAGTGCGCGGATAGTCAGCTCCGCATCGGTCGGATTATCTTCCACCAGCAGGATTTCCACTTCTTTCACGTCGTCATTCATGAATTCTCTCCTTGGCCGGTAATGCAAAATAAATCGTTGCCCCCTCGTTGACCCTGCCCTCGGCCCATACCCGCCCGCCGTGGCGGGTGATGATGCGATTGACGATGGCGAGGCCGATGCCGGTACCTTCAAACTCGTTTGTGGAATGCAGGCGCTGGAATACTCCGAACAGTTTGTCCGCGTATTTCATGTCGAACCCGGCACCATTGTCCTTTACATAATAAATTGCTTCGTCCCCCTTGACGGAAGCGCCTACCCTAATCAGCGCGGGTTCCTTGTGGCGGCTGAACTTGACCGCGTTGGACAGCAGATTGACGAATACCTGACGCATCATGGGACGGTCGCCTTGTGCCGGCGGAAGATGCTCGATTTCCAATTGCAACTTACCGTCTGCAACAACAGGCTGGATTTCTTCGGCAACTTCGTGAGCCAGCCTCTCCATGTCAATTTCAGAAAAACTCATTTCCAGGCGGCTGGTGCGGGAGAATTTCAGAATATCATCGATCAGTTGTTCCATCCGGCTGGAATTGTCCCGCACCACGTTAAGCAGGCGCTTGCCTTCATCTTCCAGCTTGTCGGCATAATCATCCAGCAGGATATGGGAGAACCCGTCTATGATGCGCAATGGACTGCGCAGGTCGTGCGAGACCGAATAAGAAAAAGCCTCCAGCTCCTTGTTGGCGGCTTCGAGTTGCGCTGTCCGCTCAGTAACGCGGGCTTCCAGGCTGTCCTTGAGTGCGCACAGTTCGGCTTCTGCCCGCTTGCGTGCGCTGATGTCGCGCACAATGCCGGTGGCGTGCCACTTTCCGTGTAGCTGCATGGCAGACAGGGAAAGCTCGATGGGGAATTCCGTCCCATTCTTGTGCAAGGCTACCAACTCCACCGTCTTGTTTATTGCAGCACCTTCCCCGGTGCCGGCAAACCGGGACAAACCTTGCTGCGCCATTTCGCGGAAACGGGACGGTGCCAGCAAATCATGCAGCACCCGGCCGAGCGCTTCTGCCTGGGCGTAGCCGAATATCGCTTCGGCAGCGGGATTCCACTCAATAATGATTCCGTGCTCGGCCTCAATCATGACAATCGCGTCGCGCGCCGTTTCCGTAGCCTTGCGCAGACGCTCTTCGCTCTCCCGCAGCGCGGCTTCACTTTTCCGGAGCGACTCCGACTGCCCGATCAACTCGCCCTGCGCCGCGCTGAGCTGCTGGTTCAGGAGCATGGCGCTGATGTCGGTCAGTGTCATGCGCATTTCGGCAGGACAGCCGGCGACTTCAATGCGCAAGCAGTCGAGATGGGCGTAAAGCGTGGAACCCTCACCGTGCTGGAGCGCGAGTTCTATCCCCATTTTTTCCGTATGCGCCATTACACCGACAAACATCATGTTCCAGCGGTCACGGTCTTGCGGGCTGACAAAATGGTCGAAGCGGAGTTGCAGCAGGTTCGCGCGCTCGCCCCCGAGCAGAGCTGCGCCGGTGAGGTTGATTTCGGCTATCTGACCTGTGCGCGTGAGGGTGAGGTAGCCGACCGGGGCAAATTCGTACAGGCTCAGGTAGCGGTCGCGGGACTCTTCCAGGGCAAGGTGGGCGCGGCGCAACTCCTCGTTCTGCATCTCCAGTTCGATCTGGTGTACATGGAGTTCGTGCAGGAGTTCATCGGCGGAGCGGGGCGATGCCGCCGGCGCTGGCACGCGGCCGAGTTGCGCCTCGGCTGCGGCGCGCAGTAAGCATGGTTTTTTTTGAACTTTGGTGTCATCCATGACTTTTCTCCCTGTCCGGCAACGAAAAATAAATCGTCGCGCCCTCGTTGACCTTGCCCTCGGCCCACACCCGCCCGCCGTGGCGGGTGATGATGCGCTTGACGAGGGCCAGGCCGATACCGGAACCCTCGTACTGTCCGGTCGCATGCACACGTTCGAATACTCTGAACAGTTTGTCCGCATAACGCATATCGAACCCGATGCCGTGATCCGTCACCGAATAGACATTCTCATTTCCTTCCGTCGCGCCGCCTATCTCAATTAAGGCCTCCCCATCCGCCCGCGAAAACTTGACGGCATTCGACAGCAGATTTTGCAACGCCTCCCGGATCATGTCGCGGTCGCCCCGGGCTGGCGGAAGCCTGCCGGTTTCGAGCCGCAGGTGACGCGCGGGAGCAACGGCCTGCAACTCCGCGACCAGCTCCGATGCCATTTGCGCGATGTCCACGGAACTGTAATCCATTCTCCGCCTGCCCATGCTCAAGAAGTGCAGGATGTCGTCGATCAACCGCCCCATGCGCCGGGCGTTGTCGCGCAGCACTATCAGCAGGCGCTTGCCCTCGTCGTCCAGGCGATCGCTGTGTTCTTCGAGTAATATTTTCGAGAAGCCGTCGAGCGCCCGCAACGGCGTGCGCATGTCGTGGGACATCGAATAGGAAAATTCCTCCAGCTCCTTGTTGGCGGCTTCCAACTGGGCGGTACGTTGCGCCACCCGCTGCTCCAGTTCGATATTAAGCTGATGGATTTCTGCCGCGCGCTCTTCGAGCACCGACATCATGCTGTTGAAAGCATGCGCCATGTCGGCGATATCCTTGGGCCCGGCAAGCTCGGCTCGCACCTGCGATTCGCCCGCCTCGGCGCGCCCCATGCTTACCGACAACAGTTTGAGAGGTTGCGTGATGCGACCGGACAGAAATCGTATCAGCAGCAGAAGCAGCAGCGCGAAAGAAAACGATGTGATCAGGTTAGCAACAAAAATGCGGTGAGTCATCTGGGACAGCGCCGCTTTGCTCACCACCACCGTAACGTGGCCAAGCAACTCGGGGGTGGCAATCTTTTGGAAGGGTGAGCTTGCAGGCTGCGAATACACCGGCGCGTAAAATCGCCATGCGTTTGGGCTTTCCGTGTCGAGAATGGCGGCGTACTGCTCCCCTCCGGCTTTGTCAATTCCGCTTGCCAGATTGACTTGAGCCTGGAATTCGTTGGGATCGATTTTTCCTCGCTGCAACAATACATGCTGCTTGGCGTCGAATATTACCACGCTGACTACTCCCGGAAAATCCAGGGTGGCGTTCACCGCTTCCGCCGCGTTGTCGGCGGAAACATAAATCAGCGCCAGGGTACTCTGGCGTGCCAGACCCTCGGTGATGTGTCGTCCCTGTTCAAGCAGGTTGCTGCGCACCCGCTCGTTGGCCTGCCACGAACCCACCACGGAGGAAAACAACGCCAGCATGAAAATTCCGAGCGTAATCGTGATTTCGAGCTGGCGCTGGAAAGTGAATTTGAGCAAAAATGTGGCGAAAATTTTGTTCATGATCTTAATAGGGCCGGCGATCCAATAGTTCTGCAGGCTAGCGGTGCAACAAAGTCAGGCAATCCGCTATCGAGCAAGCTCGATGCGGAATTGACACAGGCACGAACCCCGGCGTTTGTCGTTCTTGAGATGCCGGGGTTCGCGTTGCTCGCCGCCAGCCTACGGTATAACGACCAGTTCAATTTATTAATAACCAGGTTCATGATGGTCGTCATTGCTCCGGAAACACCATGTCAAAACCCTGCTGAGGACTGGCATCGAGTCCGAGGTGCGTGGCGGTGCGCAAGTTGATTGCCATCAATACTTCGCGCATCAGCACCATACCGTGCTCTCCGTAGTCGCCGGAAGCCAGAAATTCCTGCGCAGTTTCGCCGAGGTGACGCCCCAACGCGGCATTGTCCGGATACAGCGAAAACAGCACGCCGCGCCTGACATGGCCGAGACTACTGGAAAACACCGCCAGATTGCGGCTCCAGGATTCATGCAGCACCAGAGGCAGCACCGAACTATCCTCCACTGTAGTGGAATCCTGTGGCAGCCATAGGGCATCCTGGTTGCGGTCGGATGCGGCGAGTATCTTCTGGTAAGCAAGCACTGCACTACGCAAGTCCTGCGCTTCATAGGCCACGAGTTCCAGTCTCTGGGAGATCGCGGCCTGTTTCGCCAGACGCATCAGCCAGGCATTCTGGTGCGGATCGTACACGGTGAACACGCGCCGCGCGGCGGGCATCAGTTCCCTGAGGTGCGAAAACAACAGCGCCGGATCAGGCGACAGGCTGTTCACCGGCAGCTCGTGCAGGTTATTTTCGGGTGACGTGATGACGCCTCCTATCACCACACCGAAGTCGCGATCCAGACTGGCTGCGGTCTTCATTCCTTGCCGTCCCAGCGCAATCACCACTTTGATATTCTGCCGGTGCAAAGTGGTTTTCAGGTCGGCAATGTCTTCGTTCTGTCCCACTGCATATTTGACGATACGCATTTTTATCTTGTCCTCGATGCCACCGATGAGCTGGGCGAACACAGTGAAATAAGGCTCACCGATATCCGGGTAGATGACCGCGACCGGGCCTGTTCCCGACACCAGTGCGACCTTCATTAGCGTACTCCCGCTTGCATCGGCATTCGCCTTGCCAGCAAGCGCCATCAATAAAGCAAAGCACAACAGGCCGGCCATCAAGCCTCGGCTGCGCCGGATTGCTGCGAATATTTTGCCGGCTTGCCTCATAGCCTGTGCATCACTTGCAACCACACGGTGCGTCCCACTACCGGCAAATCGTTGGGGATAACCGTACCCGGCGCGAGGCTGGGTTCGAGTCCCGTGGCATTGAACAGGTTATGCACCGATGCGGAAACCTCCCACCGGCTCTTGCTGTGATCAGTACGCACGGTCATGTCCACCGTGGTGTAGTCCGGCACCGCGGGCCGGGTGTCACCGGCTGGGCGCATGCGCTCCATCACCCGGTTGATCTGGGTACTGGAGAGCCAGCCGGAGGCAAAGCGCCAATCCCCGCGCAAATAGAGGTGGTGATGCGGCGCATAGCCCGCATCCTGTTGGGTGGCCTCGTCGACGGATTCCTGGCAGGCGTAGTTGCCGGTCAGACGCACGCTGCTGCTGGCGTCCCACGTCGTTTCCAGCTCCAGACCGCTGCCATGCTGCTTGCCGGTATTCTGAAAAACCGATCCGGTTCCGGGAACGGCGTTTTGCACGGAACGGATCACGTCCTTCATGTCGTAGCGGAACACATTCAGATTCACCCGGGTATCCGTGCGCGCTTGCCAGGTAAATGCAGCTTCCAGCGTCTTGATGGTTTCCGGTATCAAGTTCGGGTTGCCGTTGGAGTTCGGGTTGATGCCATACATCTCGTTGTAGGAAGGTTCGCGGAAAGCCTGGCCGTAGAGCAGTTTTGCGGTAAGGTCGAGCGTGGCGTCCCACACCAAGGTCAGACGCGGATTGGTGGTGCCGCCGAAATCGGAATAGTTGTCGTGGCGCACGCCGGCGGTCAGCCTCCAGTCCGATGCGAATTTCAACTCGTCCTGCGCGTAGAGGTAGTCGATTTTACGGTCATGCGTTGTCAAGTGCGGCAGCCTGACGGAATAGTCGACCAGTTGACCGCCGTTGAAGGCCAAATCGGGGCTAATTACGCCGAATTGAGGTCCGGGGGTGGTACCGATATAGTAATTCCTCAACGTTCTGACTTTATAGAGGTTCAAATTGTCATGACCGAGGCCAAGACGCAGATGGTGACCGGAAAAACCGGAATAGGCGGCGTAGCCCGACACCCGCGCCTGATCTTCCCAGCGGCCAGGGCCGGAGAGCACGCCATTCGGGAGTACCCCGGTGGTGAAGGTGGTGCCGGGAGGGTATATCCGCATGATCGATTCTTCATGGTAATGGAGGTAACTGCCGCTGTAGCCCAACTCCCAATTTTGGGCAAACTGGGGATCCTTCCAGGAAAGGTCGGCGGAGATGCGCTCGCTTTTTTCCTTGCCCACGGGGTCCAGTGCAGAAGCCGGACCGACACCGGTGCCCGCATTGTCCCGCAACTTGTAGCCTGCATTCAGACGATACTTGCCGTAACCTAAATTGAAGCTGCCATCTACAGCGTCAAAACCGTTATTCTCCGGCCCCGGCGCGAGGGTGGCCCCGTGCAGCCGTCCGGCATCCGCCGAGATGATTTGCTTGCTGCCATCGGTAGCACCGACATTCAGGTAGGCCGCCACGTCCACCGCCCCCCATTGGCCGCCATGTTGCACCCAGGCGTTCCTGCTGTTGAAGGAGCCGCCGCGCACACCGAACTCGGTGCCCGGCGTGTCCGCCGCTTTCCTGGTGATGAGGTTGATCACGCCGGAAAAGGCATCCGCGCCGTAAAGCGCGGAACCGGGGCCACGGATGATCTCGATGCGGGCCACATTCTCCAGCCCCTGGCTGATCCACTCCTCGCCCTTGTCGCCGCGATACAGAGTATTCATCGGGATGCCGTTTTGCAACAGCAGGACTTGCGGATTGCTGGCATTGCCGGTGATGCCGCGAATCTGATAGGACGAGATGTTGTGGGTGACCAGCTTGGACACATGCACGCCCGGCACTGTCTCCATCACCTGATCAAGGTCTGTCGCGCCCATGGCGGCGATGTCTTCCGCGGTGATCACCGAGGCCACGGATGGGGCAAGGCGCAGTGTCTGTTTGCCGCCGGTGGCGATGCTGACGGTGTCCTTGTCGCCGTAGGCCAGTGCCAGCGCCTCTTCCTCGGACTCCGGCGCGGCAAGCGCGACCACACTCCCTATTGCTGCCAGAATCGCCACTATGTAACGCGCGATCGAGATGTTCATGATGTCTCCTTTTGAGCTAAACCCAACGAATTCATTAGAACAAAATCACCTTCCCTAATGGACTTCCGGGGTTAAAACTGGTGCCGGAATTGAAAAATAAATGGTCGCGCCCTCGTTGACCTTGCCCTCCGCCCATACCCGTCCGCCGTGACGATTGACAATGCGCTTGACGATGGCCAGGCCGATGCCGGTACCTTCAAACTCATTGACCCCGTGCAAGCGCTGAAATACACCGAACAGTTTTTCCGCATACCTCATATCGAAACCTGCACCATTGTCGCGCACGAAATAGATAGCCTCACTTCCATCGAGGGAACCGCCAACTTTGATCATGGCGGGTTCCTTGTAACGGCTAAATTTAATAGCATTGGACAGCAGGTTGACGAACACCTGATGCATCATGGCCCGGTCGCCGGTCGCCGGAGGAATAGCTTCGATTTCCAATTGGAGTTTGCTGTGATCAACGGAAGGCCGGAGTTCGTCAACAACTTCGCGTGCCAACCCCTCCATATCGATCCCGGAAAAAGTCATTTCCAGGCTGCTGGTGCGGGAAAACTTCAGGATGTCATCAATCAATTGCCCCATCCGGCTGGTGTTGTCGCGCACCACGTTAAGCAGCCGCTTGCCTTCATCATCCAGCCTGCCGGCATAATCATCCAGCAGGATGCGGGAGAATCCGTCTATGGCCCGCAAGGGCGAGCGCAGGTCGTGTGAAACGGAATAGGAAAAGGATTCCAGTTCCCTGTTGGCGGCTTCAAGTTTTGCCGTACGCTCTTGCACCAGTTCTTCCAGATGCTCGTGGTATTTGCGCAACTCTTCTTCCGCCCGCTTGCGCTCGGTAATATCGATAACGCTGGTCATGAAGTAGAGCGGCTGTCCCTTCTCGTCGCGCCGCAATGACGTGACCATATCAATCCACACCACGGAACCGTTCTTGTGCAGGTACCTCTTGACGAAGTGCGCCGAGTCCTGCTCTCCAGACAGAAGTTGATCAATCGTTCGTTGGGTCAATTCAATGTCATCCGGGTGGGTAATGTCCTGCCAGCGGGAATGGCCGAGTTCCTCATCGGAGTAGCCCAGCATCTCGCAGAATGCCTGGTTCACCTGTAACTCGCCCGAAGGCAAAGTGAGTGTTTTGCCGATGGGGGAATGGTCGAACACATACTTGAACTTGTCCTCGCTTTCGCGCAGTTTCATCTCTGCTTTATTGCGATCCGTCACATCCATATTGATGCCCAGCATGCGCAAGGGTGTTCCCTGGTCGTCGCGGAACACCTTCGCCACGGCCTTGATGTGGCGAATTTCGCCATTGGGCCAGACCACGCGAAATTCGGTTTCGAAAGGCTGCTTGCCCGAAATCGCATCGGCTACTTCCTGGTCGCCGCGCGCGAGGTCATCCGGATGCAAGGACGCGCGCCATGCCTCCTCGGTGCCAATGAAGTCTTCACGGCGGATATGGTAAAGCGCAAACATCGAATCGTCCCAGATCATTTGCTGGGTTTGCAGATTCCAGTCCCAGATGCCCACGCCATTATTGATTGTGGCCAGGGCAAGACGCTCTTCCTTTTCCTTTATCGCATTCTCCGCCAATTTGCGTTCGGTAATATCCATCACCACGCCCCGAACCCGGGCAGGCGCACCACGTTCATCACGCACCAGTTCCCCGCGTGCCAACATCCACTTCCTGCCGCCATCTTTCGGCACCATCTCCAGTTCAAGTTCATAGGGGATGCCGGTTTCCGTGGCTCGGGCTATGGCGGCACTCAATTTTTCCCAGCTCTCCGGAGTGAAGAGCTTCACAGATTCGGTGTAGAGCGGCGGCGGCAGTGCCGGGTCGAAACCGTACATTTGGTAGAGCACCTCCGACCAGACAACCCGATTTGTCGCCAGATCCAGATACCAACTGCCCACATGGGCCATGCGTTGTGCTTCTTTCAGCGCTTCCTCGCTTTGGCGCAAAACAAATTCTGCATGTTTGCGTTCGGTAACATCGCGTGCGGCAGCGAATACACCCAACACCTCGCCCGCCTCATTGCGGTAGACACTGGCGTTGTATAGCACATCGGTAACGTGGCCGTCGCGGTGGAGAATAGCCAGTGGATAATCGGTAACGAAACCCTCGGTGAAAACTTTCCGGTAACCCGCGCGCGCCTTGTCCGGTTCGGTGAAGTAATCGGCGAAGTCCGTCCCGACCAGTTCGCTGCGGCTCTTGCCGGAAACTACCTCGCCTGCCTTGTTGACGTCGGTAATTTTTCCTTCCGCGCTGATGGTTACCAGCGGATCCAGGCTCGCCTCGATCAGGCTGCGCGTGTACATCGCCGTTTCGGCCTGATGCGCTTTCTCCAACAGCGATTTTTCCAGTTGCTCGCCATGGTGTACCTCGATCAATACGCGACGCGCCACAACCCAGCCGACGAGACCGATTATTGCAATCAGGACGGCAACCAGCCAGCCTATCCGGGTAGTCTGGGTGCGCATCTCCGCTTCCGATTCTTCAATAAAGGCGCTTGCCCGCTGGCGGCTGAAGTCGGTGACATAATTCAATTCTTCATTCAGCCGGGTGAATAATTCGGCCCCCGAATTCCTCATAAGGCGGTCGGCTTCGCCGGCTTGACCGTGCAGCGACAGATCAATTTCCCGCTTCCTCAAGCCCTGCCATTCCTGCAACAGTTCCTCTGCGTCTGTGACCCGCCGCATGTCACCCAGAAAATTGGCTTTAATAATATCGAGTTGAGCGCCGACTTCTTTTTCCAGAGGCGGTATTTCCGAGGCTAATTTTGCTGTTTGTTGCGGATTTTCGGACAGGGATATCAACAATATTCGTTCGCGGATCAATGCCACCGAGCGGCTCGCATCGAGAGCCGCTGCGTTGACTCTGAAGGGGTGCTCGTAAAGACTGTGGGAGATCGAATGCAGGGCATTCATGCCAGATATTGCCATTAGTCCGAGCGCAAAGACCAGCAGGATAGCCAGCACATATCCTGACGTAATCAACAGCAAAACTTTTCGTAGCACAATGACCTCTCTGGTACAACAATTTTGGCCGAGTATGCGAACTACGCTATAGGATACACCTTAATAGGGTTTTGGTGCCGGAATTGGCACTTACGCATTTCCCGGTCCCGTGCGTGTCGATTCGCCTACTCGCCCCTGTCGAAATATTTTTCCTTCAATTGAAAGGTTTCCCCTTGTAGCAAATCATCCATAAACGCTGTCGCAATGCTGACAGGCTCGGCCAAACGCATCCCGGCACAAACATATGATATTGATTTTAATTTGTTTTATAAATGGCACGGGGCTTGCTAAACAACATGCATGACAAACCCAAATCATTGAGGTCAGCATGGCATCCCAATTTGAAAGCAGCACCCCTTCAAGATTAAAGCCATTGGGCGGAATCAGGGTTGAAGTGGCCGGACAATCCGGTTGCGGTACGACAGGAGGAGAAGGCAAAGCGAGTTGCGGCTCTTCCGACGGCCCTGCCGATATGCCACCGGAAATCTGGGAGAAGGTGAAGAACCATCCCTGTTATTCCGAGGAAGCGCACCATCACTATGCGCGCATGCACGTTGCGGTGGCGCCGGCCTGCAATATTCAATGCAATTACTGCAACCGCAAATACGACTGCTCCAACGAGTCACGTCCCGGCGTGGTGTCGCAAAAGCTCACGCCCGATCAGGCGGTGAAGAAGGTGTTGGCTGTCGCATCCGAGATCCCGCAGATGACGGTGCTGGGCATTGCCGGTCCCGGCGATGCGCTGGCCAGTCCGGCAAAAACTTTCGAAACCTTCCGCCAATTGCAGGAAAAAGCACCGGACATCAAGCTGTGTCTGTCCACCAACGGGCTGATGCTGCCGGACTATGTGGACGAAATCTGCAAGTACAACATCGACCATGTGACGATCACGATCAACATGATCGATGCTGCCGTCGGCGAAAAAATCTATCCGTGGATTTTCTACAATCACAAGCGTATCCATGGCCGTGAAGCGTCGCAGATTCTGACCGAGCGCCAAATGCTGGGACTGGAAATGCTCACCGCGCGCGGCGTGCTGACCAAGGTTAATTCCGTGCTGATACCCGGCGTAAACGACCGGCACTTGATCGAAGTAAACAAGGCGGTGAAAGCGCGCGGCGCATTCCTGCACAACATCATGCCGCTGATCTCAGAAGCCGAGCACGGCACGGTGTACGGCCTCACCGGACAACGCGGCCCCTCCGCACAGGAGCTGAAAGAAGTGCAGGATTCCTGCATGGGCGGAGCGAATCTGATGCGCCATTGCCGCCAGTGCCGTGCCGATGCGGTGGGCTTGCTGGGCGAAGACCGCAGCAATGAGTTCACGCTGGATCAGGTAGAAAAAATGGAAGTGGTGTACGACCTCGACAAACGCCGTGCCTATCAGGAAAAAGTGGAAGCGCAACGGGCGGCGCAGGTCTCGGCCAAAAAGGCCGCGCTGGCCGAACAAGGCGCGGATGACGGCATGAAAGTTCTGGTAGCGGTGGCAACCAAGGGCAACGGCAAGGTTAACGAGCACTTCGGTCATGCGCAGGAGTTCCAGATTTATGAAGTCTCGGCATCGGGCACCGCCTTTATCGGCCACCGCCGGGTGGATCATTACTGCCAGGGCGGCTGGGGCGAAGATGATGTACTGCCCTCCATAGTCACCGCCATCAACGATTGTCATGCGGTGCTGGTTGCCAAGATCGGTGCCTGTCCTCGCGACGAATTGAAGGAAGCCGGGATTGAGCCGGTGGAGCAATACGCGCACGAATTCATTGAAAAAGCGGCTCTCGGCTGGTTTGCCGGGTATCGCGCGCGGGTCAAAAGCGGTGAGATTGTGCATCAGACGCGCGGGGATGCGGAGATACGGCAAGGGGCTTATTTGGCGGCGTAGAAAAGAGGTAGCCCGGATGCAGCGCAGTGAAATCCGGGGTTGAGAGTTATACGAATACTTTTCCGGATTTCGCTGCGCTGCATCCGGGCTACAAATTAAGGAGAAACAAAAATGGCATACAAAATTGACGACACCTTTTGCACCGGCTGTTCCGCTTGTGAACCGGAATGCCCCAATCAGGCTATTTATGAAAAGAGCGGCATGTTCTACATCAAGCCGGAAAAGTGTACCGAGTGCATCGGCAGCTTCGACGAGCCGCAATGTGTGTCCGTCTGTCCGGTGGACGATACCTGCATCATCGACAAGAACTAC
>Ga0265331_10001678_pt1 | contig 16013 bp, 14 predicted proteins | sample 41923metaG_FD_202088 | JGI IMG/M metagenome (GOLD analysis project Ga0265331, IMG submission 202088) | Rhizosphere microbial communities from Carex aquatilis grown in University of Washington, Seatle, WA, United States - 4-19-23 metaG | ecosystem: Host-associated > Plants > Roots > Rhizosphere... | reverse complement strand
ATCCCAAGGTCTGGCTCGACTTCGTCCGCATCTACCTCGGCCTCGCGTTGTTCATCCGCGGCGTGCTGATCATCACCAGCACGCGCGCCGACTTCGTCCAGGACATGCTGCAACGCACCGGCCAGTCGTGGCTGATTTCGGCCGCCCTGTTGCACTACGTGGCCCTCGCCCATTTCGTCGGCGGAGCCATGCTGATCGTCGGTCTCCTCACCCGCATCGCCGCCGTGGTGCAGATTCCCGTGCTGGCGGGCGCCGTGCTGCTGGTGCACCGCGCGGAAGGCCTGATGGCCGCCGGCCAGTCGCTGGAACTCTCCGCGCTCGTGCTCTTCCTCCTCGTCGTGGTCGCCGTGGCCGGCGCCGGGCCGCTGTCAATCGACGGCGACAAGACCGCGCTACACCACGCCGAACCCGACCACGCGCAGCCGGCGACCGGCTAGCTGGATCTTGCGTTCGCTCGTCGCTGTAGGGCGGGTTCGCTGACCCCGCCTTTTCACGAAATCGGTTTCAGGTTCGTGGCGGGGTCGGCGACCCTGCCCTACACCTGCGGCCGCGCCTTAGTCGCATCACGGTTCTACGACCCCAGCATCCGCAAAAATTCCTCCTCGTCGATCACGGACACGCCGAGTTCCTTCGCCTTGTCCAACTTGGAACCCGCCTCGGCGCCGGCAAGGACGTAGCTCGTCTTTTTACTGACGCTGCCCGACACCTTGCCGCCCGCGGCTTCGATCCTGGCAGCGGCGGCCTCCCGGGTGAGAGAAGGCAGCGTGCCCGTCAGGACAAAAATCTTGCCGGCGAAAATCGTGCTTCCACCCGCGCGCTTCTCCGGCGCCTGCGGTTTCACGCCAACCTGCAGCAGCGCGCCGACCAGCTCGCGGTTGCGCGGCTCGGCAAAAAATCCGGTGATGGCCGCCGCCATCGTTTCCCCGATGCCGGAAATCACGCTCTCCTTGTTGGCGATGAAATCCTCCGGTTTTGCCGCAGCTAGTTTTTCGATGTCGCGAAAATGCGCCGCGAGATCCTTCGAGGCCGACACGCCCACATGCGGGATGCCGAGACCGTGGATCAGGCGCCAGAGTTCGCAGTGCTTGCCCGCCTCGATCGCCGCCAGGAGATTGTCCGTGGATTTTTCCACCTTCTTGCCGAGCGTCAGCAGGTCCTCGCGTTTCAGCCGGAAAATGTCGGGCAGCTCCTTCACCCAACCGCGCGCGACCAGCTCGTCGATCAGCGCGCTGCCGATCCCGTCGATGTCGAGGCAGGCCTTGGAAACAAAATGTCCGAGACGCCGCCGGACCTGCGCCGGGCAGCCGAGATTGGGACAGCGGGTGGCGACCTCGCCCTCCAGCTGAACCGTGGCGGTGCCGCATTCCGGGCATTTGGCCGGAAACCGGTACGGTTGGCATTCGGGGGCGCGCCGCTTCAGGTTCACCTCGATCACCGCGGGGATGATTTCCCCCGCCTTTTCCACCAGCACGTAATCGCCCACCCGGATGTCCTTCCGCGCGATCTCGTCCTTGTTGTGCAAAGTCGCCCGCATCACAGTCGTGCCGGAAAGCAAGACCGGTTCGAGCTCGGCCACCGGCGTGAGCACGCCCGTGCGGCCGACCTGCACGGTGATGTCCCGAATGCGCGTTTCGGCACGCTCGGGTTCGAATTTATAGGCAATGGCCCAGCGCGGCGCCTTCGAAGTGCTGCCGGCCTCGCGCTGCAGGGAGAACGCATCGAGCTTCACGACGGCACCGTCGGTCCCGTAGGCGAAGGAGTGGCGCAGGGCGTCCAGCTCGCGCACCGCCGCCCAGACCGCATCGATGCCCTGCGTCTTCCAAAAGCGCTCCACCGTCGGCAGGCCCCACTGTCGCACCTGCTCGTGGTAGTGGCTCTGCGTTCCCGTCGGGGCCGGTTCGCAATAACCGATCCCGTAGAGCACGATCTCCAGTTTGCGCCGGGCGACTTCACTCCGGTCGAGCTGCTTGATCGTGCCGGCCGCCAGGTTGCGCGGATTGGCGTAGACCGGCTCGCCCGCCTCCTCGCGTTCCTGGTTGATGCGCTGGAACTCCGCCGTCGTGAAATAAATCTCGCCGCGGATCTCGATCACGTCCGGTACCGGATGCGATTTGCCCGCCCGCAGCTCCGACGGCAGCGTCCGGATGGTCCGGGCGTTCGCGGTGATGTCATCGCCCTCCTCGCCGTTGCCGCGCGTGACGGCGCGCACGAGCCGGCCCTTTTCATAGGTCACGCTGACGGCCAGCCCGTCGATCTTCGGTTCCACCACATAGGCCAGATCCTCACGTTCGAACAATTTCACGAGGCGCTGGTGAAAGGCGCGCAGCTCCTCCTCCGAGTAGGTGTTGTCGAGGCTTTGCATCGGCTGGCGGTGCCGGTAAGTGACGAAGCCCTCGAGCCGGTCGTCTCCGACCCGGGCGGTCGGCGAGCTCGCGGCCGCCAGTTGCGGAAACTGTTTTTCGATCTGTTCGAGTTCGCTTTTCCGCCGGTCGTATTCGCGGTCGGTGATCTCCGGCGCGGCCTGGCGGTAGTACAGTTCGTCGTGCCGCGCGATTTCGGCGCGCAGCTCTGCGATTTTTTTCTGGGCCTGACCGGACGTCATCACGCCCTCAATTTGAGGGAAACCCGGGGCCGCGTCGCGGAGAAAATCGCGGCCGCGGCAAGTTTTTCGCCGACGCGCCCGGGCCGCAGCGCGAGGGAAACCCGCCCGACGTCCGGCGCTTTCGGCCTGACATGCCCCGGGAACCGACCCAAGCTGCCCCATCCTTCCCGTGAAAATCATCCGCTGCGACCCCGGCCACTCCGGCGCCATTCTCGCGATCTTCAACGACGCGATCGCCAACTCCACCGCACTCTACGACTACAAGCCGCGCACGCCGGAGATGATGCGGACCTGGTTTGAGGCGAAGGCCAAGGGCAACTATCCGGTCATCGGCGCCGTGGACGACACGGGCGAATTGCTCGGCTTCGCCAGCTACGGCCCGTTCCGGGCCTGGCCCGCCTACAAATATTCCGTCGAACATTCCATTTACGTCGACGCACGGTTCCGCGGGCGCGGTCTCGGGAAGGTGCTGTTGCGTGAGGTCATCGCCGCTGCCGCCGCCCAGGACTACCACATGCTGATCGGCGGCATCGACGCCGCCAATGCGGTCAGCATCGCCCTGCACTTGAAAGCGGGCTTCACGCGTTGCGCGAGCATCAAGCAGGCGGGATTCAAATTCGGACGGTGGCTCGATCTGGAATTCTATCAACTCCTGCTGCCCACCCCGACCGAGCCGAAGGACGGCTGACCCGCCCAAGGCGGAGGCCGAAGTTTCCAAGCTGGTGCCCCGAACCCCCTTGACGTAGCCTGAAGCCCGTACCCCTGCCTGCTTGTCGTCTCACCGATGAAATTCCGTCTCGCGGCCCCAGCCTTGTTCGCGATCATCGTTTTGCTCGGCACCAGTTGTGTCGTGTTGCCTCCCGAAACGGCGGGTCCCGAACCCGAGCCAAGTCCGCCACCGGGACCGGTCGCAGTCGAGAGCCCGTCATCTGCGCCCGCTCCAGATTCCTATCCCGCGGACACACCTCCGCCTCCACCCGCGCGCGCCCTCGCCACGTTTCTCGTCGTCATCGATCCGTCAGGGCAGCTGTCGCCGGAGGACTTGAGCGACCGCCGCCACGAAGTCGTCAGCTACCTGATCGATCAACACTATATCTACAGCGGCGATGCGCTGGCACGAAACGCCGCCGAGGCCGAGCAGATCATCCGCGCCGTGCTGGCCCCGGACGGCAGTTTTGAACTGAGCGTCTACCAGCCGACCCGCGTGGCGCGCCGCGAAATCAGCTTCGATCCCGCCGGCCAGCCCGAATACGAATATTTTCCGGGCGACGCCGGCTACGAAGGCGACGGCTTCAGCCCCTTCTTCATTCCGATCGTTCCTCTTTTCCGGCCGTGGCGCGAACGGGACTGGGACCGGCGTTATCATCACGACCGCGACCACGACCGCGACAATGATCCCCAGCACCGCCAGCCGAAATGGCCGCCGGGCGACGATCGCGCCCACCGGCCCCCGCCGGCGGACCGCCCGGCCGACCGGGATCACGGCCAACCGCCGGTCACCGGCCACCGACCCGACGACAATCGTGGACATCAACCGCCGCCGAACCAGGCCCAGGCCGACGACCATGGACACGACCCCGCGCCTTCCGGTCACAAAGATACCCGCCCCGGGCCGACTCATCCGGCGCCGCCCAACGGTCAGCCGGCGGTTGCTCCGACGCCTCGTCCGCCTGGGGACACCCACCCCAATGCCGTTTATCCGCCGCCGGTCGCCGGCCCGCAGGGCACTCGCAACAACCAACCCCATCCGCCCGCCCCGGCTCCGCAACCCGCTCCGTCGGGCCCGAAACCGCCGGACCACCCAAATCACCCGGTCCCGCCGGTCCCCGCAGAAGTGCCGGGCAGTCGCAGCGGACCGCCCCACCCGGATCAGCCGTCGTCGCCTCCGTCGACCCCGAAGACTTTCTCGCCTCCGCCCGGCCGGCAGTCGCCGGTCTTCGTTCCGCCCACCCGGAACCAGCCGCCGCCCGCGACACCTCCGCCGCCCAAGGCCGACCGGAGCACCCCGCCGCCGGCGGACCGACCGGCGCGGAGCAGCGACAAGGCCGATTCCACCGACTCCGGCAACAAACAGCAGCGTTAGCCCGCGAATTTGCCGGGCAAAAAGGTCGAGCCGACCCGCAAGTAGCGCAGGCTTCCAGCCTGCTTCTTAGACCGGCAGGCAAGGATGCCTGCGCTAAGCCAGAACCTCGGGCGGGCAGCGATGGTTGCGTCAGGAGAACCGGCCACGGAGGGCCGGTTCCTCCTCATCTCAACTGTGTGATCCCGCCTCAGCCTGACGCGAGCATCCGCACGCGTCGGTGCTTTTGCGGGAACTGCAGCGTCACCACGGTGCCGACGCCCTCCTTGCTGTCGATCCCGACGTGCCCGCCGTGATCGCGCATGATGCGTTGCACGATCATCAGCCCGAGTCCGTGCCCGCTCACCTTGGTCGTGTGGTAAGGCTGGAACAACCGCGCCAGATCCGCGGCCTTGACGCCGCTGCCGGTGTCCGCGATGGCCACGAAAACCGAGTCGTCGTCGGCGCGAACCTTGATGCTCAAACGCCCGCCAGGCTGCATGGCCTCCGCGGCGTTTTTGATCAGGTTGAAAAAAACCTGCTTCAACTGGTCGCGATCGGCCATGATGACCGGCGTGCTCGCGGGCAGCTCGCCCGCGATCTGGACGCCGCGGTCCTCGAGCTCCTTCGACTGGAAGCGCAACACGTCCTCGATCACCTCCGGCAGGTTGACCTCCGCCAGCGCGGGTGGACGCGGCCGGATCGCCTCGAGGAAGTTCTTGATGATGCCATCCAGCCGCGCGACCTCGTCGCGACACACCTTGATGGAATCCTCCAGCGACCGGGCCTCCTTCGACGCGGACAATTTCTTCAGCTTCCGCTCGATGAGCTGCAGGTGGATCGTGAGCGAATTCAGCGGATTGCCCAGCTCGTGCGCGACGCCCGCGGCCAGCAGGAGGACCGACGACACCTTCTCGTTCTCGATCAGATCCGCCGTGGATTTTTTTTCACTGGTGATGTCCGAGAGGATGACCGTGAAGCGCCGCCGGTCGTCGTCCGCCGCATCGAACGGCACGAGGTACAGCCGCACCACCCGCGACGCCGGGTAGGTCAGCTCGAATTCCCGGGTCACCACCGGTGCCGCCGCGGCGCCGGCCTCCGCCCCCGGCAACGACACGCGCAGGCCGGGCACCAACCGCCACAGGCTGGCGCCCACCGCCGGCTCCTTCAGGCCGACCAGCCGCGCCGCGGCCTCGTTGGCGTAGTCGATGATGCCCTCGGCGTCGATGACCAGGACGCCTTCCTGCAGCGTGTTGAACACCGATTCGAGCAGCGCGCGCTCGCGCGCCAGGCGCTGCACGAGATTGTGCAGGTTGGCGGTGTCGAGCTGGTCGAGCCGGCCGAGGACCTTGTCGAGCGAACTGTGTTTTTTCACCGACATGAAAGAGAATTCTGGGACCTTTCCGGCGACATCCGCAAGTCTGGGAGCAAACCGCGCCCCTTCATTCAACCAAAAAGGGACATCTGCCCCTCGGCGTCGCGCGGCCGGGCGAAGAGCTTGCGCAGGAAGCTGTCGCGATGCGCCGCACAGCGCCCGCGTTTGAGCACAAGCTCGCGGTGCTCCTCGGTGCCGTAGCCCTTGTGCTGCGCAAAACCGTAGCCGGGATACTCGACGTCCAGCCCGTCCATCAACCGGTCCCGCGTGACCTTGGCGATGATCGACGCCATCGCGATGCAGAGCGAGCGCGCATCGCCACCCACCACACCCTGGTGCGGGTACGGGAAATGCCGCAGCGGCAGGCCGTCGACGAGGATCCGGCCCGAGACCACCGGCTGAAACGCCGCCTTCTCGGACTCGCTCGCGAACAGGTCGGGCTCCTCCTTGAGCTGAAACGCGGACGGCGGATAAATCCCCTCGAGCGCGCGCCGCATCGCCAGCTTCGTCGCGCCGAGGATGTTGAGCGTTTCCACCTCCGCCACGCTGGCGCTGCCGTGGTTGGCATGGATCAGCCCCTCTCCGGCCAGTTCTTCAAATTCGTTCCACAGCTCCTCGCGCTGGGCGGCGGTCAGCTGCTTCGAGTCGTTCACGCGGCCGGATTTCGCCACGGCCCAGCGGCCCTCGAGGAAATCGCGGTTGACGAGCACCGCCGCCGCCACTACCGGGCCGGCGAGCGCGCCCCGCCCCGCTTCGTCCACGCCGATCAATCCCTCGAAGCCGTAAAGTTGCTTGAGGTCGAAAGCGCGGAGCTGCCGGCGTTGGGGCATGGCGTGTTTGTAAGGCCCGGCGGCCCGCATGCAAGCGCTGCGGTGGTGGAAAATGACGCCCCGGCCACCGGCGTGCCTGTCTCGCTTTTCGCGGAAAGCCGGTTTCACTGCCCTCGCCATGACCGCGCTCGAAAAAATGGAATTCCTCAGCTATGTCGTCACGGTGGTGGGTCTGCCGCTGGCCATCCTGACCTACGTGCTCGAACAGCGTCGGGAGCGCCGCAGCGAACGGGAGGAGATTTACCAGCGGCTGTCCGACGAATACCGGGAGTTCCTCAAGCTGGTTCTCGACAACTCCGACCTGCACCTGCTCCGGCGCGAAGGCGCGGTGCCCAGCCTGACCGAGGAGCAAAAGGAACGCCGCCACACCATCTTCGGCATTCTGGTGGCGCTCTTCGAACGCGCCTTCCTCCTGGTCTACGAGGATCGAATGGACAAACAGACGCGCCGGATGTGGCAGTCGTGGGAGGACTACATGCGCGAGTGGGTGCGCCGGGCGGACTTTCGGGACTCGCTCGCCATCCACCTCGACGGCGAGGACGAGGAGTTCATCCACTATATCCGCCGCCTCGTCGAAAGAGAACGACGCTGAGGCGTGGCGCCTCGCCCGGCCCCGGCAAAGTTACCGTTCGTTCAGGTCCCGACCCCTACACGGCAGCTGTGCGCGCTGAAACCGGCGCCGAAGCTCACGAGCCAGAAATCGCCGTCGGGCCCGGGCGTCGCGGTCTTCAGCGTCTCCTCCAGCGCAAAGAGCACTGACGGGCTGCTCATGTTGCCGAAATCCCGCAGGGTGCGGAGGCTGGCCGCAAGCGAATGCGGCGCGACCACGGGCGCGAGGGCCTCGAGCACGTCGCGCCCGCCGGTGTGCGTGATCACGCGCGAGACCGGCCGCGGACCGCGGGCCGCCCACAATTGCGCGACAGCCGCCGCCGCGGTCCCGGGCACCGCCCGGTCGAGCAGATTGCGAAGTTTTCCCTCGCGTTGCTCGAAACGAAGTTTGTCGCGGTCCTCCGGCCGGTGCAGCGTGTCGAATCCGAACACGCGCAGACCGCCGGGGCCGGGAGTCGAACGCCAGACCGACGCCGCCGCACCGTCGCTGAAGAGGCAGGCGCTGACGAGCACGCCGGGGTCGTCGTCGAGATAGAAGGCCGCCGAGCAGATCTCGACCGCCACGCAGGCGATGACCGCGTCCGGTTGCGCCGCGAGCAGATGGCCGGCGGCCCGGAGCATCGGGATGGCCGCGCCGCAGCCGAGGCCGGCCAGGTCCTGCAAAAACGCATTCGAACGGATCCCCAGTTGCTCGGCCACGTAGCTGCTCACGCCCGGACAAAGGTAGCCGGTGCAGGTGCAGATGAACAGGGCGTCGACCTCGGCGGGGGTCACGCCCGCCCGCGCGAGGGCGCCGGTGAGCGCCCGACCCGCCAGGCGCGGCGCCTCGGCCCGGAACCCCTGGTTGAGCTGGTCGGAACCGAGAGTGAAGACATTGTCGATGTCCGGCATCGCAAAATGGCGCGTGCTGACGCCGTGGTCGCTGCGCAGAATGCTGTGCAGAATCATCCGTGATCGCTTCGAGAGCCGCGCCACTGCACTGGAACGCTGCGCGATTTCCCAGCATTGCGGTTGCGTGAATTGCGCGGGCGGGACAGCGGTGACGAGGGAATGAAGGAACATTATTTTAAATGGACTGGGGCGATCGGAATTGTAGGGCGGGGTGGGTTGCAACGTTCAAAGCGGGGTCGGCGCCCCTACAACCGCCAGAGAGCGGTGACAACGGGCGAATTGAGCGCGCAATCCCATGGTTCACGTTCAATGCAGGCCGGCGCAGAGCACGCCGAAGGGGACAAGCCGGGAACTCCATCCACTCGTCCGCTGAACGGAGGTCGAGTTGGGGCCCACCTCTACGGAGGGATCCACATGGGCGAGGGCCGCGAATGGTTTCATGTTGATCGCTCTTATAACCGGTCTCCCTCACGGAGGGTGGTGAGCTCGCGCCAGTTGAGGCCGAGGTCGACGATCAGCAGGGAAGCCAGGGTGAAGGCGATGACGCCGACGGCGGCGAAGGTGTCTCCGAGGTGGCTCCAGTAGCGGGGCCAGAGGTTGAGCACGCGGCTGGAAACGAAGGTAAAGGTAACGGCATAGGAGCGCGCCATCCATTGGCGATGCTGGACGATCTGGCGGTGGCGCGCGGCGAGCAGCGCGGCTGTGGTGCAGACGATCCAGGCAGCCGCCTGCATGGAGGTTCCGGGCAAGCCCGGACGGCCGGCGGCGAGGGCGACTCCGGTTGCGGCGCCGATAAAGACGGAGATGACGTAGATGCGACCGAGAACGCGATGGAGTTGAAGATGCCGCTGGCGTATCCGCGAGGAGAAATTGATGGGGCCGATGAGGAGAGCAAGAATTGCGGAGAGCGTGTGCGGGATGAGCAGATGGCGGTCAGAGATGACCTGCAGCCGGTAGGCATGGTACATAGGGTAGTCCATGACCAGAAGGACTTCTGAGGTGATGAAGACGAAGAGCGTGGTGAAACCAAGGCCGATCCAGAGAACGGTCTTGAATCTGGAACGTGGGGCGGTGGGCGCAGGCAGTGTGGAAGTTGTCATGATTCACCTCGCAGGGGGATGAATTTGATGAGGGTTGGCGCAAGGGGCAAGCGGCGCGAGAGGCTTCCTGTTTCTTCGACTCCCATACATGAATGAGAAACCCTGGAGGCTAAGTCCGTTTGATTGCGAGCATCCGGTAGCCGCCGAGCAGCGTCTGGGTGCAGTGGATGCTCCACGTCGCATCGTCCAGGCCCAAGGCGGTGGGCAATTCGTCGCCCAGGAAACCCGCGGCGATACTGACGAGCGCGTCGTGCCTGGTGACAAAATTGGCGCCGAGAACCGGGCCCAAGGCCGCGAACATTCTCCGGCTCAATCGGCTGCGAGTGGGCTCGCAAGCGCAGATGATGCGCGGGCCCCGGTTCAATTTGCGCCCGAGCTGCCAGAGTTCAGCGTCGTTCAAATGATGCAAGACGAGGTTGGCGACGACCGCCTGATAATCCGCGTAGCCGGCGAAAGTGCGCAAGTCTGCCTGATGCCAGACGAGGCTGGAGGGCGAAGCCGGTCCCGGCCAACGGTCCAACCCTGCGGCGGCAATGCCGCGGTCCGCCAGTTTCTGGCAAAGTTCACCGCCGCCCGCGCCGATTTCGACCAATCGCTCCTGGTGGCGCAGCCGGGGCTGCACGGACCGGATGATCCAGCGATGATTCCCCATCATCCAGTTGATCACGCGCAAATCCCGCCGGCTGCGACGAGCGTCGGTACTTTCGGGCGGGAGTGTGTCCAGCAACTCCGGCTGAATCAACCGGTCTGCGTCCGAGAGCATAAACGGCGTACCGAAAAGGCCGGCAAGATTGTTTGAGCGTCAGGCTTCATAGGCGTACACGGCATTCAGGCGCAACTTCTCCGTGTGCGACAAAACCAGGCGGGTGACAAAGTTGCGCCCGCTAACCATCCACCGATTCTCCCATTGGCCGATCGCCCCGATGCGACGGGCCTGCCGGGCGATAAAAGCGGTTCGACGTTTTCGCATCTCTTCGTAGGCGCAAAAGCCCGCGACGACGCTCGGAGCGGCGAGGAGGCACTTGACGAGGCAGGCGGCATCTTCGATCGCCATGCAGGCTCCCTGGCCGACATTGGGGGTGATGGGATGCGCCGCATCGCCTAGCAAGGTGACGCGGCCATGGCCCCACGAACCCAGCGACTGGCGGTCCTGCGCGTCATTTTTCATGATCATCGACTGTTCCGTGGCTTCGATCAGCGCCGGGATAGGTTGGTGCCAGTCCTTGAAGAGCTGAAGCACCTCCTGCTTGCGCCCCTCTGGCGCGTCTGGCTGGGAAGGCGGGCCATTGCGTGTGGCGTACCAGCAGATGCGGCCCCCGCCCAAGGGCATGATGCCGAATCGCTGTCCAGCGCCCCACGTTTCGCTTATGTGTCCTCGAACGATCCCCTCGCTGTCCGAGGCTATCCCACGCCAAATATTGTAGCCTCGGTAAACGGGCGATGCTATGCCGTGAAGCTGGGTCCGGACGATGGAATTGATTCCGTCAGCCCCAATCAGCCCGTCGGCCGCAACCTCGAGCCCGCCGGCAAATTTCGCCGTGACTCCGCCGGCATCCTGCGTGAATGAGATCAACCGTTGATCGCCCGCAATGCAGTTCGCGGGCAAAGGACCGCGCAGGCACCGATGAAGATCGGCTCGGTGAAGGCAAAAGGCGGGCGTGGCGAATCCGCCCATGCAGATCGTGGAGATCATCTGGCCGGCCGGCCGCAAAAGATTGAAGCGCGTGACCGGTTCGCCGACGGCCGCGAGCTCATCGAGCACCCCCAATTTCTTGAGCACGCGGGTGGCATTCGGCCAAAGACTCATGCCAGCGCCCACTTCAGTGAAGGCCGGCGCCCTCTCGTAGAGGGAAAAGCGAAGCCCGGCTCGGCGCAGCGCAAGCGCAGCCGCCATTCCGCCAATGCCGCCGCCAACGATGATCATGCCTCGATCCATGAAAGGCCAGTCAACCGGCCACGGCGGCCTGGCTCAAGTCCCGAAGCATGGGAAATGACGAAAACACTCCCGCCGGCCAAAATTGGGGCATCGAGGCCTTGGACCTGAAGACGCCACCGTTGTTCCGTTACGATCCAGGCCGCTGAAGCGCCCAGAGTATTTTTGGATCGAAAGGCGCCCCGTGGTGACTAAGCTACGCCTTGCCCCACTCAAAGATGACCATTCTGCGCTCCTCCGGCGCTCGCTTGCTCGCGGCGGCCATTCTCGCTCTCCCGTTGGCCGCAAAGGCAGAGGCCTCGCTGTTCGTTCTGGATCGCGCGGAATCGCAGGTCGATATTGCGGTAAAGGCCACGCTCAATTCCTTCGTCGCCCATCTAGAAGACTACGCCGTTGCGATCACGCTCGATCCGGAAAGCGGGCGAGTCGAATCCGCCGCGTTTCATGCAGATCTGGCCGCAGTGAGGACCGGTCGCGCCGATCGCGACCATAACATGAACGTGTGGTTGCAGACGAACGAGTTTCCGCAAGTCGTCTTCGAACTTGGAGCGGTGGATCGCGGTGCCGACGGAACAATGACCGCCCGCGGCCGGCTTCAATTGCATGGCCGACCGCACGACGTGCGTTTCCCAGTAACTGTAACGGTCAGCCGCGGATTAGCGACCATTGACGGCACGGCGACCCTGGATACGCGGGATTTTGGCCTGCCGATCATACGGTTTTGGGTCCTTACGGTCGATCCCGTGGTGCACGTTCATTTTCACTTACAGGGGAATCTGGCTCGATAGGGCTGCCCTTCGCCGCAAACAAAAGAGGCACGCGTCCCCCCGGTACGTCGTGCCCTTTTCTCCTCAGGAGATCCCGGGTGCTCTGGCCGGTTTCTGCGGTAAGCCTTCTGGTCCCGCCCTCGAAACCGGCCAAGGCATCTCACTGCGGATATCTTTCCGAAGAACATTCCCCTTGCCGATCAGCCGGTCCCACTTCTCCTGCCGCCGTCTCCCAAAACTTTTAACGAACCTTGGGACATTCCTTGGTCTCGGCGCGCAGACCGGGAGAAGCAGTGCAGTTCGGCGTCACGGCCAAACCACCTGGGAACCGGGAGAAACCGAGACCGGACTCGCGACCGCGAGCCATCTTGCGTAACGGTTTGGCAGGAATTCTCCGCTCCGGGAAGTTCCCCGGCGTGTTGCCGCACGGTCGCACGGTTTTTGGTGCCCCGGCGTTTTCTTTTTCGGAGCCGGGCTCAGGACCGCGTGTTTGCGCTGACCGTCGCCCGGATCTGGCTGGCTTACCACACCGGCAGCTTCCGCTACGGCTTGTTTGTCTGGGAATCGCCGTGAACCCCGTCGGCCGGGTTTCGCTAAATCAGGCTCGCGTGATCGGCGGGCGTAGCGACATCGGACGTACGCCCCACCGGTTAACACATCGCACCATTCACCTCCGCAGTTCCCCTTAAATCACCCGAAGGACGATAAAGAGGCTTTGCGCAGGCTGATCTTTTCTCCAACGTGACGCTTTTCGTGACGAACGCCGACTCTCCAATTCCCACCGCCGCCGCCGCCCGGCCCAAGCCCCTGTCCCTGGGCGTGATCTTCCTGACGCTCTACATCGACCTCATCGGCTTCTCGATCATTTTCCCGCTCGGGCCCGATCTTATCACCCACTACCTGAACACCGACGGCCAGAGCGGCACGCTCGGCTGGCTGCTCACCCAGTCGAAGGCCCTGGCCCATGTGTTCGGCCGGGACAATGCTTTTGCCGCGGTCCTTTTCGGCGGCATTCTGAGCTCATTTTTCTCGATCCTTCAGTTCATCTTTGCGCCCTTTTGGGGAGCCATCTCCGACAAACGCGGTCGCCGCGGCGTGCTGCTGTTGACCGTCGCCGGCACCGCGCTCGGCTATCTCTTTTGGGTCGTCAGCGGCTCCTTCTGGCTTTTCCTGCTCTCGCGTATCGTCACCGGCGGATTCAGCGGCAACCTGTCCGTTGCCACGGCCGCCGTCGCCGACGTCACGAGCCGGACCGAGCGCTCCAAGGCGATGGGCCTCGTCGGCGCCGCGTTCGGCCTCGGCCTGGTCACCGGACCGATGCTGGGCTCCCTCACCGCCCATTTCAACCTGCTTACGCTGCACCCGTCGCTGGCCCGCTTCGGCATCAACCCGTTTTCGGTCACCGCGCTGATCGCGTTCGCCCTTTGCCTCGTCAACCTCGGCTGGATCTATGCCCGTTTCACGGAATCGCTGTCGCCGGCCGCCCGGGCGGGGGCCCGCGAGCCCCGCATCCGCAATCCGCTCGCGGCGATCTTCGGCCTCGCCAACGTGGCGGTGCGCCGCGCCAATCTCGTGGCGTTCGTCTACTCGCTCGCGTTCGTCGCCATGGAAACCGCGCTGACCTTCCTCGCCGCCGAGCGTTTCGGTTACACGGCAAGGCAAAACGGCTACATGCTCGCCTTCCTCGGCGCCTGCTCCATCGTCACCCAGGGTTACATCGTGCGCAAGCTGCTTGCCCGCATCGACGAGGTCCGCGTGCTGAACTCCGGCCTGCTCTTTTCGGCCACGGGGCTCCTCGTCATCGGTCTCGCCGCCCGGCCGTGGATGATCTATGCTGGCCTGGCCGCCCTGGCCGTCGGCCAAGGCCTGGTGAACCCCGCCACCACCGGACTCATCTCGCTCTACAGCGGCGAGCAGGAGCAGGGCCGCGTGCTGGGCATCTTCCGCTCGCTCGGCTCGTTGTCACGCGCCGTCACGCCGGTTCTGGCTGGCGCCGGCTTTTTCCTTTTTGGGTCGGGCAGCGTCTTCTACGTCGGCGCCGCCCTTTCCGTGGGCGCCTACGGCCTGAGTCTCACGCTGCCCCAAGCGCACAAATGACCGGACGCGTCCAACGTTCATTTCCCCGACCCCGGCCGGCCGCCTGGCTGCTGCTGACGACGAGCCTCTGGTTGCTGCTCCTCAGCGGTTGCGCCACCTTCGGCGACCGCCGCGCTCCCGGCTTCACCAGCGTGGCACTCGAGCCGGTTCGCCTGCCCGCGCGGATCGTTTCCAACTTCTTCCTCATCGAGGCGAAACAGACCGACGGCAAGACCTACCGGTTCATGATCGATACGGGTTCGTCCGCCACCCTCGTGTCCCCGGCCGTCGCCGCGGCGCTCGGCCAGCGGGAACGCAAAAGCGCCCCGCCCCGCACCCTGCGCGTGCGCAGCGCGGACGGCCATGACGTCGACCTGCCCGCGATCACCCTGCGCCAGCTCGTGCTCGGCGGCGCGCGATTCGAGCGCGTCCCGGCCGCGGTGAACGACTTCGCCGATCTTTCCAACCACCTCGGGCTGCAGATCGACGGCGTGCTCGGCTTCCCGCTTTTCCGCGGCACGGTGCTGACTCTCGATTATCCCGCGTCCCAGCTGGGCATCGAGCCGAATCCCCTGCTGCTGCCGCCCACGCCAAAACCCTCGCCGCGCACCGCCACCTTCACCTTCGACAACGAGCAGGGCACGCCGCTCATCCCGGTGCAGATGGGCAACGAATCGTTCGTCGTCCTCATCGACTCTGGCAGCGACGCCGGCCTGACGCTGAACCCCGCCGGCCTGCATCCGCGTTTCGCCAGCGGTCCGCGCGTCGGCACGCTGATCGCCTCCCTTGGCGGCGACCGCCGCCAGCTGGTCGGCCGGCTGGCGCAGAATATTGCCATCGGCACGGAGCAGGTCCAGCAGCCGGTGGTCGATCTCACCGAACAGCTGTCGTCGCTCGGCGGGGAACTGCTCCGGCATTTCACCCTGACCTTCGACCAGCACCGCAATCTCGTGACGTTTGTGCGCGAGTCGGACGGCCCGGTGCAGATCCCGGCCCGCCGGAGCCCCGGTCTGGCGTTCCGCCGCTACCCGGCGTACTGGCGCGTGCTGGCCCTCGTGCCCGACACCCCGGGCAGCGCCCTCCCCGTCCAGGCCGGTGACCTCTGCGTCCGCGTCAACGGCGAACCCGTCAGCCAGTGGGACTACGAACGCTACGCCGCGCTCCTGCGCACCGCCACCAAGGTCACCTATACCTTCCTCACCGGCCCCAAGGAACAGGACTTCGACGTCGCCGTGCAGGATCTGGTGCCGTGAGGGAACGGTCCTGAAAAATTAGTTTCTCCGCGGTCTCCGCGTTTAAAAGTCTGCGGGCGAAAGCGGGATTCGGAAATCCCGCTCTACAACCCAAGCCTCGCTCGGCGGGGACGCCACGCTCTACCTTCGGGGAATCGGTCGCGAGCCAGTTAGGTTTTCCGCAGCAGAAATGCCCCCGTGCCGTCGTGGCCGTCGGTCCAGGGGTAGGCCAGGACCTGTCGCTCGAGCCTCCAGCCGCGGACTTCGCGCATCAGGCGCCGGACCACTTCCTCGTTCTCGGCGGCATCAACGCTGCACGTGCTGTAGACCAGCCGCCCACCGTCGCGCACCAGCCGGGTCGCAGCGCGGAGCAGCGTGAATTGTTGCGCGGCGTGCTTGGCGATGTCGCCTTCCTGCAGCCGCCATTTCACATCGATGCGATGCCGCATTACACCGGTGTTGCTGCACGGCGCGTCGAGCAGCACCGCGTCAAAACTGTCGGGCAGATTGAATTTCTTGAAATACGCCGGCGTGGCCAG
>Ga0265331_10001676_pt1 | contig 16025 bp, 12 predicted proteins | sample 41923metaG_FD_202088 | JGI IMG/M metagenome (GOLD analysis project Ga0265331, IMG submission 202088) | Rhizosphere microbial communities from Carex aquatilis grown in University of Washington, Seatle, WA, United States - 4-19-23 metaG | ecosystem: Host-associated > Plants > Roots > Rhizosphere... | reverse complement strand
CGCGCAAGACCACGAGCTTGTCATTGGGCGGCACGACGGTGATCAAGGATTCGCCGACCTGACCGCCCGAATTGTCGAGGAGGATGAGGTTGGTGGCGCCAAAGCTCTTGCCCGTGACAACCATCAGACGATTGTTCTTGAGCATGGTGACGTCGGCGATGAGAGGATTGCCGATGACGAGCGTCTGCGCGCCCTCCGGCAGCCGCAGGATTCGTGCGTAGTCCAGGTCCACGAAAATGGTCTTTTCTTGCGCCCGCGCGGAGCCGAGCAGCGCCGCGAAGGCGAGCGCGACCGCCGTTAGCCGACAAATGGAGACGCTCGCAATCTTCATCCCGCACACCACCTGCTCTCACTCGACACATGCGCTATTCACATCGAGCGCTCTGGCACGTGAACCCTATGCCGAGCAAAGCAGCCAAGGGTGAATCATTCCTGAAACCGGCGTGACGCAAGCTCGGCGTCAATGGCGCAGCGCGGAGTCGCGTTGTCGCGTAGCGCGAGTGGCCGCCATCGCGTCGCAACGGCGCGCGTCCCGATCACCGCGCAGCGCGGATTGCGCGAAGCCAGCGCATTTTTACGCTGCGCTTCTTGCCGTCAGGGCGAGCGACATGGCGTCGTCATTAGTGAGTTGCTTCTCGTATCCAAAAGCATAAAGTCAAGAAAAACAGCATATTATGGGAGGGTGTGCGAGATTATAATAGTCAACGAGACGGCTTCAGGCGAGTGGCAATGTATACGTGCGCAGGCGCAAAGCATATTTATGAACCTCCTGTCGCTGCTCAACGCCTTGGAAAGATTTGCTCGCCAGAGTCGAGTTGGTTCCGGTAGCGCCCACTTCCAGCGCCACAGGAATGACCTGCGAACCCAAACCCTCGAAGCAACTGAATGACCACGCATTTTGCGAAATTTCTCAAGGACGAGTCGGGCGCGACCGCCATCGAATACGGCTTGATCGCGAGCTTGATCTCCATCGCCGCGATCGCCGCGTTCAGCTCGGTCGGCACGAAGCTGAAGTCCACGTTCAACGACGTCGCCAACAATCTGGCGTCGTGATGCTCGCTTCGGCGGGATTCTCGCCGAAGCCCATTGAAAAGAGGCGTCCGGAGCGACGCCGCTTTTTGTGGTGCCCGCAGCGTCGAGAGACCTGCGCCGCGCCAAGGAGCGAAGGCTCGCGAACGACGGAACAAGGCAAAGCTCGACTCCATGGCGCTCATCGTGTTCCCGCTGTTGATGATTTTCGCAGCCTTCTCCGATCTGCTCACAATGACGATTCCCAACCGCGTCTCTCTGCTTCTGGTCGCGGGCTATTTGATCCTGGCCGCCTATCTGCGCGTGCCGCTCGAGACGATCGGCTCGCATGTGAGCGCCGGGCTGGCGATGTTGGTTCTGACCTTCTTCATGTATCGCTTCGCCTGGATCGGCGGCGGCGACGCCAAGCTCGCGGCGGCAACAGCGCTGTGGCTTGGCTGGGGCCTCTTGGCGCAATATGGCATGGCGGCTTCGCTCATCGGCGGCGCCCTTACGTTGGCGATCTTGGAGCTGCGCCGCCACGATCTGCCGCAGCGCCTCCTGTCGGTGGATTTCGTCGCCAGGCTCGCCGACAAGAGCGGCGGCGTTCCTTATGGCGTTGCGCTCGCCGGTGCGGCGCTGTTCGTCTACCCGCAATCGATGCTTTGGCTGCGCCTCGGGGACGTTTGACGGGCTTCTCGCCACCTACGGCCAACGCGCCTGCGCAGGGTCAACGCCGTCTACAATATAGTGTCTTCAATTATACATAGAGTACATATATATATGACGCGGTGACTTGCAGATTGCCGAGTACAATTGCTGATTTTAGCATATCGTTTACCCTAAGTTGAGGTTTGTCCGTTTCAATCCATGAAATCGTATTTACCAAGACTGAGACGGCGCCCATGAACAAGTTGCAGATCGGCCTGCTCGCGGCCCTCGTGCTGCTCGGCGGAGGCGTGGCGTATTTGTTCATGCACAGAGCGCCGCAAGCCAAGCCTCCGGCGATCGTCGCGCCGATCCTTCCGCCCATGAGCGATCAGGTCCTCATCGCCAAGCGCGATCTTGGTTACGGAACGGCCTTGAAAGAGGCCGATTTCGGCTGGGTCGAAACGCCCAAGGCGGGCGTTCCCAAAGGCGCCGTGACCAAGGCCGAAAGTCCCAACGCCACCGAGGATCTCGTCGGCGCCTTCGTGCGCGCGCCGATCGCCAAGGGGGAACCCATTCGGCGCGATCGATATGTCAAAGGCGCCTCGACCAGAATGATGTCGACGCTGCTCTCGAGCGGGATGCGCGCCGTCGCCATCGACGTGTCGATCAACACGACGGCGGGCGGCTTCATTCTGCCCAACGACCGCGTCGACATCGTCAAAGTCTACCGGGAGCCGGAGCTGACCAAGGAGCACGGCTTCGACGTGCTCGGCTCCGAGCTTGTCGTGACCAATGTGCGCGTGCGGGCCATCGGCCCGGCGGTCGAGACCAAGAACGGCGAGGCCGTCGCGACGGGCGCCACGGCGACGCTGGAGCTCGATCCGGTGCAAGCCGAGAAAGTGCTGCTGGCGCAGCGCTCGGGAACGCTGCTGCTGGAGCTGCGGGCGATCTCGGACGCGCGTCCCAAGGAAGATCAGGCTGTTCTTCCGCCAGAAGCGCCCGACAGCACGCTGACGATCGTTCGTTATGGCGTGCCGACCAGCCTGCGTCCGCGTTGAGCCTCTTAAACGAAATGGAACGCGAATGATGCATCGGATGAGCCGACCGGTTACGCTGGGCGAAGGACTCGAGATGCGACCACGCGGTCGCGTGATGACGAAAGCGCTCGCGTCGCTCCTCTCGCTGACGCTCACGCTCGCGCCCACGCTGCGGCCGATCTTCGCCGAGCCGCTGGCCGCGAACCATGTCTCGGCCGACCTGGGGAGAGCGACGCGCATCCAGATGGGCGCAGGAAAGACCGTGTTGGTCGATCTCCCGCGCGATGCAGCCGAGATCGTGGTCGGCAATCCGGCGGTTGTGAATGCCGTGGTGCGCACGCCCCGCAAAATCTACCTGATGGGCGCGGGCCTCGGCCAGACCACCGTCTTCGCCCTGGACTCGCAAGGTCAGCGCTTCGCGGATTTCGAGATCAGCGTGGGTCGCGATGTGGGCGAGCTCACGCCGCTGTTGCGCGCGGCCATCCCCAATTCCGAGATCACCGTGCGCACGCTCGGCGACACGATCATTCTCACGGGCTCCGTCGCTTCGCCGCGCGACGCGCAGCGCGCGATTGACATTGCCAAGGGCTTCGCAGCCAAGAAGAACGAGGACGGGTCAGGCGGCGTGATCAACGGAATGCAGATCCGCGGCGAGGATCAGGTGATGCTGAAAGTCACTGTCGCCGAAGTGTCGCGCACTGTCCTCAAGCAGCTCGGCGTATCGACCGGCGCCAATCCGGATGTCCTGCTCAGTGGGAATTGGGGCGTCCTCACCAATGGCAATCCCTTCGCCGTGAACGGCGCGTTGAACGGCCTCAGCGCACTGACGTTGAAGAATCTCACCGGCGGGGGAACCTCGCTCACCGTGCAGGCCTTCGAGCGCTACAGTGTCGCCCGCGTGCTCGCCGAGCCCACGGTGACCGCGGTTTCGGGAGAGTCGGCGAAGGTCGTGGTCGGCGACGAGATCGCGGTCCCGGGGCCGGGCGGCTGCGCCGTCGGCGCCGGCGGAGTCTATTCCTGCGCGCCCGCCGTCGCCTTCAAGCCCTACGGCGTGACTTTGGGCTTCACGCCTGTCGTGCAGGCGGAGGGCCGCATTCAACTCCACTTGATCACCGAGGTGACGGAGATCGATCTGACGACACAGGTCACGATTTCGGGAGCGTCGGTTCCAGGCTTCAAGACGCGCAAGAACGAAACGACGATCGAGCTTCCCTCCGGCGGCGCCATGGCCACGGCGGGCTTGCTCACGCAGATGTCGGGCCAGGCGATCAACGGACTGCCGGGACTTCTCGACATGCCGGTGCTCGGCGCGCTCTTTCGCTCTCGCGACTATCAGCGTCAGGAGACAGAGCTCCTCGTCATCGTCAGCCCCTACATCGTGAAGCCGATCTCCCAGCAGCAAGTGGTGCGGCCCGACGACAATTTCCAGGACGCGAGCGACCCGCAGGCCTGGCTGCTCGGCCGGGTCAACCGCATCTATGCGACGCGCAGCAACCCAGAGCTCACGCGCAACTACAAGGGCCGCATCGGCTTCATCCATGACTAAGGGGGCGACGATGCGGCGACATGAGCAGATGAGAGATGAGTGCAGCGTGTCTTTCGTCAAGGCGGGTGGCATTCAAGCGGGGCGCGCGACGCGGGCGGCTTTTCTGCTCGTTCTCGTCGCGCCGCTGACGGCTTGCGGCCTGAACAAGGTCTATGCGCCCGCCGACCCCGGATTCGACTATCGAGACCGCCATCCGATCGTCCTCGCGGAAGCGTCGACGAGTGTCGAGCTGCTTCCGCAGACGATGGGGCGCGCGCTCGACTCCGAGACAAGACGGCGATTGCTCGCGTTTGTCTCGCAGTATCGACGCTTCGGGCATGGCATGATCACAATGCTGGCGCCTTCGGGGGGCCCCGATCCCAGAGGCGCGCGGCGTTCGGTCGAGCTCATTCGCGCCTATCTCGAGCGCGAAGGCCTCGGCGCGACGATCTATGTCGGCTCCTATCCGGTTCGCGACCCGGCGCTCGCCGCGCCCATCCGACTCTCCTTCACCGGCGTCAAGGCGGAAGTCGCGGGACCCTGCGGCGAGTGGCCGGACGATCTCGCTTCGGGCGCATCGCTCGACGGCTGGCAGAACCGCGCCTTCTGGAACTTCGGTTGCGCCAATCAGGCGACCCTCTCGGCTCAGCTCGCCGATCCGCGCGATCTGTTCGGGCCGCGCGGAGAGACGCCGCAGGACATCGAGACGCGCATGCGGGCGATTAACAGGGTGCGCGCCGGCTCGGATCCGAGCACGGGATGGGTGACGAAGTCAGGCGCCATCAGCGGCGTTGGAGGGTGAAGCATGACCGAAGCTCTCGTCGAATATAAGGGCGCGGCGGATGACGCCTTTGTTCAGATCGCGCAAATACCCAGGATCTCGATTCAGGCCTTCTGCGAAAGCCCCGCCATCGCGCAGGTCGTCGAGCAAGCCGCCGCCGATCGTCGAATAGCGAAAGCGCAAGTGAAGGTGAATATGGGCGGAGTCGCCGCTGCGATCGAGGCGTTTCGATCGGCGCCGACGCCCAATCTGATCGTCGTCGAATCGACGAGCGGGCGCGCGGAGCTCATGTCAAACCTGGACACGCTTGCGGAATCTTGCGACGCGGGCACCAAGGTCCTCATCATCGGACATGGAAACGACATCGCGCTCTATCGCGCGCTCATTTCGCGCGGGGTGAGCGACTATGTCGTCGCGCCTCTCCCGATACTCGAATTCATCCAGCATGTGTCACATCTTTACACGGTTGCCGTCGGCGCCGCCTTAGGCCGGCTCGTCGCGGTGATGGGCGCCAAGGGCGGCGTCGGCGCCTCGACCGTCGCGCATAATCTCGCCTGGTCGATCGCGACGAGCCTGGAGACTCAGACGGTCATCGCCGATCTCGATCTCGCCTTCGGAACGGCCGGCTTGGATTTCAACCAGGACCCTCCCCAAGGCGTAGCCGAGGCCGTATTCTCGCCAGAACGCGTCGACGCCAATCTCGTCGATCGCCTGCTGTCGAAATGCGGCGAGAACCTGCATCTGCTCGCGGCGCCGGCGACGACGGATCGTCCCTACGATCTGCAGGAGCTTGCCTTGGAGCCGGTTCTCGACGTGCTTCGTGCGACGACCCCCTGCGCGGTGCTCGACATTCCCCACCAATGGACGTCCTGGGTGCGGCATGCGCTGACCAGCGCCGACGAGCTCGTGCTGGTCGCCAATCCCGACCTTGCTAATCTGCGCAACGCGCGGGCTATCCTCGAGGTGATGCGCGCAGCGCGGCCCAACGACCGCACGCTGAAGCTCGTCTTGAACAACATCGGCGCGCCGCGTCGCCCGGAGATCGCCGTCGCCGAATTCGCCAAAGCCATAGAGCTGGAGCCGCTCGCAGCCTTTCCTTTCGACGCCAAGCTTTTCGGAACGGCTGCGAACAACGGGCAGATGGTGGCGGAGCTCGACCCGGGCTCCAAGATTGTCGAGGCCTTCGACCAGATCGCGCGTCGCGTCATGGGGCGCCTCGAGGTTCAAAAGCCGAAAAAGGCACTTCTCGGTCCGCTTCTGGACCGTGTCGGCCGCAGGAAGGCGAGTTGACGCGATGGCGGCGATCCACCCCAAGAAAGGATCGTCCATCGCGCTTGCCAGCCGCAGCGGAGGCTGACGAAGGATGTTCGGCAAGCGAAAGCTTCCAGGCCAGCCGGAGGCCGCGCGCGTCGTGAAGGCGCCGACCGCCGCCACGACCAAACCTCAGCTCGGGGCGCAGAAAGTCGGCGCTCCGCCACCGGCGCCCGCCCGCTCGAACATTGGCGAGATCAAGAAGTCCGACGAATATTACGTCACGAAGAGCCTCATCTTCGGCGCGCTCATCGAGGCGATCGATCTCTCGCAGCTCTCCAAGCTCGACACGGACAGCGCGCGCGAGGAAATCCGCGACATCGTCAATGAGATTATCGCGATCAAGAATGTCGTCATGTCGATATCCGAGCAGGAGGAGCTGCTCGAGGACATTTGCAACCACGTTCTCGGATTCGGGCCGCTCGAGCCTCTGCTCGCCCGCGACGACATCGCCGACATCATGTGCAACGGGGCGCTGAAGACCTACATCGAGGTCGGCGGCAAAATTCAGCTCACGAACATCCGCTTCCGCGACAACACGCAGTTGATGAACATCTGTCAGCGCATCGTCAGCCAGGTTGGCAGAGGTGTCGATGAAGCCTCGCCGATATGCGATGCGCGTCTCCTCGACGGCTCTCGCGTCAATGTGATCGCGCCACCGCTTTCAATCGACGGCCCTACGCTGACGATCCGCAAGTTCAAGAAGGACAAGCTCACCCTCGACCAGCTCGTGCGCTTCGGCGCAATCTCACCCGAAGGCGGCGAGGTTCTCAAGATCATCGGCCGTGTGCGCTGCAACGTGCTGATCTCCGGCGGGACCGGCTCGGGAAAGACAACGCTGCTGAACTGTCTGACGAGCTATATCGACAATGACGAACGCATCATCACCTGCGAAGATGCGGCGGAGATGCAGCTTCAGCAGGAACATGTCGTGCGCCTCGAGACGAGACCGCCCAATATTGAAGGGCAGGGCGCGATTTCGATGCGCGATCTGGTCAAGAACTGCCTGCGCATGCGTCCCGAGCGCATCATCGTCGGCGAGGTGCGCGGACCCGAGGCCTTCGATCTGCTGCAAGCCATGAACACGGGCCACGACGGCTCGATGGGAACGCTGCATGCGAACTCGCCGCGCGAGGCTCTGAGCCGATTGGAGTCGATGATCACCATGGGCGGCTTCGCGCTGCCGTCGAAGACGATCAAAGAGATGATCGTGAGCTCGATTGACGTCATCGTGCAGGCGGCGCGGCTTCGCGATGGCTCGCGGCGCATCACGCACATCACCGAAGTGCTGGGAACGGAAGGCGACGTTTTCACGCTGCAAGAACTCTTTGTCTATGAAATCATCGGCGAGGACGCCAACGGCCGCATCATCGGCCGGCATCGTTCGACCGGCATCGGACGGCCGCGCTTCTGGGACCGGGCGCGCTACTATGGCGAGGAGGAGCGGCTGGCGGCGGCTCTCGACGCCGCCGAGCGCGACGACGGAGGTTGACAGTCATCGCCCCGCGCGGCTTGCGACGGCGCGGCTTTTGGGATGCTCGCGGTTAACGAAAGAGCATCGATTTGCGCGCAACGTGAGCTTCGCGCGTGCTTGAGACACCGCCGACGTCGGAGCGCCGGAAACGATGGAAGACGATCTGACGATGTTCGCCATCGCCGGCGTGGTGGGCGCGGCCATTCTGTTGCTGGTCGCTCTTTCGCTGAGCTCTCGCAGCGGGAAGGCGCGGCGGCGAATGGCGGCCCTGGGTCCGCAAAAGGACCGGACGCAAAGCGGCGCCCGCAGCGTCGATCCGGCCAAGCGGCGCAAGGCGATCGCAGAGAGCCTCAAGGAATTCGAAACCGAAAAGGAGAAGAAGAGAATCACGATCGAGCAGCGCATCGCGCAAGCGGGCCTGAGATTCGATCGCCGAACCTTCTTCATCCTTTCTGGGGGCGTCGGCGCCTTTCTGGCGCTTGCGTTGCTCGTCTTGAATGGCGATCCGCTGGTGTCTCTTGGCGGCGCGATCGTCGGCGTCTTCGGTTTGCCGCTATGGGTTCTCTCCTTCCTGCGTCAGCGCCGGGTCAATCGGTTCATCGACGAGTTTCCGGGGGCGATTGACGTGATCGTGCGCGGCGTGCGGGCGGGGCTTCCCGTGGCGGACTGCTTCCGCATCGTCGCCAATGAAGCGCCGGAGCCCGTCAAGTCGGAGTTCCGGCAGATCGTGGAGGCGCAGGCGATCGGCCTCACGGTCGGCGAGGCGGTCCAGCGTTTGGCGGAGCGCTCGCCGATTCCCGAAGCTTCATTCTTCGCCATCGTTATCAGCATCACCCAGAATACGGGCGGAAATCTCTCCGAGTCGCTTTCGAACCTTTCGACCGTGCTGCGGGACCGCAAGAAGATGAGAGGCAAGATCAAGGCGATGTCCACCCAGGCGAAGGTTTCCGCCGGCATCATCGGCAGCCTCCCCTTCGTGGTTTGTCTTGCGCTTTACTTTCTCCAGCCGAATTACCTCATGACGCTGTTCACGACGAATGGCGGAAAGATTGTCGTTGGCGGCAGCCTCGCATGGATGATGATCGGCGTGCTGATCATGCGCAAGATGATCGACTTCGATTTTTAAGGGAGTAGCGGAGCGTCCGGATCGATGAACGCCGACGACATGATAAACTTCTTCTCCGACGGCGACCAGTTCACCACATGGCTGGTAGTCGCAGGCGTGCTCGTCACCCTCGTCGCGCTTGCGATGACCATGTTTCGCGACGACACTCTGGCGCGTCGGATGAAGCAGGTCGGCGTCGAGCGTGAGCGCATCCGTGCGCGCGTGCGCGCGCGCATAAAGGCGACGGTGATGGCCCAGCCCGGCAACGCGAGCCTGCGCCACCAGCAGTTCAAACCCTTCATGAAGGAAATCGTCGAGCGCTTCTCCTTGTCAAAATGGCTCAATACGCAAGATGCGAAAGCGAGGCTGGCGCTGGCGGGCTTTCGAGGTCCTGCGGCAGAGACGACGTTCCTGTTCTTTCGTTTGGTTTCCCCCATAGCGCTTGCATCGGCTACGCTCTTCTATCTGGTCGCCATGGACGATTTCGGCCTGAGCCTGCCAATCCTGGCGGCGATCGTGCTGGGCGCGGTTTATCTCGGAGTGAAGGCGCCGGAACTTTTCCTCGCCAACACGATCGCGAAGCGGCAGGGAAAGATGAAGCGCGCCTTCCCCGACGCGATGGATCTTCTTTTGATCTGCGTCGAGTCGGGCATGTCGATCGAGCATGCTTTCCGCAAGGTCAGCCAGGAGATCGGCATGCAATCGGGCGAGCTCGCCGAGGAGTTCGCCCTCTCGACGGCCGAGCTCTCGTTCCTGGAGGACCGCCGCGTCGCCTATCAGAATCTTCACGAGCGCACGGGGCTCGAAGGGGTAAAGCAGCTCGTGACCGTGCTCGTGCAGGCGGAAAAATACGGCACACCGCTCGGCCATGCCCTGCGCACCTCGGCGCAGGAGTCTCGAGACCAGCGCATGACCGAGGCGGAGAAGATGGCGGCGGCCTTGCCGCCGAAGCTCACCGTGCCCATGATCGAGTTCTTCCTCCCGGTTCTCCTTGTCGTGGTGATCGCGCCGGCGATCATTCAGATGATGGCTTTGGGCATTTGAGGCGAGCGGACGCGGCGTTTGGCCGTTTGACGCACCGGAACGGCGGGCCTAAAAGAGTGCAGACGGTTCTTCGCGAGAAGTGAAAAGGGAACGCGGTGAGGAGCTTTCCGATCCCGCGGCTGCCCCCGCAACTGTGAGCGGCGAGGCCGCGCCAAACGCCACTGCGGACAAAAAGCCGCGGGAAGGCGGCGCGAGCCTTTGACCCGCAAGCCAGGAGACCTGCCGTCAAAAGCCCGCAAGACGCCGCCGGTGGGGCGGCAAGGAGAGGAACATGGTCATTTTTACTTTTCGCGGCCCTCAGGTTGCGTCGTGATTTTACGCCTCTTCCGAGCCACTAGCGCGCGCGAAAGAACCGTGAGGCGAGCATGAGCGGGAGGATCCCGGCCACCATCGTCACGGGCTTTCTGGGCGCCGGAAAGACGACGCTCATCCGGCATCTCGTCGAGGCGACGCAAGACCGTCGCCTCGCGCTCGTCATCAACGAGTTCGGCGACGTCGGCGTTGACGGGGACATCCTGCGGGCCTGTGGGGACGAGGATTGCGCGGCGCCGCATATCGTCGAGCTCGCGAATGGATGCCTTTGCTGCACGGTCGCCGACGACTTCGTTCCGGCGATCGAGGCGCTGCTCGCGCTTGACGCGCCGCCCGAGCATATCGTCATCGAAACTTCGGGCCTCGCGCTTCCCAAGCCCCTGGTCAAGGCCTTCGACTGGCCGCAAATTCGTTCGCGCCTCTTCGTCGACGGTGTCCTGGCGGTCGTCGACGGTCCCGCAGTGGCGGAAGGCCGCTTTGCGGACGATCTCGAGGCGTTGGCCCGCGAGCGCGCCGAGGACGCGAGCCTCGATCACGACAATCCCTTGGAAGAGGTGTTCGAAGATCAGATCGCTTGCGCCGACATCGTCGTGTTGAACAAGACCGACCTGCTTGCTCCCGAGGAGGAAGCGCGCGTGATGGAGATTTTGCGCTCGGGCGCCGGACGCTCGAGCATTCTTCGCGCGCGCCAGGGCGTCGTCGATCCGCGTGTCGCGCTCGGCGTCGGCGCGACGATTCAATCCGATCTCGCCAATCGGCGCACGCGTCACGACGCCGAGGACGATCACGATCACGACGATTTCGAGAGCTTCGTCGTCGATCTCGCGCCGGCCGTCGACCCCGAGAGTCTGGTCGCGCATTTGTCGCAGGTCGCGGCGGCGCATGAGGTGCTGCGCATGAAGGGCTTTGTCGAGGTCGCGGGGAAACCCATGCGCCTGCTCGTTCAGGGCGTGGGCGTCCGCTTCCAGCATCATTTCGACCGCCCCTGGAAGGCGGATGAAGCGCGCGCAAGTCGTCTCGTCGTGATCGGCCGCAAGGGGCTCGATCGCGAAGCGATAGCGCAACGACTTCTGGGGCGCTGAGCGCATGCATCTGCTTCCGCGCGATCTGCACCGGTTGGACGAAGGCGAGGCGGCGATCGACCTCGAGCAGACGCCCGGGGACGTCGTGTTCCTGTCCTTCTCCGATTCCGAGCTTCGGCTTTTGGCCGGGCTGCGCGAGGCGCGAGGCGAGGGCGCGAGCCTGCGCTGCGCCTCGATCGCGCAGCTCAAACATCCCTTCTCCGTCGATCTCTATCTCGAGAAAGTTGTGCGTCACGCGCGGCTCGTCGTCGCGCGCCTGCTCGGCGGAAAGGACTATTGGCCTTATGGCGTCGAGGAGCTCGCGAGACTCGCGCGGGCGAAAAATTTCGCGCTGGCGCTCGTTCCGGGCGACGCGATCGACGACCCTCGACTTGCCAGCGCCTCGACGCTCGACGCAGAGAGCTCGCGTCGCATTTGGGCCTATTTCGACCGTGGAGGCGCCGCGAACCTTTCGCGTTTCCTGGACTATGCGGACGCGCTCCTCGGACGCGGGGGCAGTTGGCGCGAGCCCATCGCCATCGCAGCCGCGGGGCCCTACGAGGCGGCCCGACGCGAAGGCGCGGGCAAAGAGCGCGCGTTGATCGTCTTTTACCGCTCCGCCTATCTCTGCGACGACACGGCGCCTATGCTCGCGCTGGCGGACGCGCTCGCCGCGCAAGGCCTCTCTGTCGAAGCGGTCTATGTGACGAGCCTCAGGGAGGTCGAAAGCGAAGCGCTGTTGCGCGAGCGTTTGAAGACCTTTGCGCCCGACGTCATTTTGAACACGACGGCTTTCTCCGCGCGAGGCGCAAAGGGATCTGTTCTCGATCTCGCGGATGCGCCGGTGCTGCAGGCGGCGCTCGCCACTTCGACGCGGGAGGCGTGGGAGCGATCGAAGCGCGGCGCCGGCGGGGCGGATCTCGCGATGAACATTGTGCTCCCCGAGGTCGACGGCCGCATTTTCACGCGCGCGATCTCCTTCAAGGAAAGGGCGCAGGCCTATGCGGCGAGCGAGTTCGACGCGCCGCGCCATGCGCCGGAGCCTTCGCGCGTCGCCTTTGTCGCGGCGCTCGCCGCAAATTGGGCGCGCCTGCGGCATAAGCCCAACGAGACAAAAGCGCTTGCTCTAATCCTCTCGGACTATCCGGCGCGGCGCGGCCGCAGCGGTTATGCGATTGGTCTCGATGCGGAGGCGAGCGCTCATGCGATCGTCGAGGCGCTAGAGGAAACGGGCTATGATGTCGGCTGCGCCCGCGAGTTGCGCTTGAACGGCAGCCTCATCCGAACGCTCGAGGATGGCCAGAGCTTCGTCGAGCTTTCGCTCGGGCGCTATCGCGCGCTCTTCGCGGCGCTTCCTCATGGTTTTGCGCAGAGCGTCGAGACCCGTTGGGGCGCGCCGCAGGACGACCCCGCCTGCGTGAACGGCGCTTTTCGCTTTTCCTGCATCGTGAGCGGGAAGCTCGTCTTGACCTTCCAGCCCGACCGCGGCGCGCGAGCGGAGCGCCGCGAGAGCTATCACGACGTCGAAGCCGCGCCGCGCCACGCCTATGTCGCCTTCTATCTCTGGCTGCGCAACCATCATCGCATGGATGCTTTGATCCATCTCGGCGCGCATGGCACGCTGGAGTTCCTGCCCGGCAAATCGGTGATGCTCGCGCCGGATTGTGCGCCGGAGGCGCTGCTCGGGCCGACGCCGCTGGTCTATCCCTTCATCGTCAATAATCCTGGCGAAGCCGCGCAGGCGAAGCGTCGTCTCGCCGCCGTGACGATCGGCCATATGACGCCGCCGCTTGAAGACGCGCAGCTCTATGACGACGCCGCGCGGCTCGAGCAGATGCTCGACGAATATGCTCAATCCGCCGCGCTCGATCCGCGTCGCGCGAAGCGCGTCGCCGGCGCGATCCTGGACGAGGCGCAGCGCTGCGGCCTTGCGCAGGAATGCGGCGCCGCGGGCGCGACGGACGAGGCCGAAGCGCTCTCCCGCCTCGACGCGTGGCTCTGCGACGTAAAGGAGCTTCGCATCGGCGACGGGCTGCACGTTTTCGGCCGCGCCGAGAACGCGGAGCCGATGCGAGAAGCTTGCGCGCGGGCGGAAATGGCGGCGCTGCTCGCCGCGCTCTCCGGGCGTTTCGTCGAGCCCGGCCCGGCCGGCGCTCCCTCGCGCGGTCGTCAGGACGTGCTGCCGACGGGGCGCAATCTCTTTTGCATCGACCCGCGTCATGCGCCGACGCGCAGCGCGTACGACATCGGGCGCCGCGCCGCGCAAGAGGTGATGATGCGCCATGCGCGCGAGCACGGCGACTGGCCGCGCGCGCTGGTGCTCGATCTCTGGGGCAGCGCGACGATCCGCACCGGCGGCGAGGATTTTGCGCAGGCGCTCGCGCTTCTGGGCGTCGAGCCGATGTGGGACGATGCGACCGGGCGGGTCGCGGGCTTCGAGATCGTTCCCGCTGCGCGGCGTGACTTCCCGCGCGTCGACGTGACGCTGCATGTCTCCGGCGTGTTCCGCGACATGTTCCCCGGGCTTGTCGCGCTGTTTCACGACGCCGTGCACGCTGTTGCGGCGCTCGATGAGGACGAGGCCTTCAATCCGCTGATTCGTTTTCGCGAAAGCGGGCTGGAGCGTGTCTTCGGCGCCGCCCAGGGCGCCTATGGCCTCGGATTGAGCGAGACGCTTCAGCGCGGGGCGTGGAAGGAGAGGCAGGAGCTCGGCGCGGCCTTTCTCGACGCGGCGGGCTTCGCTTACAACAGAGAGGGCGAAAGCCATCCGGCGCGCGCGAGTTTCGCCGCGCGCATCGCCGGGGCCGACGCGCTTGTGCATGTGCAGGACATGGCGGAAACCGATCTTCTCACGGGTTCCGCCTTCGCGGAATTCGAAGGCGGCTTTAGCGCCGCCAACCGCGCGCTCGGCGGGAGGGCGTCGCTGACGCATCTCGACCTCACCGATCCGGCGCAGCCGCGTCCCCGCAGCCTGCAGAGCGAGGTTGCGCGCGTTCTGCGCGGCCGGCTCGCCAATCCGCGCTGGCTTGCCGGGCAGATGCGCCACGGCCATCGCGGCGCGGCGGAGATCGCCGAAGCGATCGACAATCTCTACGCCTTTGCGGCGCTCGGGGGTCTGGTCAGCGATGCGCAATTCGATCTCGCGCATCGGGCGACACTTGGCGACGCTGAGGTCTCAGCCTTCCTCGAGCGCGAAAATCCGCGCGCGCTGAAGGCCATCGAGCGCGTCTTCACCGAGGCGCTGTCGCGCGGGCTTTGGCGCAGCCGGCGCAATAGCGCATATCTTTCCAATGAGGCGCTCGATGACGCACATCGCTGAGCTTTGCGCACGCGCATCGGGCGCGCCGCTCATCAAGGGCTGGTGCCCCGGCGCCATGCAACCCATGCAAAGCGGCGACGGCCTGCTGATGCGGCCGAAGATTCTCGGCTCCAGGCTCACGCTCGCGCAGGCGGAGGAGATTGCAGGCGTCTCGCGCGACTGCGGCAATGGTCGCATCGATGTCTCGCAGCGCGCGCAGATGCAACTGCGCGGCCTGAGCGAAAAGTGCTATGCGCCGGCGCTGATGCGTCTCGCCTGCGCGGGGCTCACCGCGCCGGACCTGGGCATGGAGGCCGCGCTGAACATCCTGTCCTCACCCTTGCCCGGTGAGGCCGACGCGTTGGTTCAGTCTGTGGCGCAGGCCTTCTCGGGCGACGCGACGCTGCGATCACTGCCGGGAAAATTCCTCTTTCTCGCTGACGACGGCGCGCCGGGCCTCGGCGATGTCTTGGCCGACATCCGTCTCGAGATCGGCGCAGGAGAGGTTTTCTTGATAGCCGAGGGGGCGCGCGATGTCGCCGCGCGGCCCGCTTTCGCGGAGGCGGCGGAAGCGGCGATGGCCTTGGCGGGCGCCTTCATTCGCCTGCGCTCCGACGCGCCCTTCGCACGCCGACGCATGCGCGCGCTCATCGCCGAGCTCGGTGCCGATGCGGTTTTCCGCGAGGCGGGCCTGGACGCAGCGCCGCATCGCAGTGCGAGGCCTTTGGCCAGGCCCGCGGCGCTCGTCGGCGCGGGGACGATCGGCGAAACGTGGCTTGCTGGGATCGGCGTTCCCTACGCCCGTCTCGACGCCACCCAGCTTTCTCGCCTCGTCGTCGCGGCCGAGGATTGCGGCGCGACCGAGCTGCGGCTCTCTCCCTGGCGCATGATCCTCGTCCCGCTGCCGTCGCAGGCCGACGCCGAGCAAATGGTGCGCGCCGCAGGCGAGCTGGGATTTATCGTGGAGGCGGAAGATCCTCGCCTCGCAATTCTCGCCTGTTCGGGCGCGCCGGAGTGTCCGCAGGCTCTCGGCGCCACGCGCGAGCGTCTGGACGAGCTCGCGCCGCTTGCGGCGCGTCTCGCGCGTGACGGTGTTGGGCTGCATGTCTCGGGCTGCGCCAAGGGCTGCGCGCGCCCGACCGCTGCGCCCGCGACCCTGATCGCGCGCGGCGAAGATCTTTTCGATCTCGTTTTCGACGGCGACGCCGAGGCGGAGCCCTGCGAGCGGGGCCTCGGACTCGATGCGGCCATGCGCTCGCTGGCGCAGCGCGCCGAGGGGCTTGGCCGGTGAGCGGTCAATACAACTATATCCGCGATGGCGCGGCGATCTATGCGCGCTCCTTCGCGATCATTCGCGCTGAGGCTAATCTCGCGCGCTTCTCGCCTGAGGAAGAGCGCGTCGCGGTGCGGGTCATCCA
>Ga0265331_10001674_pt1 | contig 16074 bp, 7 predicted proteins | sample 41923metaG_FD_202088 | JGI IMG/M metagenome (GOLD analysis project Ga0265331, IMG submission 202088) | Rhizosphere microbial communities from Carex aquatilis grown in University of Washington, Seatle, WA, United States - 4-19-23 metaG | ecosystem: Host-associated > Plants > Roots > Rhizosphere >... | reverse complement strand
GGCCTATGTTATCGGTGCTCACTTTTCTTCCTCGGGCTTGTCGGCAAGTTGCTTCTTGGCGGCGCTCGCACCGGCCAAAGCGGCCAGCCATTTGGCGACCTGCGCGGCGGTTTCGCCCAAAGGCGAGCTGGCCGGCGCCGGCGGCGCCATGCCGCCGAACGGAAACAGCGCCCGGCTAGCGTCGGTTGGTGGAAACAGCTTGAAGCCGGCCTTCTCGAGCCAATCGATCTCGCGCCGGAAAAAGGATCCAGCTGCTGCTTCTTCGGGTGCGGTGGCGAATGCGATTGGCACGCGTTCTAGAATGGCGCCTTCGATCAGGGCCTTGTTCTTGATCGGATCCCAATCCAAGGGGTGTTGCATGGCATCGCCGATGACCTTGCTCCGCCCGGGATAGCGCTCGGCGAACGCATCCAGTTGATCCTGAAATGCCGGATTGGGCAGCCGTCCTTTGGGACCGGGAATAGTGTCGGACCCCAAAACAATCACATCAGCGTCCTCGGCGACTTTCAAACCTCTTTGGGCGAACTCTTCGAGTTCCTTTTGTGTCAATTTGGTCCGGTAGAAGGTCTTTCTGTCGCCCTCTTTCAGAATCTCCATGCCCTCCTTAACCAGACGACGCACTCGCGCGCGCATTACTATGCGCTTGATCACACCGCCACCGACGATGACCATGGCTTCGGTTCCGACCGCTATGACCGCCCATGTCGCCGCATCTTTGAGATACTGCTCGGGGGACGACGCCTTCAAGGTCAGCAGGTCGTTGACCGCGCGATCGGTGACGCCGCCGGTGGTGCCGGACGCCGCCGCCGTCACCAGGCGGCCGGTAACCGTCAAGGCTTCTGCTCCCGTCCGGCGCAGGATCGCCTTGCCGAGAGCCTGCTGCGCGCCGCCGGCGACGACGATCGCTGCGGCATCGGCCGTCGGGCTGGCCACGCCCTCGGAGAATGCGTACTTTGAACTCTCCCAGGTGAGCAGGGGCGGGCCCTCGTAGAAGAGCTTGTGCATCCATCCGTTGGGGTCGAGCGTGCCCTCCGGCGCGTCGTACACCTTCTGAAACCAGTTCCGCTTGTCTTTTGCCGTCCCCCTAAGCGCACGTTCGGCTCCACTACCCCAATAAGGGCCGTCGTCCATGCCGAATCTGTCGACCCAATAGACAGGGTTCCCTTTGTTCAGGACGTAAAAATTCGGGCCGCTGGCAATGCCGGCCGGGTCTGGCGACAGGAATATGCCGATGCGCCAGCTATACCAGCGCATGCGGTAACGATAGAGCAGGGAGTCGGGGTCATAGACACAGCGCTGGAAAAGCAGCCGGCAAATTGGCCTAGTCCCGGCCGGCCGGGGTGTACCCGACGGATCGAGGACAGTGAGTTCCCCCGAGAGCCCATAGTCGTAGAGCTCTATGACATTGCCTTGGGCATCGACCAGGCCCTCGATATAGCCCTCGGGCGAATGCAGTACCCAGAACGGCTGCTTGCCGATCTCCACCTTAAGCAGATCGTCGAGCTGGTCGCCGTAGACGTAGCGCTCGACAAGCGCGCCCGCAGTCCGGACTTCGATTAGTTCATAGCCGTCGTAGATGTATTCCTCAGTTCCAGCTGCTGACACCTTGCTTATGCAGCGACCGGCGGCGTCGTAGGCGTAGGTCGCCACCACACCTGCGGTGTTCTTCACCTGTGCAAGTCGGCCGAGGGCGTCGTAGGCATATTGGAAGGCGTCATCTGCAGTAAGGGCGCCGTTCCTGTCATAGGTGAAAGCTATGCCATCCCTCGAGGCGATTCGTCCACGCTCCTCACGAACCGTGCTGTGGGTAGACATGGCCACGCCGGTCGGAGTTGCAGTCTCAAGGACCTCTTCGCGCAGCACGGCATCCCCGTCGAACAGCCGTCGCCTCTCGAGGGGTTGTCGGGCCCCGGTCCAACTCGCCTGACGCGCGGCGAACACTATGCGGCCAGCCGAATCATAACGCCAAGCCTTGAGATCGCCGACGCCACCGACTAACCGCGTGCTGCGGACCAGCCGGCCGGCGCGGTCGCGCTGAAGGCGATATTCGATCGTGTTTGCGCCAGCGGCACCGAAGAGCGCCGCCGTATCGCTGCCACCCGGCTGGCTGTCTGAGGCCTGCAATCGAAGCAGGACACCGTCCACAGGGCGCCCACCAAGATCGGTGGCAGCGTCCCAAGCGAACGCGTGCAGCGTTCCCGTCGGACTCGAAGTCAGATTAGAAGTTCCGTCGCTGGTGACCCCGGTGGCTTCCGTGGCGGGGGCGAAGGTGGCGCCGCCATTGATAGAATAAGTCGCCGAGACCGCGCATAGATCGGATTCCGGATCGACGAGCACATAGGTCACCCTTACTGCCGTCGTCGGCACGGTGAGGGCGATTGGCCGCAGGGCCAAGCCGGGGGCCTGGTTGGTCGCCGCCCCGCCGATCACAAATGCAGCGCTGCGCGAACTCGTGCCGACGCTCGCCCCTAGAACCTGGATGCGCACGATGATGGCGGCGGGTGCCGCGCCGCCGAGATCCTTGGTGGCGTCCCAGATGAAGAGATGTGTCGTTCCATCCGGAGTGGCCGTCAGGTTGACCACCCCCTCGCTTGCCCCGCCGGCGCCCTCGCTGGCGGTGCTAAAACTGACGCCGCCGTCGACGCTGTAAGATAGGGCGATCCCCAGCGACGCGGCTTGTGGCGAGAAGAGCAGGTAGCGGATGTTCACTGGTGCGGTCGGCGCACCGCCGCCCGGCGTTACGATGGTCGCCCAGGGCCCCTGCAACAGCGCTGGTGCAGTGACGCCTGTGATCGTCTTCGAGATCAACCGCCCGCTACCCGGACTATAGCTGTAGCGGGTCGAAACGCTCCCCTGTGTGTGCCCGCTCACGCGGTGCGGACCGATGTAGTCGTATGCCGCCATTGGCTGGCCGCGGTCCGTCACCGAACGCAGCCGGTCCGCCGTATCCCGGATGTAGGCGACGTCGCCATCACTGAATGGGTATTGCAGCAGGACCGTCTTGCCCGTGCCGTTAAATCCGCGGGAGACGGCGACACCGTCCTGAATGTCGGCAATAGTGCGACCCAGTGAATCGACCACCTGCTCGACCACGCGGCCGGTCGAAAGGTCGGTCATCAACACATGCGCGCCACGGTAGGTCCAGGAATAGCCGGCATTGCCGATGACCCCCGGCCCAGCCGTGATTACTGATTGGCGCGTCGTGCGGCCGAGATCGTCATATGCGTATTCAAGGACCGAGCCGTTCGCGTCGGTGGAGCGCCATAGCCGGCCGGTCGCCGGGTCATACTGGCGAGTGCAGGTGGTGACGCCGCCGAGGCTCGGCGCCGAATCGAAGCTCACGCCCTGCAGGCGGCCATAACTGTCGTAGCCGAACTCGGTCTTGTAACCGGCCTGATCGAAGAACCGGACAATGCGTCCTTCGGCCGAATACTGCGTGTGCGTGCCAACGACGCCTGACAGGTTGTAGGGGTTCGTGGTGTCCTGGGGTGCGGCGCCGGTCCCGTCCGTCGTCAGGACTGTCTGGAAGCTGGTTACAAGGCCACGGGCATTGCGGGCATAGGTCGTCTTGTTGCCGTCGAGATTGACAGGGTTGCCGTTAAAGAACTCCGCCGAGTCAGCGCCCATCGCGTCATAGGCCACATAGATGTGCCCGAGCTGGTCATACTCGACACGCTCGGCGTTCCCATCGCCGTCGATGTGGCGCGTCTGGCGGCCAAGCGCGTCATGCTCGTATTTGACCGGTAGCAGCAGAGCCGTCTGCGTCGGATCGGTGGGCGAGTCGACGATGTCGACCTCCGCCGGATTGCCCAGGGCGTCAAACTGATAGCTCGTCTTGCGCAACACGTTGTTCGCGGTCGGCGTGTCGCCGCCGTAGAGGAAAATATCGAGCGGCCGGCCATGCGAATCGCGCCGAATGTGGACGACACCCTGGCTGTCGGTGACCGAGCGGACCGGCAGGTGCAGGCCGTCATAGGCGACATCGCTGGTCACCCGGCTGTCGCCCGGACCCCAGCCGGCATCCGGCAAGGGCGAGCCGGTCGGGGGCGGCCACGAGACGGCGCCCGCACCGACGGCGACCGGCAAATACTCAGCCGCCGTTGAGAAAGCGTTTCCCGCCTGCCCGGCGCCCGCCATGTCGGGAGTGAAGGCGGCGCGATGGACGCGGCGCACGCGGCCTACGGCGTCACGTATGGTCTCGTGCGCGGACTGGATCGGCGCGTCGGGGATCGCCGGGAGGATGGCCCGAGCGGTCTCGTTAGGTCCGCCTTCGCCCTGGCGCGTCATCGACCGGGTCGGCGCTCCTAGATCGTCAGGCAAGACATGATGAATGTTGCCGTGCGGATCCACCGAGCCATAGCCAACGCCGAAATCGTCGTAGAAAAAGGTGTGCGGGTTCTTTGCGCCGGCGGCGGTAGTGCTTTGTAACTGGCCGTCCGTGGTCCAGCCGCAGAGGCTGGTCAGGAGCGCTGAGGTAGTCGTCCCGCCGCTCGGGGGGTCGACGCCGGTGAGCACGCTGGCGGGCAGCCCCCGTTGGTCGAGCGACAGCCTGACGCCGCCGGCATCGGCAGTTGCGCTGGCGCCGGTGGCTACCGAAGCGACCGGTCCTGCCCCGCCATAGGCGGTTTGCACGTCCGGTGGATACAATCCGGTAAGAACGCCATTGCGATCGGCGCCAAATACACCGTGGCCGACAGCGACCGGATCCTGCGGATCCTCGCTGATGGTCGCATGGCTGTCGGTCGGCACGCCAGCGGGGTCGGTCCAGACCTCATGGAAGGGAGAGTCGCCGCCCGCCGCAGCCGATGCGCCCAGCTGGCTGAGTTTATGCTGGGCCATCTGTCCGCGGGGATTGAAGGCGAACTGATCCTCGATCAGATCCGGCTGCGCGGTCGGCTGGCCGTTCATTGTCGCACCCGCCGGACTGGAAACCGACGTCACTTCGTGGAGCGCATTGGTGCTAATGGCCGTGGTCGCGCCAGCTGCGTCAGTCATGCCGCTGAGGTTGCCGTGCCCGTCGTAGGTCCAGCCAATTGTCGAGGGCGTGAGGGCAACATTGGGCAGGTTATCGTCACGAACCGGATGTGGCGTCGTGTCCCGCGACCGGGACAGTACGAAACCACCCCCGGCGCTGTCAGCTGGCCCGCTGGTCGGGCTTTTCAGCCCGTAGTAGGCGAACTCGGAAATGACACCATGCGCATCGCGGTGCCAAATGACTTGACCATATCCGTTATACTTGAACACTTCCTCGCTACGATTGCATTTCCAGTCAGCTGACCCGTCCGCTGCGATCACCGGCCGCGCCGACGGAGCCGAAGACACCCGTACCAAATTGCCGCTCACCCCGGCGACTAGATCCGGATCCAAGCCGCCGGTTACCTGGAAGTCGTAAAGGTAGTTCCGGGCAAAGAGGCCCGGGCTGGCGGCGGGCTGATTGCCTCGGGGCTCAATGCTCCGGATCAAGGAATTGAAGCTTGAAGTGCGGAAGCCACCGAAAGGCGCGAACTCATAGCGCGATACGCGGCTCTGGCCCGAGGCGCTAGTCCGGGTAATCTGTAGCAGATTGGGCCGATTAAATGGCCACTGCAGGCCATCGGTGGGAGCGGTGTAATCGTAAAGGTATGTCGTGACGTCGCCCAGCGGCGAAGTGAGCTTGATGAGGCGTCCGTCAGCATTGTGGGCCAGCGACCAGAGATTCTGCGCCGCGTCGGTGTGGCTGACGGCAACGCAATTCAGCGGATAGGCCGCGGCGGAGAAGCCGAACGTTGTCCAGTTAAGCTCACGATCCTGCACCCGTGTGATCTGCGGCTTGGTGAAGTCGAAGGTGAAGGTTCCCGCCCCAGCCTGCTGCGTCTGGATACGCTTTTCGCTATCGTAGGTGTTGGTTACCAAGACGGCGCCCTCGCCGTTGGTGACCGTGCGTAACAGTCCGTCGCGCTGATTAGTCGGATCGATGCTATAGGCGTAGCTTTCCGAGCGTCGGTAGGCAGCGGTAGCTTGGCCGCCAGGTGTCCCGCTGGCCAGCAGAGTGTCTGCCGGCGACCAGGTGACCGACTGCAGCCACCCAGCTGCCGGATCACCCACAGGATAGTAATCAAAGTCGACGATCTGCTCGCTCGATAGCCCATCTACGTGCGATAGCCGACCGTCAGTATTGTAACTAAGATTGATGCTGCGGCCGTGCGGATCCGTGATCCGGACCAGCCGCCCGGCCTCGTCGTGGGCATAAATGGTCTTCAGGCCCCAGCGGTCGCGGATGAAGCGCAGTGTGCCGTCGACATGGAAGTGCGTTTCGGCGCCGTGCGCATCGTAAAGGATATAGGCGCTGTTATTGTCGTCGATGGCCTGACCGAAGGTGAGCTTCCAAGCAAAACCTCGAGGTGCGAAGTCGCATTGGAAGCACAGCGGATCACCCAGATAATAGTCGTCTACGCGGCCGCCGCCGTCGAAGACTCGGATGAAGTAGGTGGAATTCATCTGCGAGACATCGAGGCTGGGCGTCATTGCGAGGAACCAGCCTGGCCCGAGCGGGCCGTCGACTTGGGCGGCATGGCTGCGATACCGCCGGGCTAGTGCCAGATGCCCATGCGCGGTGGCGAAGGTGAGATCTGCGATCTCGTAGAGGACCTCTCCGCTGTGCAGCAGCGTGGTGCCGCCGGCGCCGCCGCGCGGCGAGGTGCCGGTCGGCGCCTCCAGGGCGGATTCGACGCCGCCGACCACGCGTCGTTCGGCGGCTCGCGCGGCGACGGAGACCGCAGTGCTGAAGCAATCACTGCTCGCGCGCAACCATCCGCCGGGAACGACGGCCTGAACGACCTGCGCCGGCCCGCTGACTTCCGGCTCTCCTGAAACGACGAGGATCTCCTGAGACACCAACACCCCGTCCGGCGCGGCGGTCAGGGTGAGCGTCTGTTCCCACGGAAGCTTCATGCCCACTGGCGCCAGCGGCTGGACAGCGCCTAGGCTGTCGTCCGCGTTCAACCCCTCCAGAACGACGACGGGGCTGCCGGCCAGCGTTGGCGAGGCGGTCACCCTGAGGTAGATCCGATCGCCCGGCTCAACCTCGCCCACTGGCATGTCGGCGGTGGCCGACTTGCTGAAGCTCGCCACTGGGGGGCTGATGAAAAACCAGTAGTCCTGTTCACCGGTGGAGTCGTCGCTCGCTCCCACCGACCCGCTGCCGACGGCCCAGACGCGGCAGGCCTGAGGCGTAGTGCTGCCACCCGGAAACACGTTCGACCATTGCCACGTCACCTTGATGCTGGTTGGGCCCTGGTCGGTTCCGTCGTAGATCGGGTCTACCACGGTCGCATGAATTTGCCACGGTCCGGCACCGATGGGTGTGAAGTAGATGTCCGTGCCCAATTGGACGGTCAAAGTGGGGCCGGTGCCCGGCCCCTGGGACGCGGAGAGCGTGCCGGCGTTGGTACCCTGCACTTCGTAGAGGACCTGCTGGCGGTCGATAGCTGGGGGGACGGTGAACTGGGCGTCGGTCAGCGGCGTGTCGTCACCGGTGACTGACGCCATCGCGAGATCGAGCAGGCGCCAGTCGTAGCTTTGGCCGGACTGGTCTTTGAGTTGGAGGGCCAGGGAGGTGGAGAGCGTCCGCCCAGACATGCCCATCAGGTCGATGGCGGCGGCCTCGATGGGCCGGAAGGTCAGGCCGATCGGCGAGGTGATCGGCGTCTGGGTGTTGCCTCCGGTCATCCGATAAGGCCCCGCCAACGCGGGCAGGGCAGGAATGACGATCGTAGCCGGTGCGACCGAGCTGTCGGTGGGATGACGCAAAGTGATCGTACCGGCGACGCCCCGTTGAGGGCATCCGCCAAGCGTCTGCCCTGGCTGAACTTGCCGCGGCGTGGAAATCCCGACGCCTGTGGCTGTCAGCAACAGGGGGTTGACGGCTTCCTCTGCATAGCCCGAGTTCGCGTTGGCACCGTCGCCGTTGTAGCAGACGCTGATGACGCCCGGGGTCGGCGGGTTGAGCAACGGCGTGGGCGGCGGACCGTAGATGTCGTCGAGTACGATTTGCGGCTGCGCGATTGTGAAAGTGAAGGTTACCGACATGCTCGGCACGCCGACCACTTGGGCCTCGACCGCGCCATCGCCGGTCGCGCCCGGCTTGGCGCGCACCCTCACCGCCGCTGCCCCGCCGGCTAGCGCTCCCTGCCCGAAGCGGGGGATGGAGCGACCGAAGAGGAGGTCACGTTCGAGAGTGAAGAGGTCCGCGCCCTGGGTTGGCAGGAAGGCGACGCGTGCACCCGGCACGGCCGCGCCGCTGCTGTCGTAAACGGTGACGCACAGGCTTTGCGGGAGCAGTTGGCCGCTCAATCCAGTCTGTTGGGCGGGGCTGCCGGCCGCAAAGTCGATACCGGCGATGTCGAACAGCAGGGGGTCATCATAGTTGATGGGCGGCGCGTAGGGCGTCGCGTCGACCGCGCATTGGGTCGTCGATGGCGTGCCGACGATAGCGCCGCGCGACGCCGTGACGCGCAGCATGACCGGCCCGGCGGGAACGCTATCGGCCTGGGCGTCCCAGACGAACCGGTAGTCCGCGCCTACGGCCGGCGCCGGCAGATTGGTCAAGCGATCGCTGGTGGCGGCGGCCGTAGCGGTGGTGAAACCGCCGCCGGCGCTGTATTGGATGAGCACGTCGACCGGCTGGCTGTCCGGCGCAGCGACCATGAAATGCACTGGAACTTGCGGCCCGATGTTGTCCGGAGGCGCCATTACATTCACAGATGGCACAACGGTGCCGGCCGGCAGAGGGGCGCCGATGCGTACCGGCGCATATGTGTCGACGACACCTGGCTGGGGATCGAACGGCGCGATGCGAAATAGCACCCTGGCCGCCGTGACCCCCTGCAGATCCTTTGGCGCATCCCAGCTGAACACATGGGCCACGCCTGTAGGGCTGGAGGCGAGATTCGTCAGTCCGTCACCCGCTGGAGAACTGGCCTGCGACGCCGCCTTAAATGTCAGTCCCCCGTCGATTGAGAAGGACGGCACGATGCTGATCGGGTCGGATTCAGCATCACTAGTCATGTAGTTGACGGCTACCGAACCTGGCCAGGTGGCCGACGTCAGCCCGACTATCCTCAAGCTTGGGGGCGTGTCGACGCTGAAGGACGCCGAGGTGTCGACGCCGCCAGGATTGGCATCGAAACAAGCGATGCGCACCACAACTGCCGCGGCTGACCTCCCGTGCAAATCTGTGGTCGCATCCCAGATAAAAAGATGTGGCACGCCGCCGGGACGCGGGGCTGAGGTGAGATTCTGCACGCCCTCGCCACCCTTGCCGACGGCCTGCGTGGCGGGCTGGAAGGTTGCGCCGCCGTCGGTCGAATAGGTGACATCGATGCTGACAGGGTCGGATTCCGCATCCGAAAGGATGTAGTTGATCGCCACAGGAGGCGTCACGTAACCGCCGTGTGGTGTCGTGATGGCGACTTGCGGCGGATAGTTGATGGCAAAGGCAGCCGACAGCGCCGATCCCGTCATACCGTCCGATGGGTCCGTTCCCACGATGCTGATCAGGATATTTGGCGCCGCCGCATTTTTGAGGTCGCCGGCGGCGTCCCAGGCGAACACATGGGCCTCGCCAGCTGGGCTTGTGATGAGTCCCGTCGCGCTGTCGCCCGGCGCCGTCGTCGACCGGCTGGCCGCGGCGAAGGTGGCTCCTTGGTCTAGGGAATAGGCGACAGCAATATTAACTGGATGGGAGTCGGGGTTGCTGAGCGCATATTGTATCGACACAGGCGGCACGATGACGCCCCCGACTGGTGATAGGATCTGCACTGCGACGGCGCTCATGCTCCGGCTCCCCGCTCAGAGCGCGACGATCTCGAAACGAATATTGAGTCGCGCTACCCACTCTTGATCAGCGATCCCCAGATGGACGGCCAATCCGCCCCGCTAGACAGCGCACTTGTGGCGACAAACGCGCGCTGCACACCTTCGCGTGGCAATTTTACGGTTGATCGCGCCTGTCTCACAACTCCATGTGCGTTCTTAGGGTCATGTTAGGCCGCTACCTAGTGTGCCTGGTCCGCGACCCAGCTTGATAAATGATGTTGGCAAAGAATCGTTAAATGTGGTTTGCCGTCCTGCCCGAACCACGGTGCCGTCGACTGCGAATGTGTCAGAAACGAGTTTAGCGATCTTTGGGCATCTAAGCGGTGGGTTCAGTGCACCCAGCGTCGAAGGGCTGGCATCTCCCGCGGCCCGTGCGGCTGGCGCTTCGTATCGTCAGGAGGAAAAACCGTGATGGGGCAATGCTTGGACGTGGACTCATAAGTCCGCGGCAGGTAAAGCCGTTTTGTAAGGGCATACCGAAAACCCCTCGGAAAACGCCTTGAGCGATCCCAGTCTTTCTGCGGTGTTGCGCCCTCACCTGGGGCTATACGGCAATCACTTGTTTGTCGTACAGACGGCACCTGTGGGTTATCTGGGGCCATGGAGGGTTATAGACTTTCGGGGTATGGTGGGGTCATATGGGGTATCCATGGGCCATTGGGGGCCATGACATCAGCACTGGGAGGTCCAATGAGCCTCGTTGAAGTTCGCGACTACGCACTGTGGGCCAAGCACATTCATGGGAACGACGTTCTAAAGGAGCGGATCATCGCCTTGCCAGCCGGCGCTTTGATTGACCTTGCGGTCGATGGAGTGCGGGGCAAATGGAAGAAAATGGACGATGGGGCAGACGGTCGCCCGACCCCAGGGCTCAAGGGCATCGGCAACGCCCAACAGCACTGGCACAGCCTTCAAGATAGGCGCGGAGAACTCGTCACGATCCGGGAGGTCCGGCCATGAACCGCCGAGCCGCACTCTACCTCCGCGTCTCCACTACCAACGGCCAGACCACTGCAAACCAGCGCCGCGAGCTTGTCGCAACAGCCAAGCGCCACGGCTGGCGTGTGGTGCAGGTGTTCGAGGATGCCGGCATCAGTGGTGCCAAGGGGCGCGATGGCCGGCCAGGGTTGGACGCGATTATGGCCGGGGTAGCTCGCCGGGAGTTCGACATCATCGCGGCATGGTCAGTAGATCGCCTGGGCCGGTCGCTCCAAGACCTCCTGACGCTGCTTGGGGAAGTCCACGCCAAGCACGTTGACCTCTACCTGCATCAGCAGGGCATCGATACTACCACGCCGGCCGGCAAGGCTCTGTTCCAGATGGTGGGGGTCTTTGCGGAGTTCGAGCGGGCCATGATTCGAGAGCGGGTAATGGCTGGGCTGGCGAGAGCGAGGGAGCAAGGCAAACAGCTTGGCCGGCGGCGGGTCGCGCCGGAGGTAGAGAGGGACATTAGGGCCGCTCTCAAAACCGGCACGGGCATCGTCAGCACCGCCCGCAGACTGGGCGTTGGGGTAAGCACTGTGCAGCGGGTTAAAGCCGCTCTCGCTTCCTGACGCACTCGAGGGAACACCATAAGACCATGGAGACGCAGCCCCAACTGTCGGCGCCCGAAGTCGAAGTCGGGCCATCGCTCGTGGCGCAGGAGTGGGTTTGCGCGGACTGCTCGGTTCTGCCTCTTCGCAGGCACCGTTTGTCGGAATCAGAGCTGCTTGCCTAATGTCTGCTTACCATCCAAGAGCGGCCGTCCCCCAGGGACCGCGGCACTTCCGAGGTGTGCCAATAGGAGACATTGGCGATGAGCGCCGGGCCGGCCTGCGCTCAGCGGCGCAGAGCGCCGGGCAACCCGCGGACTCCATGTTCGTGGTCAAGGCAGCGTATAGCCACCATCGACTGGCAGATAGGCGCCGGTCAGGTAGGAGGAGGCATCGGAGGCCAGGAAGATGGCAGGCCCCACCAGTTCCTGCGGATCGCCGCGCCGGCGTAGCGGGATCTTGCTCATCAGCGTCTCCAGGAATTGCGCATCCTCGTATTCCCCCTCCGTCCCGCGCATATGGCTGTTCATGTAGCCCGGGCCGATCATGTTGACCCGGACATTCTTGGGGCCCCATTCCGCCGCAAGCTGACGGCCAAGGTGGTCGAGACCAGCTTTCGAGGCTGAATAGGCAAGCAGACCATCGAAGGTGGCGACACTGGCGTTGGAGGAAATCAGCACGATCGCGCCCTTGCGTCCGGCTGCGATCATCGCGCGGCCGGCGGCCTGCGCGCAGAGAAAGCAGCTCGTCAGGTTGGTCTCGACGACCGCGCGGAATTCCGCGGCTGGAAAGCTCTCGGGAGCCGCATGATAGGTGATTCCGTGGTTGACGATCATCGCATCGATCGGACCGAAGACCTGTTCGGTGCGCTCCACCACCAGCTGGCAGTCTTCCTCGCGCCGGGCGTCGAAGCAGACCGGCAGCGCCCGGCCTCCCGCGGCTGAAATCTCGCCTGCAACCTTCTCGATATCCGCCTGCCCGCGGCCTGCGACCACCACCATGGCACCGGCGGCTGCGAAGCCCTTGGCCAGCGCCCGGCCAAGCCCTCGGCCGCCGCCAGTCACCACGACCCGCCGACCGGCAATGTCGAACCTGGGATCTGCCGACATGGTCCTCTCCTTTCCTGCTTTGTGGGCCCAGTTGTACAACCGTGAGGCTCGGATACTGCGGGCAACTTGTGTGGTCGGGAAAGGCCTCGCCGGCATCAAGCGATGCGGCGATCGGGAAGTCCTATATCGGCCTGGCAGCCGTGGCGTTGGCAGCCCGCGCCTCATAGACGGGCGCGGGGTCGACAGTCAGCGGCGGCCGCCCGGCAATCGCGTCGGCGAGCTTCTCGGCCATCATCATCACCGGCGCATGAAGGTTGCCGCTCACGATGCTTGGCATGATGGAGGCGTCGACCACCCTGAGGCCGGCAAGGCCGTGGACCCGGCCCAGGGAGTCGACGACCGCCGCTGGGCCCACGCCCATGGCACAAGTGCTGGCCGGATGGTAGCCGGTGTCCGCGGTGCCATAGATGAAGGCATCGATATCGGCGGCGGATCGCGCGGCGGCGCCAGGAGAGATCTCCGGTCCGCGATAGCGGGCGAAAGCCGGGGCCGAGAGGATCTCGCGGGAAAGCTCGACCACGCGCCGCATCTCGAAGCGGTCCCGCTCCGCTGAGAGATAGTTGGGCCTGATGACCGGCGGCGCGGTCGGGTCGGCCGAACGCAGCGCGATTTCGCCCCGGGCGGCGCTGCGCAGCGGCCCCGCATGGACCCGATAGCCGTGGGAATCGACGCGCCGCTCCACCGCGTTGTTATAGACGATCGGCACGAAATGGAACTGAACGTCGGGATGGATCGCGCCGGGCTCGGTCAGCAGGAAGGCGCCAGTGTCATAGTGGTTCGTCGCCCCCTTGCCGGTGCGGGTCAGGAACCAGCGGGCGGCAATCATGGCACGGCTGAGCGGCTGCAAGTCGCCGTAGAGCGTAATCGGCTCCCGGCAGGCATATTGGATGTGGAGCTCGAGATGGTCCTGAAGGTTGCGCCCGACGCCGGGCAGCGCACAAAGCGGCTCGATCCCGAGCCGGCGCAGCGAATCTGGATTGCCTACTCCTGAGCGCATCAGGATCGTCGGCGAACCGAAGGCGCCCGCCGAGAGGATTACCTCCCGCTCAGCCCGGATCACCCTGCGCCGTCCCTCGCGGATGATCTCAATGGCGCAGGCCCGCCCGTTCTCGATCCGCACCCGGTCAGCCAGCGCGCCGGTTATGACCGTGAGCCGCTGCCCGCGGCCGGCGCTCGCCAGATAGGCATCCGCGGCGCTGACGCGCTTGCCGGCGCGAATATTCTTGTCATAGAGGCCGACGCCGAACTGCTGATAGCCGTTCAGATCCTCAGACAGCGGATATCCGGCCTGCTGGCCCGCAGTAAGGAAGGCTTCATGCAGGGGATTGGAGACTTGGCTTCTCTGCACGTAAACCGGACCTTCTCCGCCCCGATAGCGGTTGGCGCCTTGGGCATAGCTCTCAAGGCGGCGGAAATAGGGCAACACGTCTGCATACGACCAGCCGACAGCACCCTCTCGCGCCCAACGGTCATAGTCGTAGGCATGGCCGCGCACGAAGATCATGCCGTTCAGGGAGGAGGACCCGCCGAGAACGCGACCGCGCGGGTGGACGATCCGACGTCCGCCGAGGAGGGCCTCTGGCTCGCTCGCGAAGCGCCAATTGTAGCGCGTTCCCTTGATGTTGATGCTGACTGCGGCGGGCATTCTGATGGTCCAGGCGCCATCGGGCGGTCCAGCCTCGAGCAGGCAAACCGAGGCCTCGCCGCCTTCGCTCAGCCGTCCAGCCAGGACACAGCCCGCGGACCCGGCGCCTACGATGACGTAGTCGAAACTCTCGGCCATCGCCTTCCTCCCCGACGTGACCTAAGCAAATGCCTGTTGAATGTTCAACTTGCCATGCTCAGGATCGCTTCCCTGCCTGCCCGCCATCGGAGCATCGCCATGCCGCGCCGCGATCAACTTGCCAAGCCGACAGAGCCCACGATGATTCGCCTGTCCGAGGTTCCCTATGTCGTTTGGGGCGACGCCGAATCGGGTTTCGTCAGCGACCGGTTCTATCTGCTGAGCGAGCAGATGATCCTGGTCGCGGTGCTGCTCCCGCCCGGCGGGCGCTTCCGTTCCTCGGACAAGTACCGGCCCTATTTCGACACCCATGAATGCCTCTATGTTCTCAAGGGACAATACACCTGCCAGGATCCTGAGACGGGGGAGACGCGGACCGCCCGTCAGGGCGAGATGATCTTCATGCCCGAACGGCGCTGGCACTACGGCTACAATTTCGGCGCCGAGGACCTGCTGTTGCTGGAGTGCATCGCGCCCCCCACCAACCAGGCCGCGCTTCAGGCGGTGCCGCGGCCCGCGTCCATCACCTATCTCGACAAGGCTGCCGTCGCCGATCTGCCGCGTGGGCCCGCTACGGGCACGCGCAACCTCAAGGTCTGCTCGCGGCAAACGGCGGTGCACGCGGTGGCCGGAATGGACAACCCCGTCCTCATGCAGATCTTCGCCAGCACGCCACGGGTCTGCTTCGCCGCCGTGCGCCTGAATGGGAATTCGCGCAGCGACATCCTCTCCTGCCCCTTCGATCTCTGCTACTACGCCGAGGCCGGTGCGGCGAATTTGCAGGCTCTGGAGAGTGGGTCCTACTTCAACGTGGAGCCTGGGGACGTTGTGTTCCTGCCCGCCGGAGCCAAGCACCGCCTGTTCAACCACGGCGGCGCCCCTGTCGACCTGCTTCTAGGCGGTGCAGGCAACATAGGGGAACTGAATCTGGCCGCGCGATGACATGCAATGCGTCGTTTCTAATTTACCCTCAGGCGCAGTAGTCAGGCCCCCAACACTCCCCACTTGAACGCCGTCGGGCTGTACTTCTCCTGGCCCGGAGGGTTCACGAATATTTCCTACGTCGAAGCATTCAATGCGCGCGTCGGACAGGAGTACCTTAACGCCTCGTGGTTCACTTCCTTGACGGACGCCCGAGATTGAATCGACGCCTGGAGGACAGACTAAATTGAACACCGATCGCATACTGCGCTCGGTAACTTAACGCCGAAGGAGTTTGCCGGCCAAGCTCAACAAGTCCGGAAAGTTCCGTGGACCGGAGTTGGGGGCAGGGCCAGGTAGCAGACCCAGACTAGCCGGGCTAGTTCGTCTGATATGATATGTGCCAATAGGCGACATGATCTGCTCCCGCCGGATAAGAGCCGGAGACCTGGGGCGATTTCTCCAAGCTCTTAGCACAAGTCTCGTGAGATCCGCTGAGTCCAGCTTCGGGAAAAGAGCCTTCTTTCGCCCTCGAAGGCCTCCAGATCCGCTTCGACGATGAACTCGGCTGCGGTGCAGGCGATCGCGCAATGAGTCCGGATGCGGGTATCCCAGTCCTGTGTATGGCGATGAAGGATATCATGGTCGGACTCGACCCGAGCGGTGGTTGGATCGTCTGGATGTACTCGGTATTGTAAGGTGTACTGATATCCTGTCTCCACGCCGATGCTCTCGATAATCGATCGACCGTCGTCCATGAGGACATCGATCAGCTCTTCTCCGGTGGCAGCGTCGTAGGAGATCATGCGCCGGACAATGCCGGAGGTGATGAGCTTCCGCGGCGCCGAGCGCGTACCTTCCGGCGGAGAAAACC
>Ga0265331_10001668_pt1 | contig 16106 bp, 11 predicted proteins | sample 41923metaG_FD_202088 | JGI IMG/M metagenome (GOLD analysis project Ga0265331, IMG submission 202088) | Rhizosphere microbial communities from Carex aquatilis grown in University of Washington, Seatle, WA, United States - 4-19-23 metaG | ecosystem: Host-associated > Plants > Roots > Rhizosphere... | reverse complement strand
CAGCACCAATATACCGGCAGGAACGAACAGCGCTTTCGAGCCGAGCGCCAAGTACAGGGAGCGCAGCAGCGGAGCAAAGAGCACAACGGCAGGGGCTACGCCCAGGAGAAGCAGCAACATGCGAGCTTCCGCGGATGCCTGTTGTACGCGCGGTAGGGTGAACAGCAGGTACGACAGCAGAATGGGCAGCAGCGGCCAAGTGAAGATAAAGCTGATGCCGGGCATCCAGACTGCGCTCGCCGCGAGAAGCGCGATCCAGCACACGATTGCTGCGAATGCAAGCTCCCAGGCGTCGATCCAGCGCCGTGTGGCCGATTGCAACACAACGAAGAGCGAGACCGACAGGGCCAGCGCCGCCAACAGGTACCAGTGTCCATTGTAGGGAATCAGGAAGAGCCGGTAATCAGGATACAACAAACAAACCACGGTCCACAGAACCTGGCTGACTGAAGCGATGAGCGCCACGGCCGCGATGAATAACAGCATCGCCGCGGGAATTCGCACGAGGCGCACCTGCAGCCGCGGACTTCTCCACAGCAGCACGATGAAGGTCAACAGAACGGTAGCCGACAGGGGCCCTACCCAGCTGATGGGGTACTCGATCAGCCCTCCGGGGAGGTCGAAATAGACGCGGTCGGGTGCTTTCAGGTCATCCAGGGGTACGTTCCCGAAGTACTTCGTCAGGGCAAGCGCCAGATCGCCCTCATGCTGGAGCGTGCGCAGGCTCAGGCTAGCGGCTGTATCCATTGGCGTGTGGTAGACGAAGGGGGAACCGATTGCCGCGAAGTTCATGCCGGCAACTCCAGCGTCCAGGAATGGTGTCAGGTCCGTGCTGTTGGGTACGAGCCGCCGCACTTCGTTGGCGAGCGAGCTGCCGATCGGATGCGCGGCTGCGTTGGCGAATGCGGCGATCAGTTTGCCGTTGTCCGGGCTCGTTTCGAACAGGTAGACCGGACCGCTGTTGCCGCGATAGTCAAAGTTGAGCACCAGCGCGCCGGCCCCGGGATGCGCACCGACGAAAGCTGTCGCCCCCAGAGCAGCGGGCTCCTCGCCATCGGAGAACAAACAGATGACGTCGTTGCGCAGCGGAGCGCTGTCCCGCAACGCCCGCAGGGTCTCGAGGATGGTCGCTACTGATGCAGCATTGTCCGCGGCTCCCGGCCCGGTGATGACGGAGTCGTAGTGCGCCAACAGAATCAACGCCTTGCCAGGATACTGGCCCGACATTCGTGCCAGCACGTTGTGCACCTGGCCCACCGTGTCTCCCTGGACCCTCGAGGTGTGCAACCCGAGCTGCGCCTCAACCTGGGGGGTCAGGCCAAGTTCCCGCAGACGCTCGACCAGATAGTCACGTATCCGGGCGTCGGCAGGCGTGCCTACCGGACGGGGCCGGGCGGCGATTCTGCGGACGTCCTCCATGGCCCGCGCCGCCGAAAACATCGACGGCGGCGCCGCGGCAGACCGCGGCTCGGAGCCGCTCGTATGTCGCAATCCGCAATATATCGACATCAGGCAGAGAAACATCACGCCCAGGCATGCCGATAGCCGGGGGGGCGGAGTGCGTGCCCGCTCTCCGGCTGCCGGCGGGAGGTCGGCGACGACGAGACGCTCTGTCTGTGTTGGAAAGGAAGCCAAGGATGGGCCAAGGTAATTGCGCGATTGCGGCGACTGTACTGCAGGTTGGGCCGACAGGCGATGGCTGCCGAATGACGCGCGCTGCCGCGTGCGCACCGCGCTTTAGACTCGCAATCGCCCAAGCTATTGATTGTCATTGATACATAGCAAAAATTTTGCAGGCGCCATCGTTTCCCTGAGTGATACGCAACCAGCCGGTTGGTTGAAAGCGTCGCGAACGTGTGGCTAGTATCCGCCGAACTCAGCTCGGCGCTTTGGTCAGGAGGCGCGCAACTTGCGTGTTTGATGTAGCAATTGACTGATCGATATCAGGACGACATGGATCATGAAACTCACGACAAAACAGCTCGAATTCATTCGCTGGACGATCGGTCCGGCATACCTGATCGGAACCCTGGCGATTTTCTGGCTGTGGAAGCAGTCGGGTTGGTCCCGCTACGTGGTCTATTACGGAGCCTCGGTGTGCGTGATCGGACTCACGCAAGTCCTGGAAACCGTGTTCCCGTACGAGAAGTCCTGGCGTCAGCCGGACAGTCAGTTCAGAAACGAAGTAGCCAGTACATTCCTGATCGCCAACATTGGGCACAACATCGGACGCGCCCTGGCGTACACGCTCTTCGGCGCGTTTGTCGTGTGGTGGGTCCCGACCGGCGGGCCATGGTGGCCAAAGCAACTGCCGTTCGTCGCCCAGGTTGCTATCGCGTTCGTGTTCTGGGAGCTCGGGTTGTATTGGAATCACCGCCTGATGCACTCGGCAGCCTGGCGATTTCATGTACTGCACCACAAACTGCGCCGCCTCTCGTGGATCAATTCCGGCTATGGCCACCCGATCGGATTTCTGATGACGAGTTTTGCCGACCTCGGCGTGCTGCTGTTCATCGGGGCGCCGGCGGAAGTGCTGCTGTACGTCTCGTTTCTCTCGGGAGCGATCAATTTCCTGAGCCATTGCAACATCGACATGAAGATGGGGTGGCTGAACTATGTGTTTGTCACACCGGAGGTGCACCGCTGGCATCACGCGAACGATCCGCAGAGCTATGGGCGCAACTTTGGCACTCAACTCATCGTCTGGGATCTGGTGTTCGGCACGTACTACCTGCCTAAGGATCAGGTACCCGGCAAGCTCCTCGGCAGCGACGAACATCAACCAGCAGGGATCGTGCACCAGCTTCTGGCGCCGTTCATGCCGCGGCGGGCGGCCACGTGGCCCGGAATCGCGCGCGAGCGGGAAGTTGCTCAGAGCTGAGCCCCAGTCCGTGCGACGCAAGCAGAAGCATTCGACAACCAGCGAAAGTGGCATCATGAATCCTATCGAACAACCGCAGGTGAGCCTCGCCAGACAGTATGGAGAGTACGAGCTGCGTTATCACTGCAAGGCCGATCCGCTCGGTAACACCTTGGGAGCCTCTGTCGTGGCCGGCCTGGCAGTTGGGTTGCCAGAATTCAACGTCAGACAGTATTTCTCCACGCAGCCCACGATCTTCTACGACTACGATCACGTCGTGACCGGATACGCCGCCGAGAGTGGGACGGCGATCGGGCTGCTTGGCGCACGCTGGCTGGGCAGCCCGGAGCTGCGTTTCCTGTACCTATGGACGGCGATGATCGCGGATGCCTACCGGCATTCGCATCTGTTCCGCCGCATGGTGGGATACTTTTTTGAGCGAATTGCCGAAGAAAAGGGTTGGAGCGGCATGCCGACTCTCGTGGTCACAAAAACCTACAGCCCGGTGGTCTACAACCTCTTCAGGTCGGCCACACGCGGAGCGGAGGGAGTAGATATCTACCCGCGCATTTGCGAGGGCGACCAGGACCGCGGCATGGTGGAGCTCGCGGGGCAAATCGCCCGCGCCATCAGCCCCGCGCTGGTGTTGGATCCCGACAGTGGCACCGTGCTCGGCGGTCAGGCAATGGTGGCGCCTGATTTCTTTCCGCGCATGGAAGAGTGCAATGATGCAGATGTCAACGAGCACTTCAGGCTGCATCTGACGCGCTCCGACCAGATCCTCTGCATCGTCAAAATCGCGGAGCGAGTGAAGAAAGCGATGTATCTGCGCATGGCCGCGCGCGGCGCCAGTGTCGCAGTTACGCCGACGACCGGGGTGGGACAGATAGCCTGATGGGAGTCTCGAGGGTCATGAAGACGCAGGATTACGCGACACGCACCTCCCGTTACGGCTATGACTGTGATGTTCGTGCGACCTATGCACACCTGCCATGTCAGGCGTTCTGGACCTGGGTAACCGGCAAGTCGCTGTGGAACAAACCGCCGCGTCAGCCGCGCCAGACTTTGTTGGCGCAGTGGCAGTTCGGCTGCCAGTTACTGTGGTCTTGGAGCATTGTCATCGGGTCGATCTACCTGGGCGCGAAGGTATATGACTCCGCGCTCCCATGGGAGGCCAGGATTCCCGTGTACCTGCTCGTGTGGCTTCTGGTGACCAACCGAACTCGAGGCCTGTTGCATACCTTCCACTACACCAACCACGGAGCCACGATAGCTAACATGGAGCGCGCACGATGGGTCGCGACGTTCTTTGCCTCCATTCCGATCCTGCACACCTCCTGGCGCAACTATCATAAGATCCATGCCGAGACGCATCACGCGCGGCGTGACCTGTGCACCGATCGCGATCCTGATCAGCAGTTCATGACTCAGCATGGGTTCTATCGCGGCATGCCGGAGCGGGAGTACTGGCTGCGGCTGGTATATGCCCCATTTCTGCCCAAGAATATCTGGGCGCACATCAGGTTCCGTCTGATGGAAAATTTCGTAACACCGGGCCCGCGCGAAATCGCGCTGCGGGTGGGTTATTGGGTGGTGTTCTTTTCGGTCGCAGCCTACTGCGGAGTGTTGGGATATCTCGCCCTTTTCCTGTTCCTTCCGATGTTGTTGTTGACACAGCATTCGTCCTGGATCCAGCATACGACTGAACACCTGTGGTTCCCGCTGTACCCGGAGGACACCTCGCCGCTGGTAGCGATGGGATCCGTGACATGGGGGCGTTTTCTCGGACGCCCCCACCCGGGCAGGGGCACTGGCCTGGCTCATGCGCTCAAGCTCGCGCGCTGGTGGTTGCTCGTTGCGCTCGTGGATATTCCGATCAGGCTGTATGCGTTCATGCAGGACCTGCCGAGCCACGACTTCCATCATCGCTCGCCGCGGGTGAATTTCTGGAGCATTGCGCGCGAGCGCGCCGCCAATGAAGGCCTGCCTTCGAAGTATGGTCCGATGACCGAAACCTGGAGCGTGCTGGAGTCATGGCGCGTTCTCCGGGACCATTTGTGTCGCGGCGAGCACGATCCGTTCCAACTCTACGAATGGGACCGCCGCCGTGTGCGCGCGCCGCGCGCGCGGGAATTGCGTCTGGTGCCGAAGCCTGCGGTCTTGCGGGAACCCCAGGTCGGAACGGGCTGAAGCAGGCGGCGGTATGGATTGCACCAACATGCGCCCGCGTCTGGAGTCCTTTGGCGGGCGGTACATTCACTATCTGCAAGCCGACCGGACGCCGGCGCGGTGCTCGTTCGCGGAGTTCGCGCGGCAGGCCGGTGAGCTCATCGATCACCTGCGGTCGTGCGATGTCGTACGCGGGTGGCGCGTTGGCCTCCTGGGGCCGAACTGTCTGGATTGGCTCATCTGGGACCTGGCGCTCATCGAGCTCGGCTGCACGGTGGTTGCGCTTCCCGAAGAGTTGCTTTCGCAGCACGGCGCCGCCGTGTTTGAGAAGTATGATCTGTCGTTCATCGTCAGGTCCCGCAACGCCGCGGCCGCTTCACTGGCTGATCACCCCCATGCTTGTTGGATGGAGTTGCGGACCGCACCGACGAGTTGCCGGCGCGCCACCGGCGCGGTGCCTTTTCCCATCGACGAGGATGTGTGCGCACTGGCTTTCTCCTCTGGGTCTTCCGGTACGCCGAAGTGCCTGATGATCAACCGGCGCGGCATCGAATGGGATGTGACCCACTACGTTCCGGAGTATCAGCTACGGCCGAGCGATCGGCTGCTGGTCTTTCTGCCACTGACCTTGCAGCAGCAGCGCCTGTTGGTCTACTCCGCCTATTGGCACGGCGTGAGCATCGCACTCGCCCCCGCGGAGCAATTGTTCGAAGCGCTGGCGAAACTGCAGCCGAGCTTGTGTCTCGCGCCACCGTTGCTCTACGAAGGCATCCACGAGCGTTTTCTGGGTGCCTTGGATGAGATGTCAGCACGAAGACGAACCGCGGTCCGGAGGCTGCGTTCGGTGGTCCGGCTGTTGCCGGCCTGGATGGCGTGGCCGCTGCGCAGAGTACTGTTCGGGCGGATCTACTCCGCGCTGGGGGGGCGCATGCGCATGATGCTCACCGGCATGGCCCCGATCAAACGTGCGACGCTGGAGTTCTTCGACGAACTGGCGCTGCCCCTGTACGAGGCCTACGGCCTCACGGAGACGGGCGTCATTGCTTCCAACACGCCGTCCGCAAAGCGCACCGGCTCGGTGGGCAAGCCCGTCAAGGGCTGTCGGATTACACTCCAGGAGGATGGCGAGGTGCTCGTTCATCGGCAGCAACTCGCCTCGTTCGGCTATCTCGACCGCGGCAGCGGGCCGGTGTTTTCCCCCGGCGAGGCAGTGGCAACGGGTGACATCGGAAGGGTCGATGCGGACGGATTCCTTTATCTGCTCGGCCGGAAAAAGGAGCTCATCATCACCGCCCAGGGCTTGAAGATCCATCCGGAGCGTATCGAGTCCCTGCTCAACGGCCATCCGCTCATTGCGCAGGCGGTGGTTCTGGGCGATGAACAGAAGTGTCTGGTCTGTCTCGTTAGCGTGCGCACGAGCAAGACGCCGGAGGTTGAACGGGAGATCGCGGCGGAAGTCACTCGCGTGAACGAACAGTCCGAGGCGGGCGCCCGAATCGGCAAAGTAGTCGTGACGCAGGAGCGCTTCACTCTGACGAATGGCCTGCTGACGCGCAGTCTGAAGCTCGATCGGCGCGCGATTGCGGAACGCTTCAGCGTTGAGTTGTTTGGTCGTGCGGCTGTGCAGCTGGAGCCCACCGCGGCAGAGCTCGGGCAAGTGGACCCGCAGCTACTGTCTTTGGTGCGGGAGATATGGCAGGAGGTCCTCGGCAGAGCGCGGCTGCCGCTCAAGGCCACCTTTTTCGACCTGGGCGGTGACTCTCTCGCGGCCATGCGCACGCTGACGCGCCTGCAGGAGCGCCTCACGACACAGATCACGATCCGTGAGCTGTACCAGGACCCAACCATTCTTGGCGTAGCGCGCGCACTCACCAACGAGCGCCGAGCGCTGGCGGAGGAAACGGAGGCGGTGCCGATCGAGATGGACGAGGGAGTCATATGAGTGAGATCGAGCAACTCCTCGCGGATATGATGAGTGAAGGGGCTACCCTGTGGGCCGAGGACGGCCAAGTTCGATTTCGCGCCCCCGCCGGAGTTGTGACGCACGATCGTGCTGCCGTGATCCGGGCCAGCAGGTCACGTGTCATCGAGTACCTCAATCAAATCAAGCCCAGGGCGGTTGCGCCGACGCCCTCTGGCGCCATTCCGATGTTGGGTCGCACAGTGGCGCCCCTTAGTTATGCGCAGACACGCGTGTGGCTCGTGGAGTGCCTCGGGACCGTCGGAGCCGCCTACAACATGCCGGCGAGCGTCCGCATTGCCGGCGACCTCGAGATCAGGGCGCTCGAGCGTTCCCTGCAAGAAGTTATTGCACGTCACGAAGCCCTGCGCACGCGCTTGACAGTTGTCGACGGCGTTCCGCAGCAGGTGATCGATCCGCCTGCGGACTTTGCCTTGGAAGTAGTGGACCTGTCGGGGCTCGACGGACCGGCGCGAGAAGCTCAGGTCCGGTCCCGCTCGGAATCCATGGCGTGCACGCGGTTTCAATTGGATAAAGATCGTTTACTCCGTGTCGTGTTGTTGAAACGGGAGGCCCGCGATTACTTACTGCTGATTTGCATGCACCACGCGATATCCGACGGATGGTCCGTGGGAGTCTTCGTCGGCGAGTTGGCTGCTCTGTATCAAGCGTTCGTACGGGGCATTGGTTCCCCGTTACCACGGATCCAGGCTCAATATGCCGATTACGCGCAGTGGGAACGTTCGCGGCTGTCGGCGACTTTCCTCGCGAATCACACTGAGTACTGGCGCAAGGAGCTTGCTGGCGTCCCCATGTCCAGCGAGCTGCCGAGCGATTTTCCCAGGCCCGCAGTGCAAAGTTTCCGCGGTGCTGAGGTGTCCTTCGCTCTGTCCGAGTCATTGTCCTCGTCCTGGCGTGCCCTCGCGCGTCAGGAGGGCGGAACCCTGTTTTGTGCTCTGTTGGCCGTATTCAACGTGTTGCTGTCGCGTTGGAGTGGGCAGCAGGACCTCGTCATCGGCACACCCGTGGCCGGGCGCAACCATCGGCAGACGGAAGCGATGATCGGCCTGTTCGTGAACATGCTACCGATCCGTTCGCGGATCGACAATTCAGTCTCATTCCGACAACTGCTGCGCAACGTGAGTCAGGTCACGCTCGAGGCGTACGCTCATCAAGAGGTACCGTTCGAACAGCTCGTCGCGCTCGCTGACTGTCCCCGCGACCGTTCACGGCAGCCGCGGTGGTGTTTGAAAATATGCCACGACTGGCCTTGGAGCTGCCTGGGCTCAGTCTTCAGGAGAGCCGGATCGAAGGACGGACCGCGAAGTTCGACCTGACCTTGTTCCTGCGCGAGGTCGGTGGAGGCATCACCGGGTACCTCGAGTATGCGACCGATCTATTTCACCATACGACGATCGAGCGGCTCATCGGCCACTACCAGATCCTGCTGGAGCGCCTGGCCGCCACTCCGGACGGTCGCATTGGTGAGCTCTCTCTGCTGAGTGCGGCAGACCGATGCCAGATGCGCGCCTGGAACGATACCAGAGTCGATTACCCGCGTGAGCAGACGCTGCCGGAGATCTTTGAGGCGCACGCCCGATGCGCGCCCAATCATCCGGCGGTGATCTTCGGGGACACAATCCTCAGCTACTCGCAGTTGAACGACAAGGCCAACAGGCTGGCCGCATACCTGCGCCATGAGGGCGTCGGGCCCGATGATCTGGTCGGGATCTGTATGGAACGAAGCCCGGAGATGCTCATCGGGATGCTCGCAATCCTGAAGGCCGGCGGAGCCTATTTGCCATTGGACGCCGGGGTTCCCCCGGACCGGATCCTCGAGCTGCTGGAGGATGCGCAGCCTCGTTTGTTGTTGACGCACGGGCTCGTTGCAGCGCGTGTAGCGAACAAATCGATCCGTTGTGTTTGTATTGAATCACACTGGCCGCTGATTGCGACTTATCCAGCGGAAAATCCCGATCCGAAGGCGATTGGGTACGGTTCGCGACATCTGGCGTACGTGATCTACACCTCGGGCTCGACGGGCAGGCCCAAGGGCGTGATGGTCGAGCACCGTAACGTCTCGCGGTTGGTCATTAACAATCCCTATACCCGGATCGATCCGGAGGATCGGGTGGTCAACTGCTCCAACCCGGCGTTCGATGCGACAACCTGGGAGATCTGGGCGGCGCTGCTGAACGGCGCCAGCGTGGTGGTGATCAGGCAGTCGGTGTTGCTCGATCCGCTGCTGTTCGCCCGCGAGTTGGCGGAGCAGGCCGCTACGGCGCTGTGGATGACGGTTGGGCTGTTTAACGAGTATGTCGATCGAATGGGCACAGCCTTTCGGGGTCTGAAATACCTCATTGTCGGTGGGGATGCGCTCGAGCCCAGGACCGTGGACCGCTTGTTGCGCAGCTCGTACGGGCCCCGTCAGATGTTGAACGGTTATGGTCCAACCGAAACGACGACGTTTGCCGCCATGTTCGCGATCCACGGCGTCCCGGAGCGGGCCCGCAGCGTCCCCATTGGCGGTCCGATCGCCAACACGCAGATCCATATCCTGGATCCCATGGGGCAGGAGGTTCCCGTGGGTGTGGCGGGGGAAATCTACATCGCCGGGGACGGGGTGGCTCGCGGGTACCTGAACCGCCCTGAGCTGACGGCCGAGCGCTTCGTCAACAACCCGTTCAGCGATACACCGGGAGAAAGGATGTACCGCAGCGGAGATCTCGGTTGCTGGCGTGCGGATGGCCAGATCGAGTTCCTCGGCCGAAATGACAATCAGGTGAAGTTGCGAGGGTTTCGCATCGAGTTGGGAGAAATCGAGGCGCGGCTGATTTCTTGTCCGGGAGTGCGTGAGGCGCTGGTGGTCGTGCGGGTCGAGAGCACTGGCGAGAAACGCCTGGTTGCCTACTTCACGGCGATGCCGGGCGCGGAGCCGGAGGACCGCGAGCTGCGCCGCCTCCTGCAGGAAAGACTGCCCGAATACATGGTGCCGGCAGCATGGGTGAGGTTGGCGGCCTTCCCGCTGACGTCCAATGGGAAGGTTGATCGTGCCGCGCTGCCCCTGCCTGGGATGTCGCGTGAGCACGGTGACTCAAGCGCCGGCCCGACCACGGATATCGAGCGCGCGCTGGCCGATATCTGGCGCGAAGTTTTGATGAGGGACGAGATCGGAAGGGACGAAAACTTCTTCGAAGCGGGCGGAAATTCTCTGCTGGCTGTGCGTGCTCTGTCGAGGGCCGCGACGCGGTTAGCCGTACACATTCCGATGTCGATTCTATATGAGGCGCCGACGATAGCCGGTATCGCGCGGGCTCTGCAGGAACAACTTGATGAGGGGGGAGGAGGTGACTGCCTGATGAGGCTACGACGGGGGGAGCCCAACCATCCCGCCCTCCACCTCATTCATCCAATCGGCGGTCATCTGTTGGGCTACCGCCATTTGCTCATGCAGTTGGACTCGCGGCGGCCGGTCTTCGGTCTGCAGCGCCCGGAAATTCGGCGCGGCGCCAAGCCGCTGGTCTTGTCGGTGGCGGATCTCGCGGAACGCTATCTTGAGGAGATCTTGCAGCTCCCGGCCCAGGCTCCCTATCAACTGTGTGGCTGGTCGTTCGGCGGCATTGTGGCTCTCGAGCTGGCCGCAAGGCTTGAAGCTCTTGGTAAGCCCGTTGGCTATGTAGGGCTCATCGACTCCATGCTTCCCGTGCCAGATCCCGACGCTGAGGCTGGCCTCGAATCGTGGCGCGGCGGGCTTGCCGAAACCAACCTACCGCAGTTGCCCTCGCGTCTGCGGGGTCGACTCGAAGAAGTGATGTCGACCGAGGCTCAGGCGGGTGTGTCCAATGCCTCCGAAGCGGGTTCGGAGCTATTTAGCCAACTGTACGCGGCCAACCTGTGGGCACTGTACACGTACCGTCCGACGATCCGGTTGAACGCGTCGGTCCATTACTACTGCGCTGCTCGCAGTTCGGCTAGTGCGGGCTTCACACAGTCGCTTGCGGCCCTGCGGCGTATCAGTCGGAACGGGCTGAAGTTTCACGCTCTGGAGGGGGACCACTATTCCATCGTCGCGCCCCCTTTGGTCGCCTCTTTGGCCCAGGGAATCGAGTCCGCCCTCGGCGCGGGCATCGCCAGCAGCAACAACGTCGCCCTTTGCAGGGCGGGGAGTTGACCGGGAATGCGCAAAGAAGATGCACGAGAGATCATCGACAGGTTTGCACTCGTGCCGCGCGGCGTCAGCAAGCGGGTATTGCGGGAGATCTGCAGCGGATCGCTGGGTGAGTGTGAAGCCCTGAGCGCGGAGCATCGCGAACGTCTGTCCGCAATCCTCGATGAATACCGGGTCAGGGCGGCCGGACTCGGTACAGGCGTGCGGCCAAAGAATCTCCCTTTCTATCTGTTGCTCAAAGACCTCTATCCCGAGCTGAATCTGCAACACATGGGAGGCGACCAGTTGTCGTTGGAGGCCTACTACCGCGGATTGACGCCGAGTATTCTGAGTCTACTGCTCGGGATCGTTCCCCGCGAGCATCTCGCTCCGTCTGCGCGCGAGTCGCGGATGCGCGCGAGCGGTGTCGATGCAGACTCCCTGGCTCGGTGTAACGCCGTATTTCGTCGGGAGGGCGTGGTGCGTATGTCTGAGGTGCACCAACGGTGGCTGTGCGAGTGGTTGGGGCGAGGACGCGCCGGCAAACCCTTGACCATCGTATCCCCCGTGTGCCCGGACTACGCCGCCGAGAAGGGCGGCGATGGGCCTTTTCGTTTCACTTTCGAAGGACTCAACGGGGGAATCGGGCTCGCCGCACGCCGCCTGTTTGAATCACTGCCGGCCCTGCACGATCTGTTTGCGGGGTTGTTGGGCAATGCGTGTAGTTTGACTCACCGGGTCTATGTGGGTGACTTCGAGGGTTTCAGCGAGCAGAACGTGCGTCGGGTCGGCCTCGACAAGCGGGGGTTCCTGGAGAAGCTCCTGTCGTCACGTGACGCCATCAGTGCCGCGGCGCCCAGGCAAGTTCTCAGCGGACTATTCTGCGATCTGTGCGGTGGCGCGGAAGGTTGGTTACGCGAGTACGCCGAGATGCAGCGGCGCGTCGAGGCGGGCGAGTTCGGCGCACGGCTGGACAGGACTATCATCAGGGAAATCGCGCTCGCGCGCCGCCCGTTGTATCAGCGCTGGTTTCCGAGCGGCGGCGCGACTGAGCAGTTCTTCGAGAACCTGGTCGTGCAACAGGGCATCGAGTATGCGGTCATGGGAAAGATCATTAGCGAGCATTTCGAGAATCCCCTCGTGTTAGGGGCGGATCATCACAAGATGGGTTATTTCTATACCCTCGCCGCGGACTTTCCAGTCGTCTATCTGAGCCGCAATTACGAGTGAGGCCATCTTGAACCGAATGTTTCGAGTGGATGCCTTCACCGCTCGGCGGTTCGCGGGAAATCCGGCAGCGGTGATGTTGTTGGAAGACTTTCCGGCCGATGCGTTGCTGCAGGATATCGCTGCCGAGAACAACTTGTCGGAGACCGCCTTTCTCGTGCCGGCGGCCGGCGACTATCGCCTGCGCTGGTTCACTCCCACTACGGAGGTGGGGCTCTGTGGGCACGCCACGTTGGCCAGTGCCGCCGTAGTCATGGAGCGCCTGCAGCCCGATCGCCGTCGGGTGGTATTTGAAACGCAGAGCGGTCCGCTGACGGTGGATCAGGCCGGCGCAGCCTACGTAATGGATTTCCCGGCCCGGCAATCGGCGCCGACTACCGCACCGGACGGACTGGATCAGGCGCTCGGGGTCACGTCTATCGACGTGTTTGTCAACGCGGTCAACTACCTGGCGTTACTGGAGAGCGCCGCAGTTCTGCGCGCTCTCGAGCCTGACATGGAGTTGATCGCCCGTGTTTCCGACGCCGGCCGTCATGGTGTCATCGTGACTGCGCCCGGGGATGACGGTTACGACTTTGTGAGTCGCTATTTCGCTCCGGCGATCGGGGTCCCGGAAGACCCGGTTACGGGGGCGGCGCACTGCATGTTGGCTCCTTACTGGGCGAAGCGGCTGGGAAAAAACACCTTGCGTGCCTTCCAGGCCTCGCGGCGCGGTGGGGAGATCGTGTGTCGTGTGTCGGGTGAGCGCGTGCAGCTTCAGGGCTCATGCGTCTTTTATCTCGAAGGCGCGGCGTGGATCTGACGAGGCCCGAACAGGGCTTCTCATGCGGAGTTCGCTATGACTATGAAAGACCAACTGTATCTGTTACGTCCGGGCTTCTACAGCGATGGGCGCGGGCCGCTGTACTGCGGCGATTCGGCGCCTGTCGAGGGGCTCCTCAGTTTCTTCCCGCAGCTGCGCGAACGGCTGGAAGTGCACTACCTGGAGTTTGCGCGACCCCGGTCGATCCTGGTTCGCTCACTCGGGGATGAGCATCAGAGTCTCCCGGCGCTCGTGTTGTCAGGGGACACTACGGTGCGTCGCAGGGATTTGGTGCCGCGACTTGCGAAGGGCAAAAGGTTTTTTGCCGAGGAGCGCGTGATCCGCAGCTACCTGACTTCGCAATATGACTTGCCCGAAGCGAGCTGATAGTTTTCAAACAATTACGCAGAAGGTTGTGTGAACATGACAAGCCTGACACTGACGTCGCAACAGCGTGAGTCGCTCGAGCAGACAGGGGCGATCTACATCGGAGACACGGACGGGTTTCTCACCGACGCCGAGTGGGAAGAGCTCGAGGAACTGTGCTTCCAAAGTCACCTTCCCTACGAAACAGTCACCGTCGGGGATGCGAACGAGCCGAATCTCGTCGAGGTGGGGCGTTTCATGACCGACGTGGAACAACCCCGTAAAGTCAATGCGGAGGTCACCGATAGGCTTCTGCAAATCATCGCCCAGCCGGCGCGGATGCGGATGCTCGGTGAGCTTCTGAATTGCAAGGAGGTCTATTTGCGGCGCGCGCAGGTGAACCACATGCATCGCGGCTCATTCGTCGGCATGCATCTGGATACAGATAGTAATCCTGATTATCAGGTTTCGATTGTACTTCAGATCGGACGGGCGTTTTCGGGAGGTGAGTTCGCCATCAGTCTGCCGGATGGCACTGAGACTCTCATTGAGCCAAAGTTCCGCTCGACGATCATCAGCCGCTGCGATTATCCTCACGAAGTCCGGACGGTGACGCAGGGAACACGAACGTCGATTGTCTACTTCGTAGCATCGCACGACGGACCGAACCGCCGGTATCTGAAGGCTTCGTGAGCGGCGCGCATACGGGAGGTACTGGCTGATGAACGACTGTTTTGTCGTGTTGGAGCCCTTGAATCACATGTACAAGGTGATCGAGGGCGCCGCGGCCAGAGGGTACGACGTCGTGGCGTTTCATAGCTCGCCGCTGAGCGCCACAGGACGGTACCGGAAGGGATTAGAGGCGATCGGCGAGCGCCATCAGGTCGAGATCCAGTCCTGGGATGACCCCGCCGGGGTCCTGCAGACGATCTTGAAGGTGCTGAACGGGCGCCGCGTGGTCGGGACCTATGCCGGCGTTGAAGCGGTGTTGCACGCTGAGGCAGCACTGCGGGAGCACGTCGGCCTACCGACCCACGGCGTGGCGGCGCTGGCAAACCTGCTAAACAAGCGTTGGGTACGTATGCGCCTGCGTGCTGCCGGCCTATCCAGGCTTGCCGATTTCGATCCTCGCGCCCTCGTCAGTGAAGACCGGTGGCCGCTGCCAGGCAAGTGCGGCTACCTCAAGCCGATCACCGGCGGCGGCAGCCTCCACGTGACCCGGTGCCGGAGGCTTGGCGACGTCGCGGCCGGATTGCGGGAGTGGGACGATCAGGCGCTCGCCTGCAGGCCGATCATGCGGCAACACCTCGACCGCGGCGGCGGACTCTTCCTTGAAGAGGAAGCCGACGGCGAGCTGATGTCGCTGGAGGGCTGGATCTACGACGGGAAATATCATGCGCTGGGACTAACGTCGCGCACGCTGTTAGCACGGGACCCGGCTGTGGAGATGGGGGCCACGTTCCCGTACGAGCATCCATTGCGGGCGCAGATTGAGAGCAAGATCGCGGCGATTCATGAGGCGCTCGATATGCGCCATGGGGCCACCCATGCGGAGTTGATCGTCGGTGCGGACGGGAGCGTCGAGCTGGTGGAGCTCAACGTGAGATTTGGGGGCTCTGACATTCTGCTGTTGATGGAGTTGACTTTGCCGACACCCGCGGATGGACTGCTGGTAGATCTGGCATGCGGTGTCGAGCCCCGCCAGCAGGAGGGCAGCTCGACCGGTTACGCGTCCATGCAGCAACTGCTGGCGCCCGCTGGAACTCGGGTACTCGAGAGTGTCGAGTTGGATCAGGAGTGCGTCATCGAGGGCCGACCTCTGAAGGAGCTGGGCAAGGAGCTTCTCTCCACAAATTACCAGAGCGACCACGTGGCAACCTACATCGTGCGTGGCCGGACCTATCAGGAAGCACTGGAGCGCGCTGGTCGGGTCAGGCTCGAAGCGCGAGTGAACGGCAGCGTTCTGGGAGAGGATCGAAACAACGTTGTGGTGTTGCGATAAGGGCGCCTCGGTAGGCTGATGAACGGTGTCCCTCAGATTCGGCCGAACCAGGGTCTGCGGGATGTGCGCTACGAGATACGCGGCGGGCTGGCACGCTACGCTTACGAGCTCGAGCGACTCGGCCACGAGATTGTCTCGCTGAACATCGGCAATCTGGCGGCCTTTGGCTTTCGCACGCCAGAGACCTTACGCAGAGCGATTATCGAGAACCTTGCCGAGGCCGACGGCTACTGTCATCCACAGGGCATCTTTCCCGCACGCGAGTCGATCGTCATGCAACAGCAGTCGCGTGGCGTACAGGGTGTCACGGCCGAGAATGTCTTCATCGGAAACGGGGTGAGCGAGCTGATCGATCTGGTGCTGCGGGGGCTCATCAACCACGGCGACGAGGTGCTCGTACCCAGCCCGGACTATCCGTTGTGGACCGCCGCCGTGAGACTCAATGACGGTCGGGCGGTCCATTATCCCTGTCGCCCGGAATCCGCCTTCGTGCCCGACCCGGATGCAATAGCCAGACTGGTCACCCCGCGTACCCGGGCAATCGTGGTCATCAATCCCAATAATCCAACGGGC
>Ga0265331_10001666_pt1 | contig 16116 bp, 18 predicted proteins | sample 41923metaG_FD_202088 | JGI IMG/M metagenome (GOLD analysis project Ga0265331, IMG submission 202088) | Rhizosphere microbial communities from Carex aquatilis grown in University of Washington, Seatle, WA, United States - 4-19-23 metaG | ecosystem: Host-associated > Plants > Roots > Rhizosphere... | reverse complement strand
TTGTATTTATGGCCGAGCTTCTTATCGACCGTCTCTTCAGAAGCAAGCAGACTGAGGTCGGCGTGCTCGAAGCCAGAACTCAGCAGGTCTTCGATCGCTTGCTGCATGGCGTCGGCGTCGCCAAACACCCCGACCGCTTCGCGTATTTGGTTACCTTTTTCACTGGTTGTCATCGCTCGTTCTCCCTTGGTCGCGCATCGCTTATAGCGCTTAAACGTGACGCCCCCTCTATTCGTCATTCTCTGCGTTCAACTCCTCGATCTGGATTGACGCAGCCTTGGCGGCTGCCGCGCAGAGCAAAATGGGCTGAATATGAACCCTCGGCCAAAGCCGTCCCCTTACTCCAAAATTCATCGCGGAGTTTCGTTTGCGGAATCGCCTTGTCAACCAGACCGGCGGTCTCCTATCATTCACGTTTGTAAAGCAGTAGCAGGCGAATTAACGTGTGCCGATCCAACCCGAAGAGGCCAACATGTCCCAGCTAATCGTCATCGGCTATCCAGATTCTGCGGCTGCCGAGAGAGCCCGCGACGAACTGTTGGCGTTGTCTCACGATTACCTCACACGATTGTCGGAGGTCGTCGTCGCCACGCGCGACGAGAAAGGAAGGCTCAGGCTCAGTCACGTCGTTGATTTCTGGACCTTGGGAACAGCCCTGGGATCAATTGGCGGGCTGCTTCTGGGAATTATATTCCTACATCCGGTTTTCGGCGTTCTTGCAGGCGCCGCAGCCGGAACAATGCGCGGCGTCTTAAGCGACAACGGAATCGACGACGATTTCGCCAACGCACTCGCCGACCTGCTTCGACCCGGTCAAGCAGCGCTTCTCTTGCGTCGCGATCTCATACCCGAACAGGAGATGAGAGATGAAGTCATTGAGAAACTGGCTTCAAGTGGCGGTCGCGTGTTGAAGACAGATCTAGCCCCCGAGCAAGAGCGGCGGTTGCGGGAGGCGTTCGAGGAAGCTTACCGTTCCGTGCGGGCCGAGGTTTAATTTTTGGGTGAATGAAACACCACCCAATCTACGCTCGTTTCAAAAGAGAGGACAGCCAAAGACGAAACACAATCGTGCAGCCGGGGCGGATGCCTCGAAAGGACCGCTAAGCAGAGATTCGAATATTGGCCGACGGCCGGGCTGTGCGCTCCTTGTTCATGTCGGCGACCGCGTAATGGAGGGCATTTTGGAGTTCGACCTCGTCGGCGAATGTCTGGTGGGCAAGATTATGAGCTTTGACGTCGCTCCAAGTACGTTCGATCTCGTTCAATTCCGGCGCAGACTTTGGCAGCGCTCGACGCGGAGCCAATGCGCTCGAGATTCGAGGGCTTTTTTTGTCGCCTTGCTGACATGGATGGGGCCATTGTCGACCACGATCACGGCGGGTTTTCTCGTCACGCCGGTCCCTTTGGCGATGGGGCTTTGAGGCGTTACAGCCCAAGGCAGTAACGACGGGCTTTAGGCCGCCGTGCCGGCCGTGAGCGGCTGCAGCGGTAAGGCCGGCGCGTCTGCGTTCGCGAGTGAGGTCGCGTTCGAACTGAGCGAGGGCGCCGAACATTTGAAATATGGGCCGACGGCTGGGCGTCGTGGTGTCGATCGCGTCGGTCAGGGATCGCAGGCATGCGTCGCTTTTTTCCAGCTGCATTACGGTCTCGATCAAATGCGGCCGCGAGCGCGCGAGACGATCGAGTTTCCAGGTGAGGAGAACATCGCCTTCCCGCACAAACGTGATGGCTTGCGCCAACCTGGGGCGGTCTGTCTTTGCGCCCGATGCACGATCCTCGAAGATCCGATCACATCCGGCGGCGCGCAGGACGTCGAGTTGGAGCGCTGTTTCCTGATCGAGCGTCGAAGCTCGTGCATTCCTTTCGCCCAGGAAACACCCGCCTCAAGCACGACTCAATTTTCATCTGCTCAAGCGCTTGAAGCTCGCTGTTCGTGGTTCGCCGTTTCCGGCATGCCCAGGGCGAAGACGAACAGGGCGACGGCTGCGGAGGCCCCCAAGACCAAAAAAAGTGACGCTGTAGCCATAGCGATCGACGATTACGCCGGCGGCGGGCCCGCTCAACGAGGCGGCCCGTTGACGTCGGCGAGCAGAAAATTGAGGGCGTCCAAGGACGCCGGACGAAAGCCGGCCTTGGTTGACCGAATGTCTGGCGCGCCGGCGTTCGATATGACTTCAATCACGGTCGCCATCCGACGAGCGCCAGGCAGGTCTCATGCCGCTGGCGCGTGTTTCTTCGAGCGCTCGTCGTGCTTGCCGTGCTTGTGCTCGCCGTGCTCATGCGGCTTCTTCGATTTGACGGGTTTCAGATGCGCGAGAGACGCGCCGATCTCCTCAGCGTGGACCACGGCCCCCAAGGCGTTCGTCACGCCGTCGCCGTGCGCCGCCAGCATCTTGCCCGGAGCAAGCTGATCACGCATCGACTCGGCGGCATGCGGGGGTATCCGCACGATGCGGCCATCCTCAAGCAGAGCGCCACGCGTCTCGCCCCTCGGCCCATGCAGGAGGCGCTTCACGACTCCTTCGACATCCATCGGCTCGCGCGCGTCGGCCGCATGCTTCTTTCCGGGCTTGTGATCATGGTCTTCGTCTGGCGGACCCTGATCCACGATTTGCGTCCCATCGGCGGCCTCCAGCGAAACCGCGGCGATCATTTCAGTCCCGCGCGGACGCACGCCGCGTATCTTGACCGTCTCGCCGGACTTGAGAGCGGCCACGACCTGTTTGGCCATGTGCGGCGGGAAATGAACCTCCATGCCGTCGGCCAATATCAGTCCGTCGGCCTCGCCGTGCGGATTGAGCAGAAAGAGATCCACAGTGCCGGTGATTTCGGGCAGGTAGGCGGGATCGATCCAGTGCATTGTGGCGTCCTTCGTTCATTCGTTCCGATTTCGACCGAAGCTCCGGTCGATCAATGATTCCCTGGCGGCCTTGGAAACGACGCGCCACATGGGAGATTTCACTCTCTACGCGAAGTCCGGCGCCGGTGACGCGCGAGCCGACCGTAGCCGACCCGCGAGGACCGGCCAGACTCGGAAACTACTCAGCCCGAGCGCTTTTGAGGCAAGGATTCAATCCGCCGCCGTCAAAGCCACCAGACGCCAAACAGGATCGACAAAATCGTCAACGGTGCTCCAACCTTGAAATAGGCCCAGAACCCGATCGTGACGCCCCCGGCGGCCGCGCGTTGCGCGACAATCAGATTGGCAATCGATCCGATCAGCGTGAAATTGCCCGCCAGCGTCGAGGCCATGGCGATGACGAGCCACGACCTTTGCTGGTCGGATGAATGGGCGATGAAGGGCTTCAAGACGAGCACGGCGGGAACATTGCTGACGATGTTCGACAACACGGCGGTGATCGCCGAGAGGGCCGGCGTGGTCTCGAGGTTGAGTTCCCCGACCTTGGCGATTAGTTCCGGCGTCAGCACATTCGTCTCCAACGCCGCGACGACGATGAAGAGTCCGGCGAACATCAGCAAGAGCGGCCAATCGATCTCGCGATATATTTTTTCCGCCTTGATCCGGCGCGTAAACAGCAGCAGCGCGCCGCCGACGATCGCCACTTTGGCGACCGGCTGGCCGGCAAAGAAGAAGGCCATCATCGCAAGCGTTACAAGAACCGCCTTGCCGACGAGCACCGGATGCGGACGGGCCGGACTCGCCGCGACAGTCGGGAGCCGTTCGCCCGTCAGAAACTCGCCCCGATAAACAAGGGCGACGAGCAACGCCGTCAGAGCAAGGCCGACGGCGGCCACCGGCCACAAGGCCGCGGCGAAAGCTCCGTAGGGAATATGCGAGAGGCTGCCGATGATCATGTTTTGCGGATTGCCGGTGATCGTCGCGACGCTGCCGACATTGGAGGCCAGCGGAATGGCCAGCAGATAGGGAATAGGATCGCGCTTCAGGCGCGTGACGAGATCGAGCACCAGCGGCGTCATGACCAGACAGATGGCGTCGTTGACGAGAAAGGCCGAGAACGCGCCGGCCACCAGCACGATGGCCAGCAGCAGCGCGATTGGATTGTGGGCGCGCGTCACGGCCCAGTTGTTCACCAGCCGGAAAAAGCCGGACAGGCGCAGGTTGGCCACGACGATCATCATGCCGAGCAGCAGGGTGATGGTGTCGAAATCGATCGCACGATAGGCCTCGTCGAGCGAGACGACGCCAAAAGCGACCATGAGGCTCGCGCCGAGCAGCGCCGCGCCGGCGCGGTCGAGTCGATAGAAGGGCAGCTTGCCGATGGCCATTACGAGATAGGTCGCCGCGAATATGGCGACGGCGGCAATCGTTCTTCCGTCGGCCGAATCTATTTGTCCGAGATCGACGCTCCGCGTGACGTGAATCCCCATCGGAACGATCGTCGCCATCACGATGAGCGCTCCCGTCGAAACAAAGGCGCCCGCCGCGGTCAGCGCGGTGGCGACGAGCGCGCTCGCAAAGCGTCCGAAGGGAACTGGTTCGGGTTCAGGCGCCCCGGTATCGCGCACAGCGCCCGCCTTCCTGGAAATCGGCGAAATCTTCGAACCATTGAGGTTCGGCGATCCGCTCCTCGGCTCATAAGCTCGGCGACGCCTCGGGCTGTCAAGACGAGCATGAGGTCCGTTGACGGAGGGCCGCTCTCTCAAGGGCTCCTTGAAACGGAAGCACTGGCCTTTCACTTTCCCTTCGAACAGCGGCTTCGGGTCAACCTGCGTCGCGAGCGCCTCGTTCCGACGAGGCCGCTGAACCCCAAATTGTCGCCGCGACAAACGCATCCTCAGGCGGCAGCCTTGCGCCAAGAGCCGTCGCTCTCCAGAACGTCGTCCGTCTCCAGCTTCACGCACTCGCTTATAATATCGACAATTTCCTGCGGGCCTTGGCCACGCCCGAATTTCAGCGGCGCCAATGGCGTTTAAGCTCCCCGCGGGTTAGTCTTCGACATGGCCTACTCGGTCGTCGTACCTTCATTCGGGCCATGTACGCTCCGTTTCGGCAAAGGCAATTTGAAAGAGGCGACGGGCATGAACGAGCAGAGCGCTGAAGAGCTTGTTGAACTCGACGATCTGCAAGCCGCCTATAAGGCGGCCATGGAGGAATGGATCCTGTCGATCCGAAAAGAAGAGGCCCTCGTCTCAGTCACTCCTCACTCTGTGGCCGAGGTCGATAAATGGGAAGGCGCCCATTTCGAAGAGGACGAGGCGCGCAACAAAGTCCTGGAGGCGAAAGAGGCCTATGAGGGGGCGCTGCGCCGGAAGTTCTTCAACTTTTAGTCCTTCTCGTTTCGCGCGGGGGACTGCGCGGATCGACGGGATTTTTGGGATTAAAGAACGTGCGGCGCTCGGTCACGGCGGGCGTCAGAGCGCATAGTCTTCGATGACAATATCCGCGCGGGCCCGGGCGCGACGACCGTTCATGATTTTGCTGCCCCTTCGAATATCCTCTAAAATGTCATTCCCCATTACTACGGAGTCACGAAACGCGCTCTGCGTCGAGCAGCCCGGTCTCGCTTTTCTTGCGGGCGATTTCGCGGGCAAGCCGCTGCTGACGATTCGTGTGGTGGCGGGGCTTTACGTCGTCGTCGCGCTCGCCGGCTTCCTCACGAGCGGCTCCATGCTGCTCGGCTTCGTACACATCAATGAGGCGGACCGCTGGCTGCACGCGGTTCTCGCGGCTGACTTGGATGGCATTCTAGACGACTCGCAAAGCCGTTTCACCGGGGGGTCTTCGCCCCGCACGCTCGGTCTCGCGTTCCTGGATTAGGCCGCGCATGCGGCGAATGCGCCGTTTCACACGGCGGTGTTGGGGCGCGCGGCTATAGAGCAGGGGTTCCGCCTTTGGCGTATTACAATCGCAGGAGAAAAGGCGATCTCTCCGCTGCCGAGCGACCATCGCCTTTCGTATTCCGAATGGCGGCAGTCCGCTCAACCTCACGCCGCTTCTTTTCCTTGACCAAAATCTGTCAAAAGCGGCAATGGCGGTCTCAACAGTCTCGTCATCCGGTGGATATCGGCTTAAATATCGATGGCGGCGTCATTCGGACGCGAGCTTCGAGAGACGTAAGCCCCGTATCTCGACAATCAGTTCCAGGAGACCAGCATGAGCGGCGCCATCGACTTCGCAGACCCGGTAACGAGTTTCGTGATCGTGCTCTTGATTGGGATCGTCGCTGGTTTCTTGTTCGATAGGTTTGCCGGCCCCGGATGGCTCTCGCGCCAAGTCATCGGCTCCACTCGCGGTGTCGTGACCAGCGCGCTTGTTGGCGTCGCAGGGTCCTTCATTGGCTATCACCTCGTGACGATCATCACACGCTCGAACTCACCGATGGCGCTTTTCATTAGCGCCGCTTTGGGCGCCGCCGTAGTCCTAATGAGTTGGCGGATATTGAGATAGGCCTTTCGCTAACATTGCGGCCTCGTTCAAGCGCTGGCCCGCGTATCCTATAAGAGCGTCCGCGCTGAGAAGCATCGCGTGCTGCGGATTTGCGCCAAGAGCCGACCTGAATAGGAGCAAACTATCGAAACCGCCCGCTCGGCGGCGGTTTCGGCCGACCGCGTCGGCGAGGGCGACCCACTTGGCTAGCGTCGCCGGTTGGAACCAGACTTGAGGGGTCGTGCATGCGGCGGCGGAGTGTTGGCGCAATTCGCGTTTGGGTGCGCCGCGGCAATTCGGCGAGGACGTTCGTTGGTTCATCGAACAGCCTATATCATCGGCGGCGGCATCTCCGGGCTCGCTTGCTCGGTCGAGACGATACTTTCGCTCCGTGCGCCGGGTAGCTCGAAATGTGTTGTGATCTCCTCCTCGGAGAGGTTGTTCGCCACACTCGCGAAGAGGTCGCCGCTTTGGATCATCACCGGCTTCGTGCGAGTTGCGCAGATGGGGTCATCGTTTCGCTGGCGCCGCGCTCGCGCAAGTGGAAAAAGTCGCGCCGGCCCGTCAGCATCGGCGCCAGCACGTCGATCCCCGCGAAGGACGGCGTAAATTGGCTTCCAACCATGACCCCATTCAGAATTTCTCATCATGAAAATTCATTGCTCATTTGCGTGACCGCACGCAGTGCGATCGGCGCAGGGGCGAACACCGTCTGTACGAGGTCGGACATTGGCCCCAGCCGCCTTCGTTAAGACGGTCAGACGTGGTAAAAATGCCAATCTTTGCGGAAAATAGAGCATGGAAATGATCCAAAGGTCATGCGGGGACACGGTCGCCATGGAGCGACGACATCTGCTCGAGGGCGAGCAATTGGTCGCAAGACGACAAGCCCTCATGGAAAAACTTATTGAGAGAGGGAATTACGATCTTGTGGAGGCGGCGAACGAATTGCTGGATATCTTGCGTGAATCGATCGACCTTTCAATGACGCGCCTTCGGGAATTAGAAGATCGCTTGCGCGAATCGCCGGGACCAACTCAGGCCGCCAGCGCGACGGAACTGAGGTTCTCTTTTCATAAAAAGCACTATAATGGGCGGGGACGGGAAGGCGGCGATGTTTCAGGTTCGAATCCACGGTCGCGGCGGCCAGGGCGCAGTCACCGCCGCTGAATTGCTTTCGGTCGCGGCGTTTCTCGAAGGCAAATATGCCCAGGCCTTTCCGAGCTTCGGCTCGGAGCGCACCGGCGCTCCCGTGGTCGCCTTCTGTCGCATCTGCGACAAGGAAATCCGCCTGCGCGAGCCCATTCAGGAGCCGGACGCGCTGATTGTTCAGGACCCGACGCTGTTCAAATCGGCGGACGTGCTGGAGGGGCTCGCACCGCGAGGCTTTTTGCTGGTGAACACCAATATGAGCTTCGCGGACATGCATCTCGACGAGATTGTCGCGCGCCTGCCGAAGGATCACGCGCTGATCTCCCCCGCCACGGAACTCGCGATGACTCACGTCGGCCGGCCGTCCCCCAATACGGCTTTGCTTGGCGCCTTCACCGCCTTCACCAAGATCGTTTCGCTCGATTCGGTTCTGGAGGCGATCCGCCGCGCCTTTCCCGGGAAGATCGGCGAAGCCAATGTCGCCGCGGCCCGGGCCGCTCACGCCCTCGCGGCTCACGCCTGACGTTCCGGGGAGACGGCTCGACATGCTCGAACAAATCGAAGGCTCTAAAGCGATGGCGCGGACCATCGCCTTATGCCGGCCCCAGGTCGTCTGCGCCTACCCGATCACGCCGCAGACCCATATCGTCGAGGGTCTCGGCGACTTGGTGCGCACGGGGGCGCTGGACAATTGTGAATTCATCAACGTCGAGAGCGAATTCGCCGCTCTGTCGGTGGCGATCGGCGCCTCGGCGGCGGGCGCGCGGGCCTATACCGCGACGGCCAGCCAGGGACTGCTGTTCATGGCCGAGGCTGTCTACAACGCGGCGGGCCTCGGGCTGCCGATCGTGATGACCCTCGGCAATCGCGCGATCGGCGCGCCGATCAACATCTGGAACGATCACTCCGACGCGATGGCGATGCGCGAATCCGGTTGGATCCAACTCTTCGCGGAGACCAATCAGGAGTCCGCCGACCTCCATATTCTCGCGTTCAAACTGGCCGAAGAGCTGTCCGTGCCGACGATGGTCTGCGTCGACGGCTTCATCCTCACCCACGCCGTGGAGCGCGTCGATATTCCGGATCAAAAAGCCGTCGATGATTTTCTCCCGCCGTTCGAGCCGGTGCAGGTTCTCGATCCCAACGATCCGATCTCGATCGGCGCGATGGTCGGCCCCGACGCCTTCACGGAAGTGCGCTACCTCCAATATTACAAGCAGCACACGGCGATGGGGCTCATCGTCGACCAGGCGGCGCAGTTCGAACGGCGATTCGGCCGCGCCTCTGGCGGATTGCTGCGCGAATACGCCACGGCGGACGCCGAGACCATCGTGGTCGCGCTCGGTTCGATCAATGGCACGATCAAGGATGTGATCGACGAAATGCGCGAGGAAGGTCTACGCATCGGCCTCGTGACGCTGGTGACGTTTCGTCCGTTCCCGACGCACGCGCTGCAAAAGGCGCTGGCGCACGCCAGCGACATCGTGGTGATCGACAGAAGCGTCGACGTCGGCATGGGCGGCCCGCTCGCCAGCAATGTCGATCTTTCTCTGCGCAACCTCGCCAGCGCGCCGGATATTCACTCCGCCATCGTGGGGCTCGGCGGACGCGCCGTGACCAAATCCTCGCTGCATCGGCTGTTCCGGCAGGCGCTGATTCAGCCCTGGGAAGGTCCGCATTTTCTGGACCTCAACGAAAAAGTGATTGCGCGGGAAATCCATCGCCGCGGCAAGGCCCGACGCTCCGGCCCGGCGGCGGAAAACATCTTGAAACATCTGGAGCGCGAACGCACCGAGCGTTTCCTGACCCGCGAGAACGCCGATGAGCGATGACAGCGAGACCATGACGGGCGTGCAAAAGCTCAAATTCTACCAGAAGGGCACGCTCACCGTCGGCAACCGCCTCGTCGACGAGGCGCAAAGAAACGTGCAGGCGAGCCGCGACCGCGCCAACTCCCTGACCAGCGGCCATCGCGCCTGCCAGGGTTGCGGCGAGGCGCTGGGTGCGCGCTACGCCATCGACGCGGCGATGCGGGCGAGCGGCGGCGATCTCATCGCCGTGAACGCGACCGGCTGTCTCGAAGTGTTCACGACGCCCTACCCCGAAACGTCCTGGCAAATGCCATGGCTGCACTCGTTGTTCGGCAACGCGGCGGCGGTCGCGACCGGCGTCGCGGCGGCGATGCGCGTGACGAAACGCCCGGGAACGCGCGTCGTCGCGCAGGGCGGCGACGGCGGCACCACCGACATCGGCTTTGGTTGCCTTTCCGGCATGTTCGAGCGCAACGACGACGTGCTCTACATTTGCTACGATAACGAAGGTTATATGAACACCGGGGTGCAGCGCTCGTCGGCGACGCCGCCGACGGCGCGCACAGCCACGACGCCGGCGCTGGGCGCCGAACCCGGCAACGTCTTTGGAACCGGGAAGTTCACGCCCAAGATCGCCGTCGCCCACGACATACCCTATGTCGCGACGGCGAGCGTCGCCGATCTCCATGACCTCGAGGCCAAGGTGACGAAGGCCATGTCGTTCCATGGCGCGCGCTACATTCAGATCAGCGTGCCCTGTCCACTGGGCTGGGGCGCGGCGTCCCACGACACGATCAAACTCGCGCGCCTCGCGATCGAGACCGGGCTTTATCCGATCTTCGAAGCGGAAAGCGGCCGCATAACCCATGCGCGTAAGATCCGCCGCAAGACGCCGGTCGCCGAATATCTGAAGCTGCAACGGCGCTTCGCGCATCTCTTCCACGATGGCGTCGAAGACCCGCGCGTCGCGCGGTTGCAAGCGCTCGCCGACCGAAACATCGAAGACTATCGACTGCTCGACAAAGAGGCGTAATCGCGGAGAGACGCCATGAAACATCCCTATGCGATCGCGCTCGACGTCGGCACCAGCCAGCACAACCACACCGGCTCATGGCGCACGCAACGGCCCGAATATGTCGATCGGCTGCCGCCCTGCAACAACGCCTGCCCCGCTGGCGAGGACATTCAAGGCTGGCTCTCCGACGCGGAATCGGGCGACTACGAAGCCGCCTGGCGCGCGCTGACGACGAACAATCCGCTACCGGCGATCATGGGACGCGTGTGCTATCATCCTTGCGAGACGGCGTGCAATCGCGCGACGCTCGACGAAGCCGTCGGCATTAATTCGGTCGAGCGCTTCCTGGGCGATCTCGCGATCGAAAAAGCCTGGGCCTTCGCGCCGCCGGCCGAACGCAGCGGCAAGAAGGTTTTGGTCGTCGGTGCGGGTCCGGCGGGCCTCTCCGCCGCCTATCATCTGCGGCGCCTCGGCCATGACGTGACGATCTGCGAGGCGGGTCCGCTGGCTGGCGGCATGATGCGCTTCGGCATCCCCAAATATCGACTGCCGCGCCAGATCATCGACGCCGAGGTGAAACGCATCGTCGATATGGGCGTGACGCTGCGGCTTGACGCCAGGGTCGACGACATCGAGCGAACGATGGTCGACGGGGCTTACGACGCGGCGTTTTTGGCCGTCGGCGCGCACATCGCGCGGCGCGCCTATATTCCGGCAGCGGGCGCGGCGAAAATCCTCGACGCCGTGTCGTTGCTGCAATCGATGGAAGGCGAGACGCAGCCGTCGCTGGGCCGTCGTGTCGTCGTCTATGGCGGCGGCAACACCGCCCTCGACGTCGCCCGCACGGCCAAGCGATTGGGAGCGGAGGAGGCGATCATCGTCTATCGCCGCACGCGCGAGAAAATGCCGGCGCATGACTTCGAACTGGAGGAGGCGCTGGAGGAAGGCGTTTCGATGAAATGGCTGTCGACCATCAAGACGGTCGATGGCGGCGCGATCGAAATCGAGAAGATGCGCCTCGACGAAAAAGGCTTTCCCCAGCCGACCGGCGAATTCGAGACATTGGCGGCGGACTCCTTGGTGCTGGCGCTCGGTCAAGACGTGGATCTCTCGCTGCTGCGCGGCGCGCCCGGACTTGTCGTCGAAAACGGCGTCGTCAAAGTCGGGCCGGACATGATGACCGGCAGGCCGGGTGTTTTCGCCGGCGGCGACATGGCCCCATCCGAACGCACAGTCACCGTCGCGGTCGGCCACGGCAAGAAGGCGGCGCGCCACATCGACGGATTTTTGCGTGGCGTCGCCTATAAACCGCCCGCCAAACACGCGCTCGCCGGGCCAGAGCGGCTCAACGCCTGGTATTACGAGGACGCGCCGGCCACCGTGCGGCCAATGCTGGAAGCGGCGCGGCGCGTCGAGAGCTTCGCGGAGGTGCAGGGCGGCCTCGACGAGACCAACGCGCTTTACGAGGCGCGGCGCTGCCTCTCCTGCGGCAATTGCTTCGAATGCGACAATTGCTACGGCGTATGCCCCGATAACGCGGTGATAAAGCTCGGGCCCGGCGCCCGCTTCCGTTTCAATTACGACTTCTGCAAGGGCTGCGGCCTCTGCATGGTCGAATGCCCCTGCGGTGCGATCGACATGGTCCCCGAAGAAATTTAACGAGCGTGAACCTGACAAGATCAAGACGCCTCGGCAGAATATGGATCATCCGGTGAAGAGATGCGAGGTTCCGTGGCCCTCGGCGGAGTTAAAACCCGTCGAATCGCGACGCCCGGCATGCCCAACATCAATACATTGATATATTTTGTGAATGGGCGTGGCGTTCCGACAACGATCGGCGCGGGGCGCGCGTATCGGATCGAGGCGTGGGGGAGTCGTCTCCAGCATAATCTGCGGGACGGCGCCGCCGTGACGACCTCCTATCGCCGAATGCTCCTCGCGGTAGACGGAGGCGCGAAGACGCGGGGGACATAAAACCCGGTTTTCAACCGCCGATAAGCAAAAAAATCTGCCGACCAAATGAGTCCTCTCGTCTCCACATAGCAGCCGCACCAATGGCGTTCTCACGCGGCAGGGAGGCGCCAGATCATCGGCGCGCGTGATCGAGACCGCCGGCGAGAGACGGCGCATCGGGAACGCCGCCATGCAGGTGCGCTGCGTTCCTCTCGCTGGCGAGTTCGGCTCGCGACGCTGATCGCGCCCATTTCGAGCGCGCGAAACGCTTCCGCGGCGACGAGCCGAACGTGTCGGCTCGTCAGCCTGGCTTGAGACAATCAGAACGGTAGCCGTCTCGCAGTTGGTCGGCCCTCCACCAATCGCCGCGCCGCCTGGCCTCCCGCTCCTCTCGCAAGTAGGTCGCGCATTCTCTGCGACTTGCGCGCTCTGCAATGAAAAGCATCGCCGTGCGATCTCCCGGCTTTGCTCGGCTAGGCTCGACGCCCAAACGGCCGCCTTGCGCATCGCTGCTCGCGCCGGCCGGGGCCGTCGCCAGCAATCCCATCAGCAGCCCCGCCGCCAGAGCCATCGCGGTGGCCTGTCTCATGCTCGCCTCCCCATTACGTGACTTGAAATGAAATGGCGCGCGCCCGAACGGCGGCAATTACATGCGCGTCTGGGAACGTCGCAAAAGCATGGACGCGCGGTCTGCGCTGCTCGGCGTGCGGGCCCGCCCTATCGACGGCCGTCCGGACTGGCGCGGGCATCGGTCGCGTGGGGCGGGGTCGAGCAAGAGATAGGGATCCAGCGCGTCGGGTCCATTGCGCGTCAAATCCAGCAGCGCGCTCGTTGCGGCGTCGACGGCGGCGGACGGAGCGCCCAATCTCAGCAGCGCGCCGCGGAAGCTTTCGAGCATCGCAAGCGAAATCACGAGCTGCGCGGGGCGTCCGCCGATTTCGCCCGCAAGCATGGCGTCGACGAGCTTTTGGCTGGTGGTCCCTCGGCGCCCAAGCCGGCGGCTGAGGACGTCGGTTACGAAAATGTTGACGTCGAGGACGATGCGCAGCGGTCGGGCGGCCGTCACCGCGCGTCGCCCTCCGGCTCGAGCCGCCAGCCGTCGAGCGCTGGGTCGAGCGTTTGGTCGTCGATCCCTTCGACGATGGCCACGCGCGCCGCCTCGAAGCGACGGTGCGCGAGCGCGAACATCAGCTCGCGGCTGGCCTCGCGAAACGCAGCATCGTCGGGACCGCCAACCGCGAGGCGGGCGACGAGCTGATCGCGCAGCTCCTTGGGCATGGCGGTGAAGACGCCGAGCGCGTTCTCGACGACGTTCGATAGCGAGCGGTTTTCCTGGCGGGCGATGGCGCGCGCGCGCGCCTCGAGCGGCTCAGGGACGGTGGCGGAGAGAGCCTTGGGCATGGGGAGGCCTCCTTTACTTTCAATCATATCATTTGTTTTATGGTATCTCAAATGACATGGGAGCCGGTGAAATTCAGCCGCGGCTGCCCCCGAGGCAACAAGCTCATGTGTGGCGTACCAGACCTACGTTTGCATCACACAGCTTCGCAGTTTTTTTCGGGTAAACTATGTGCAAACCAAGGATGATGTTGATCAACTCAGCTTGATTGCGGTTTTGAGGCGGGATTTCGTTGTTTCAGGTGCTTCGCATGCGCAGCTTGATCCAGTCGGACAGCACGGTCGTGCCGCCTGTCGCGGCGGAGCGGTCGCCGCCGGCCTCGCGAATGACCGGCGGCGAGCCACCGACGCGAACGTACGCGAACGAAATCACCGTGTTGTGGGTTGACGGGCATTTTTTCCTCGAAACTTTTCAAATCCGATTCCTCGGAACCGTATGCCAGCGGCCGGCTTCAGCCTCCACTTTGAATATACCGTGATCCATGATCTACGAAATGGCGCCGACTATTCACCCCAGTCGAGGCCATGATCGAAGGTTTCCATGCATGAGTCTGCCCACCCATGACGTCGCCTTTGCCGAAGTAGCCCAAATCATCGCCTCCGCGCGCCAGCGGGCGGTGCAATCGGTCAATACGGCCCTGATCGATCTGTATTGGCAGGTTGGGGAATATATCAGCCGCAAGATCGAAAGCGCGGAGTGGGGCGACGCCGTGGTGCCGCAGCTTGCTGATTACATTGCGCGGAGCCAGCCGGGATTGCGCGGCTTCACCCGTTCAAATTTGTTCCGCATGCGCCAATTTTACGAGGTATATCAAGAGGATGAAATTGTCGCGGCGCTGCTGCGACAATTGTCCTGGACACATCATCTCATCATATTGGGCCAAAGCCGCGACCCGGAGGAGCGAGCATTTTATCTGCGTATGGCGGCGCAGGAAAAATGGTCCAGCCGAGAGCTGGAGCGACAGTGCAAAGCGGCCCTGTTCGAGCGCTCGGTTCTCCAGCCCCCAAAAGTCGCGGCGGTGCTGCGACAAAATCAGCCGGAGGCGCAGGGCGTATTTCGGGACATGTATCTCGTTGATTTTCTGAAACTGCCAGATGGCCACAACGAGGCCGACCTCCACCTCGGCCTCGTCCGCCAGTTAAAGGATTTCCTGATCGAACTGGGGCGAGATTTCTGTTTTGTGGGCTCGCAATATCCCTTGCAGGTCGGCGGGCGCGATTTTGCGCTGGACCTGCTGTTTTTCCATCGTGGCCTAAATTGCCTCGTCGCCATCGAGTTGAAAGTCGGGCGGTTCGAACCTGAATATCTGGGCAAACTCAGTTTTTACCTGGAGGCGCTGGATCGCGACGTAAAGAAGCCTCACGAAAATCCGGCTATCGGCTTGCTGCTCTGCGCCAGCAAGGACGATGAAGTTGTCGAATACGCCTTAAGTCGCACCTTGTCTCCGGCGCTAGTGGCGCAATACAGGACGCAATTGCCCGACAAAAATCTGTTGCGCGAAAAGTTGCATGAATTTTATCGCCTCAACACGCAGGACGAGGGCGCAGCATGAGCAGTGGGTGTCGCTACCACATGCTCCAGACGTCGCTACGGAACGTCCCGATATCCGCGCCGTCTCTTGCGGCTAGCCTGAAGTGTCAGAGCGTTGGTCGCGAGGGTTTCGTCGTCGTAAAGTTCGGCGACGATCCGCCCGTGCGCGCCGATTCGACCCCACGTTTTGACGAGCAAGACGTGGCCGAAAAGATCGCGCTGTACATCGAGGAGATAGAAACGTCTCAAGTTGCGCGATTGATCGATGCGACGAAGATGCACGGCGTTCATCCAAACAGCGCCCTCGAATTTCGGTCGGCGTCGCAATTTTTGCCCTTGCGCCGCGATAGAACAAATACAGAACTTATCAGGCTTTGTCCACTTCCGAGCATGCCGCACGAACTGGGAGGAGCACACGATCTTCGTGCCGCAGGAAGGCGTCATATGAGAGTCGGGTACTGCCGCAAACATTGCATGGCGGAGGCTCGACGTATGATCGATTGCCGGACACGCGATTGGAGGCGCTGTGGCGCAATCGGAGGGGGAAGGCCTTCCCCCTGACCGGCGCGAAGGTCGCCGGCACACCCCCATCTGCGGGGAGACCCCGCAACGCCCCCTCTGTTCGATCAAGCTGAATCGGCGGCGCCGTCGGACATTCCTGGATGATGCGCGTGGCGGCATTCGAGCGGTTCGTTTCCGCTCGCAGCCCGCGGCCGGCCGCCGCCTTCCGATCGAGAGTGAGAGTTCGGCCGGGTCGGCCGTGACGGGTTGAGATTCGCGAGAGAGGCTCGCGGCGCCCGTCGCGGAGACTCCCGATGTCACGTTCGGCTGCTCGCGCTCGTTCCGGTCAAGACCGGACGAGCCTTTATCAAGAAATCACCGACAAAATCATCGCCGAGCTGGAAGC
>Ga0265331_10001662_pt1 | contig 16138 bp, 10 predicted proteins | sample 41923metaG_FD_202088 | JGI IMG/M metagenome (GOLD analysis project Ga0265331, IMG submission 202088) | Rhizosphere microbial communities from Carex aquatilis grown in University of Washington, Seatle, WA, United States - 4-19-23 metaG | ecosystem: Host-associated > Plants > Roots > Rhizosphere... | reverse complement strand
CGCCGATTATCCCTTCACCTACGACGGCTGGAAGCTCGACGCCGGCGTAAACATCCACAATCTCTTCGACCGGACCTATTTTACGAGCGCCACTCTCGTCAGTCCTCTCGTCGGCTTCGGGGGGCCTTATGGCGGGCGCAGCTACGGCGCGCCTTTCAGCGTGCTCGGACACATCGGCGCGCAATGGCCGGGCTCGCCCCCCGCGCCGTCGAAGACCCCCGCGCCGGCCATGACCTGGGTGCACGACTGGACCGGTCCCTATGCCGGCCTGCAGATCGGCATGGCTTTTGGCGACAACGACGGCCGCTTCTCTTACGTCACGCCCGACGGCGTCACCGACAGGCCGTCCCTATCCAACAACGCCTATGGCGTGCTCGCCGGCGCCCATCTTGGCTACAATAAGCAGCTCGACCATTGGGTCTTGGGGCTTGAGGGCTCGGTCGACGTCACGGATTTGAACAGGCGCGAGCAGTTGGGATGGAGCAACACCACAGACATCGCCGCGACCCTTCTCCCCGGATACTGCACGTATTTTGCCGGACTCTTCAACTCCGGCTGCGGCGGAACGATCGACGCCCACATCTCGTCCGATTTCCAGGGCTCGCTGCGCGCCCGCGCTGGTTACGCCTGGAACCGTCTGCTGGTTTACGGAACTGGCGGCCTCGCCTTCGGCGACTTCAACCTTCAGTCCAGCATCGGCGGCCAGGACTCGCTTGGCAATTTCTACTTTGCGGCGGCGAATGACCGTTCGCTTTGGAAGCTCGGCTGGACCGGCGGCGCGGGCGTGGAATATGCGATCACGCCGCGCTGGTCCGCGCGCGCCGAATATCGCTACAGCGATTTCGGCCATATCGCCGAGTCGCCGACGAGCGTCTCCAACAACGTCGGCGGTCCGTTGTATTATCAAGGCGACCGTCATGTGACGGAAAACCAGATCGAGGTCGGCGCGAGCTATAAATTCGGCGGCACGGACCCGGAGCTGTTCCCGCTCGTTGCGCCGATCGTCAGAGGCCCGGCCTTGGGCGATCTCCCGTCGCACAAGGGTGGCCCGGTTCTTCCCGCCGCCTATGCCGCCAATTGGACCGGCTTCTATCTCGGCGGTCAGGCCGGCTATGGCTGGGGAGACAATCACGGCGCTTATAATTTCTCGACGCCCATTGGCTTCGTCACGCCGGTGGGCGTCGTGGGCTCGGGCGCCCTGTCGCATGACGCGCAGGGCGTGATCTTCGGCGCGCACGGCGGCTACAATAGGCAGTTCGAGAGCGATCTCGTGCTGGGCCTCGAGGCCTCCATCGACGGCGCGACGCTCATGCGGCGCGAGACCGTCGGCGCCACCAACGCCAACGCCGATCAGGCCGTGCTGACCTCGATGGTGCAGTCGGATATTCAGGGGTCTCTGCGCGGCCGTGCGGGCTACGCCTTCGGGAGATTGCTGCCCTATGTGAGCGGCGGCGTCGCCCTCGGCCATTTCGGCACGCAGTCGGATCTTGCGGGCGGCGCATCCTCGACGCCCGGCGCTTATTTGCCGCCAACCTATGTCGGCTTCGCCACGCACGGCCTGCAATGGACGACGCGTCTCGGCTGGACGGTGGGCGGCGGCGCGGAGTGGGCGGTCAGCGATCATTGGTCGATCCGCGGCGAATATCGCTATTCCGAGTTCGGCCCCGTTTCGGACACGCCGACCGTCGCATCGCCCGCGACCCTCTACGCCGGCGGGCGCCGTCTCGATCAGAACCAGGTGCAGTTCGGCGCGAGCTACAAATTCGGCGATCCGCTGCTCGTGCCCGTCGCTGCGCCGGTGTTGGCGGCGAAGGCGCCGCCGATCGACTGGACCGGCTACAGCTGGGGCGGCCTTTACGCGGGCGGTCAGGTCGGCATGATCTGGGGCGCCAATCACGGCGACTATTATGTGACGACGCCCGGCGGTCTTGGCGCTTACGATCCGCTCGACCACGATGCGCAGGTCGCGAGCGTCGAAGGTCACATCGGCTACAACTGGCAATTCGACCACGTCGTCGCCGGTCTCGAAGGGTCGCTCGATGGGACCAATCTCGTACGCAGCTCGCTGCTGCCGGTCTATGATCCCAATGGCTTTTTCGGGCTCGCGACGCCCGGGGGCACGCTGACGACGGCGGTGAAGTCGAACCTGCAGGGCTCGCTGCGCACACGCCTCGGCTACGCCTGGGGACGCCTCCTGCCCTTCGTCACGGGCGGCGTCGCGCTCGGCGGCTTCACGCAGCAGAGCTATCTCTGGGGAGGCGACTCGCAGGGCCTCTTCAACGCCTCGAGCAGCCGCTCCTCCTTGCGCGCCGGTTGGACGCTCGGCGCCGGCGCCGAATGGGCCATGACGCGCAGCTGGGCCATCCGCGGCGAATATCGCTACACGGATTTCGGTAGCATCAATGACGCCTCGACGCTCGCGGCGCCTGTCACGACCGCCTATACGGGAACGCGCCGCCTCGACCAAAATCTGGTCGAATTCGGCGTGAGTTACAAATTCGGCGACGAGGGACAGGCGCCGCTCGTCGTCGCCGCCGATCTCCCGCATTTCAAGGACGCGCCGGTCGTGGTTCTGCCTTCGCCAGGGTCGCCCTGGCGCGGCTTCTACGCCGGCGTGAACGCGGGCGGCGTCTTCGACGCCAAGAGCGGACAGGCGCCGACCGCGATCTTCTGGGATCCGAGCCTGCCCTTCGGCTCGGGCGTCAATCCGAACCTCGCCTATGTTCCCGGCGGCGCCAATGGCGGCGGAAGCGGCGCGCTCGGGGGCGGACAGGTCGGCTACAACTATCAGTTCGGTTCCTCGGTCGTCATCGGCGCCGAGGCCGACATCGCGGTCACGAGCGTCGCGGGCGGGGGCAAGCAGACGAACGCCGTCTACGCCTCGCCCTTCTCGGCGGGGGGCGCGCTCGTGCCCGCAGCGCCGCTCAACACGGCGCAGGCGAGCCTGCCCTATGTCGGCACGCTGCGCGGCCGCGCCGGCTATCTCGTCACGCCGACGCTGCTGCTGCACACCACGGCGGGCTTCGCCTATGACGGCGTCGACGCCTGGGGCGTCGCCAACACGCGCGCCGGCTGGACGGTCGGCGCCGGCGCGGAGTGGATGTTTACGCAAAGCTGGTCGGCGAAGCTCGAATATCTCTACGCCGACATCAGCGGCGGCGGAATCTCGGGCGGCTGGAGCGGAAACACCGACGCCAACTTCCACCCGCAGATCAACATCCTGCGCGGCGGCGTGAACTACCACTTCAACGGTTTCGCGCCGACGCCGGTGCTCGCCAAATATTGATCGGCGTTATCGCCGCGGGCCTCACGTCGAGGCTCGCGGCGCGTCTTGAGGAACGTAACGATGCGGCGCCTGTTCGTCCGGGTTCATCGCTGGGTCGGCCTGACGATGACGATCTTTCTCGTCGTCGTCGGGCTGACCGGCAGCGTATTGGCGTTTCGCGAAGAGTTGGACCTCTGGCTCAATCCGGAGCTCCTGACCGTCACGCCGCGCGATACGCCGATGCTCGATCCGTTCACGCTGCTAGAGAAGGCGCTCGCTCTTTTTCCCGATGCGCAAATCGACTGGGTGCAACTCAACACGCCGCCAAGTCGGTCCGTTGGTTTTTCAATCACCACGAAAACTGCCGATGGCGAGGTCACCCGGGAGATTTTCTTCGATCCCTATACGGGTGAGGGGCTCGGCGAGCGCGTATGGGGCGAGGTCTCCATAGCGAAAAAGGACATCATCTCATTTCTTTATCGCTTGCACAGGACGCTCGCCTTTCCGGTAGCGCAGGCGGCACGGGGCGTCTATCTGCTCGGAGTCGTCGCGCTGCTCTGGACGATCGACTGTTTCGTCTCCTTCTATCTGACCTTTCCGCTGGGCAGGCGCAAAGACAGCGATGGTTCTGGCAGGTCCTGGTGGAGCCGTTGGAAACCGGCTTGGCGGATCAAATTCAGCGGCGGCGCCTATCGCATCAATTTCGACATCCACCGCGCCTTCGGCTTGTGGACATGGGCGATGCTCTTCGTCTTCGCCTGGTCGAGCGTCGCTTTCAATCTCAGCGAGGTCTATATCCCGACGATGCGGACACTCTTCGGAGGACTGCATATTCCGCCGGAGATCGCCGCCCTTGCAATGCCTCTGGATACGCCGCGACTGAATTGGCGAGAGGCGCGTGAAGCGGGACACGCACTTCTCGAGGAGCAAGCGCGTGAGCATGGCTTCACTGTCGGGCGTGAAGAGACGCTGTGGTTGGATCGCGCTCATGGCGTCTATACATTGTCGGCGGCGGGCCCGCTCGACGCGCCGCTGGCAAGCAGTGGCGTCAACGTGACTTTCGACGCCGATACCGGCGCCCTGCGCGACACGAAGTGGCCCGGAAGCACGCCGGCCCTCGCTGGAGATACGATTACTGCGTGGCTGGTATATCTTCACATGGCGCGCGTCTTCGGCCTGCCGATGAAGATTTTCGTCTGCGCGATGGGATTCGTCATCACGGCGCTCAGCGTCACCGGCGTCTATATCTGGTGGAAAAAACGCAGCGCCCGCCGGTCGCGTCGGGAGAGGAATGGGACGCCCGTTCTGCAACGGAGCACGGTCGACATTTGACCGACGATGTTTTCGGTCGCCACGCTGCCGATGGTCTGCCGCCGCTTCAGTCATCCCCGAAGGCCTGCCGCCCCTTCGCGGCCCACAGGCGCCGCGCGTGGTCGCCCTGATCGCTTTGGAGCTTTTCGGCCATCCAGAGTAGCCCGCCGAGAATGATTGCGCGATCATCGCCGGTCAGGTCCAGGACACCGGACTTGACGACGAGGCCGCCGAGTTCGATCAGATGCCGCGTGCGTTTGCGGCGCTCGACCTGACACGTGCGCATGTCATGCCGCGCCCGAATCGCCTGATGCCGATTGCACGCCGCTCGGTTGCGCTGCGGCGCCTTCATTGTTGCGTTGAGACACCGATGCAGTTCGCCGCGACCTGCTTCGAAAGAAGGCGGCGCCGCGCTTCGCCCATGCCTCCCTCTTTCCGGCATCTTTGGACTCAGTCAGCGCGATCAGCGCGCCCGCCAGTTCCTCGGCGCTGAGGGTGTCGGCCCCGGTGGAGACGACCAGCTCGCCGAGCTGTTGCACCTTGCGGCTCTTGAGCTGTCGCGCCTTGCCTTCGAGCGCTTTCAGCTCCGCATCGAAGTCCCGTGGCTTCCGCATCATGTCCTCCATGAATTTCCGATGGAGCGATGATAGTCGAGCGCCTGCCGGAATGCTGTAAGCTTGCCAGGACGATTTGGGACGGCGCGGTCCCTCCCGAGATTTTCTCGAGGGAGGGCGCGCTTATACGTCGTTCCGACGTGCGCTTCGCCGTGTAGATGATCTCGTCGCGATGGCGATCTATCATCTTCACGTCAAAATCATCGGCCGCAAGTCCGGCTCGAGCGCGGTGGCGTCCGCCGCCTATCGCTCGGCCTCGCGATTGCGCGACGAGCGGCTTGAGCGCACTCACGACTTTTCCGGCAAACGCGGCGTTGTTCATTCCGAGGTCATGCTGCCGGAGAATGCGCCGCAGGCTTGGAGCGACCGCGAGCGGCTTTGGAACGATGTCGAGGCGTGCGAGGTGAGGCGCGATGCGCAGCTCGCCCGCGAGGTGGAGTTCGCCCTTCCGCGCGAGCTGACGGAGCGCCAAGGCGTCGAGCTCGCCCGCGACTTCGTGCAGTCCGAATTCGTTGATCAGGGCATGATCGCCGACCTCAATGTGCATTCGGATAGGGCTGAGGATGGCGCGCTCAAGCCCCACGCACACGTCATGCTGACCATGCGCGCGGTGGACGAAAGCGGCTTCGGTAAAAAGGTGCGGGATTGGAACCGCACGGAGAGGGTCGAGCGCTGGCGGGAACGCTGGGCGGAGCTCGCCAACGAACGTCTGGCCCAACTCGACATTGACGCACGCATCGACCATCGCAGCCTCGAAGCGCAGGGGATCGCGCTGGAGCCGCAAAGCCAGATCGGCGCGCCGGCGCACCGCATCGAGAGCGAGGGCCTTGAAGCGGACCGCGCGGAGATGCACCGCGAGATCGCGCGCGGCAACGGCGAGCGCATCATCGCCAATCCCGCTCTAGCGCTCGACGCCATCACGCATCAGCAATCCACCTTCACGCGCCGCGACATGGCGAGGTTCGCGCACCGGCACAGCGATGGCGTCGAGCAGTTCAACGCCGTGATGGGCGTGATGCGTGGCGCGCCCGATCTGGTCGAATTGGGCAAGGACGGACGCGGCGAGGATCGCTTCACCACAGTCAAGATGATCAAGGCCGAACAACGCCTCCATCGCGCCGCCGATCTCATGGCCGAGAAGGAGCGCCATGAGGTCAGCGACAGGGACCGCGAGGCCGCGCTGGCGCTTGCGGAAACGCGTGGCCTCGTCCTTTCGGGAGAGCAGGCCGACGCGCTGGCGCATATCACCGACGGACGCGATCTAGGGATCGTGGTGGGTTATGCCGGAACGGGGAAGAGCGCGCTGCTGGGCGTCGCGCGGGAAGCCTGGCAAGCGGCGGGCTACGAGGTCCGGGGCGCGGCGCTCTCCGGCATCGCGGCCGAGAATCTCGAAAGCGGCTCGGGCATTGCGTCGCGCACCATCGCCAGTCTGGAACATGGTTGGGCACAGGGCCGCGACAGGCTCAACCCGCGCGATATTCTGGTGATCGACGAGGCGGGCATGGTCGGCACGCGCCAGCTGGAGCGAGTGCTGTCCCATGCCGCCGAGGCTGGCGCCAAGGTGGTGCTGGTCGGCGATCCGCAGCAGTTGCAGTCCATCGAGGCCGGCGCGGCCTTCCGCTCGATCTTCGAGCGCCACGGCGGCGCGGAAATCGGCGAGGTGCGCCGCCAGCGCGAGGACTGGCAGCGCGATGCCACCCGCGATCTGGCGACCGGCAGGACGGGCGACGCCATTCGTGCTTATGATGCGCACGGCATGGTGCATGAAGCCGTGTCACGCGAGGACGCGCGGAAAAATCTGATCGATCGTTGGGATCGCGACCGTCACGCTTCGCCCGACCGCAGCCGCATCATCCTCACCCACACCAACGACGAGGTGCGTGCGCTCAACGAGGCTGCGCGCGGGCGGATGTGGGCGGCGGGCGATCTGGGCGATGACGTGCATCTGGTGGTCGAACGTGGCGAGCGAAGCTTTGCCCGCGGAGACCGCGTCATGTTCCTGCAAAACGAGCGCGGCCTCGGCGTGAAGAATGGCACGCTCGGGACCATCGAAGTGGTCAGCGTGCAAAGCATGACTGTGCGCACCGACGATGGGCGGAACGTCTCGTTCGACCTGAAGGATTACGACCGCATCGACCACGGCTACGCCGCGACCATTCACAAGGCGCAGGGCATGACCGTGGACCGGACTCATGTTCTGGCGACGCCGGGCCTGGACGCCCACGGCAGCTATGTCGCCCTCTCGAGACATCGCGAGGGCATGGAGCTGCACTACGGCCGCGACGACTTCATCAGCCGCGACCGGTTCACCCAGACCCTGTCGCGCGACCGGGCCAAGGATATGGCGTCGGACTATGAGCGGCTCGATCCGGCGCAGCACTACGCCGAGCGGCGTGGGATCACGTTCCGCGCGCGCGTTGCCGAGATCGTGCGCAAGATCGTGCCGGAGAAGCTGCGCGACATCTTCGACGGTCTGCGCCGTCCCGCCGACGTCGGACAGGCGCCGGATCGGGCAACGCCAGCAAGGAAGGCGGCGGAAAACCCGGAGACGGCGCAGCGCCGCGCGCGAACCAAGGCGCTCATCCGCCATGCGCGCGCCGTGGATGCGATCCTCGCTACGGGGAATGCGGAGGGCAAGGCCAGCCCCGAGCAGCTGCGCGAGCTGAGCGACGCCCGCAAAGCCTTCGAGGCGGTGCGTCTGCATGGCTGGCGCGACGCCGAGGCGGCCTATGTCAAAGATCCGGAGCTCGCCCACGCGGCGAGGACGGGCCGGGTCAATCGCGCCGTCCGCGCGCTGCAGCTCGAAACCGAAATCCGCACCGATCCGCAGATTCGTGCGAATCGCTTCGTTGAGCGTTGGCGGAGCCTCGACCGGACCAGCCAGCGCCAGTATCAGATGGGCGACATGTCCGGCTACAAAGTCACGCGGGCAGCCATGGGCGACATAGCGAGAAGCCTCGAACGCGATCCGCAGCTCGAATCCATCCTCGCCAACCGCAAGAAGGACCTCGGCATAGAGGCCGAATCAGGCCGGCGACTCGGACTGGAGCTCGCCTTCAGTCATGGCATTGATCTCGGCAGAGGCCGGGGCGTCGGACTTTAACACCGGTATTTTCCGCCGCACGTACGCCTCGCTACGACGGCGCCAATAACCTTCTTGCGCCTGCACAAACCTTTGTTCTGTATGCTCCAGGGGCTGTCAGAGACAACCGGCAGGAGGCAGCGGAGCCATGCCCGCGTCAGACCGTATCATCCGCCTGAAGACCGTTCTCGCCCGGACCGCCCTGTCCCGTTCCACCCTCTACCGCAAGATCGCCGAGGGCACGTTCCCGGCTCAGATCAGGATCAGCGTCAACGGCGCTGGCTGGAGGGAGTCCGACATCGATCGATGGATCGCCGATCCCCCTCGCTGGCGGGCCACAATGACAACGACTGCCAGAATGGACACGAGCCGCACGTAGTTCAGAGATCGTTGTCAAGTTCGTCGTCGTGGACCTCGGCGGCACGTCGCTTCGCGTCGGCGATCAGCTCCTTGGCGGATTCGCCCTTCACCCAAGCGTCGAGCATATCAGCCCAGCACTGAAGCATGATCTTCCTCTCGGCGAGGTAGCGGTTAACGTTGTAGACGGCCGCGACCCGGTTCCGGGGCGCATGTGCCAAGCTCATCTCGATCCAACGATCATCGAACTTGGCGCGATTTAACCCGGTCGAGAACGTGCGTCGCAGGTCGTGAACACCGAAGCTCTGAAAGTCTGGGTCATCCTCGCGGATGCGTTCTACGACCGTGTCGATCACGCGGTTGAGCGCGGCGTTGCTGATGGGCGTGTCGGCGTCGTATCGGCCGGGATGCAGGTACCTGCTGCCGCCGAACATGGTGCGAAACGCCGTCAGGATATCCAGAGCCTGATCGCTCAGTGGGACGACATGCGCCTTGCCGGCCTTCATGCGCTCGGCCGGGATCGTCCAGCGCGCGGCGGCGAAGTCGATTTCCTTCCATGTGGCGTCGATGAACTCCGACTTGCGGACACCGGTCAGCAGGACAAACTTCACCGCTAAGCGCAGAGTGGGCGCCGCCGTCACATGCTCCAAAGCTGCCAGGACTGAGCGGACCTCTGACGGCGAGAGGGAGCGGTCGCGCGGCTCGAAAGTGGCGATGGCGCTGGTGCGGATCGATTCGGCCGGGTTGCTCACGTCCAGCCCGCTTCCTTGGGCGTGGCGAAATACCAGCAGCACGACCTCGCGGACATGTACGGCGACGGCTGGCCCGCGCTTTTCCTTCACCTCGTCGCACAGACGTTTGAGACGCTGCGGCGTCACCTCCGCCAGCTTGAGCTTCGACAACTCTCCCGCAATGGCGCGATCATAGACTGATCGGCGCATCGCCAAGGTGCTGTCAGCCAGTCTCTCGGCCGCCGACTTAGGGTCAGCTTTGTGCTTGAAGTAGGCTTCCGCCCATCCGCCGAACGCCAGCGCCTCAGCTGACGCGGTACGCCTCTCCACCTTGGCTTTAGACGGCGACTCGCCCCGCTCAACCTGACGCCTGGCGCGCGCCAGCAGCGCCCGGGCTTCCGCAAGCGATACATTCATTCCGTATTCCAGCGCGTCGGGCGCCCGTGTCAGCTTGCGCGCCGCGTCGGCGCTATATCGGCCGATGGTCAATACCTCCTGCCGCCCGTTCACCCTGTACTGATACCGGAACGATATGACGCCGGTCGGCGTGACGGCCGCGTGCATCCCGTCGCGATCCGTCACCTTGTACAACTTGGCCTTCGGCTTCAGATTTTTCAGTTCTTTATCAGTGAGATCGCCCATGAAGCCGCATCCGGTCCGGGGGCTAACGGATACCAACAGGAGGGGATGTTGGTACCGAAAGCCCGCTTCTCGACCATCCTGCGCCATACCAGCATCGCTACCAACAAAGTGGCTCGGTTGAGGTGACACGCAGCGATACGGGGTGAGAAAAATAATCCTTACTAATCAACTAGATTGTGCGGCTTTTGGCACAGAGCGAGATGGTCTGAAATGACCTTAGATCACTCCCACTCGATCGTTCCCGGCGGCTTGCTGGTCACGTCATAGACCACGCGGTTCACGCCCTTCACCTCATTGACGATGCGCGTCGCTGCGCGGCTTAAGAAACCCATGTCGAAGGGGTAGAAATCCGCGGTCATGCCGTCGGTGCTGGTCACGGCGCGGAGCGCCAGCACATAGTCGTAACTGCGCCCGTCGCCCATCACGCCGACGCTTCTAACCGGCAGCAGCGCCGCGAAAGCCTGCCAGATTTCGTCATAGAGCCCGGCCTTGCGGATTTCGTCGAGATAGACCGCGTCGGCCTTGCGCAGGATTTCGAGCTTCTCGCGCGTGATCGCGCCGGGGCAGCGGATCGCGAGGCCCGGCCCCGGAAAGGGATGGCGCCCGACGAAGGCCTCAGGCAGGCCGAGCTCACGGCCGAGCGCGCGCACCTCGTCCTTGAAAAGCTCGCGCAAGGGCTCGACCAGCGCCATGTTCATGCGCTCGGGCAGGCCCCCGACATTGTGATGGGACTTGATCGTGACCGACGGCCCGCCCGAGAAGGAGACGCTCTCGATCACATCCGGATAAAGCGTGCCCTGCGCCAGAAACTGCGGGGCGCCGCGGCCGTCCTCGGCTATTCTTTTCGCCTCGGCCTCGAAACATTCGATGAACAGGCGGCCGATCGTCTTGCGCTTGACCTCGGGGTCCTCGACGCCTTCGAGCGCGCTTAAGAAAAGCTCCTGCGCCTCCAGATGGCGCAGCGGAATGTTGTAGTGGTCGCGAAATAGGCGCACCACCTCCTCGGCCTCGCCCTGGCGCAGCAGCCCGTGGTCGATGAAGACGCAGGTCAGCGCGTCGCCGATGGCTTCGTGAATGAGCACGGCGGCGACGGTGCTGTCGACCCCACCCGAAAGCCCGCAGAGCACCCTGCCCTGCCCGACCTGTTTTTGGATCGCCCGCGCGGCCTCGGAGCGGAAGGCCGCCATGGTCCAGTCGGATTTGAGCCCAGCGATCTTATGCAGAAAATTGGAGATGAGCTTCGCGCCGTCGGGCGTATGGGCGACCTCGAGATGGAACTGCACGCCGTAGAAGCCGCGCTGCTCGTCGGCGATCGCCGCAAAAGGCGCGTTCTCCGACTTGCCGATGACCTTGAAGCCCGGCGGCAGAAGCGTCACGCGGTCGCCATGGCTCATCCAGACCTGATGGCGCCCGCCGACCGCCCAGACCCCGTCGAAGAGCGGGCTCGGCGTCACGACCTCGAGGTCGGCGCGACCGAACTCGCGGTCAAGGCCGGCTTCGACCCTGCCTCCGAGCTGCTCGGCCAGAAGCTGCTCGCCGTAGCAGATCCCGAGAACCGGAATTCCCGCATCGAAGATCGCCTGCGGCGCGCGCGGCGAGCCCTTCTCCGTCACCGAGCAAGGCCCACCCGAGAGGATCACGGCCTTGGGCCTCGTCTCGGCGAAGGCTGCCGCGGCCCTCTGGAAAGGCGCGATCTCGCAATAGACCCCCGCCTCGCGCACCCGCCGCGCGATGAGCTGCGTGACCTGCGAGCCGAAGTCGATGACCAGCGTCTTGTCGTGACGGTCGGCGATCTCATGGTGGAAGTCGAGGGTCATGGCGCTCGCGATTTGAGGCTTCGGGAAGAAGGCCATACGGGGGCCTTTGCGTCGGAAGTCAAGCGCGGGCGATGAAATTGGCCCCGTTCCGGTTTGCGACGAGAGCCTGCTATAAAAGCGAGCCCGGCGCGGGGCTTGCATCGCGTCCGCTCACGAAGGAGGTTCTCATCCCATGCAGATCGCGGAACCCTCCCCTCTCGCAACGCGCGCCGCCGACACGGACGCCGCCCACCCGCCTCGCGCCGAGCACCCGCGCGTCGATCACGGGCTGCATGAGGACGTGCGCCTGCTGGGGCGCCTGCTCGGCCAGACCGTGCGCGAGCACGAGGGCCAGGAGGCCTTCGAGCGGATCGAGGCCATTCGCCGGCTCTCCATCGCCGCGAGCCGCGACGACCGCGAGGCCGCCGCCAAGCTCGATTCCCTCCTGCGCCAGCTGACGGCGCGCGAGGCGCTCTCCGTCATTCGCGCCTTCAGCTATTTCCTGCATCTGGGCAATATCGCCGAGGATTTGCATCCGCTGCAGGCGCGGGCGCGGGCGGAGGCCGCCGGCGAGAAGGCGGGAGCCGAGCCGAGCCTCTCCAAGAGCTTCGCGAAGCTGCGCAAGGCCTCGATCGGCGCCGGAAAGATCGCGCAGGTCCTGGCGCGCGCCTGGATATCGCCGGTGCTGACCGCCCATCCGACCGAGGTGAGGCGCAAGAGCCTGCTCAACGCCGAGCACGCCATCTTCTCGCTCTTGGCGGAGCGCGAGCATCTGCGCGCCAAAAGCGACCTCGCCCGCAATGAGGAGCGGCTTTTGGCGCGCGTCTCGCAGCTCTGGCAGACGGAGCTGTTGCGCCACACGCGTCTCTCGGTGCGCGACGAGATCGAGAACACGCTGAGCTATTACCGCTCGACCTTCCTCACCGAAATTCCCAATATCTACGCGGATGTCGAGCGCCGCATCGAAGGGCTGCGCGTCCCGCCCTTCCTGCGCATGGGCACCTGGGTCGGCGGCGACCGCGACGGCAATCCCAATGTGGTCGCCGCCTCGCTCGAGACCGCGCTCAAGATGCAGGGCGAGGTGGCCCTGCGCTTCTATCTGACCGAGGTGCATCAGCTCGGCGCCGAACTCTCGATCTCCCGGAAATACGCGGGGGCGACCAAGGCGGTCGAGGATCTGGCGCTGCGCTCCGGCGACGACAATCCGCACCGCGACGACGAGCCCTATCGCCGCGCGCTCATCGGCGTCTATTCGCGCCTCGCCGCGACGCTCGCCGCCCTCACCGGCCAGGGTGCGCAGCGCCACGCGGTCGCACCGGGCGAGCCCTACGCCAATAGCTGGGCGTTTCTCGCCGATCTCGTGGCGATCGACGAATCGCTGCGTCTGCATAAGAGCGAGGCGGTCGCCTCGCAACGCCTCGAACCCCTCATTCGCGCGGTCGAGGTCTTCGGCTTCCACCTTGCGACGGTGGATCTGCGGCAGAGCTCCGACCGGCACGAGGAGACCATCGCCGAGCTCTTGGCCCGCGCGCGCGTTTGCGAAAACTATGCGGCACTGAGCGAGGACGAAAAGCAGCGGCTGCTGATGCGGCTCCTGAGCGAACCGCGTCCGCTGCGCTTTGCCGCGGCGGTTTACTCCGACGCCGCGCGCTCGGAGCTCGAGATTTTCGAGACGGCCGCCCGCATGCGGCGGAGCTTCGGCGACGAATCGATCCGCCATTACATCGTGTCGCATACGGAAACGGTGAGCGATCTCTTGGAGGTGCTGCTCCTGCAAAAGGAATGCGGCTTGATGCACGGCACGCTCGCGCCGGAGGATATCGCCTCGGCTTCCGTGGATCTGATCATCACGCCGCTCTTCGAGACGATCGAGGATTTGCGCAACGCCGCGCCGATCATGCGCGATCTTTATGCGCTGCCGGGGATCGCCGCGCTCGTCGCCCATTCCGGAGCGACGCAGGACATCATGCTCGGCTATTCCGACAGCAACAAGGACGGCGGAATCGTCACGAGCATCTGGGAGCTCTATCGGGCCTCGACCGCGCTCGCCGAATTTTTCTCGACCTTCCCGAGCCTCTCGATGCGGCTCTTCCACGGGCGCGGCGGAACGGTCGGGCGCGGCGGCGGCCCCACCTATGACGCGATTCTGGCGCAGCCGCCGGGCACCGTGAACGGCCAGATCCGCATGACCGAGCAAGGCGAGGTCATCGCCGCGAAATACGCCAATGCGCAGATCGGCCGCGGCCAGCTCGAGTTGATCGTCGCCGCGACGCTGGAGGCGACGCTTCTTTCCGACCGCGAGGCGCCTCCCGACGAATTCCTGGAAGCTGCGGAAGCGTTGTCGCGCGATGGCATGGCCGCCTATCGCCACATGGTTTACGAAACGCCGGGCTTCGTCGACTATTACTTCGGCTCGACGCCGATCTCCGAGATCGCCGCGCTCAACATCGGCTCGCGGCCGGCCTCGCGCAAAGCCACCCGCCGGATCGAAGATCTGCGAGCGATCCCCTGGAGCTTCTCCTGGGGTCAGGCGCGCCTCGCTTTGCCCGGCTGGTTCGGATTCGGTTCGGCGATCGCGCAGTTCCTCGAGCAGGACCGCGACCAGCGCCTGCGCCTCTTGCAGCGGATGAATCGCGACTGGCCGTTCTTTCGCGTGCTGCTCTCGAACCTCGACATGATCCTCGCCAAGACCGATCTGTCGATCGCTCGCCATTACGCCGGCCTTGCCCCCGATCAGGAGCGGGCCCGCGCGATCTTTGGCGAGATCGAGGCCGAGCACGCCCGCGCCGTCGCTGCGCTGCAGGCCATCACCGGCGAGGCCGCGCGGCTTGCCGACAATCCCTCGCTCGCCCGCTCGCTGAAGCTGCGCATGCCTTACATCGCGCCGCTGAACTATCTGCAGATCGAGCTGATCCGCCGCTGGCGCGCCGGCGAGACGAGCGACGACATCCGCGAGGGCATTCTGACCTCGATCAATGGCGTGGCGGCAGGCCTTCGCAATACGGGGTGAGGCGAAGCGTCGCAGTGACAATACGTACTCTTTACTCGCCATTCACAACGACTCGGCTTAAATTCAATCTCATAGCTCAGGCCTCGACGAGCGAGGCGAAGTGCGGCCACTTTATCGGAGCTAGAGGATGAACGACAATCAGATGGACGCAAGTCCACGCAACGCACAAGCGCGGGCGCGTACGGACGCCATTCGCGAGATCGTCCTGCGGGCGGGCAAGCGGCTCTCCCAGGACCACATCGAAGAAGTGAAGGGCAAGCTCGGCGTCAGCCGCTCCACCGCCTATCGCATGATCAAAACCTTTCGCGCCTGCGGCGCGGTGGTCGACCCGAACGCGCGGCCCATCGGCCGGCCCAAGGGCTCGCGCATGCTCGACGCGACGCGCGAATATCTGATCCGCGATACGATCGAGACCTTCTATTTCTCGCCGCTCGCGCCGACTTACACTCGGCTCTATGAAGAGATTCGAGAACGCTGCCTCAAGAATGGGCTGCGTCCGCCCAATTGGCGGACAGTGCGGTCGCGTGTGAATGATATGGAAGCGCGTTTGAAGTCACGCCGGGAACGAGCGAGGTGGGGCTAAGTTGAACGGCGACAAGACTCGCAGCCTGTTGGCGTCTCGTTCCTGCGTAGGGCGCGGCGCTTTCAGAGCGTCAGCACGAAGTGCTTCAGAATCTTCAAGGCGAAGACAAGCGCGAGCAGCAGCGACGCGCCGCGCATCAGCGTCAGTATGGCGTATATTTCCTCGGGTCTCAGCATGGTCGATTTCCTTCTCGATGAGGCGGGCGCCGGGAGCGGCGCTTTCTCGCCAAGGGCAATCACCGAAAGGCAAGCGCTAAGCCAATCCGACATGGTGACGCTGCGGTTATTTGCCGCAACCCGTGCCGAGGAAGTGAAAGCCGCAAAGGCCGAAAGACTTTCACGCTCGCAATTGGCGTCAGCACTCTGATCTGGCGCGATTTCTCAGGGTTCGGACCGCGAGGTTCGAACAGAGATCACGCGATAGTCCCCGTTTTTCCGCGCGAAGCGCTCACGACGCGCGCTTTGAGCATATGGGCGATCTGGAAAATTGCGTCATCGTGGAAAGTACCGCCGCCGGACTACGTACCCCCGCTTGGGTCAACGCCTTGACATATGTCAGCTAAGAATATTGCTCTGAGTGTACGGTTCATTTCAAAACGCGATTTGCAATTTGGCACCGGCTCTAAACCGTAAGGGAGATCCCCCGGCTTTGCCGGGGTGGCAGTAGCAGTTTGACGTTTTCGGCAGTCCACCGTCGAAATTTCCAGTCGTGAGCCGCCAAGCACACGATGAGGGAAATCGACGATGG
>Ga0265331_10001657_pt1 | contig 16165 bp, 14 predicted proteins | sample 41923metaG_FD_202088 | JGI IMG/M metagenome (GOLD analysis project Ga0265331, IMG submission 202088) | Rhizosphere microbial communities from Carex aquatilis grown in University of Washington, Seatle, WA, United States - 4-19-23 metaG | ecosystem: Host-associated > Plants > Roots > Rhizosphere... | reverse complement strand
ATTCGTGCCACGACGTGAAGTCGCAGCACGAAAATGATACCGTTTATGCTGCCGGTTTAATGTTCTGATTTACTTTGAAGAAATTATTCGGGTCGTATTTCTTTTTTATCTTGCTTAACCGTTCGTAATTATCTTTGTAAGTTGCTTTTATCCTGTCTTCGCCTTCTTCCATCATGAAGTTCACATACGCGCCTCCGGCTGAGAATGGGTGAAGCGCATCGAAGTATTCTTTAGTCCACTTGGTTATAACTTCTTTGTTTGCGGGGTCGGGGTCGACGCCAACCATAACCTGCGCCCAAACTGCATCCCTGTAAGCCCACGGTGTGTCATTTTTTCCGACTTTTGCGGCTGCTCCATTTATCGGATATAAATGCATTGTTGAAAATCCTGGAGGCATCTTATCGGCAAATTCTATATGCGCGTCAATAGCTTTATCGCTTATCTCTTTAACAAAATCCGCACTCCAATACCATTGCATACCGGGCACAAATAATGCATCAAACATTCCCTGTATAACAGGGTGAGGCATCGGTCCGGCAAAATCAAGAGCAGGCTTAAGAAAATCACGAATCGGTTTAAATACTTTTTCAGCATTTCCCATATCGCCGGTGTAAGCCCATACAATTCCGCACAATTTTTTACCGTGCAGGTGTTCGGGGAATGGCGGTCCGGGCGGAACAGTAAGGAAGGCGAAGAATCCATTCAGTTCATTCGGAGCGTCCAGAATGAATTTGCGGTACCACTGCATAACTTTTTTGGTTTCACCAAGCTCATATAAAACAGGTCCGCCATAAACCATACTTATCGGGTGAAGCCTGAACAGGAATGAAGTGATTATGCCGAAGTTTCCGCCGCCGCCGCGAATAGCCCAGAATAGGTCCGGATTTTCTTTTTCGCTGGCTGTAACAAAGCTTCCGTCGGCAAGAACCAAGTCTGCTTCAAGCAAATTATCTATAGCAAGTCCGCAGTGGCGTGTCAGGTGGCCTATTCCTCCTCCTAAAGTAAGGCCCCCGACGCCTGTGCTGCCTATTATACCGCTTGGCGTAGCCATACCAAATGCATGTGTAGCGTGGTCAACGTCGCTCCACACGCAGCCGCCCCCGGCGCGAACTGTTTTGTTTTTCGGGTCAACGCGCGTGTACTTAATATTAGAAAGATCTATAACGAGCCCGTCATCGCAAATGCCAAGCCCGCCGCCGTTGTGTCCGCCTCCACGTATAGCAGTAAGCATTTTGTTTTCGCGCCCGAAATTAACGCATGTAATTACATCGGCAACGTCGACGCAATACACGATAAGCGCCGGGTGTTTGTTTATCATTCCATTATATACTTTGCGCGATTCATCATATGAATCATCGCCCTTAGCGATAAGTCTTCCGCGAAGGTTTGCTTTTAGTTCGTCTATCTTAGTTTGGTCCGGCATTAAATTCTCCTTTGGTTATTAAATTTGTTATTCGCCTTCTTCTTCGTGAAAATGTTGTATCAGTTCGGGAGTAAATCTGGAAAGTTTAACAGCGCGGGATTTACCTCTTACAATGGCTGGAACGGATAAAAGAGCCTGCGCTTCGTCTTCGGCTTCCAGAATAGCCCAGCCGGTGCAAATGCCACTTTCGCATCCCCACTCAAAATTAGTTATGTGGCCATATGCAACAAACTGGTCGAGTATGTGCAGGCAGTCTTCGCGGTTATGATTTGTTTCTACGAGAAATCTTTCCATTTAATTTGTCTTTAATTATTTAAGAATATTTTTTAAGCTACAATGTTCATGATCTCACGGCTTGCAGTATTAACAAGCGGAACCAATTTTTTATACCAATTCTGCCAGTCGGCGTCTCCTAATCCTTTTTTCATTGCTCCTTCCCAGGCGGTTAAACTATCCCATTCACTTTCAAGTATCAGGCGGTATGAATCGCCGGTTAAGTCTGTTAAGGAGCGCGATTTATCGAAGCCGTATTTCCTGTTTAGTTCTTTTCCTTCCTGAAGCAGGTTCTTTGCGTCTTTTGCCTGTCCGAATTTAAGATTGAATATATCTCTTACTACGATCATTTTGTAATTCCTTTCTTTTAGTTGATTTATTTTTTTTAATATTTTTATATGGAAACATTTTTGGTTCGTCTCTCATCAGAGCTTTTATCTGTTTGCGGAGTTCGCCTGTATCCTGGTGCCCGTGTTCTTCAACAGCATGCCTTACGGCGGCGTTAAGGACTTCTTTTGCATTTCCTGAAATTAAGAGTGTGCATCCTATTTCATTCGGAAAATCCCTGCAGTCAATAAGTTTTCTCTTAGCTGATGGCATTATGATTTACTTTAGTTATCAGTTAATGGTAATCGAATAATTATTTTTTGCCGTATGTTGCGCCGGCGGTAAAATCGATTGAAACACAGGGTTCATTGCCTATAACCCATGCATCATGTCCCGGCGGGATCACACCGGTATCACCGGGTCCGAATGTTTTTTCGGTTCCGTCGTTCATCCTGACCGCCATCTTACCTGAAATAATATACAGAACATGATTAGCCTGGCAGCTTGGAGTGCCAACTGTTGGTTTAACACATTCGGACCATTTCCATCCCGGCTCAAATGTACCACGCATAATAGTATGGTCACCGACTTTTACTATTTCGCCTTTTGTTTTCGGGAGCGACCTTGTTTCATCAGGTACGCTCATGTTTTTTACTTCTAATGACGCCATGATTATTCTCCTTTTGATTGATTAAATTGTTTGCAAAGATATTACAAACTGTTGGCGCGGGCAAAGAAATTTTTAGTAAGAAGTAATAGAATAATTTGTGTTGAAGTTTGGCAAAGCAGGATTTTTAATAAAAAAACGCATGTGTATCCGCATTTAATGCACTTTCAGAGAACAAAGTATATGCTCAATGTTATAACGGCGCAGTGTGAAGAATATTTAACTTAAATGTAATATTATTTTGCCGTTTTCAAAAATATGAGTTTCGCAATTTTTGCCAAAAACCCAATGTTTTTAAGGGTTTTTGCTCTTTTAATTTGCTAAATTTGTTATAACTTTACGTTCGGACTTTTTAGATTATGCTTAAAAGTAAATTCATAGATATTGTTAAAACTTTTTCGAAGGAGGAACTGAAACAGTTCAGGGATTTCCTGCGCTCGCCGTTTCATAATACAAATCAAAACGTAGTTAAGCTGTTCGATATCATGCGGAAACATGCGCCTGAATTTGATTCAGTATCGCTTGAAAAGGAAAACCTGTTCAAAAAACTTTATCCGGGCAAGAAGTATAACGATACTGTAATGAGGATACTGTCATCAGACCTGCTTTCGCTTGCGGAGGAGTTTATTACATACCTGAGATTCCGCAGGAATCCTTTCACCGAAAAGAAATTTCTTTTGGAAGAATTGAAGGAGCGGAAGGCTGAGGGCCTGTTCAATAAGCATATGAAGGAGGCTGAAGCGTTACTGAATAAGGAAGGAAGCATTGATGAAACATATTTTCTGAACAGGTGGGAAATCGAGACGGCTAAAGTAAATTTCCTGATCTCCGGCGACAGGCAGGATGAATCCGGGGCGCACCTTTTGAAAACAGGCGAGTACATGGTTAATTTCTTTTTGATGAACATATTAAATATAGCGCAGGAATTGACGGAACATGAGGAAGTGCTGAATGAGAAATATGATTTTAATCTTACAGATGCGATCCTGAAGAACACCGATCTTGAAAAAATAATGACATACCTTAAAGAACGCAATTATGAATACTATTATGTGATTGAGATATATTATTATATGAATAAGTGTTCAGGATCCTCGGCAGAAGTTAAGTATTACGATCTTTTAAAAAACAAAATTGCCGGAAACCTGGGCCGGTTCACGCGCGAGGCAAGGTACAACCTGTTTCTGATCCTGGAAAGCTGCTGTATTACTTTAATGAGGAACGGCGCGGAGATTGATTATGCCGACCTCATGAAGGTCTATGAAATGATGCTGGAGAATAGATTATTTTCGGATGACAGGAGAAATTTTATGCAGGCTAACCTTTTCAGGAATATTTTTTATACCGCTGTAGTTCTGAAAAGATATGAATGGGCCGAAGCGTTTGTAAATGATTATCATTCTTACCTGCTGCCTGAACAAAGCGCGGACATGTTCAACTATACAAAAGCCGTGCTTAATTTCGAAAGAAAACAATTTGCCGAAGCTCTTGAACAAATCTCAAAGGTGAACTATAATTTCTTCGTGTTTAAGTTTGAGGCGAAAACACTGACAATGAAGCTTTTGTACGAACTTCAGTTGTTCGAGCAGGGACTCTCGCTGATCGATTCATTCTCGCACTTCCTCTCAAAAAATAAAATGGTGTCAGAAATATATAAACGCCAGTTTATGAATTTCCTGAAATACTGCCGCATACTGATTAAGAGATCGCAGAAGAAGGAACAGTTTACAAAAGTTGACGTCGCTGAATTAAAGAAACAGATAAACGGTGAAAAGGAGATTATTAACAGAAGCTGGCTGCTGGAGAAAGCGGAAGAATAAGAGCGGCGGAGCTAAGCGACGGCGCTAAGCAGGTTCACGGTTTACTTTGCCGGGAGTGAATGCAGGGATACAAAATGAAATATATTCTACCGGCGCATCAAAAGGATTGAAATATCTGACCCGAGCTCCTTTACAAACGCAAATCGACTGGTTCTTTTCAAGAGTAATAATTTCACCGTCTATTTCAAATTGTTTTTTACCGGAGATAACATAAGTTATTTCATCAAACTCAGGCGTTTGAAACGGCTCGCTCCAGCCCGGAGGCGCTATCATATGCGCTACGCTGAAATCTCCGCAGTTTTCACTTGCCTTGCCGAAATGTTCTTCGATAAGCTTGCCGCCTTCGGCAGGTACAATAAACGGCGATATTTGTTTTTTATATTTCGTCATATTTTGTTACTCCTGGTATTTAAGTTCTACAAGGAATTTTGCGCCTTTGCCTTCGCGGTTTTCTATCTCGATATTGCCGCCGATAAGCTTGCCTAATTTTTTAGTGATCGATAAGCCCAGCCCGGTAGAATTTTCGTTTGCAGTCGGCTGTGCGCTCAGCCGGGCAAAGCTTGAGAAAACTTTTTTCATATCGTTTTTGGTGAACCCCGGCCCCTCGTCCGCCACTTCGAACGTTACGCCTTCATCTGTGGAATAAGACCTCAGGACAATTTTCCTGTCTTTCGGCGAGAACTTGATCGCGTTCGATACAAGATTCTCCATTATCTGGTACAGTATGATATAGTCTGTGTTAAGTTCGCTTTCGCCACATTCATTTAAGCAGATCATCCTCAGGTTTTTTTCAAGAGCCTGCGGGTTCAGGTTGCTCATAATATCGCTGAAAATATCTTTGGTCTTAAATATGGTATGTTTTATTTTCAGCTTGCCGTCTTCTATCGCCCTGTAATCCAGCAGCTTGCTTATTAGATTGAACATCCTGTCGGTCTGCGATAATACATTTTCAGTGTATTCTTTTGCCGTTTTCTCATCTGAAATAGTTTTCAGCATTCTTATTGTTGAACGGATATTTTGCAGGGGATTTTTCAGATCATGAATAACAAGCGACATGAAATCATTCTTCTCGCGGTTTGCGTCGTTTAATTTTTCGTTGAGCCTTTTAACTTTTTCGAGTGCGTCATGCAGTTTAATATTGTTCTTTTTTTCTGTTTCCGCCTCTATCCTGATCTTTTCTATTTCACTGTGAATATCAATATGCTCGGTTTGAAGCCTAAGTTCATTTTCCAGATGGTTAACATGTTCTTTGCTGAGTTTTTTATACAGCGCCATTGCAAGCGCCGTCTTGCCGGTTTCTTCGTATAAATTTATGAGTCTATACAGCAGTGAAAAATATACAGGCTTTTCGCCAACATCTTTCAACAGGTCAATTCCTTCTTTGTAATAAACCAGGGCTTCATCATTTTTTCCTTCGGCCAGCATAATATCGCCCAGCATACGCAGCCCTAAGCCTTCATATTCATAGTAATTAAATTTTTTAGCGATCTCAACCTGTCTTAATGAATACGTGAACGCTTTCTTTAGCTGTTTATTATCATACCTTATTTCTGCAAGAAAGTGAAGGGCGTTTGCAATCGCGAACTGACTCTCTCCAACCAATGCATCGTTTAAGTATTCGTTTGCTTTATCAAACTGTTTCAGGTGGTAGTAGCAGGCGCCAACCGACATCTTTGAATATTGGATCATTTCCGGCGAGCCAATTTGTTCAGCCAAACGCAATGATTTCAAAGTATAATCAGAAGCCTTTTCGTAAAACTTCAGTTTGTTATACAGTGAACCGAAACTTCCGTATATAGAATGTAGATTTTCAAGATGATTTACATCTATACTTAAGCTCTCTGCGCGGTATAAATATTTAAGAGCTTCTTTATAGTTGTAAGTCCTTAAGTACTGCGTTGCAATACCCCTGTACACCTCGGCGATCAATTTCGGGTTATTATGCGTATAATCGTAATCGAGAGTCATCATGAAGTGCCTGAGCGATTCAGAGTAGTTGGCAAGATTAAGATATACAATAGCCATATTGAAGACCGACTCAACGATATCTTTTTCGTCGTCTGTCTCTTTGGCTGACTGATATGCCTGGTTGAAAATGATAAGAGCTTCAGCGGGGTTGACCTGTCTTATTTTTATTCCTGTATCTAAAAGAGTCGAAATGTTTTCCATAGAAAAATTTAATTCATATAAGAGAATAAAAAAACGCTCAAAATAGTAAATATTTAATAATTAACAGCGCTTTAAGCTGTGTAAGGTAACCTTATCTAAGCTTAATATTGCCTAATCTCTTTTAACATGGTATAACGTCTAATCGTGATAAAAACGGGGAAAATCAGAGGCTTATTTATGTGGTTTGCGGGATTTTCAGAGTAAATTTTGCACCTATGGTCTTATTGTTTTCAAAATGAATCGAGCCGCCAATAAGCTCGGTGAGTTTTCTCACTATTGCTAAGCCAAGCCCGGTAGAATGTTCCTCGCCGGTGGGTTTTGCGCTCAGCCGCGCAAATTTTGAAAACACTTTTTCACGGTCGCTATCGGAAAAGCCGGGGCCCTCGTCAATTACTTCCAAAATAACTTTGTCTTCTTCATTTGCGCATACAACATATACATTTTTAAATTGCGGAGAAAACTTTAAAGCGTTTGAAACAAGATTTTCCATTATCTGGAAGAGTATATCATAATCGGTGAACAAAGCGCCGCCTGAACTATTATCTTCAAAATACAGGTAGATATTTTTTTTAGCGGCGTTTTCACGCATCTGGTCTATTACCGCGCTGCATAAAGCGCTAACCCGGAATGTTGTCTTCCTTATTTTAATATTGCCCTGTTCAATCGCGTTATTATCCAGGAGTTTCTTTATAAGGTTAAACATCCTGTCGGTTTGAAATATTATGTTCGACGTAAAATCGCCTATGGTTTTGGCATCGGGTTCCCTGGTATTTTTAAGCACCCGCGCTGTTGACAGGATATTTTGCAGCGGATTCTTTAGATCATGAACGGCAATTGCCATGAACTCATTTTTTTCATCGTTGAGAATTTTCAGGCTGTCGTTAAGCTTCTTCACATCTTCCATTGCCTTTGCAAGCTCAACGTTCCTGAGCCTCTGTATCTCGGCTTCTTTCTGCGCCGCCTCAACTTCATGTTGGATAGCAAGGTTCTTCGCTTTTGACTCTGATTCTTCATGCAGGTACTCAAGCTCTTTGGAATGCGCCGATTTATAATGTTTGAACGCCAGCTCGTGGTTGTTTTCCTTTTCATAGATCTCTGAAAGGATCCTGTGAATTTCGTATGAAGATTTTTTAAAGCCCAGCTCTTCGGCTATTAAAAGCGATGAGTTCAGGTTCTTTTTCGCTTCTTCGGTTTTATTTTCTGAAAGCTGAAGCTGGCCTAACACTCCCAGTATACTGGCAATGCCTCTCCTGTCGTTAAGCTCGTATTTAAGCTCAAGGCTTTCTTCATAACATTTATAAGCTGATTTTATATTGCCCAGCGCTGAGTGCACGTCGCCAAGTTCCATTAACGCCAGAGATTCCCTCAGCTTATCTCCTTTTTCCCTCGCTATTTGAAGGGCCTTCATGAGGTGAGTCTGCGCGTTAACGTAATCTTTCAGCAGGCGGTAAGTTAAGCCGATATTAATGTAGGTTACCAGCAGAGATTCTTTATCGTTTAGCTTTACCGCTATTTCATTTGCTCCTGAATAGAACTTAAGAGCATTTGCATAATCGCTGATATTAGTATACACAAGCCCGATGTTTGAAAGCACAATTGATTTACTTCGCAGCTCATCCATTTCGTCGTAAATTTTCAGGCATTTAAAATAAGTTTTAAGGGCGTTGGAGTAGTTGCCGAGGTTATCATGCATAATGCCTATTGTGTTGAGCCCATCTGCCATTTTCTTCTTATCGCCAATTGATGTGGAGATCTTAATACTTTCCGATAGATATTTCATAGCGTCGGGGTAGTTTGAAAGAAGCTCGTTGCAAACTCCCATAAGGTAAAGCGAATATGCCTCCGCTTTCTTATCAGCGCTTTTTAAAGAGCTCACATAAGCGTTATATGACCTTTCAAGGCTTCTCTGAGGCTCGCTGAACTTAAGTTCGTTGGCTTCTTCAAGCATTTTATAGATATGTTCATTAAATCCACTGAGACTCAAATCATTATCTCCGGCAAGCGGGTAAATTTTATCATTATGTAAGTTATTTAAAAAAAGCAACATAAATAATACCCAAATCAAGCCAGATATTCACTCAAACGGGGGTATTGCAATTGATTGAAAATAACCGAACAGGTGATTTTAATTAAATCATTTACACCTATCTTATATAATTATGAATATGTTTATAAAAGTTATTTTCATTCTTTTGTTTTTGCAGCTTGCGTATTCGCAGCCATCAACATGGATATCAAAAGGAATTGGCGGCGGCGGCGCAATGTTCGCCCCGAGTATAAACCCCGCTAATGATAATGAATACTATGTGGGATGCGACATGAGCGAGCTGTTCCATACGACTGATTTTGGCGCATCATATGTTACGATGAGTCATTTAAATATTCAGGGAGGGCATAATTCAACTGTAAGATTCACGAATAATCCGCTTATAATGTATGCAGTCAGCTACAAGCCTTCCGGCGCTAACGATTTGATCGCGCCGGTTAAAACTACAGACGGCGGAAACACATGGTTCACACTTCCGGGAAATCCGGACGCAGGCGAGGAAACATTCAGCATCAACGTTGATTATAACAATCCTTCCAGAGTGATAATATCTTATTACGGAGCAGTTTACTTTTCATCCAACGGAGGAAATAACTTTACGAATATTCATAACGCTATTAACAGCGGAGCAGGCGTTCTTATTGCCGGGGCTTTTTTTGATAACAACAATATTTATATCGGCACAAATGACGGCCTGATAATTTCAACCAACGGAGGCGCTAGTTTCGCGGTTACGAACATCACGGGCATTCCGCAGCCGCAGAGGATTTTTTCTTTTGCCGGGGCTAAACAGGGATCGACTGTCAGATTTTTCTGCCTTACTGCTGATTCAACCGATATATACGTTGGGGTGGCGGGTTCGGACTACTGGGGTTTTATGCAGGGGGTCTATTCATTAGACTATGGCGCCGGTAACTGGACTTCAAGAATGACCGGAATTACTGTTAATACCGATTATCCTATGTTTGTTGGCGCCGCGCAAAACGATATTAATACGGCTTATCTTGCCGGCAGCAACTCATCCGGATATCCGAATGTACTTAAAACCACCAATGCAGGAATAAGCTGGACCAGAGTTTTTAACACAACAAACAACCAGAATATTTTCACAGGCTGGAGCGGACAGGGCGGCGATAGAGGCTGGGGATACGGCGAGTGCGCGTTTGGCGTTGCGGTCGCGCCAAATAATTCCAATAAAGTTTTATTCGGAGATTTTGGTTTTGTACATAAAACATCAAACGGCGGTGTAACGTGGTACCAGGGTTATCTTTCACCTGCGGATCAAAATCCTGCAGGCTCAAATACTCCAACAGGAAGATATTATCATGGTATTGGGCTTGAAAATACAAGCGTGTGGCAATTGTTTTGGGGCGATTCATTAAATATGTTCGGCGGCTTTTCAGATATAAAAGGAATACGAAGCGCTGATGCAGGTAATTCATGGTCGTTCAATTATACAGGGCTCAATGCGAATACAACTTATAGATTAACGAAGAACACTGCAAATAATACTCTATATGCGGCGACTTCAAACATTCATGATATGTATCAAAGCACAAGGCTCACTGATGCTATTCTTGATGCGGCAGATGCCGATGGAAAAATTCTGTATTCAACAAATGGCGGCGCGGCATGGCAGCTGATGCATTTATTCAGCCATCCTGTATTCTGGATAGCGTCTGACCCGAATAACCCGAACAGGATGTACGCCAGCGTAATTCACTCAACGCTGGGAGGAATATATATTTCAAACGATATACAGAATCTTGGAACTTCAACATGGACTAAGCTGCCGAATCCGCCAAGAACCGAGGGGCATCCTGCTTCAATAGTTGTATTGAACGACGGGAAAATGGTTTGTACTTATTCAGGGCGGAGGACATCGGCATTCACAGCAAGCTCAGGTACTTTTATTTACAATCCGCTCACGAATGGATGGACGGATATTTCCGACCCGGGCATGTACTACTGGACAAAAGATATTGTTTTGTATCCGTACGACGCAAACCAGAATACTTTTTATGCATGCGTATTCAGCGGATGGGGCGGGCCTCCAAACGGTCTGGGCGGCTTATACAGAACAACGAACCGCGGATTGGTTTGGTCCAAAATTAATAACCAGGACAGGGTTACATCTGTTACGTTTAGCCCTGTAAATCCCAACCAGGCATATATGACGACCGAAACTCAAGGTTTATGGTACAGCTCGAACATTACATCCGGCGCGCCGGCATTTGCCCAGGTGACAACATATCCGTTCCGTCAGCCGGAAAGAGTTTTCTATAATCCGTATAACAGTAATGAAATTTGGGTATCAAGTTTTGGAGGGGGCTTAAGAGTCGGCAATACCCTTACCGGCATAATTCCTATTAGCGGTGAGATTCCCATGGAATATAAATTAAATCAGAATTACCCGAATCCGTTTAATCCGAATACGAAAATTGTTTTTGGCCTGCCAGGATCATCGCATGTTAAGCTGGTTATTTACGATATACTGGGAAGAGAGATCGCAATTGCAGTAAATGAGATATTACAGGCAGGCGAGTATTCTGTGGATTGGAACGCATCCGGTTTCCCAAGCGGCGTTTACTTTTACAGGTTGATTGCAGGCGATTATACAAAAACGAATAAGATGGTATTGGTAAAATGAGAATTGTTCTTTATGTAATAAAAGAGGGCGCTAATTGCGGCCTTTTTTAGTTTTGTGTAAGGATTCCTTAGTGTTTCCATCGACTGTAAAAACTATCGTAAACACCTGTTCCTCCAATTGTTTACAAATAGCCCGAATCGTTATTGCTTGTTTAATCTGTTAGTTTTAAATTACCACGTAAACGTAAGTTTTAAAAAAGATTTAAATTAAACTCTTTTAAAAAAATGATACTAATAGTACTCCTGTTATTTTCACAGCCTTTACTCAGTCAAACAACATATTTATGGACCGGAAATGTAAGTACAAGTTTCAGCGCCGCAGGTAATTGGACGCCAACCAGGCAGGTTATGTCCGCAACTGATATTCTAATTATAGAAAACGGAGGCGCTATAAATATAACTAACGTGAACCAGGTTACAGTTGGGCAGCTTATTATAAAGAACAACTCCTTTGTAACAATGTCGCCAGGTTCCGGAAACCCGCGTATACTTTCAATACAAGGCGTCTCCGAAGGGTTAGGAAAAGGCCAGAATAAAAAAATGTATTATATCGGCGATCTAAAATATAACGAATACTCCGATTCCGAAAGTATGGGACAGGATCTTGACGTGGCGACCTCTAAATATAATGAATACAAAATCCCGGAAAGCAAGGGAATGGGCGATGTAAAATTTGCTGACAGGGACGAAGATCAAATCTCCGTTAAAAAAGGTATAGGCGACTTAAAATATTCTGAGCATGAATTATTTAGTTTTACAGACGGGGATTTAGTTATAGACACCGGTTCAAGCCTTGAAATTAACGCCAATAACCCACGTCTTAGCATATACGTTAAACACAATGCAAATGCAATAGTCTCAGGTTCATTAACATTCTCAGGAACCCAGGAAAATTACATTAATGCATATGATTCAAACGCAATTGAATTTAAAACAGGTTCTTTACTTATTCAATCCTGTCCCGGTTATATTTTTACAAATAGCGGGATCAGCAACTCTGTAATATTTGAAAATGGCTCTACTTTTAATATTAATAATACCCAGGCTGCAAATCCCTTTGGGCTATCATTGCCGGATTCCAAGGTTAGATTTGAAAAGGGAAGCGTTTTAAGTATTTCCGCCTCGCTTCAGAACCTGAGATTCAAAGGCAGAAAACTTCCGAACCTGAATATACAAAATTGTTCCGAAGCCATTGTGATTGATTCGGCAACCAGTTTTTCGGCTGATTCAATAAATATTAACCCTAATAGTTCTTTAAAAGTGTGCTGCAAAAATGGCGTAAAGCGTTCTGCAATAAATATCAAAGGAAATTTGAATATTAACGGAACGTTAATTCTTGAAGACTCTAATGATATAAGTTTTGACGGAAATTCATTACAAAACATTAGCGGGTCAGGAGATATTATATTTCCCGCTATCGGCGAAGTTATTGTTAAGAATAATATCAGGCTTTTCAGAGACTTGCTTATCCCATGCCCGATAAATCAGGCTAATGGTTCAATTGATTATAACGGATATACGATCTTTACCGGCGGGAGTTCAGGTAAACCTGAAGCGATAAAATCGAAAAGTGAAAATACCGGGATCAAAACCGAACCAAATGCCCCCATGGAATTCAACTTATCGCAAAATTATCCAAACCCGTTCAATCCTGTAACTAATATTAATTTTGCTGTTCCAAACAGATCATCTGTTAAACTTACGGTCTACGATATGCTTGGTAAAGCAATTGAATTACTGGTTAATGGCGAGTACACTGCGGGAACATATAAAACAAATTGGAATGGGGCAAACTATCCGAGCGGCATTTACTTTTACAGACTTACTGCTGGCGATTATACTAAAACGAATAAAATGGTATTAGTAAAATAAGGATTGTTTTTATTTCGCCTGGGAAACGAAGCATTAGCGTAGTTTTGCGGAGAAGATGGGATTCCTTCGTAGGAGTCCCTTCGGGAGAACCCACAAACCGTTATATAATTATATTTTCTTTTAGTCAGTTATATCCGCTAATACTCTTAAAGATAATTCTCTTTTAATTGCATCTGTCTTATTATTAAATATTTCAAAATAATGAATTTTGTATGGGCGATGACCTTTGGTAGTTCTCACATGTCCGTAATTATGTTCTTTTAGTCTCGATTCAATATTCGAGGCACTGCCATAATAGAAAATACCATCACTGAGACTTTTCAGAATGTAAGCGTAAAACATATTTGCGGAGAAGGTGGGATTCGAACCCACGAGCCGCTATTAACGGCTACACACTTTCCAGGCGTGCCTCTTCAACCACTCGAGCACCTCTCCGATTGTGAATATTTAAAAGAACAAATTCCTATTTCAATTTAACGGTAAAACTAAGCTTAACTGTAACGCCATCTTTAAGCGCTTCCTGCCTGTTGCCTGTCATACTGCCATCGCCGGTATAACCGTCATAAATTCCGGTTCCGCCAATTACAGTTACAGTAGCTGAAAACAACGGGTCCTTTCCCTGATACGAACCCATAGATTGTCCAAGCGATTGAACTGTAATAGTAGAATTATCAGGAAAAGTCAGGATATCATATTCTATAAAGCTTCCGTTACCGCTTGTATAATCATAAACGAAATAAACGCTGACTGCAGCATTTGTGCCGTCTGCAAATAATGCATTTCCTGTTCCGGTTGCAAGCCCCATCCTGTGATGCAAAGAGTCATTCACAATAGCAACATCATTCTTGCTTACCTGGTACCTCATATCAAACTTTAAAGTTTTGGGCTGTGCGTATATTGAGCCGGAAGTCAAAACTAGGAACATTAAAAGCGTGGCTAATTGATTTTTCATTCAGTCCAATAGTCCAATTTTGAAAGCAACAAGGGGTTTATAACCCCTTGTAAACGAAAAGTTTGCGGAGAGCGAGGGACTCGAACCCCCACAGGCTTGCGCCCGGCGGTTTTCAAGACCGCTGCAATACCATTATGCGAGCTCTCCTATGTACAAATATAACTATTTTTAGCCAATTTGTCGATTTACAAATTCATGAACTCCGAACGTACATTCAATCCCAAACGGATAGAAGCGCCTTTATATTGTATAATAGTTTGGGTATTTTGTGATGGATGTATCCCGGTCCTGTATTTATACAGTTATTTTGTGTAGACCGGACCGGTTTTAAGAGGGGAAGCTCCTCTGTCATTTTTTTATTTTAGACGTCAATCATAACGTCTGGCAGTTTTTTCTTCTGGAGTGATTGAGCTTTGAACTGGAAATTTACTGATAAATTAGTTAACAATATTCAGACAGGTTTAGACCCTGCCTTTGCATATAGTAAAAGAATTCTTCCGAATAAATGCAGCAGAGGAACCGGAATAACCGGCTCCGTGGATTATCATGAATTTGTAGACCGCAACCTTGAAGAATTTGGAATGAGAATTGAGCTTATCACTGAAGATTTGATGAAAAAAAATATCAGGAAGTTCTCTAAATTCGTAAACGACGCATTTGCGGAATATTACCAGCAGTATAAGTGGAGAAAGTATGCCGATGATAATTACCTGTTAAATCCGTTGAAGGATAAATTTAAGTTTAGTTTTTGTATCTTCGATTCTGACGAAGAGATAAGATTTTTGAACTTTACATCTGTACTGGACGGCAAACTCAATAACCACCTGACATTTGCATCAAAAAATACGCGCAGGATGAACCTTGCAAAATATCACATTATTAAATTATGCCAAACGGGGCTGGATTGCGGATATGAAAAGCAGGTTGGCTACTGGCCCAAAATTAATAATGGTTCCATAATACTTTATTTAAGAATGGGGTGGGAAGCAGCCAGTATTAAAGATGACGGAATATTAATTATGCAGGCGGATAATGCGGAAGTCATACGCAGGGCTTATAAATTATTAACCGAAAAAGAAACGCATATCATGGCATAGTATGCTTCATTATCTTTATAAGTTTTACTTTAAACGATATTATCAGCGCTACAAGAATTTATTTATAAATTGTTAAAACAAATTAGAATTACGCCTTTATATATATAAAGGAATAACGGGTATGAATACATTAATTGATACGGGAATAGATCAATCCATAGATTATCATAGATTTGTAGATGAAGGGCTTGCAAAGATGGGGCTGAGAATCGAGCTTATAACTGAAGAAGTAATGAGGAAAGATATCAGGGAATTTTCCACATTTATCAATGATGCGTTCACGGAATATTATGAGATCTACAAATGGCGAAAGCATGCAGACGATGATTACCTTTTAAATCCTTTAACCGATAAGTTTAAATATAGTTTTTGCATCAGGAATTTAAGAGATGAAATTGTTTTTGTTGACTTTTCCTCAGTTACTGACGGTATGATCGATAATCATATTGTATTTACTTTGAAAGAATACCGCGGTATGAACCTTGCTAAATACCACATCATTAAATTAAGCCAGGTCGGGCTTGATAACGGTTATACAAAACAGATCGGATACTTTTCGAAAAAGAACAAAGGATCGATAAGCCTTTTTGTGAGAATGGGTTACGAAATATCTCACATCAGGGAAGACGGGCTGATAATAGCTTACGGCGACAGCGAAACGGTCCTGAAGAACACATATAAGATGCTTACCGAATCAGATAATTCACCAAACTATTAGGACTCAATTAAGATGAAAGTCGCAGTCATCCAGTCAAACTATATCCCATGGAAGGGTTATTTTGATATTATACATGACTCGGACCTGTTTATTTTTTACGATGACGTTCAGTTCACTAAAAATGACTGGCGCAACCGCAATAAGATAAAAG
>Ga0265331_10001656_pt1 | contig 16170 bp, 17 predicted proteins | sample 41923metaG_FD_202088 | JGI IMG/M metagenome (GOLD analysis project Ga0265331, IMG submission 202088) | Rhizosphere microbial communities from Carex aquatilis grown in University of Washington, Seatle, WA, United States - 4-19-23 metaG | ecosystem: Host-associated > Plants > Roots > Rhizosphere... | reverse complement strand
TTCTGGCTGCTCGTGCAGCACCAGGACTATGACGTCGACCTCCAGAAGAGATGCCTGAAGAACTGTGACTTCTCAAAGGAGCAGAGCGAGCATCTGATTGATCGTATCGCAGTGAATGAGGGCAGGCGGCAGAGGTATGGGACGCAAACTACTCCTTCGGCGCCTCAGTCGTAGCGACAGGCTGCTCAGTGCCGGGCTCGGTCTCGACGATCGCCTCCTCAGGCTCTTCTTCGTCGAGGTCCTCGCCGCCAGCAGACCTGATGTCGATCTTCCAGCCGGTGAGCTTGGCTGCGAGGCGGACATTCTGGCCGCCCTTGCCGATGGCGAGCGACTGCTCATCCTCGGTGACGGTGACGATGGCGCGATGCTCCTCGTCGATGAGCTCGAGCGAGACCACTTCGGCGGGCGAGAGGGCCTCCTCGATGAAGAGAGCCGGGTCCTCATTCCACTCGATGATGTCTATCTTCTCGCCGGAGAGCTCTGAAGTGACGGTCGAGACGCGGACGCCTCGCTGGCCGACCATCGAGCCGATCGGGTCGATATGGGGGTCGTGTGAGACGACAGCGACCTTGGAGCGGCTGCCGGCCTCGCGGGCGATGGCCTTGATCTCGACGACGCCCTGGGCGATCTCGGGGGCCTCGGTCTCGAAGAGCTTGGCCAGGAATTTCGGATGCGAACGGGAGAGCTTGAGGACGATGCCGCGGGGAGTCTCTTCGACGGCGTAGAGATAGGCGCGGATGCGATCGCCTGTCTTCCAGCGCTCGGACGGGATCTGCTCCTCGTAGGGGATGACGCCGACGGCGCGTCCCATATCTATATAGACGACGCCTCGCTCGACGCGCTCGACGGTGCCGGAGACGATCTCGCCCTCCTTCTCGCCGTATTCTCCGAGGACGGAGACCTTCTCGGCCTCGCGGATCTTCTGGATGATGACCTGCTTGGCGGTCTGGGCGGCGATGCGGCCGAAGTCGGCCTTGGCCTCGAGCGGGAAGACGAGCTCGTCGCCTATCTGGGCGTCTTTCTTGATCTTGCGGGCGTCGTCGACGAGCATGTGCTGTTCGGGGTTGAAGCGGATCTTGATGTCGTCGACATTGGCGTCCTTGAGCTCCTCGTGGCCCATCTCCTGGTCGCCCTCCATGATGACCTGGTCGCGGTCGACGACTATCTTGACCTGCCAGAATTCGACCTGGCCGCTATTCTGGTCGAACGAGGCGCGGACGATCTGGCCCTTCTTGCCATACTCTTTCTTGTAGGCGGTGGCGAAGGCCATGGCGATAGCCTCGAGGGTCTTGTCGCGCGGGATGCCACGCTCCTCCTCGAGCTCTCTGACGACCGTGTTTATTGTCTTGAGATCGAACATATTATTTTGTTATGCAGTTGTTATTCGGTTTTCTAAACTAAGAATCGGCCCGACTGGCCGAGGGACTGACGAGGGAATACTACCATGTATTTTTAGAAAGTAAAGTGCTAGCAGCATGAATGCAACAGATCATCACACAAATCCGGGAGACTTGCTCTTCCTGAGCATGCCGTACGGCCTCATCGTGCGACTGATCAGGAGCAACGGCTCGCGTCTATGCTGCTGGCTATCCGGCCGCTGACCAGACGTCTGTTGTTCTGCTCACGCTCCGCCCGCATCTCGCGCCGGCGGAGCTTTTGTATAACCTGATAGGTGAGGTCCTCGCCTGGAAGACCAGGACTCGCAGTTTCCACATCGGCGAACCGAGACGTTCTTCATTCTCGACCATGTGCCGATCGTGCTACCATCAGGGCATGTCTGATGTGCTTACGAAAGATAGGATGATGGGCTCTCGGCCCCGTGAGCTGGTCCAGATCCCAGAAAAATGAGGCTCCTGCAGGGGAGCGTCGTGAAAGGATATTGTGCAACAGTTGCGCTTGTTACATCCATCTCTCAGGTGTATGTTTTCCCTGTTATATGATCACAACACACATGAGACTAGTAGCCATCATTTTCCTTGCAGCTGCTGTGGCTGTTTCTGCAGAGCTATGGAACAGTGCGTTTAGGTGGGAAACCTACAAAACGTATCCAAGTCCATATGGGACATACAGCATCGAGATATCTCGGCGAATCGTGCCTATCGCTTTCCCCGGACAGAGCGGCGATACGAACGGGAAGATCTCCCTCATGCGAAATGGCCGGGAGACACGGACGACACAGGTCGAATTAGCTTCGTCCTTAGATGCGCCAGTTTGGACGAAAACGACTGTTTCGATCTATGCCGTGATCGACTGGCAGCTCGAATAGCGCTCGGTACGATCTGAGGTAGAGTTCCCGATACAGTTTATTTTCCGTCCGCGAACACTACCAATCGCCCTGAATAGCTCTGCCGGGCCTTGTTCCAGATACCCTCACAAGTGATGAGGTTGAGGTGAGCTTTTCCGTCGTTCGTGCCGAATACGCTTGCGGCAGCGTCATTCTCGCCATATGAGACGACCTTGCGCACGACAAAGACAGTCGATGATCCTGACCCATCGTCTACATAGAGCTTATCTCCTGGGTGTAGCTTCGACAGGTCGTCGAATACGGCCGGTAGATTGTCTTTCCATCCATAATGCCCATCTATGACTGAGCTGCCGGTCTCTCCCGGGCGGGGGCTCATATCGAACCATGCGACGTCGAAGCGGCCTTTCGGTGTGCCGACTGCTCCGTCAGCTGTGAGCCCTACCGCCTCGATGGCGGCGTCCACTCGGATCGCGGGGATACGGAGGCGCATGGCTCCAGCTTGTGCGAGTAGGGTAGCCGGGACTGTGGCAGGTACAGCCAAATCAGCTGGCACGGTAGGTGTCGGCGTCGTTGGCATGTGGCCATGGGAGACGAACGCGGCGGAAGACAGCAACGCAGAGAGCGCGCTCAGCGCTGCCACACCCGCCAGCGTTATCGCGAGTCGGACTGGATGCTTTTCCATTCTGACATGAGCTTCTTTCCGAGCGCGCCCATCTCAGCTGCATGTTCTTTCCCCAGCTGCGCTATGAGCGTCTTGGCTTTCTTCTGGTGTTGCGAGCCATTCGGGCCGAAGAAGTAATGCGCGCTCAAGCCGAGGGCCGCGATGCCTGCTCCGATCTTGTTCGCGAGGTCAGGCGAGGCCTTCTTTGTGCTCTCCACGCTCTTCTGCGCCGTTTTTGCCGTTGCCTTTCTTGTGGCTGTTTTCGCTGTTGCTTTTCTAGTAGTCGTTTTTTTCATGTAGTCCTATCGTGAGCTGCTATCTGACCTCGTCTTCTGGAAGCCCACTGCCAATGCTGCTGTCGTGACTGCGATGATCCCGAAGACCAGCAGAGTGTCCTGCCACGAGCCGCTCTCCCTGGGAGGGAAGCCGGTATTGGGGAGCTTCGGAACCGTAGATCCGTAGAGCACGGGTAGAGGTGCTGCCGCGGCTACGGTCGCAGGCGTCGGAGCAGGGGATGAGGCCGATGCTCCGTATATGCAGAGCGACGGCTCGCTCGCCGCGAATCCTTCGTAGTTGCTGGCCTTGGGGTCTGTGCAGCCGTAGTGAGTGCTGCCTCCGCCGCCGCCAGATGCTGCTACGGCCGGCGTAGATGCGGTGGCGCCTGAATAGGTATCGGTGACCGTGCATATCTTGTCAGCGCCATTCACAGTCGTCACGTTGCCGCTGGCATCGCAATCGCCGCTCAGGCTCGTAGAGTACTGGCCTGCAGGGTCTTCGCTCACCGTGTAGGCGCCCGGTGCGAGAGTGTAGAGGGTCCCAGGCGATCCGGCTCCTGTCGCAGGGCTTCCCGAGACATCGGTACCAGAAGACTTGACGTGGAGCATGAAGCTCGACGGGGTTGCCGTGCCGGAAGAGCCATTATTTACGACAGTGATGACGTGGAGGGTCGCTGCGACCGTGGCTGCAGGCACGCCAATCGTATTGGCGTCCAGCACAGCCTGGGTCTGGGCGAGGGCGCGTCCATTCAGGACCGCGCCGGTCTGCAGGATGACCTGCTTGGCGGCCAGGATGGTGCCATTGAATGTGGAATATGTCCCCAGAGTGGCGCCGGTGACGCCGCCGACCTGCCAGAAGACATTCGAGGCTTGGGCGCCGCCAGCGAGGATGACCTTGATGCCGGACGGCACGCTGCCGGCCGATGCGACAGTGAGGTTGCCGGCTATCTGGAATATCCAGACGTCATTCGGGCCTCCCGAGAGGGTGACACTGGTCGGTATGGTCACGTCAGTGCTCCATTTGTAGAGGCCAGGGGCGAATGTCCGGCCGCCGAGGTTGCCGGCATAGAGCTCGGTGCCGTCCGGAGTAGGCCTGCCGGCGGCATTGGTGTATGCGGTTCCCATGTCGAGCACGGCGTTGTCTATGAGAGTCTTGGAACCGGCCGTGCCGGAGAAGCATGTGGTGACTCCACTGCCGGTATAAGCTGCATCCACGCCATAGATCGTGCCTGTGATCTCCGAACAGAAGACGCCGTCCATCGAAGCGGCGGTGATCGGGCTCGACCCGATGTTGCCGGTGATCACGGATGTGTGGCTCCCCGTATTCGTGATGCCTGTCTCTGATATGACGACGAAATTAGCAGCCGACAGGAGGTTGACTGCCGCGGGTCCTGCTGCGAGGGCAGTGCCTGTTCCGAGGAACCCGAAAACGAAGACTGCAGCCAGTGAGGTTGCGAAAGACGCCCTATAAAGACTTTTCATATTGATGTTATTTAATGGCTAATCGGGCTGCGGAGAAGAGCGATCGCCTTCTCCTGTTACACAATAGTAACATTTATGCACATGGCTAGCCAAGGGCGCTTTCCACAGGCGTGCTACAATGGCTCTGATTACAAGCCCTAATCAGCCGGCCTCGCCGGAGACACACATGTTAACAATCATCGCGGTCATCCTCATCGTCCTCTGGCTCCTCGGCGTCCTCACCTCGTTCACGCTCGGCGGCTTCATCCACATCCTCATTGTCGTGGCGGTCATCATGATCCTCATACGCCTCATCAGGGGCAAGCAGGTCTAGAGACCGATCTTTTGCGCATGAATGAAAAGCGCCGCGAGGGGGATGCCCTCGCGGCGCGTGCGTTTTCCAGTCTATGGCTTGTCAGCCCTTCCGCTACCCAGCGAAGCTTGCGGGTGCGGCGGCGAAGTAGGAGGCAACCAGACAGTCGGCGGCACGCCTGGGGGTGGCAGCTGGGCCTATTTCTTGAGGGCGAGGCCGCGTATCTCCGCGGTCTTGAGGTGTGGTAGCGAGCGATGGAGGGAGGGGCTGACCTTCTCGAAGCCAGTCTGGAGTATCTGCAGGGCATCTCCATGCGATACGAGCAGTACATCCCTGCCGGAATATCTCCGTTCGAGGTCGGTGATGAGGCCGGTGGTCCTCTGGAGGACGCTAGTAGCGCTCTCGACCTTGTTCACGGTGTGCGCCGGGTCGCGCACATCGTCGTCCCATACTTTCTGGTAATTGCTATTGTGGGTCTTGTCCCATCCTCCGAAGTGCCGCTCGCGCAGCCGGACGTCTATGATGACAGGTTTTGCTCCGAGGGCTTCGCGAGCGATCTCGGCGGTCTCGTGTGCGCGTATGAAATCCGATGAGATGATCACCGTGTCGGCGCCCAGGAGCCCCGCGTCGAGCGCGGCCTGTGCCGAACGCCTGACTTCGTCTCTGCCTTCTGCCGCGAGGCCATACGACGTAGTCCCGTCCGCTGGGTCGCTCAGGATGATGCCGGCCTTGTTGGCCAGGCTCGTGCCGTGGCGCAGGACGAAATACCTGTTCTTGAGGCCGTTCGCCGCGATCCGCTCGAGATGATCCATGGGCACAGATATAGCACAGGGCCTCATCGGCTGACCATGCGAGGCATGATATACTGGATGCAACATGCTCGTCCCAGATGCGCAGCTCTACAAGCTCATCCTCGACTCCGGCCTCGTGCCGGGAGCCGATCTCGGGGAGGCTGCGGCTCGCGCGAGCGCAGAGGGCGCGCGCCTCAGCGATATGCTCGTCGCTCTGGGCTCGATCTCGCCGGGTGACATCCGCAGGATGCAGGCATATGCGCTCGGCGTCCCATTCGTGGATCTAAAGGGCAGGAAGATCCCGCTCGAGACCCTTTCTCTCATCCCCGAGCCTCTGTCGCGAGCGCATTCGGCTGTCGCATATGCTGTGCGCGCCGATGGCGCGCTCGAGGTCGCTCTCGCCGATCCCGACAGCCTGGAAGCTATACGTGTCGTGCTCAGCGATCGTGGCCTCGGGATGCTGCCACGATTTGCAGACACGGAGTCTATCAAGGAGGCGCTCGTCCGCTATCAGCAGAGCCTGAAAGCAGAATTCGGCGAAGCGATACAGCGTGAAGCTACTGCGCTCCGGGGTGCTCCCGAAGGGACAGCCTCGCCCGCGCTCGTCGATGCGCTCATGAAGCACGCGCTCGTCCAGGGCGCATCAGTCATCCATATCGAGCCTGGGGAGCAGACGCTGGCGCGCTACCGTATCGGCGGCCGCATGCATGACGCGATCGTCTTGCCGCGCCAGGCGAGTCCGTCTATGGTCGCCCGCCTCAAGGAGCTCGCAGGCCTCGATGTTGCCGAGAAGGCCAAACCTCAGAGCGGCCGCTTCAAGGCGGCTGTAGATGGCCAGAAGGCGACGGTGAGCGCCTCATTCATGCCGGTCCAGGGAGGCGAGAAAGCAGTGCTGCGCCTCATGCGGCATGGCGCCGCGGGCTATTCTCTGGAGTCGCTCGGATTCCAAGGCGAGGAGCTCGAGCTCATCCACGAAGCGCTCGCGGCGCGGCGGGGCCTCATCCTCGTAGCCGGACCCGAGGGCTCGGGCAAGACGACCACGCTCTATACCATGCTCGATATCCTGGATGCCCCCGATGTGGCCATATCGACGGTAGAAGAATCGATCGAACACCGGATGCCCCGGGTTGCTCAGACCGGTGTCAGGAAGGACCTCGGCTTGTCTGCTGGGGATGCCCTCCGCGCGGCCTTGCGACAAGACCCAGATATAGTCATGGTCGGCGACATCCGCGATGGCGAGGCTGCAGCCCTGGTCGTGAGCGCTGCCCTGGCTGGCAAGCTGGTGCTCGCGTCCGTCAGAGCCGATTCGATGGCAGAGGCCGTGAAGAAGCTCGCGGACATGGGCGTCGAACGAGAGGCGCTGACATCGGCGCTCCGAGCAGCCATCTTCCTCCACGTGAAGGACGGCGCCTATATGCATGAAGCCTCGCGCGCCCCGAAGATCTGACATGCCGACGACTATGCATACACACGCGACAGTTTCAGGCACGAAGCGTGCCCGTACTCGGGCTGGTCGCCAAGCCGCTGCCGGGCTCGCGCGGGATCTGGCACAGATGTTGGATGCGGGCCTGCCGATAGCCCGGGCAGCCGCTGTCCTCGGGCGGCAGGCAGATGATGCTCCGATACGCGGCGCGCTCATCGCCGTCACGGATGCTATGGATAACGGCTCGGCATTCTCTGACGCGCTCGCCGCGCATGAGGGGCTCGTCGGCTCGCATCTCATACGGATCGTCCGGGCGGGGGAGCGCAACGGCGCGCTGCCCGACGCCTTGCGTATCGCTGCAGAGCATATCGAAGCCGAGCGCGCTCTCGCTCGGCGCATATGGGCCGTCGGGATCTATTCGGGGTCCATGTTGGCGATCGCGATCATCGTCGTCGGCTGGCTTTCATATCTATATATCCACGCTGTCGCGGGCTCGGCTTCCTCTGTCACGGCTGCGCTCCTCGGGACGATAGTAGCGCTCGCGGGCATCGCATGCCTCGGGCTCATTTCCATATATGAGACAGATCAAGAGATCAGGTCTGCTGCCGTGGCCCGCTCGCTCTCAGCGCTCCTGCGCGCAGGCGAGCTCATGGCGCCGGACGAGCTCACGGCGCATGCAGAAGGCGGCTCTGCCTTCCTGAGAGAAGCTCTCGCTCTCGGCATCGAGACGGGCACAGCGGGCGAGATGCTCAGGCATGCGGCCGACTATCACGAATCGGCTATGGCTAGGCAGGCGGGCGGCATACGAACGGCCCTGCAGGCCATCGTATTCGTGGCTATCGGCGCCGGCGTCGGTATCGCTATCATATCGGCGTTCTCGCTGCAGTGATGCTCGCGACCCGGCGGCTCGAGGCATGCTAGAATATCGCCTATGTCAGAGAAGAATCTCGTCATCGGCAACTGGAAGATGAACCCCGCCTCGTTCGATGAGGCCGTGCGCATCGCGCGCGCTGCGCGCGCCACAGCGGGCAAGCTCTCGTCGACGGATGTCGTTGTCTGTCCGCCGTTCCCATTCATGGCTGCTGCCGTGTCTCGCGCGCGATCGGCGAACTATGCTGTCGGCTCCCAGTCTGTCTCGACGGAAGAGAGCGGACCGTACACTGGCGAGGTCGGAGCGGACATGGTGAGGAGCCTGGGCGCGAGCTATGCCGTCGTCGGCCACTCAGAGATGCGCGCGCGCGGAGACACGGACGCGATCGTATCGAAACGGATCCTGCGCGCGATAGGGGCGGGCATGACAGCCGTCGTCTGCGTCGGCGAGAAGTCGCGCGATGAGGCAGGCTCGCATCTCGGGGCTCTGCATGAACAGATCAGGCAGACGTTCGCCGGCCTGCCGGCAGACGCAGCTCGCCGCATCGTCATCGCCTACGAGCCTGTCTGGGCCATCGGAGCTAAGGAAGCCATGAAGCCAGAAGATATCTATGAGATGTCGCTCTTCGTGAAGAAGGTCTTTGCCGACATATTCGGGTCTGATGCGGGCCACCGCGTCAGAGTCCTCTACGGCGGTTCTGTCAATTTCCGGAACGCCGCCGACATCATGAAGATCGGCCGTGTCAACGGCCTGCTCGTGGGCCGCGAAAGCGTCAATGTGCCGGGCTTCAAAGATCTCTTGAAGGCAGTCGATGCAGTGTAGCGCTCTGTCCCCGATCTGATCCCTATCCGCATGAAGACTCTCACAGACATCCCGAACGTGCGCGGCGTGAAGGTGCTCCTCCGGGCAGATTTCAATGTGCCTGTGAAGAACGGCGCCGTGGCGGATGACTTCAGGATCAGGGCCGCCCTGCCGACCATCTCATTCCTGCGCGAGCGCGGCGCGCGGCTCATCATCGTGAGCCATCTGGAAGTGCTCGAAGGCGAGAAGGCCACGCTCGAGCCGGTGGCTCTGTCGCTCGCGAAGTTGGGCGTGCCTGTCTCATTCGTGAAGGACTACAAGAAGGCATTCGCACAGAGCGAGTCCCTGAAGGATGGCGAGTGCATGCTCCTCGAGAATCTGCGCATGTGGCCCGGGGAAAAGGCGAACGACCCGAAGTTTGCCCGCGACCTTGCATCGCTCGCCGACATATATGTGAACGACGCATTCCCGGTGTCGCACCGCGAGCATGCCTCTGTCGTCGGCGTGCCTCGGCTCATCCCTGGCTATGCCGGCCTGCAGCTCGAGAAGGAGGTCACCAATCTCTCGAGAGCCTTCACCCCGGCACACCCGTTCCTTTTCATATTAGGCGGCGCCAAATTCGAGACCAAGATGCCGCTCCTAGCCAAGTTCCTCGACCTAGCGGATGCCGTCTTTGTCGGAGGAGCTCTGGCGAATGATCTTCTGAAGGCCAAGGGCTACGAAGTGGGTCAGTCGCTCCTCTCGAAAGCTGTCCTCGACCTTTCTGCATTCATCGTGAACCCCAAGCTCATGGTGCCGATCGATGTCGTGACCCAGAACGGTGAGACCAAGCTGGCCAACGCGCTCTTGCTATCCGACAAGATCATGGATGCGGGGCCGCGATCGGTCGCGCTCCTCCAGGAGAAGGTCGCTGCGGCGAAGTTCATCCTCTGGAATGGCCCGATGGGCCTCTATGAGGACGGCTATCGAAGCCCGACGCTCGATATCGCCCGCATGCTCTCCGAAGCGACCGGCCGCGGCGCGACGACCATCGTCGGCGGCGGCGACACTATCGCGGCTATCGCAACGCTCGGCGCCGAGGAGAAGTTCACCTTCGTTTCTACTGCCGGTGGCGCCATGCTCGATTACCTAGCCCAGGGCACATTGCCCGGCATAGAGGCGCTGGGGTAAAGTCCTTACCTACTCAACGCCTTTCTCAGCTTCTCCGCATTGCCTTTGAAGTCCATCTTGTCTCCTGTGGCCTCGTTGCTGGGGAAGACCCAGATGTGGGCATGGGGGACTTCGTCGCCGACGATACGGCTCAGTATGAATTCCGTGCCGAAAGCCGTGCGTTGCGCGAGCGCGATCCGACGCGCGACCTCGAAATAGGCGCCGACATCCGCGACATCCCAGACCCAGCGGCAGTGCTCCCGAGGTATGACCTGGACATGCCCTGGCGTCTGTGGATGTATGTCCAGGAATGCCACGAAGCCCGCATCCTCGTAGACGATCTCCGCCGGGATCTCTTTGGCCACTATTTTGCAGAAGATGCAGTCGTCTTTCATACTGATATTCTACAACAAAAAAGCCCTCAAGGAGGGCTGGGGGAAACTGCGGGTTTCGCAAAGATGTCTAGGAAAAGGTCCTGGATATCGACTGATACGCTGATGAGCGGATGGTCGGCCCCAATGAGCGCAAGCACGGCTTTCGTATCGCTGGTCCATCGTCCGTCGAGCACCGGCGCTTCGGCCGAAGAGACGAAACATTCATCTGCCGTTCTTCTGTCGGCGAACAGGCCGACGATCGGACCGGTACCTAGGCCACGAAGGCGCTTCGGCACAGTCACGATGTGAGGAAGCTTATCTCCGCCTGCTGGAAGGCGTTGATGGCTTGCGGTGCTGTAGCGTCGGATGCCGGCGAGGGTGATGGCGAGATAGAATTTGTCTCGCACGTATGCGGCGACACGACGGCCTCCCGGATCTGAGTCGCGCTTGGTGACCTTCATGAGGGTCGGGCTTACCATCATATCCACGACGCTGATGCAATATACCGAGCGGCGGGTGACGCAAAAGATCTGTCCGATGAAGGGAGTGTTGGCATTCATACTTATAGAGCAGTTAGCCATGACATTACTTCTCCAGAGATATAAGTCAAGCCAAGCCTGCATGATATACTGCCATTCATGCGTGAATATCCTATGAGGAAGATGCTCACAATCGAGCAAAGAGACGCCTTCCCGGGCTATTCTGACGCGCTTGCGCATCTCATGTTCCATCGGGGCATCCGCGATGCCGAGGCTGCGAGCCGCTTCGTCAGGCCGGACTATGAGCGCGATACGCACGATCCGTCGCTTCTGAAAGATGCCGACAAGGCAGCCGCGCGGATCATTCGTGCCATACATACAGGCGAAAAGATCGCTATCTACAGCGACTATGATTGCGACGGCATCCCTGGCGCTGCTATGTTCCATGACTTCTTCCGGCGCATCGGCTATACCAACTTCGTCACCTATATCCCGCATCGCCACAACGAGGGCTTCGGCGTCAATGAGGGCGCCATCGATGAGCTCGCCTCGCAGGGCGTCCAGCTGCTCGTCACTATAGATTGCGGCATCTCGGACAAGGAAGCTATCGCTCATGCCGTCGAGAAGGGCATCGAGGTCATCGTCACCGATCATCACGAGCCACCCGCGGAGCTGCCGCCCGCCATTGCCATCGTCGACCCCAAGCAGGTCGACTGCGCGTATCCCGACAAAGGCCTCTGCGGCACCGGCGTCGCCTACAAGCTCATCCAGGCCATCCTCGCCAAGGACCGCTTCGGGCTCAAGGAAGGTCACGAGAAGTGGTTGCTCGACCTCGTCGGCATCGCCACGCTCTCCGATATGGTCCCGCTCACTGGTGAGAACCGCGTATTCGCGAGCTATGGCATGCAAGTCCTCCGCAAGAGCCCGCGCCGCGGTCTGCGCAAGCTCCTCTCCATGCTGCGCATCTCGCAGGAGCATCTCACAGAGGACGATATCGCCTTTATGGTCACGCCTAGGATCAACGCCGCCTCGCGCATGGGCGTGCCGATGGATGCATTCGATCTCCTCGTCGCCGATGACGACGAGAGCGCCGCGCGCACAGCCGAGCACCTCGATCGCATCAACAACGAGCGCAAGGGCATCGTCGCCTCGCTCGTCAAAGAGGTCAAGAGGCTCGTCCACGACAGACATGCGGCCGACGGCATCCCGTCCGTCATCGTCCTCGGCAACCCCGACTGGCGGCCCTCGCTCCTCGGCCTCGCCGCCAATTCATGCGCAGAAGAGTTCCGCCGTCCTGTCTTCCTCTGGGGCCGCGACGGCGAGGGCGGCTACAAGGGGTCCTGCCGCTCCGAGGGAGCGACTCATGTCGTCGAGCTCATGCGCGCAGTACCGGCCGGGACATTCTCCGAATTCGGCGGCCACCATCATTCCGGCGGCTTCGGCGTGGCTGGCGACGCCATCCACTATCTCGAGGACCGCCTGAACGCAGCAGCTCATGCCATGAATGCAAAAGCCGCACAGGTCGCACAAGATGCAGCCGGCGCTCACCCGTCTGTCGCAGGTGCGAACGGCGATAGTGGCGACAGCGAAGATATGATCGATCTCGAGCTCACGCTCGATCGCGTCGATGCGCGCTTCGCCGACGACATCGGCAAGCTCGCGCCGTTCGGCATGGGCAATCGGAAGCCCGTATTCTTGTTCAGGAATGTCTCGCCCGCCTCCGTGCGCCGTTTCGGCAAGGCCAGCGAGCATATCGAGCTCGGCTTCAAGCGGGCGGATGGTTCGAGCATCGCGGCTATCTCATTCTTCGGCGCCGCGAACGAATGGGCTTCGCGCGTGTCGCCGGGCAAGCCTGTGGACCTCATCGCCTCCGTCGAGAAGTCCATGTTCAGAGGACGGCCGGAGATCAGATTGCGTATCGTGGACGTGGAAGCTTGACGCGCACCACGTGTTTGGTATGATTGTAACACACTGTGTTACAGTGCTTCTATGCGCTCCATCATCAACATTTCCTTGCCAGCCGAGCTTGCTGCCGACGTGAAGCGAGAGGTCAAAAAGCACAAGTTCAGTTCCACCAGCGAATTCTTCAGGCACCTCTGGAGGCTTTATCAGACTGAGAAGATGGTCAGGGATATACGACAATCTGAAAAGGAATTCAAACAAGGAAGGTATATCACTTTGAAATCGATCAGAGATCTGCGATAATCCTAGTGTGCAGATTTCATATGCGCTTAAATTCGCAAAGCAGTATCGGAGGCTTGCTCCAATGATCAAGGCCATGATTGCAGAAAAGGAAGATATATTCAGAGTAGATCCACATGACCAAAGACTCAAGACTCACAAGCTTAATGGTCGGCTCGAAGGCTGTCACTCATTCTCGGTAAATAACAAATATAGGATCATTTTTACCTTCGTATCGTCCGATCATGCATTTTTTACCACGGTCGGTACCCACGATATCTATGAATAGAAAAACCGACATCACTATCTTCACCGACGGCTCCTCTCGCGGCAATCCCGGTCCCGGCGGCTGGGCAGCCGTCATCGTAGGCGACGGCCACATCCGCGAGTTCGGCGGCAGGGAAGGCAGCACCACTAACAACAGGATGGAGCTTGCAGCTGCTGCGCAGGCTCTCGAAGCTCTCGCCGATGCGCCCTTCAAGGCTCTCGTCCAAAAAGGTCCGCGCATCGCCATCAACACAGACTCGTCGTACCTCATCAATGGCATCACCAAATGGGTCAAGGCCTGGAAGCGCAACGGCTGGCAGACCCAGACCAAGCAGGACGTCCTCAATCGCGACCTCTGGGAGGAGATAGACACGCTCGCTTCTGGCCTGAATGCATCCGGGTCTGCTCTATCCTGGCACTATGTCGGCGGCCACGTCGGCGTGCTCGGCAACGAGCGGTGTGACCATATAGCCACTGATCTCGCAGATGGCAACCATCCCAAGCTCTATTCCGGACTGCTCGGCCAATATGACCTCCCTGACATCCTCGATGTCTCTGCCGACGCGCTCAAGTCTGCCGCCAAAAGCTCGTCTTCATCGCGTTCCAATGCGAGGGCATATTCATATGTGAGCATGATAGGAGGCATCCTCGAGACGCATCGCACATGGGCCGAATGCGAAAGGCGCGTGAAGGGCGCCCGCGGCGCCCGCTACAAGAAGGCTCTGAGCGCTGACGATGAGCAGAAGATCATGGCAGAATTCAAAGGCACGTTCTGATCTTTTCTTCATCAGAACTTCATCGGATCTTCATCATTCCTTGAGCCTTTCTTAGGCGATCCTTGAGCGCTGTCTTGATACAGTATGCGCGTGAAGCGCAGGACATATATCTTCTGGGCAGTTTTCGTTGCGGCTGCGATCATCCGCATCGCGATGTCGTTCAATCGCGCACCGCCTGATGCCCGCACATGCCTCAAACAGGCCGATATCGGCATCGGCACTGTAGACGAAGACCCTGCTCGTACCGAGACGGGGCAGGTATTCGTCGTACACGCCGGATCGATCTGGACGGCCTCGTCTAGCCCGCTCACCCCCTGCGCCGCCGACATCCTCGTCCGGCTCAAGACCAAGCTCTATCCGAGATTCACCTATGGCGACAGAGTCTCGTTCGCAGGCAGGCTGTCAGTGCCGAGAGACTTCAAGGGCGATACTGGCCGCAGCTTCGACTTTCAGGGCTACCTCGCGAAAGATGACGTCTTCTATGAGATGAAGAGCGCGGTTGTCACTATCGCGACGGATACTCCCGGATCATTCCGATCGGGCGGCATATTTTCTAGCTTCGACATCTCAGCCGTCCTGTTTGCCGTAAAGCGCGGCTTTGTCGCCAATCTCGAACATGCCCTCGGCGAGCCGCATGCCGCCCTCGCGGCCGGCCTCGTCGTCGGCGAGAAGAGCGCGCTCGGCCCGGATCTCCTCCAGGATTTCCGTATCGTCGGGCTCATCCATATCGTCGTCCTATCCGGCTTCAATATAACCATCGTCGGCGTTGCGCTCCGGCGCGTGCTCTCATTCCTGCCTCGCGTCTGGGGCATCATCGTAGGCGGCATCGGCATCGCCCTCTTCGGCGTGCTCGTCGGCGGGGGAGCGACCGTCGTGCGCTCGTGCTTCATGGCAGGCATCGCCCTCGTAGCCGACCTTATCAGGCGCGACTACAGCGTCGCTCGGGCGCTCGCATTCGCGGCGCTCGTCATGCTCGTCCAGAATCCGCTCATCCTCCTGCATGACCCGTCGTTCCAGCTCTCGTTCCTGGCGACCCTCGGCCTCATCCTTCTGGCCGGACCGATCGAGTCCCGGCTCAGCCGGATCCCCGAGCGCTTCGGCATGCGCGGCACGGTAGCCTCGTGCTTGGCCACGCAGATATTCGTGTCGCCCTACATCCTCTACATGATGGGGCAGATCTCTATCATCGGCGTCGTGGTCAATATCCTCGTCCTGCCGTTCATTCCGGCCACCATGCTCGCCGTATTCCTGACCGGCGCGCTCGGCTTCATCCACCCGTTCCTCGGTATGATCGCTGGCTGGGGCGCGCATCTCCTCCTCCAGTACGAGCTCTTCATGGTCACCCGATTCGCCGCCCTCCCGTTCGCGGCTGCATACGTCCCGCCATTCTCCGTGTGGTGGGTCGCGGGATTCTATGGGGTGTTCATCGCGGGGTATGCGTTCTTCACGCACAAGAAGTCATGAGTATCCGTAGAAGGCTGGTGAAGGCGTTCAAGGAGCTCAAGGGCATCTTTCCACTCGAGCCTATATGTGATCCCGACGCCGATATCACAGTAGCTCGGGGATTTGTGGTCTCGAGAAAGTCTCTCAAACATATCATTGACCGCAGAGGCAAAAATGCCGAACGAGTCCTGCATCATCTTCCCGATGCGGTGACGAAACCGCTCAAGATCTCCGATAACTCCCATAAAAGACAACAGAGCCTATTGGTAACACATAAAGTGGAGTCAGAATACATCGTCGCTGTCGTCGAACAAACAAAAACGCCCGGCGTATTCCGGGTCGTTTCTGCGTTCCTTATGGATCATAAGACCCACAAGAAACTCATCGATATCTCTGGGAGGGCGGAACGGCGAACCGGGTCCTCCATTTGAGTCGTTTCTCTGTGGAAGCGCTCTTTCAGCAGATCCTTTCTGATGTCAGAGAGATCGAATCAGGGGCATTTTACTCCCTGCCATCTATAGTTGTCAACTCCCTGAATAAGTCCACCCATTTCTGCACTCTGCTGGTAATTTCTTCACATAGTACTCGGAAGCCGTTAAGACCTCAAGCGGCGCCTTCTTGTTCTTGAAGGCGCAGTGCACCCGCTTGGTGTTGTAGAAC
>Ga0265331_10001655_pt1 | contig 16176 bp, 12 predicted proteins | sample 41923metaG_FD_202088 | JGI IMG/M metagenome (GOLD analysis project Ga0265331, IMG submission 202088) | Rhizosphere microbial communities from Carex aquatilis grown in University of Washington, Seatle, WA, United States - 4-19-23 metaG | ecosystem: Host-associated > Plants > Roots > Rhizosphere... | reverse complement strand
GCTCGCGGATGAGCCCGAAGCTCGAGTTGCAATAGAGCGGGATGTCGCGATTTTCTGGCTCGATCCCGAAGGCGATCTGCGCCTTGAGGTTGGAATAGAGCGTGCTGCCGCAATCGGGATAATGCTGGTCGGAGGGATCGAGCGCGCCGCGAAAGCCGGAGTGGTGGGTCACGAGATCCCTGAAAGTGATCTGCTCGATATTGGGGCCCCTCGGCCAATCGGGATAGAGAAAGGGCGCGATCTTGCTGTCGATCGTGAGCTTGCGCCTTTCGAGCGCCTGCAGCAGCGCGACGGTCGTCAGCACCTTGCTCAGGCTTGCGACATTGGAGAGGCTCTGCGGGGTCATCGCGACGCCATGCGGCGGCGCGTCGCTCGAGGTCTGCGCCAGCCCACCGAAAGCCGGCGGCAGGTCGCCAACGATCAAAGCGTAGCCCTCGACCTTGTCCTTGAGGCCGGAAACGAGATTTTGCTTGAGGAGGCTGAGGTCGAGACAGGAGCGATCGTCGCAGACCACTTCGCCCGCGAAGGCGCGCGTAAGGCTGAGGACGACCAGGAGCCACGCAGTTACCCCGAGCCCGAGCGCGGCCCCGCGGCTCACGGAGCGCTGCGCTGGGAGTGGTCGCGCGGAATCATCAGTATTCTTGAAAGCTCCATGATTCGCACGTTCAAGGCTGGCAGGCGCACGAGCGACAGTCTGAAGCACGACTCATTCCCGTGGAGTTCGCTTCGCCGCGCGCGCGCTCGACATCATCCTTCGACTCCCGGGCCTTGTCAAAAACTCCGATTGGAAACACAGTGGCGTTTGGCTCAGCAAGGGGTCGGAAAATCCTGTTAAGCTTTGGGAGAAAGCATGTTTCGCAGTTTGATGCTCCACATTGCGGCGTCAATTATGCTGTTCATTTACGTGGGCTTTTCATTCCATTCGCCAGCAAAGGCGGCGACCTGTCCAACTCCGCAGGCTTTGGGCAAAAAGCCTTCACGCCTCGTTGTCGTCGTCCCGGGCACGGGTCAAGGACCGAAGGAGTGGCAATCCTTCTTAGATCGCCTCAAGAAGGAAGAAGCCAGCCAGGATTTCGCCTGGCTCGTGTTCGATCATCAGATCACCCGGCCGACATTTGGTAGCGCCAGGAGATTAGTCGATGAACTCGCGAGCTGTATTGATGAGAAAGTCACCCGTTCCCAATATAGTCATATTACCCTCATCGGCCATAGCATTGGCGGGATGCTAATCAGAAGAGCTTACCTCCAATCTGCTGACGCATTGGCCGATCAGCCCGCATCCAACGTAGGATGGGCCAGACTCGTTGATAAAATGTTCTTATTTTCATCCGTAAATAAAGGCATCAGATCGGATGTGTCATGGTGGAGTCCGTTTGCCTACTGGCTTCTCCGGACTATTCCACATCCTCGCCTCGTCTTAGAAGATATGGAGCTAGGCTCAGACTTTATCGCTGATACTCGCATCGCATGGATTCGTTATTTTGGAGCCATTCGCAATCATCAGAAATCCTCTGGAGGTCAGACACCCCACCTGCCACGAGTCGTGCAGTTTTGGGGAACCGAAGATTCAATTGTCCGCGAAAGCGATAATGCGGATCTTGAAGCGTTCAGCGGGCCCGTGATTATCCGGGTATCAGGCGCCCAGCACAGCAATCTGCACAGGCTTGAGCCCGAATACGCAGCCGATCCAGAGGCAAGATGGGCGCTATTCAAGCGTGAGCTCTTCAATGAAGATCCTCCAAATTTGCCCCCTCCCGATCACCCCCCTCAACATATTCTCATAATTGCTCGTGGAATACGCGACTCATCGATATCTGACTGGGTTTCTGATTTAAAACTTAATGCGATAAAGTCCGGCGTATACAAGCCACAAGATATAGAAGAAATAGAATATGGATATTTTTCGGCTGTGCATTTCGCTATTCGGGCGATAAGAAGCAAAAATATTCCTGCCTTCCGTGACGTTTATGCACAGCGCCTTGCAGAAAATCCGTCAGCTGAGTTCGATTTTATTGGACACAGCAACGGTACGTATATTTTTGGCCAGAGCATGCTGTCCACACCATCAATGCGCTTTCGTAATGTTGTCCTCGTCGCACCGGTCTTGCCAACTGATTTTGATTGGGACAGACTTTTCTCACGCGGTCAAATTGAGGCAATAAGATATGATGTCGCCAATCGCGACTTTCCGGTCGGAGTGCTCTGTTCATTTTTGAATGGGATTGGTTCTTCGGATATTGGCCCTTCAGGCGTTGTTTTGTTTGGCGAAGGAACAATGGTTCGCGCCCGCGTCCATAAGGTCGGATGGTATCCCGGTGGACATTCCGCAGCGCTGATCGACGATCCCGAATCCGCCATCAGCAATCGCCAACATATCTTGAATTTTGCGGCCTACGGCGCCGATTTGGGCGCCGGCAACCCGCTACAGCACGAACTCGGATGGATGCAGCACATATCGCGCGCAACACCATGGATCGCTTATGTTCTGATTACGATTCTCACGATCCTGTTCGCAGGAATATTAATCGTGCTTGGAACTTTTGAAAGAAGATTGAAATTCATAATCTTGCTGGCTCTGGCATCGACAAGCATGTATGCTTTTCTAGATATATTTTAAGCATAACCTCTGCCGACTACTCCTCGTCCGCCTGCCTCAATTTTTTGGCGCCGCGCCGCGCCAGCAGACGGGTCCGCAGCGCGAGCCGCTTGAACTGGCGCTCACGCGCCTCCTCGGCCTTGGGCTTCAAAATCTCACGATATTCGTCGCGCTTGCCGTGGATGGAGGCGATCACATGGCCCATCGGCACGCCGATATCGACGAGCACCGTTTCGGCGAGCTGCAGGCTCGCCTCGATCGTCTCGGGAATCGCGTCGGTCGCGCCGGCCTCGTAAAGCCGCGTCGCATGGTCGGCGTCGCGGGCGCGCGCAACGATCGTCATGTCGCCGCGCATCTCATGCGCGACGCGCACGATCTCGATCGCGGCCTCGACCTTGGTGACCGTGACGGCGAGCGCGCGCGCCTGCTCGAGCCCGCATTTGGCGAGCAGCTCCCGCTTCTCCGCGCTGCCCCAGTAAATATCGACGCCCTCATTGCGCCGCTCGGCGACGAGCGCGACCGCGTCGTCGACCGCGACAAAGGGGATGTTGTGGCGGCTGAGCATCTCGCCGACGAGCGCCCCGACGCGGCCATAGCCCACGATCAACACCTTGCCGGCGGCGACCTCCCCTTCCGGGGCGAGATGCGCGAATTCCGCCTGTAGCGTCTCGGCGGATTTTCCCCGAGAGAAACGCGCGCCGAGCCGCGCCAGCAGCGGCGCCGTGAACATGCTCAAGGTCACGACGACCATCGCACTCTCGCCCTGGTGGCCCGGCAGCACGCCCGCGACGCTCGCGAAGGTGAGCAGCGCGAAGGCGAACTCGCCGCCGGGCGCAAGTAGCAGACCGGTCTCGCCCGCGACCGGCGCGGGAAAGTCCAAGGCGAGCGCGAGAACGGTCGTCAGCGCCGCCTTCAGCGAGAGAAGTCCGCCAGCGTAAATGACGAGCGGGAGGGGATCGCTCATCAGAAGGTCGATGTTGAGACTGGCGCCGATCGAGACGAAGAAGAGCCCGAGCAGAAGCCCTTTGAAAGGCTCCATCGTGACCTCGATCTCGCGGCGATATTCCGTCTCGGCGAGCAGCAGGCCCGCGACGAAAGCGCCGAGCTCCATCGAGAAGCCCGCGGAAGCGCTCACCACCGCCGCGCCGACGACGACGAGCAGGCAGGCGGCGAAGAAGAGCTCTGTCGATTGCGCTGAGGCCACGAGGTGAAAGAGCGGCCGTAGCAGCAATCTTCCGGCGAGGATCAAACCGCCGATGGCGGCGCAGGCGGGCGCGAAGGTCGCAAAGAGCTCAAAGGGCGTGAGCGGATGCTCATGGGCGCGCTGCATGACCGAGACGAAGAGCAAGGCCGGCGCGACAGCGAGATCCTGCGTCAGCAGAACGGCGAAGGCGGCGCGCCCGGCGGGCTTGTTCAGGCGGCGCGTCTCGGCGAGCACGCCCATCACGAGACCGGTCGAGGACATCGCCAGCGCGGCGCCCATGATGAGCGCGGGCGCGGCGTCGAGCTCGAACCAGAAGGCCCCGAGCGTCGCGAGCGCCGCCGTCGTGACGAGCATCTGCGCAAGACCGAGCCGCAGGATCAGCCTGCGCAAGCGCTCGAGCCGCTCCCAGGAAAGCTCCAGACCGATCATGAAGAGCAGAAAGACGAGGCCAAACTCGGCGACGGTCGCGACGCGCCCCACGTCCGAGATCGACAGATAGCGCAGGAAATCGAAGCGACCGCCGAAGCGCCCGAGGCCAAAGGGTCCGAGCACGACGCCCGCCGTCAGAAAGCCGAGCACGGGGCTGAGGCGCAGCCGATGGAACAGCGGCACGACGACGCCCGCCGTGGCGAGAAACAGCAGCGCCTCTCGATAGGCGAAAAAGGGCGAGGCGGAGGTCATGCGACTTGTTTAAGGCCGCGATCGCCCGATGACACGCGATTTCCTGCTCAAATTTGCTGCTTGCCGCGCCGAAAAGCGGCAGACGAGAGACCTCGTCGGTCCCCGCGAGCGGGCGCGGCGCGCCTTGCGCCGGAGCGGCCCGCCGCCGGCCGAAACGCGTCAGCTACTATATTTCCTTTCGCCAGCGACCCAGGTTTCGCTGACTTTGATCTCGCCGAGCTCTTCGGGGTTCGTTTTGTAGGGATCGGCCTCGAGAATCACGAGATCGGCCTCCTTGCCTTGCTCCAGCGAGCCGATGCGATCCCCCATCCCAATCTGACGCGCCGCGTCGATGGTGATGGCGCGGAGCGCTTCGTCGAGGGTGATCGCCTGATCCGCGCCGATCGTCGAGCCGTCGATGTCGCAGCGGCGCGTCATCGCCGTGCTCGCGAGCGCGAGCGATCCCGGCGGCGAGCAAGGCGCGTCGGTGTGCAGGGTAAAGGGAAGGCCGGCCTTGATGCAGGCGCCGGCGGGGTCCGTGAAGGCCGCCCGCTCCGGGCCGAAGATCGCGTCGCGATAGGCTGCGCCGTAGAAGCGCACGTGGTTCATCAGGAAGCTCGGCTGCACATTGAGCTTTTTCATGCGCAGGATTTGGTCGGCGCGCGCCATGGTCGAGTGCTCGATGCGATTGACGCCGTGCTCGCTCGAAGCGCCATAAGCGGCCTCGATCGAGTCAAGCGCCAGGTCAAGCGTGTAGTCGCCATTGCAATGGATCAGCACCGGCAGCCCTGCGCCTTTGACCTCGGCGACCATCTCCTTGAGCCGCGCTGCGTCGAAATTCGGAGCGCCCTTGCTCGCGCTGTTGAGATAGGGATGCGTCTGGGCGCCGGTTTCCGTCTGGTTCGAACCGTCGCCGACGATCTTGATCCCATAGAGCGTGAAGCGCGAATTCGGCAATTGCGCCGCCCGAGGCCCGAGCCCGAGCTCGCGATAGGGCTCCAGACCTTTCATGTCATCATACATCAGGCTCGCGCTGGTGCGGCAGGCGAGCCCATTGGAAAGCGTCGCAAAGGGCGCGATCCACTCCGAGCGAAGCGTTCCCGGTTCATGCACCATCGTGGCGCCCAAAGCCGCGACGGAGCGTAGATAATCCGCCACCGCTTTTGCGGCGAGCTGCGGCGTGATCTTGGGGAGCGCGGGAAGCACGACCTTTTTCATGGCGCTCTCCTCATAGACGAGGCCATTGAGCCGCCCCTCATCGTCGCGCCCGAAATGTCCGCCTCCGGGGAAGTCGCCGACGTCCTCCGAAACTTCCGCCACTTTCAAGGCGAGGCTGTTGACGCAGGCGTCATGTCCGTTCGTGTACCAAAGCAAGATGGGATGGGCGGTCGAAACCCCGTCGAGCTCCTCTCTCGAGAGATCGCCGCCTTGCAGCAGATTGTCGAAATTCGAGCAGGCGATCCATTGACCCGGCGGCGTGCGCGCCGCCAAAGCGCGCAGCTCATTCAGCAATTTCTCGCGCGTCGGATATTTCAGATAGCCGACGTCAGTGAGGAGCTCGAAGATCAAGGCGGCAAGAACGGTGTGATTATGTGGGTCGATGAGGCCCGGCATCAGCACCCGGCCCTGGAGATCGACGATTTTCGTATTCTTGCCTTTGAGACCTTCGACCGCGCTCTCGGCGCCGACCGCGAGAATCTTGCCGCCGCCAATCGCCAGCGCGTCGGCGGGGACGGCGCCGGGAAGCGGAATGATCTTTCCGCCCTTGAAGATGACGTCCGCCTCAGCGCCGCTCGGCGCGACCGCCGAGGCCTCGAAGCGTCGGCTCGGCTTCGCGTCGTCGCCGAAAATGCTGGCGCCGCCGCCGTGGAGAAAGTCCTTGTGCAAGACGAGAGGATTGAAACAGGCTCGACACATATTTTGACCTCCTCGAAAAGAATTCCGGCGAGAAGTGGCGCCTCGGGCTCAACGAAGTGAGAGAGCAGCCCCGCTCGCAAAGCCGCATCCTTTTCAGTCTCCGCCGCGCCGCGAGCTTTGACAAGGCGACGCCGTGTCGCTACGGGGCGCTTAAAGGCTGCGCAGCTCGGGCCCCGGCTTTCTGGAAAGCGCCCGCCAGACTCCGGCAAGGCCGATGACGAGCGTGGCGGCGAGCGCCGCGAGCACCGTCAGAGCGATCGCGCCGGGCAAGAAAACGAAATGCATTTTCATTAAAAATTCGGTGATCGCATAGGCCGCTCCTGTGCCCGCCGCGACCGCGAAGAGGCTCGCCGCAAGGGCGAGGCACAGGAACTCCATGCCGTTGGAGGCGACGAGCCAAGCGCGCGTGGCGCCGAGCGTCTTCAGCACGACCGCATCGTGAATGCGCGCCCTTTCGCTCGCCGCGACAGCGCTGCCGAGCGCCAGCACCGCGGTCAGAATCGCGATTGCCGCCGCCGCGCGCGCCGCGAGCGCGAGCTGCGTGGCGATCTTGTCCACCGCCTCAAGCGCCTCCTTGACGCGCACGGCGGCGACCGCCGGATAGCGCTTCGCCGTTTCCTTCGCGATGCGCGCGTCAACGGTCTTCGCGTCGGCGCCTGCGGGATAACGCACCGTGAACAGTTCCGAATGCGGCGCGCTGGCGAAGGTCGCCGGCGAGAAGACCATCACGAAATTGATCGCGTAGCTGCGCCACTCGACCTTGCGCAGATTGACAAGCTTCGCTGCGATCTCGCGCCCCAGCACATTGACGGAGATCTCGTCGCCGATCGCGAGGCCGAGCCCCTTGGCGACGCGCTCCTCCATCGAGACGAGCTTCTCCTTGGTGCCTTTTGACCACCATTCGCCCTCGACGATGCGCGCGCCTTCGGGGGTCTCGGCGGAGAAGGTTATGCCGCGGTCGCCTTCCAGCGCCCAGGCCGCGTCCTCGCCCGGATGCAGCGTCTCGGCGCGCGCGTTCTTCACGGCGACGATGCGTCCCCGCATCATCGGCACATGCTCGACATGCGAGCCGGGCGCCACCTCCTCGAGGAAGGCCGAGAAAGCGTTCGTCTCCTCCTTCGGCACGTCGATGAAATAGAAGTCCGGCACGGCGCCCGTGCCGGAGCGCTCGAGCTCGGCGTGGATGGCGCCCTCGACGAGCGCGAGCGCCACCATCAGCGTCACGGTCACGCCCGCCGATACGATGAGGGTCGGCGCGAGGCTCCCCTGGCGCGCGATATTGCCCTGCGCGAGGCGGAGCCGCGCGTCGCGGGCGCGTGGGAGCCGCCTCGCCGCGAGCATGGCGAGCCAGGCGACGCCGCGCAGCAGGAGGAAGGCGCCGAGCACCGAAGCGACGAAAGCCGCAGCCAGCGTCCTGTCCGCCGCCGTGGCGAAGACGACCGCGGCGAGCGTCGCAAGCGCGACGAGCGCCGCGATGCGATAGCGCAGCGGCGCTTTGCCGAAATCGCTTTCGCGATCGTCACGGAGCAGCGCCGCCACCGGCACGTCATGCGCGCGGCCGAGCGGTGGCAGCGCGAAGACGAGCGCGACAAGCAGCCCGTAGAAGGCGCCGAGCGCCAGCCCGCGGTAATCGACGCCGATGGCGATCGGCAGCTCCAGCGCGCGGCGCAGCGCCTCGCCGGCCGCGAAGGGCATGACGGCGCCGACGCAAAGCCCGATCGCAATGGCGAGAGTCGCCATGGTCAGCACTTGCCACAAGGCGATGGCGAAGACGCGCGATGCGGGAGCGCCCAGGGCCTTGAGGACGGCGAAGGCCTGGCGCTTGCGCAGCACGAGGCCCTGCACGGCGTTGGCGACGCCGGCGCCGCCGGCGACGAGGGCGGTCAATGCGACGAGCGTCAAGAGCTGCGTGAAGCGCTCGAGGTTTTTGGAGAACTGCGGAGAGACCGCGTCGCGCTTGCGTATTTCCCAGCCTGCCTGCGGAAAGGCCTTGTTTGCGGATTCGACGAAACGCGTCGCGTCCTCGTCGCTCGGGGCGCCCGGCAAGGTCACGCGCGCAAGATAGCGGATGATCGTGCCCGGCCGCACGAGGCCCGTCGCGCGCAAGGCCTCATGCGAGATCAGCACGCGCGAGCCATATCCCAAGCCCCCCGAGAGCTTGTCGGGCTCGGCGCGCGTCACCGCGCGGATGATAAAATGCGCGCCGCCGATCGCGAGTCTGTCGCCGAGCTTCGCATCGAGACGCGCCATGAGCAGGGAATCGGCGATGAGACCATATGTCCCGCCCTCCCGGGCGAGCGCCGCCGCGACGCTCGTCGCGGGCTCCGTCTCCAAGGCGCCGAAAGGCGGATAGAGCGCGGAATCGACCGCCTTGATCTCGACGAGAGCGGGCGCCGGCGCGTCCTCCTGCCCCTCACGCCCCTCAAGCCGCGCCATGCCGCGCATCAAAGCGATCTCGTCGACGTGACCGTGGGCGGTGAGATAGGCCTGCTGCTCGTCGGAGAAGTCGCGATGCGACAGAGCAATGGAGACGTCGCCGCCGAGCAGCGCCCTGCCCTCATGCGCAAGCCCCTGCGCAAGCGAATGGGAGAGGCCGCCGACGCCAGAAATCGCCGCGACGCCGATCGCGATGCAGGCGACGAAAACGCCGAAGCCGCGCGGATCGCCGATGAGATCGCGCAAGGCGTAGCGCAGCGCCAAGGGCAGTCGGGCCGAGAAGCTCGGAGAACGGGGCGTCAGATCAGCGGGCGTCATGGGCTCTCGCAATGGGTCGCTGCAGGGGCGTGGCGTTGCTTCGGTCTTCTACGCCAAAACGCCGCATAGGCCGAGAGGCGAAGCCCCAAAAGTAGCCCAGCGGCGGCCGGGCGTACGCCCGCCTCGCGCCGAGTCCGCGCCGGCCTGAACGACGCGCGTACCGGACGGCGCGCGCGCCGAGGCAGTGCGGCGCTCATCACGGCGCGAACGAAGCGGTTGCTCGCGATGGTTTCGGCGCGAGGCCGCCATCGCGAGAGCAGCCGGTCACGCTTGCCGCTCTCAACATGCTCGCTAGTTCCGTGCGCAATCCGAGCAACGCGCTTCGATTGCGGCTTGCGCGGACCCAACATGGAGAATTCGGATGAAAGCCCCCGCAACGCTTCTAACCTGTCTTGTCTTCGCTCTGCCCGCTTACGCTGCGACGGGCGCCATGGAGTCGACCGGCATCAATTCGGTCCTGAACCTCAGCCCCTCTTCGCAGGATTTCGTCAACGAGGTGGCTGTCGCCGATCAGTTCGAGATCGAATCGGCGCAGCTCGCGCAGAGCAAGGGCGACGCCTCCGACAAGACCTTTGCGCAGCACATCATGAACGACCATCAGAAGAGCTATTCCGAGCTCAAGAACATCGATCCCAACGCTCCCAACGCGCTCGACTCCTCGAAGAGGAAGATGCTGGACGAGCTCGCCCGCTTGAGCGGCGCGGACTTCTCCAAGCAGTTCCGCCGCGATCAGATCAATGCGCATAAGGAGGCGATCTCGCTCTTCCGCCGCTATTCGGAAAAGGGAGATAACGACCAGCTCAAGAGCTTCGCGGCCAAGACGCTGCCCAACCTCGAACGCCACCTGCAGATGGCCGACACGCTGCGCTGAGACCTTCGCGAAACGAGGAAAGAACCCACGGCGCCGATGTCCCGCCGATCCGCGCAAATTGATACGGCGAAGGGAACATTAGGCGCCGCCGAGGGTTGTGAGGCGACAACATCAATCGTTGCGTCCCGATGAAGAGGCGGGAGCGACCCAGGCGACGAGGAGCGCGACCATGGCGAGTGCATCACCGAGCTTCAACCTCATCTCGAGCGAAGATGTGGAAGGCACGAAGGTTTGCGATCTCTCCGGCAACAAGATCGGCGAGATCGACCATTTGATGATCGACAAGGCCTCAGGAAACGTGCGCTACGCCATCATGAGCTTCGGCGGCTTCCTGGGTCTTGGCCACAGCCATTATCCCGTTCCGTGGAGCTCGTTGAAATACGATACCAGCCTCGGCGGCTACACCTCGAACATCACCGAGCAGCAGCTCAGGGACGCGCCAGAGTTCAGCGACGACAGCTGGACGGACCGCGACTGGGAATCCGACTGGCACGAGCACTTCGGCGCCGCGCCCTATTGGCGGGAGAGCGGCCGCTCCGCTGGATCGCTCGGCGAGTCTTCGGGGATTTCGCGGGACCCTGGCGTCTCCCGCGAACCTCCGGGAGCGCCCCGCGAGCCGTTGACCTAGTCGTCTCTCTACTCCGGCGCGAAGCTAAGGGCGAGGCTCATGGGCCCCGCCTTTTTCAATGTCGTCTTCAGAAGGGCTGATGAGGGATTGGTTTCCATTTGGGAGAAGCATGGCGCTGAAACCGCCGCACAGAAGCCTGCAGAGGCTCATCGACAAGATCGCGACACCCGCGGACGGCTTCGCTCGGATGGTCGTCTTGGCGATCAGCGAGCCGGAGAATGTCGATGTGAATGAAATTCTGTTCCGGCCGACCTCCCAGCCAGTCTAATCTAGACTTTCGTTTTTTTAGCTGAGCGCCCGTCGGGCGATCGCGGGCTCACGCCGGACGAAAAAGGAAATAGCGATGAAGGAAGAACCCACAAACGCCCGCAAATCTTTTGGCGACGTTGCGCCTCACCTCGCGGAATTGACCGACAAGGTGCTGTTTGGAGACGTCTGGACGAACCCGGCCCTCTCGCCGCGCGAGCGCAGCCTCGTAACGCTCGCCAGCCTGATCTCTCTCTACCGTGTCAACGAGATTCCGTTTCACCTGAAGAAGGCGCTGGACAACGGTCTCACCCGCGAGGAGATCATCGGCGCGATCACCCATCTCGCCTTCTATGCCGGCTGGCCGCCCGCCATGACGGCGCTTAAAATCGCGCGGACGGTCTTCGAAGAGGACTCGTCAATGAAAGCTTAAGGCGCCGAGCGGGGGACCCTTTTGCTGCTCGACGTCCTTTGCAGTTTCCGCTGCTCCCCGCCAGTAATTGCCCGTTACCGCTCGAGCGAGCTCGATTTGCGGGGCGCGAACGGTCTCCTCGCCGAACTTCGCGCGATAGACCACGAAATTTTCGAGCACGCGCTGCACGTAGTTGCGAGTCTCGGAGAGCGGGATGCGTTCGACCCAGTCGATCGGATCGACATTGGCGCGGCGCGGATCGCCATAGGCGTTGATCCACTGCGCCGCGCGTCCGGGACCCGCATTATAGGCCGCAAGCGTCAGGATATAGGATCCTTTCTCCGTGCCGAGCAGCTCGCCGAGGAATGAGGCGCCAAGCTGCGCGTTGAAGGCCGGCTCGCTCATCAGGCGATGCGGATCGTAGCCGACATGCGCGAGCGCCGCCGTGTGCCGCGCGGTCGAGGGCAGCATCTGCATGAGACCCACGGCGCCGGCGATCGAGACGACATGCGGGTCGAAGGCGCTTTCCTGGCGCGCCACGGCGAAAACCAGCGATTTCGGCGCCGAGCCCGGCAACGCCGAGAAAGCCGGAATACCGAAGCTCGGGAAGGCCGCGTCGTCGATCCAGACGCCGCGATAGGAGGCAAGCTTGCCGAGCGTGAGCGAGAAGCGCGCATTATGCGCGCGCTCCGCGGCGATGGCGAGCGCCGCGACCTGCGACGGACTCTCGAGGTGCTTCGCCGCCTCGGAGGCCAACGCGCTCATGGCGTCCTTCTCGCCGCTGGCGATCAGCAGCTCGACGACGCGCACCGATTCGTCGCGCGCGTCGCCTTCGGCGGGCTCGGGCGAGGGCCGGACGGGAGACGCCTTGGAGTCGATCTTGGCGAGCGCGAGCTGGCCGTAGAAGGTCGTCGAATAGTTCGTCGCCTCACGGTAGTGCGCGCGGGCGGTCTCGTCCTGCTCGGGCGTGTGGCGCGCCTCGGCGGCGCGGGCGCGCCAATATTCGGCGCGCGACCGCTGATGCGGCGTCTCGGCGGAGGCGACGGCGCGATCGAAATGCCGCTCCGCCGCAGCGACGTCGTTCAAGAACTGCAAGGCGATCCAGCCGGCGTGGAACTCGGCCTCGACCTGCGAGGACGCCGTCTTCGCGCCATGCACGGCGCAGACTTCATAGGCGCGCTTCGCCTGGCCCTTGTCGAGGAGCTTGCGGGCGATGGTTTTGCGCTCGTTCCACCAGGCGTCGCCGTCGACGAGCTTGTCGGAAGCGGTCGGCGCCTCACGCAGCAGGGCGGCGGCGTCTTCAAAATTGTTGCGCTTGCGCAGCAGGCGAACGCGCGCGAAGAGCAGCCCCGGATCCTTTTGCATTGCGGGCGGCAGGGCCGCGATCAGCTTGCTGTCGCCTCGACCGACGCTTGCGGCCGTGCGCGCCTTGGCGAGCGCCGCCACATCCTTGCCGGCGAGCTCGGCGGCGCGCAGCGAGGCGCCGGCGCGACCCGCATAGAACATTCGATCGGCGCGATAGCTGTGGTCCTCCGGCGAGAGCAACTGCGACAATTCCTTGCGCACCTGCCCCTCGATCCAGTCGTTGAAATCCTCGTCGCGCCAGAGGCCGCGGGCGATCGCGCCCGCCCGCTCGAACTCGCCGTCGCGGGCGAGCGCGCGGGCGTAAACGAGCTTGCCCGTTGGCGTAGTCGGACCCTGCTCGGCGAAAAAGGCCTTCACGACCGCATCCGACCGGCTTTCGCTCAAAAGCTGCTCCTCGGTGCGGTGGCGCAGCCATTCGGCGGCGGGCCAGCTCGGATGCCGGGCGAGAAATTGCTTCAGCCGCTCAAAGCCCGCTTCGTGCGGATGGAGCTTGAGACCGACCCATTGCGCGGCGGTGACGGCGACCGGGTTCTCCAGAGTTGCGACGGCTCTATCGCCCGCAGCGAAATCGCCGCTGCGATAGGCGGAAACCGCCGCGAGAAAACCCTGCGACTCGGCGCCGACGAGCGGCGCGAGATCCGCCGAGGCGACGAGCGGCTCGTTGCTGGGAGCCGTGGGCTCCGGGGAAGCCTCGGCCTGCGACGCGGGGTCGCTCTCCGCCGGCTCCGCCGTCGCGCTGTCCTCGCTCTTGGGCGGCGGCGCGGCCTCCTCCGACTTAGGCGCGGAGCGCCCGGCGACGCGCGCGAGCCAGCTTTGCGGTCCGTCTCCCTCCGGCGCGGACCAAAAACTGCCCACGAGGAAGCCGACCAGCAGGGCTGCGCCTGTAGCGCCCGCGATCCACGCCCACTTCTTGGAAAAAGACTTCGATTGGCCGTCAAGCATGGCTTTGGCTCCTGCTTCCGCCGCGCCCGTTTTCGTCGGGACCGGGCGAAAGGTGATGTCTCAGCTATTTTCCACGAATTTCGCAGGCATTTCGTTAACGCTTCGCGCGCTGCGAACCGTTGGCTGCGGGCTCGCCTTCGAAGGCCTTTCCACGCGGGCGGGCAACGGCTAAGAAACCCCACACACCGAGGTAGGCTCTGAATAAGGCGAGCGCAAGGCGCTAAGGAAAGCGTTGAAAATATGCCCAAGACAGCGATTTTTCACGGCTCGATCACGGCGCTCGTGACGCCCTTCAGCCACGGGGCCGTCGATTTCGATGCGCTGCGCCAGCACGTCGACTGGCAGATCGAGAGCGGCACGCATGGTCTGGTGCCCGTCGGCACGACCGGCGAAAGCCCGACGCTGTCGCATGAAGAGCACGGCGAAGTGATCTCGGCGACGATCAAGGCGGCGAAAGGCCGCGTCCCGGTCATCGCCGGCGCGGGCTCCAACAATACGCGGGAAGCTGTGGCGCTCGCGGGTCACGCCGAGCGCGCCGGCGCCGATGGCCTCCTCATCGTCACGCCCTATTATAACAAGCCCAATCAGGAAGGGCTCTACCAGCATTTCAAGGCCATCAATGATTCGGTGTCGATTCCGATCATCATCTACAACATCCCGCCTCGGTCGGTGATCGACATGAGCGTCGAGACCATGACCCGCCTCGCGCAGCTCAAGAACATCGTCGGAGTGAAAGACGCGACCGGCAATGTCGGACGCATCTCCCTGCAGCGTAATTCGATGGGGCCGGAATTCATTCAGCTTTCCGGCGACGACATTACGGCGCTCTCCTGCGTGGCGGCCGGCGCGCAAGGTTGCATCTCGGTCGTCTCAAACATCGCGCCCAAGCTCTGCGCCGATCTCCAGAACGCCGCGCTCGCCGGCGACTTCAAGAAAGCTCTCGCGATTCAGGACAAGCTCGTGCCGCTGCAGGTCGCCGTCTTCCTCGAGGCCGGCGTCAACGGGGCTAAAGGCGGCCTGTCGCTGCTCGGCCGCTGCGCCGAGGAGACGCGGCTGCCGCTCGTTCCGGTGACGGCGGCGACAAAGGAGCGCATTCGCGCGGCCATGATCCACGCCGGCGTGCTCGAAGGGTAAGGCCGATCGTGGCGCATAGTCCCGAGGCGAATTTCAAAGTTGTCGCTGAAAACCGCAAGGCCCGTTTCAATTACGAGCTCGGCGAGACTTTCGACGCCGGCCTCGCGCTGACGGGGACCGAGGTCAAGTCGCTGCGCACCGGCAAGGCGACGATCGCCGAGAGCTACGCCCATGTCGACCGCAAGGGCGAAGCCTGGCTCGTCAACGCCACCATCCCCGAGTATGAGGCGGGCAATCGCTTCAACCACGAGCCCAAGCGCCTGCGTAAGCTTCTGCTCAAGCAACGCGAGCTCGCAAAGCTCTCGCAGGCGATCGAGCGCGAGGGCATGACGATCGTGCCGCTGCGCATCTATTTCAACGATCGCGGCCGCGCCAAGCTCCGCATCGCGCTGGCGCGCGGCAAGAAGCTGCACGACAAGCGCGAGGTGGAGAAGAAGCGCGATTGGGGGCGCGAGAAGGGCCGCCTCTTGCGCGATAAGGGGTGAGGCTTCGCCCCGGCGACGCCCGTCTGCTTGCGGGCGTGCGCCGTCAACCCGTCAAGCTATGCAAAAGCTCGCAGTGACGACGGAGATCGCTACGAGCGAGACGTCAACCGCCTGTCCGGACAATAAAATCGCCGGCGCAGCAAACCGCGCCGGCGATTGAAAATCCCAGAAGAGTCGAAGAATTTACTCTTCGCCCTCGTCTTCCGACGTGCCGGCCGACACGGGGGCCGCCTGCGGCGCGGGGCGGCGCTCTTGATAACGCTGCATGCGCTCGGCGCGCTCGCCCGGATCGCGGCCGATCTTGCCGACGAGGTGGATGAGATCGACAAACTCGTCCGCCTGACGGCGCAACTCGTCGGCGATCATCGGCGGCTGGGTCGTGATCGTGGAAATCACAGAGACGCGCACGCCCTTACGCTGCACCGCCTCGACGAGCGAGCGGAAGTCGCCGTCGCCGGAGAACAGCACCATATGGTCGATGTGCTCGGCCATCTCCATCGCGTCGACCGCGAGCTCGATGTCCATGTTGCCCTTGACCTTGCGACGGCCGAGCGAGTCGACGAACTCCTTGGTCGGCTTGGTCACGACGGCGTAGCCGTTGTAGTCCAGCCAATCGATCAGCGGTCGGATGGACGAGTATTCCTGATCCTCGATCAGCGCCGTATAGTAGAAGGCGCGGATGAGAGTCCCCTTCCCCTGAAACTCGCGCAGCAGCCTCTTGTAATCTATGTCAAAGCCAAGCGACTTGGCCGTGGCGTAGAGGTTCGCGCCGTCAATGAATAGCGCAATTCTCTCTTTGTCAGTCATCTTTAGTCTCGCGGTTTTTCATGGTTGGAAACAAGGCTCAAGACCCCGCGACGGATCGCGACCCGGCTCAATACCGCCAGAGCCTTTCCGGCTCGGCTCAGACAACGCTTTGCTTCTATCACATCGGGATCAACTCGTCTCGCTAAACTCGGCCG
>Ga0265331_10001653_pt1 | contig 16189 bp, 14 predicted proteins | sample 41923metaG_FD_202088 | JGI IMG/M metagenome (GOLD analysis project Ga0265331, IMG submission 202088) | Rhizosphere microbial communities from Carex aquatilis grown in University of Washington, Seatle, WA, United States - 4-19-23 metaG | ecosystem: Host-associated > Plants > Roots > Rhizosphere... | reverse complement strand
ACAACAACACGGATGCGTTGACGGTGTCGGCGAACGGATCCTTTACGTTTCCGACGGCGCTGGCGAGCGGGACAAGTTACTCGGTGACGGTGGGGACGCAGCCGGCCGGGGAAGCCTGTCAGGTGGCTGGCGGCGGCTCCGGGGTGGTGACGGGGGATGTCACGAACGTAGTCGTTACGTGCCTGGCGGTGACCCACACCATCGGGGGCACGGTATCGGGCTTGAGCAGCGGGGCGTCGGTGGTCCTGAAGGACAACAACGCGGACGCGCTGACGGTGTCCGCGAACGGGTCATTCACTTTTGCGACACCGGTGGCGAGCGGTGCGACTTACGCCGTGACGGTAGGCACGCAGCCGGCCGGGGAAAGCTGCCAGGTGGCGAATGGCGGGCCGGCGGTGGTGACGGCGAATGTCACGAACGTGGCCGTTACGTGCAGCACAACAGCGCCGCCCACGAACCTGGTGGCGGAACGGGCGCTGGCGCAGACGGGGTTGACGATTGCGCTCGCGTCCAACGTGCTGCAGAGTCAAATGTACGTGTTTTTCGACGCCGGCACTCAGTCCGCGCCCTGCTATGCACTGAATGGAGGTGGCAGCACGCAAACGGGCGCCACGCCGACGGCCAGTTCGGGCGGGCATCCGGTATATCCGGTGACCGTGTATTACGACACCAATTGCACACGGCCTTACATAGCGGCCGCCATTACGGCACTCACGCAGACGGGGGACGGTGCCGGCATCATAGTGGAGGCCGCTACGTATTACGGTCCCAACGGGACGACTATCGGAACCATGACCCTCAACGAGACGGTCGCGGAAACGCTCGTGGGCGACGCAATCCAGGGGATGTCGGTGAATGGTCTCGGCACATTCACACCAGCCAGCGGCGCGAGGGCGCCGGTGCAACTGGGGTTGTCCTGCAATATCGCCAGTCTCACGGGTGGGCAGACCATTCCCTGTCAGGGGGCGGTGGCGCAGGATTTCCCCGCGCTGAACCTGGCCATTGGCGGCGTGACGCAGATCAACCTGATTATCGCGAGCGACGCGGCGGGCAAAGCCACCAGCGTCAGCTTTACCGGCGGGAGCTCTTCGTTCACCGGACCGATCGGGTCGCTCACACTGACCAACCCGTCACCGAGCTCGTTCGTCATTCCGGGTGGCACGGCCTTCGGCTCGGCCACTACCAGCGGGGGCGCCGCCGCATTCGCGCTCTTCCCGCCGACGCCGACAGCCTGGACGCTGACTGATGCGGCGCACGACCAGACGATCCAGATCTCGGTGATCGACAATACAAGCCGTAATTCGAGCGTGACGATCAAGCGGGTGAGCTCGGGGGCGACGCTGGCCACCGGCACGGTCGATCAGTCGGGCTCGGGAAGCATCACTTACTCCGACGCGAGTACCGCGGCGATTACGAGTTGGACGCTAGGGGATTGAGACGGAGCGAGGACGTGGGTCCGCTCCCTTGCGGTCGCGGCTCGGTACCGGCGTTGCGTAAGGGAGCGGAGCTGGCGGACTGAGGCGCAGCACAAAGCAGGAGGCGCTTTGTATGGCGAGTTGGAAGACGATGCCGATATTTCCCAAGATTCTGATCGTCGTGCTGGCTCTTGGGGTGATATATCGGGTGAGCGTTAAACACCCCGATTCCGATAGCGTCAGGTACGACCCGGCGCCGAGCCCCGACCCGGGCCCCGCGCCACGTCCCGAGCCGGACAACAACGACATGCTGGCTCGCTACCAGGCGCAGTATCGCCAGGTGACGGCGCAAGCGAACCAATGCGCGCAGGAGCTCCAGGCGTACCAGGGGCAGATGGCGGAGCGCGCTATGAACGGGCTGATGCCGGGCCCCGGACCCGCCTGCCAACAGAACCTGCCGCAACTGACCGTGCAGCTCGCGTTACTGCAGACCTACATCACGCGCCTCGAAACGGGGAATCCGCGGATTACGGTCTGTGAGGCCAATGCCGGTCTGCAGGGATGCCAGGGGATGGAGGCGTCCTCCCACTCTTCCTCCACGGCTGCCGACGACGGCACCGAGACGGTCGAGAGGTCTACACGGCAAGGCATTCGCGGGACCACGATCTACACCGATGCGAACGGCGACCAGCACGAATTGCCGACGCGGGATTATTACTACCGTGACCGGAGCACCGGGCAGTTCGTGGGCAGCGACTCTCCCAACCCGCCGAACAACGGTCGCGACTACGAGCCGCTCCAGCCGGAACGGTAGCGGCCGGGGTTCGTACATAATAGCGGCTGATGATTCGACTCATTCTTGTCTTTGCAGGACTAACGGTTTCCGCCTCGCTGTTGCAGGCCGGTCGGGAGGTGGCGATCACCATGGACGACCTGCCCGCGGCGCAGGCCGGCGATCACGGTTGCGAGTGGGCGTCGTTGGAGTCTCTGACGCGGCGCCTGCTCGAGCCGATACGGAGCCAGAAAGTGCCGGCCACGGCCTTCGTGATTGCGCGCCATTGCCTGGAACTGCCGATCGAGCAGCGGCGCGCCATCTTCGACATGTGGACCAGCGCGGGCGTGGAACTGGGGAATCACACTTACTCCCACCCCGATCTGAACTCGACCCCCATCGCGGATTATGAGAATGACATCCTGCGGGCGGACGCCATTCTGCGCGAGACGACGGGGGCGTTGCGGCTGCGCTGGTTCCGCTCGCCCATGCTCCACACGGGGCCCGATCCCGAAACGAAGGCACGGCTCGCGGCGTTTCTCGCCGCGCACGGATGGCGGCAGGCGCCGGTGACGTTCGACAACTCGGACTGGATGTTCGCCTATGTGTTCCGCGACGCCCGGGAGCGCGGCGACACGGCCTTTGCCGAGCGCGTGCGGGCGGCGTACCTGCCCTACTTGGAGTCCGTGATCGCGTTCTTCGAGGCGCGCTCGGTAGAGGTGGTGGGGCGCGAGTTTCCACAGGTGCTGCTGCTGCACGCCAACGAACTGAATGCGGAGATGCTCCCGGACCTGCTGGCGATGCTGCGCCGGCGCGGCTACCGCTTCGTGTCGCTCGAGACCGCGCTCGCCGATGGCGCCTACGCGCTTCCGGACGGGTACGCGGGACGAGGCGGGTTTTCGTGGATTCACCGCTGGTCGATCGCAAAGAAGATGCCGAACAAGGGCGAGCCCGACGAACCGGCCTGGGTGCGTGAAAGATACGAGAAGATTGCCGCACATCCATCACAGTAGATTGCGGCCGCTCTTGGGGTCGTACCGCAGTAGGGCGCGCGGTTGGAAAATTCGTGAGGCAGTTTGTGCCCTTTTGTCGCTGTCTGTTGTGAGGGCACAGGCTGAACGGCAAAAGGCAGGCGGAAACGTCTGTCCCTTGCCTCAGGCGCAACGGCGCGTGCGGGCCAACAACTGGCTCGCACGCGTTAGCGCTTTCTGCTCGGCTTCGGCGCGGGTCGATGCAGTGGTGCGGGCCAGCCATGCGCCCGGCGACACGTTATCGGCCTGGCAGTGAAAGACGTCCCCCAGGCGATAGGAAGCGAGATTGACCTCCCAGCCGTCCACGGCAACTTTTCGCTCGGCGTATTCTTCCGCTCGCATCGCTCACCCCTTCGCGGCGACGGCCGCGCCACGCTGAACGGGCGCCCCGACCAGATTGCCCCACTCGGTCCAGGAGCCGTCATAGTTGGTCACGTCGCGCAGGCCGAGCAGGTAGCGCAGGACGAACCAGGTGTGGCTGGAACGCTCGCCGATGCGGCAGTAGGCGATTACCGGCTTCGAGCCATCGATCCCCTGGGCGGCGTAGACGGCCTTCAACTGGTCGTAGGGCAGGAACGTTCCATCCTCACGGCAGGCCTTGCTCCAGGGAATGTTGCGCGCTCCGGGGATATGCCCGCCGCGCTGGCAGGTTTCGGGAAGGCCCGGCGGCGCCAGGATCTCTCCGGTGAACTCGGCCGGGCTTCGAACGTCCACCAGGGCCGAGGCTCGCCCGGCGCTCGCGCCCTGCGCTTGTAAGAGGAAGGAGCGCAGCGAGAAATCGGGACTCGCGGCCCGGTAGCGGGCGGGCTTGACGGTGGGCACTTCGGTGGACAACTCGCGCCCTTCGGAGATCCACTTTTTCCGGCCGCCATTCATGAGGCGAACATCCTTGTGCCGGTAGATCTGCATCTGCCACAGCGCCCACGCGGCGAACCAGTTGTTGTTGTCGCCGTAAAGAATCACCGCGGTGTCGTTGCCGATCCCGGACTCCTGCATCAAGGTTTCGAAAGCAGGCGCCGACAGGATATCGCGGCGAAGGGTGTCACACAGCTGCGATTTCCAAGCCCAGGCGATCGCGCCGGGGATGTGGCCCTCGTCGTAGGCGGACGTTTCGACGTCCACCTCGACCAGGCGGACGTCGGGATCGCTCGCGTGCACAGCAACCCATTCTGTGCTGACGAGGTTTTCAGGATGAGCGTAATCACTCATTGGTAGGCCTCCCAGGCCCCTCTGGAGCCGTTTGGACCAATCATAACATTGTTGACAGGGATAGTCTAGATTTCTAGAATGGGGTGAGGGGCAAATGGGATCTGCACGGGCTTCCGCCACGCTGTTCGGGAGGGCGGGCGGGAGTGTGCTCGACCAGATCGGCAACACTCCGCTACTGCGTCTGGCGCGGATCGGGGCTGAGTTCAAAGGGGTCGAGATCGACGCCAAGGCGGAGTTCCTGAACCCGGGCGGTTCGGTCAAAGACCGGGCGGCGCTGAGCATGATTCAGGATGGGGAGCGTCGCGGCGCGCTCGGCCCGGGCCGTGTGATCCTGGACGCAACCAGCGGTAACACCGGCATCGCTTACGCGATGATCGGGGCCGCCATGGGATACCGGGCGAAGATCTGCATCCCGAAGAACGCCTCCGAGGAGCGCCGGCGGACGCTGGAGGCTTACGGGGCGGAACTGGTGCTGACGGATCCGGGCGCGGGCTCCGACGGCGCGATCCTACGTTGCCGCGAAATCTACCGGACCGAACCGTCCCTCTATTACTACCCGGACCAATACAACAACGCGGCGAACTGGATGGCCCATTTCACAACCACCGGCCCCGAGATCGTGAGCCAGAGCAGGGGCGCGGTGACGCACTTCGTCGCTGCTCTGGGCACCAGCGGCACGTTCACGGGCGTGAGCCGGCGGTTGAAACAGGACCTGCCGCAGGTGGAGTGCATCGCGGTGCAGCCGCCGTCCGGATTCCACGGCATCGAGGGGACGAAGAACATGGAGGCGGCGCTGGTTCGCCCCGGGATTTACGATCCGAGCCTGGCGGACCGCACCGTTTTCATCGAGACCGAAGAGGCGCAGAGGATGGCCCGGCGGCTGGCGCGCGAAGAAGGGCTGCTGGTGGGCGTCTCGGCGGGGGCGAACGTGGCGGCGGTGGCGCGGATCGCCGCGGAGTTAGCGGCCGAAGGCCGGCGCGGCCACATCGTGACCATCCTGTGCGATGGTGGAGAGAGATACCTCAGCGAGCGGTTCTGGAATGATACGGATTGAGAAAGAGGCATGGGCCGTCATCGTCGGCCATGCTCGAGGGGCGTACCCGGATGAGTGCTGCGGGGCCATGCTCGGACTGCCCCATGGCGGCGGCGCGTCGGCCTCGATCGCCGTGCCTCTCGAGAACGCGTACCACGGCTCGCAGAAGGACCGCTACGAGATCCGGCCGGAGGATCTGCTGGCGGTGGACCGGCAGGCGCGCAGCGAGGGACTCGAGTTGATCGGCATCTATCACTCGCATCCCGATTGCGACGCGTACTTCTCCGTGACCGACCTCAAGAATTCCTGCCCCTGGTACTCGTTCGTGGTGGTCTCGATCCGCGAGGGCCGGTTCGCCCAAGCGAAAAGCTTCCGTCCCAATGCCGACCAGACGGTCGCCGAGCCCGAAGACCTCGCCTATCCGGATTTGGAGGAGAGCGCATGCCAAAGATCCTGATTCCGACGCCGCTGCGTCAGTACGCCGGCAACCAGAGCGAGGTGGAGTTGAGCGGCGCCACGGTGGGCGAGTTGCTCGACGCGCTGTCGCGCCAGCACGGGGAGCTGCGCCGCCATCTTTACAGCGACCAGGGCAAGCTGCGCAGCTTCGTGAACGTGTACGTGAACGACGAGGACATACGGCATCTCGCGAAGGAAGCGACGCCGGTGGGCGCCGAAGATACAGTTTCGATCGTGCCGAGTATTGCCGGAGGCGCCACCGCGCCGGCCGACACGGCGAGCCTGTCGAAAGAGGAGATCCTGCGTTACAGCCGCCATCTGATCATCCCCGAGATCGGGATGGAAGGGCAGCTCAAGCTCAAACAGGCGAAGGTGCTGCTGATTGGCGCGGGCGGACTGGGATCGCCGCTGGCCCTGTATCTGGCGGCGGCGGGCGTAGGCCGCATCGGCCTGGTGGATTTCGACGTGGTAGATTTCACGAACCTGCAGCGGCAGGTGATTCATGCGACCGCTGACGTGGGGCGCAAGAAGCTCGATTCGGCGATTGAATCGATGTCGGCCATCAACCCGCACGTGAGCCTGGACCGGTTCGACACCGCGCTGACGAGCGAGAACGCGCTCGGGATCCTCAAGGACTACGACATCGTCGTGGATGGGACCGACAATTTTCCCACGCGCTACCTGGTCAATGACGCCTGTGTGCTGCTGGGGAAACCGAATGTGTACGGATCGATTTTTCGGTTCGAAGGGCAGGCCACTGTGTTCGCGTATCAAGGCGGGCCGTGCTACCGGTGCCTGTATCCGGAGCCGCCGCCGCCGGGCCTGGTGCCGAGCTGCGCCGAAGGCGGAGTGCTGGGAATCCTGCCGGGGCTGATCGGGCTGGTGCAGGCGACCGAGGCCGTGAAGCTGATCACCGGGATCGGCGAACCGCTGGTGGGCAGGCTGCTGCTTTACGACGCGCTGGCGATGCGCTTCCGGGAGCTGAAGCTGCGGCGCGATCCCGAGTGTCCGGTTTGCGGCGACCATCCCACGGTACGGAAACTGATCGACTACCACCAATTCTGCGGCGTGCCGCGCGGCGGGCAGGCGCCGGCTGGGGTTAAGGAGGGCGAGATGGACGTGACGGAATTGAAGACGAAGATCGACCGGGGCGACCGGTTCACTCTGGTCGATGTGCGCGAGCCGCACGAGTTCCAGATCTGCCGCATTCCCGGGTCGGTTCTGATCCCGCTGGGCGAGCTGGCGAAGCGCACCGGCGAACTCGACGCGGCTTCCGAGATCGTGGTGCACTGCAAGAGCGGCGGCCGCAGCGCGAAGGCGGTCGAGTTCCTGAAGAAATCGGGCTTCGGGAACGTGTCGAATCTGGCGGGCGGCATTTTGGCCTGGAGCGACAAGGTGGATCCGGGCGTGCCCAAGTACTGAAGAACGCCCATCGCCAGTCGGCCCCCTCGGGGTATAATGCGGCGAATATGCGGATTAGTCGCGCAAAAACCGCCGCCGCGGGCTTGCTGATCGCTTGTTACTTCCTGCTGCTGACTCGCGATGGATGGAAGTCGTATTTTGACGCCGACTCGCTGCTCAACATAGCCTACTTACACGGCTACGGGCGGACGCCGCTCGGCATGATGCTGGTTCAGGCGCTAACCGTATTCACTCCGGAGTATCGGCCCATGGGAGGGCTGTACTACCGGACGCTGTTCGCTGTGTTCGGTCTCAATCCGGTCGCCTTCCGCGTCGCGGCCTTCCTTCTGCTGGGGCTGAATCTGGCGCTGGCCTGGCGCTTTGCGCGCGAGCTCTCCGGATCGCGTTTTGCGGCCGCCGTCTGCACGCTGCTGTTTGCGTTTCACCCGGCGCTGTCCGCGCTTTACTACGGCGATGGCACCATCTATGACGTTCTCTGCCTGTCCTTTCTCCTCGCGGCCTTGATCACGTATGTGAGAGTCCGGCAAGAGGACGGTTTCCTGAGCACCCGAGACTTGCTGGTGGTGATGGCGTTCTTTGGCGGTGCGCTGGGAAGCAAGGAGATGGCGCTCACATTTCCGGGAATGCTGGTCGTGTACGAGGGGGTCTTTCACAGTCACCTTCGCAGCCTGGGCCGGCGTGCGAGGCCGATTGTCATCCTCGGGGTCATGACAGCGTTATGCATGGCATGGAAGACGTTCGCGCCGAATCCAATGAGCAGTAACATCGGGCAGGCGTACACGCCTCGTTTCGACCTGACATTCATCGGGCATGGGTATCTGAGTTACTACCAGCAATTGGTGCTCGATCCCAGCCTTGGTGGCACGGCGTTGTTGGTTGGTCTGCTTGTTGCGCTCGGGGTGGCCGCGGCCCTGCGCAATCGCGTGATGCTGTTCGGCCTGCTGTTTGCCAACCTGGCCCTGCTGCCGGTTTGCGTGATTCCGGGGCGGGGCGGTTTCGTGTGGTACATACCGGTGCTGGGTTGGGCGCTCTACGCCGGAAGCGCTTTGTGGCAGTTGAGCACGGCGCTATCTGCCCTGACGCGGGCGCCGGCGTACTGGCAGGCTACGCTTCTGGGAGTTGTTGCGATCGCCGGCTATTGGTTTCAGGCTCCGGGGGCAGCCCAGCTCGGCGCTCCCTACATGCAGGAGCAGCAGCCTCTCCGAAGCCTCATGAGGGCGGCGCGCTCTGCCTCGCCGAAGCTCCCCGCCGGCAGCCGGATTCTGCTCGAGGGCGATCCGGCCGATGTTACCTCGCTGATACCGCTGTTTCTTCTCCGCCTGGGGTACCGGGACGCCGGCCTCTGGGTGGAGCCCGTTGCGCAGCTCCCGGAGAACGACTCTCCGGCGGACGCCGGCCTTTACGCAATGACAATTCGCCGGGCCGGGAGCGGTTTTCGGGCAACGACGCACGAGCAAACGCAAGTGGCGCCCGTTGAGGTTGCGATTTCGCCGGGCGTAGTGCATCGAGGACAAGCGGTGCGGGCTGCGTTTCCCGCAGGCTTCGCGGGCTGCGAGACAGGCGTGGCGTATAACATGCCGGAGGATGAGTTACTGCGAGCCGGCGTCTGGTCTTCGTGGATGAAACTCGACGCTCAGGGTGGCGGAGTAGCTCAGGTGGGCCGCGACGCGGAACGCGGGCTCGTTGTTATCGACCACGTTCGAGGCTGCCAGGGGGAGTGGATGCCGGCACGAGGTTCGTTCGTGATCATCCCCTGAGTGGTGGTCTCATCGCCCGATCTCCTCGAGGGCGCGACGATACCGGGTCCAGAACAAGGGGTCGCTGAGCGCCAGCGGTCCGGCCGGCACATCCGGAACGCCGGGGCCCGGCCGCAAGGCGACAACGACATCGCTGAGCCTGCCGTGATAGACGATGCTCAGCTGGTTCTTTTCGATGAAGGCTCGATCTTCCGGATAGTAGAGCACGTACGCCCGCTTGCCTTCCGGATAGGGTTTGCGTGCTCCAACGGAGACGAACTCACTTATGCCCTGATTGCCGGAGGCTTGGCGATAGAAATTGAGGCTGCCGGCGTAGAACCAGTAAGCGGGCACATCGGAAATGCCTAACTTCTGGCTGTAGGCTGCGACTACCGAATAGGCATCGTTCGCCTCGGACCCGTATCTCCACTCTCGAAAGTAAGTCAGGCGCAGGCACAGCAGGAAGTAAACTGCCATGACGCAGAGCATAAAGGTAAGTGCTGTGTGACAGATCCTGCCGGCGCGTGACGGTGCCCGGACTGCGGCGATCGCACCAACGGCAATGGTGGTCAGGACCACCAGATACATGCCGGTGCGGTCTCTCGGCAAGAGCAGGCCGGACATGCGAAAGAGCGCCCAGTGGAGGCTGAGCGCCACGAATGCGGAGGCGGCGGCGACTGCTGCTAGGTGCAGCTGCCACGCCGGCCGGGCGGAGCGCAGGGCTGCCCGGTCGCGCCACAGGAGCGCCAGTTGGCACAGGAGCAAGGCTCCGAGCGACGGCAACAGGATGTGTCTTCGAGAAGCGAGCGCCGCGCCCAGGCGCGCGCCCAGGAGGTGCGGGTTCAACTCGTACAGGGACGGGCCGACAAGGCTGGTCAGAGTCTCGTGCAGCGACTTCGCGCCGAAGAACAACTGTGTCTTCGGGTACCCGTAGAGGACTGGGCCGCAAAGCAGCGCCGCCGCGGCGAGTCCGGGAACGATCAAAGCCAGGAGGAGGCCCGCGCCAAATGCCGGCCTCCGTATTAGGGCGAACCGGTAAGCGATCCAGAGGAAGACCGCCAACAGGACGGCGCCGTCCGCGAAGGCGAAGGCGAAATTTGCGGCGAACGAGAGCGCGGCGCAGAGGGAGGATGCGATGCAGGCCCAAAGCAGCGATCGCTCCGCATCCTTGAGTTTCCCCGCCAAAACCGCGGCGGGGATTGCGAGCGCCCAAACGAGGAACGCCGCTGCGATGGAGTATCCGCGGGCCGCAACGAAGAAATCGAAGACGAATGGATTGTAAACCAGGCAGACAAAGAGAGCCCATCGCAGGGCCCGCCGCGAGGCAATGAGCGAACTCAGGTACAATGCCCCCGCTACATACAGAGCCGCGCCGATCAGCGCCGGCAGCCGCACGGTTATCTGCGACAAGCCGAACAAGGAAGTGGAGAGGCGCATTAAGAGCGAATTCAAAAGGTGGTTATTCGAAACCTGCGCCCAGAGTTGCCCCGGCCGGGCGACCCACAACAGATAAGAGTCCGCTTCATCTATGGTGATTGACTGCGTGGCTGCGCGAACGGCCGCCCACGCCAGGGCGAACAACGCCGTAATGATCAGCTCGGGAGGATACCGGCGGAGGAACGGAACGGTCGGATTTGCCGCTGGAGCGGAAGCGAGATTGGCGCCCCGAGAGGCCATAGGCTCAGGATATCAAGCGCGTATAATCGAAATCAGATGATCCAGGCGCGCAAGCTTGTCGCGTTACTCTGCCTGGCGTTGGTGGTCGCCGCCGCGCTGACGCCCGGCACGCCTGGCCTCTTCTCCGCGGTCCTCACCCCTCTCTGGTTCTTCGTTGCGGCTGTCGTCGTTTTCTCGATACGCCGCGACATCGCGGACTCGGCCCCCGGGCCTCTTCGGTTCCTTCCGGTTCTAGCCTCGCGAGCGCCTCCCATCGCATAGTCCCCAACTCGATCCGAATCCTGGAGGACTATGCCCATGAAGTCCAAGTTCCGTGAACTGCTGCTATGTCTGACTCTTCTTGTTGGTGTGTTTGGCGGGGTGCCTATGCGCCCGGAGGAAGTCGACGAGCTGATGCGCTCGATGAGTCAGCCCAAGATCGAGTACTCGATTCCCGACACTAAGGAGAAAGACAAACCGGAATTGCCCTGCTGAAGGCATCCCATCCCCGGGGCGGCTCAATTTCGGCATAATTAAGCCATGCGGATGCTATGTCGGACGTCACTCCTCTTTCTTCTGGCCGGAGCGGTCTTCGCCCAGTTCCCGGGCCTGACACTCCCGCCCAGCGGCAACAACCAGAAAGCGGCCGTCACGCAGTATGTCGGCCCGGTTCAAGTGACCATCGAATACTCGAGCCCTGCCGTCCACGGCCCTGCCGGGATGGACAGGCGGGGACAGATCTGGGGCAAGCTGGTGCCCTACGGCCTGACGGATCTCGGCTTCGGCAACGGCAAACCCGATCCGTGGCGCGCCGGAGCCAACGAGAACACGGTCTTCGCGATCTCCAGCGATGTCATGGTGGAGGGGAAGACCCTGCCCGCCGGGCGCTATGGACTACACATGATTCCCGGCGCGGACGAGTGGACCATCATCTTCTCGAAGAACTCTTCAGCCTGGGGTAGCTTCTTCTATGACGACAGCCAGGACGCGCTGCGGGTCACGGTCAAGCCACACAAGCACGATTACCGCGAATGGCTGACCTACGAGTTCACCGTGCGCAAGCCTGAAGAAGCCACGGCGGAGCTGCAATGGGAAGAGCTGTCCGTGCCGTGGACCATCAAAGTCGCCGACACGAACGAGATCTACTTCTCGAAGCTGCAGCACGAGCTGACCACGGTACCGGGCTTTCTTCCAGAGGGCTATGACGCCGCCGTTCAGTTCTGCGTGACGGCAAATGTCCATCTGGACCAGGCCCTGAAGTGGGCGGACGCGGCGATCAACTCGCCCTTCGTGGGACGTGAGGACTTCAACACGCTCAGCACCAAGGCTCTGGTTCTGACGAAGATGGGCCGGGGCGCGGACGCCAAGGCCGTCATGGAGACCGCTCTGCACCACCCCACGGCAAGGCCTGTCGATATCCACCAATACGGGCGCCAGTTGCTGGCCGCCAAGAAGACCGCGGAGGCGATGGAGGTTTTCCAGTACAACGCGCAGCGCAACGGCGACGCCTGGCCGGTGCACGTGGGGCTGGCGCGCGGCTATTCCGCCACCGGCGACCTGCAGAAGGCGCTAGAGCACGCGAAGATGGCGCTACCCCAGGCGCCCGACCCTCAGAATCGCCAGGGCTTGGAGGGCATGATCGCGACACTTTCGAAAGGGAAGCCGCTGGACCAGTAGGGGCCGACAGGCGTTGCCGGTATCCCGGCGCTGTCGTCGCAGAACCCGAGACGTTGTCGCAGTCTCGCCATGGTGAGGTCTGGGATGGGCAAGCGGTGTGGTGTTCTCGCGCTGGCTTCGGTTCTCGCACTGGGCACTGCGGCGCGTGCGCAGGCTCCGGCCGAGACGACCGAGCAGGAGCCGGTCTTCCGTGCTCCGTTTGTGTTGAAGCTGCGTCACTACCAGGAGCACTTCGACAGAGTTCCCTATGTGTCGGGCAATAGCGTGCACCTGTTCGCCGGGGAGGACTTCGGGATCAGCGTGACCATCGCTGGCGATCAAGTATCCCGAATCACGTATCAGCGCGAACCAGCCAAAGGTGACGTGGCGTTCAAGTTCACCGAAGAGAGGCGAGGCTCGATGATGATCCTGGCTACCCGGAACGGACTGACGCGCATACTGTTCTTCGACGCTTTGATGACCGTTCCGGAGAAGAAGGGAGTCTTCAGGACAAGAGTTCTGCCGATCGAGCCCAAGACCACCAACTTCGAGTCATGGCCTCATCCAATCGTTCAGCTGGTACTCAGCAACTTTCGATTCTCGCCCACAGCGGACGCGGTGCCAACCCCGTCCCGGTGACGGATTCGTGTGTCACGCTACGCCGGCGGCGGTTCCAGCTTGCCGGCGCGGAAAGCGCGGAGGTACTGCGCGCAGAATTCGTCGCGGCCAAGCAGCGCTTCGGCGGCGGCGACGTTGGCCATGAGCTGGCGGTCGCAAGGATCGAGGATGGCCGTGTCCAGGCCGCGTGCCATCAGCAGCGTCAGGAAGGTCTGGTTCATGAGCTTGCGCGCGGGCACGCCAAACGAAACATTGCTGAGGCCGACGCTGGTGTGCACGCCGGGGAATCGCTGCTTGATGCAGCCGATGGCGTCGGCGACGGCGGCGCCGTGCTCGGAGCCGGTACTGATGGGGATCACGCAGGGATCGACGAAGATGTCGTCGGGATCGAGGCCCTCGCGGGTAAGGCGGTCGACCAGGCGGGAGGCGGTGTCGAGGCGATCCGTTACGCCCGTGGGCGTCCCGGCCGCGCTCATGCAGAGAGCGATCACGCGGGCGCGATACTCCTTGACGACCGGGAGCAGCCCGTCGATTCTGGCCGGCTCGTCGGTGATGGAATTCACGATGGGCCGCTGTTTGCAGAGCGGCAGCGCGCGCCGCAGGGCCTCGGAGTCGGAACTATCGACGGAGAGCGGCAGATCCGTGGCTTCCTGAACCACGCCGATCAGCCATTCGAGCGACTCCACCTCGCGGCCCGGAACGCCGCCGTTGACATCGAGCATGTCGGCGCCCGCGGCGGCCTGCCGCTGCGCCAAGTCACGTATGAACTGCGCGTCTCTTGCTTCGACAGCGGCGCCCACCTTCTTACGGGTGGCGTTGATTAATTCACCGATGAGTAACATTAGTCCTCTTTGATAAGTTGTCGGTCCCGGCAAAGCGGTTGACCAGGGCGTTGGTGCGATCGAGCGACCAGTCGCGCGGCGGAATCAGCGTACCGGCGAAGCGGGCGGGATCTTCACCCAGCGCCAGCGAGGCCTGGTATACCTGGTTCCACAAGCAGGGCAGCTCGGGGTGGGCCTCGCAAGTTCCGTCCGTGCGCGAGCCGCCGCACGGCCCGTTCCGCAGTTCCTTGTAGCACCAGCGCATCGAACAACCGGCGTAACTCAGATGATCTTGAATGCAGTCGCCGCAACTCTGGCAGCCGAGCGTCGCCTTGCGGTAGAGCGACGAGACACCCAGCAACTTCGACAGGCTGCCGGTCCGGTGAGCGGCGAAGAAGCGGGCCACAAACGTGTCCGGGGCGATCAGGTGGCGGTGCGCGGCGCTGGAGAGTCGCTCGACGAAGCGCGGGCGGTGTGTGCGCAGGCCCGCCTGATAAGGGCCGCTCGCATCGCTCAGGCCGTTCGTGCCGGCGGGTAACAGATAGAATTCGCCGGGGCAGGGAAAGACAAGGTCCTCCATACGCTGGCGCCAGTCTTTGCCGATGACGGCCGCGCGATCGAGGATGGTCATGAAATCGCGGTACACCAGACCGAAGCCGCCGATGTGGGCTCCGGCGAAGCCGAGGTCCTTCACCGCCGCCACCATCAGCGCGGCGCGCTCGAGCCGCTGGGGTTTCTTCTCGCCCTCGATGCGGCGGACGAAGTCGGCGCTGACCACGCAGCCGGCCAGCTCACCGCTCTGCATCATGCGCGCGACGGTTGGCGTGGGGACGTAGACGTTCGCCAGCACCGGCGTATCCGCGAGCCCCTCCCGTTCCATATACTGCTTGAGCTCGACCAGCTTGCGCAGGTTGAACCCGACCTGGGTGACGAGAAAGCGGGCGCCGAGCGCGATCTTCAGACGCATCTTGTGAAGCTGCATCATCAGATCAGGTTCGTTTTGTTTGAACGGATTGACGACCGCGCCGGGGAAGAAGTCGAAGGGAGAGGTGCGGACGGCGCGCGAGCCGAGGTGGTATTCGAGACCGCCGCCGAGGGCTTGGACCAGCGCCAGGATCAGAGCGGAATCCAGATCGTGGACCGGCTTGGAGCGGCCCAGGAAGGCGTCCTTCTGCGCGTCGCCGGTAAGGGCCAGTACGTTCTCCACGCCGAGGTGCGCGAGCGAGTGAAGGCGCGCTTCGATGAGCGAGCGGTTGCCGTCCTTGCCGCTGAGGTGGGCGATGGGCGTGAGGTCGAGCGCGAGGCAGCGGGCGGCGAATGCCTCGGGCGGCAGGGCCGGGTTACCGCCGGGGAGATCGGTGAGGCTGATCACCTCCACCGGGCCGCACTCATGAGCCGCGTCGCGGACGAAGGCTTCGGCCTCGGGTACAGTGTGGTCGCGGCCAAGTACGAGTTCGGCGGAACAGACGAACTCGCGTCGGGCGAGAGCGGCTTTCAGAAAATTGTCAGGCATACACGGCCTGTCACTCAAGTGCGGGATTCATCATATCATTATGGGGAACCGGGTGCGGTCCTCCTTATGACACGTCGAGAACGTCTGCTTGCGGCACTCAATCACCGGCAGCCCGACGGTGTGCCGATTGATCTGGGCGGGACGGGGGTGAGCGGAATTCACGCCAGCGTGGTGGCCGCGCTGCGAGAACGCTACGGCCTCGCGGGGCGGCCGGTCAAAATCCACGAGCCCTACCAGATGTTGGGAATGGTGGACGATGACCTGGCGGATGCCATGGGCCTGGATGTGGCGGGCATCCCGGCGCCGAAAACGCTGTTCGGATTCCCGGCGCGCGATTGGAAACCGTTCCGGCTGTGGGGCCGGGACGTGCTGGTGCCGGCCGGATTCGAGACGACGGTTGCTGACAACGGCGATCTGCTGATCTACCCCGAGGGCGACCGGTCGGTTGCTCCCAGCGGCCGCATGCCCAAAGGCGGCTACTTTTTCGACAGCATCATAAGGCAGGAACCGATCGACGACGAGCGGCTCGATCCGGCGGACAATCTCGAAGAGTTCGGCCCGATCAGCGAGGACGACCTGGCGCACTATCGCCGTGCGGCCGAGGCCGGCTGCGGTGGGCGCGGTGTGATTGCGAGCCTGCCGGGAACCGCGCTGGGCGACATCGCGCTCGTGCCCGCTCCATTTCTCAAGCATCCCAAGGGCATCCGGGACGTGACGGAGTGGTACGTCTCCACGCGCTCGCGCCGCGACTACATTCACCGCATCTTCGCGAAGCAAGTGGAATACGCGCTGGCGAACCTGGCGCGGATTCACGAAGCCGTGGGCGACGACGCTTTCGACGCCGTGTTCAC